>Ga0105240_10000866_pt1 | contig 54504 bp, 49 predicted proteins | sample KBSC54metaG_FD_80426 | JGI IMG/M metagenome (GOLD analysis project Ga0105240, IMG submission 80426) | Corn rhizosphere microbial communities from Kellogg Biological Station, Michigan, USA - KBS C5-4 metaG | ecosystem: Host-associated > Plants > Roots > Rhizosphere > Soil | place: Michigan, USA... | reverse complement strand
CAGCATCACCTCCAGCGGAAAGTGCAGGCGCTTCAGCACCCCGCGGAGGGTCGAATTCATCAGCTGGACGTGCAGGGGAACCATGAGCCAATTCTCGCCGACAGGCTTACTGCGACACAGCCGCTTCCCGAGCACATGGTGCACATGGTGCTTGACGGTCGATATGCTGATCGACATCTCACGAGCGATCTCTTTGTTGAACAAGCCTCGCCCCAGCATCTGGAGAATTTCTCCCCCGCGGCGTGTCAGTGCTTCCTCAGCGACGGTTCCGTCGGGGCTTCGGCGCGAAACAACACCCGCAGCGGGCCCCCGGAAATCTCGGCGTTGCATGCGAGCCGACCCGCGATTACGTCCGTCAAGGCGATACAGAGTTCGGCTAGCGTGGCGTCGCGCACTACATAGCCCAGGAATCCCGCGCGGCCGCAGCGGATCACGTCTTGCCGTTGCTCTCGCAGGCCTAGCGCGACCAGCGGGACTTGCGGCCATTCGACAGCGACGCTTCGCACGTCATCGTGCTGGACGCCCAGCGTGACGTCGATCAACACGACGTCCATGACGTTGGAACGAAGAAGCTTTCGCAGCGTCGCCAGGTCTGGCGCGACAGCCTGCATCGAGATGTCCTGGTGGCCGGCCAAACAGGCCGCGATGCCTTCGCCGAGAAGGCGCACCTGCGTGACGACGGCCACGTTCATTCTTCGTCTCCCTCGCCGTAGGGCGCTCAGCATCGATCATCACGACCGGCAGGTCCAACTCCTTGACCGAGCCCGACAGCCACTCGTGCAGTTGCGCCTGACTCAGCGCCACCCAGCGCCGCGACACCGCGCTCTTGGACACCGACAGCGGCTCGTCGGGCTCGGGCAGCAAGTCCCAAGGTGCCGGCGTAGCGCCGCGTGGATACCCCGGCGGCCAGCGAGGCCAGCGTGGCCATGTCCAGCGGGTCTGTGTCCGCCGCCCACGCAAAGGTGGCCAATTCCAGCTCTCCGTGCTCCAGGCTGCGTGCCCCGGGGCTTGGCGATGGCGACGCGCTGGCCGCCCAGCACGACGCTGGATCGTGTCGTGCCGCCACGCACCGCCTTGCGCTCGGTGTCGTGCACGTTCTTGGTCCCACACAGGGCGACCCGGTCGGCCTCCATCATGGCCGCAAGGACTTGTTTGCCGGCGTTCACACACAACCCGTAGAACGCCTGCTGCACGTCGCGCAGCACGCCCTGTACGTTCAACGAAAGCTGCACCGGCGCAGCCGGTACTGCCCGCAGCGCGGGCTTCATGCGAGACTTCATTGGGTGGTTCCTTTCTTTGCTTGCGAGGCACCTGGATGTTCACATCCAGGCGAAAGGAACCGCCACCCTCAGCTCATCGATTCAACAGGTTCTGGGACATCGCCCTGAATCAGGCCGCCGTGCGCTTGGGATGCCTGGACCCACGCGCGGGGACGGCGGCCGCGGGTGCAACGTGGCCCAGTCCAGCGAGGTACGCGCCGAACATGTCGGCCATTGCGTTCGAGTAGTTCGCGATCTCCCGGGCGCTGCGCGGCGTCTCCGAGAACTCCTTCCCCACGGCGCTGAGCGTCGCCTTGATCAGGTTGCCGGCCAGGCTGCGCACGGCCGGACTGGCGTCGGGCAGGGTCTCGCGCATGAACGCCTGCAGGATTCGACTGCCCGCGGCCCGCACTGCGCGGGCCTCGGGCGCGTCGCGATACAGCGGCGCCGCGTCGCCGAGAGCCACGCGCATCGCGGCCTCGTCGCACTCGGACTTCACGAACGCGTGCACCGAGCGGCGCAGGCGGTCCAGTGGCGGCCGGCTAGCGTCGGCGAGCGTGGCGCGCAGCATGTCGGTGGTTTCGCGCCACTCGTCGCTCTGCAGGCGAAACAGGATGGCGGCCTTGTTCGGGAAGTACTGGTAGACCGACCCGTCGCTGACGCCGGCACGTTCGGCCACGCGCGTGGTGGTGAAGCGCTGCGCGCCCTCCCGGGACAGAACCTGAATGGCCGCTTCCAGGATCGCCGCGACGAGGTCGTTCGAGCGCGCCTGCTGCGGCTTCTTGCGCGAGGTGATTTGCGTGGGTTGGCGGTCGGTCATGGGCGGTGCTCCCAATGCGAATGGGAAACATGAAGGATTGTTCATATTATGACGACACCCTCCTCCAACGGAAAACAGCTCATGACCGACACCCTCACCACCGCCCCCGTCGCGCCGCTGCTGGCGCGCCTGTTCGCCGAAGCCGACGAGGCTGCGCTCGGCCTGGCCGCGATGGCCGCCGCGCTGCCGCCCGGCGAACTCGCGCGGCTGATGCGCAGCAAGACCGACTACGTCGACTTCTACACGCGCCTGAAGGACCAGCCGCTGCCGGTCTCGCGCGCGACTGGCGCGCTGCTGTACATGCTCGCGCGCAGCACGGGCGCGCTCGCGATAGTCGAGTTCGGCACCTCGTTCGGCCTGTCGACGCTGCACCTGGCCGCCGCGTTGCGCGACAACGGCACCGGCGGCCGCCTGATCACTTGCGAGTTCGAGCCGTCCAAGGTCCTGCGCGCGCGCGCCAACCTCACGGCGGCGGGGCTGGACGACCTCGTCGAGATCCGCGAGGGTGACGCCTTGCGCACGCTCGCGACCGGCCTGCCCGGCGCCATCGATCTGGTGCTGCTCGATGGCGCCAAGGCGCTGTACCCCGAGGTGCTCGCACTGCTGGAGCCGCGCCTGCGCCCCGGTGCGCTGGTCGTTGCCGACAACGCGGACCACAGCCCCGAGTACCTCGCCCGCGTTCGTTCGAACGACGCCGGTTGGATCTCCACACCGTTCGGCGACGACGTGGAGCTGTCGATGCGGCTGGCTTGAACGCGCGAGCGCAGGCCCAGTGGCCTGTGCTCCGCAGAAGATCCATCCAGTGCGTTCAGCGCGCGGTCCCAGACATCCTTTCGCGATCTGGAGCGCGACGGACGGTGTTCCCTACCAAGCCGCCGAGCGTCGAGTACTGCCTGACGCCTCTAGGCGAAACGATTCTTGAGCCCCTGACCGTTCTTGTTCAGTGGGCCGATCGCAGCCATGCGGCGATCAAGAACGCTCGCTTGGCATGCGATGGGACGTCGTAAAGGCTTCGATCAGTCGGGTCCCGCCTAGGCCTACTCGAGGATGAAGCCAACAGCCTCGCGTGAAGAACTTCCGCCTCGTCGTCGGCGGGGTACATGCATTCCACCCTAAGCTCCTGGGCCGCGATGGACTGCGGCGTTCCGACCGTGGTGATCAGCGAATAGTTCATCGTCGCCCCATCCTTGACGAAGCTGACCGGGATCATCGGCAAAGCACTGGACGTCTCGGGCGCCTTCCAATTCGGTTGGACTTCCGGATAGTCGAGCAATTCCGCAAGCAGTTGCAGCAGGTTGCGGGGGGAAGGCCGCGTGGACAGGTCGATGAAACAGTTGAAGAAGCGCGGCGCCGCATCGTTGGTCAGAAAGACGTTCCAGTAGCGGTCCATGACGATCGCCGGGTAGGGCTCGTGCTGGGCGACCATGCGCTCCAGTGCCTTGCTGATGCTCTTCATCTCGTTCGAGTTCCAGGCCGCGTCCGAATACAAAGGCGCATAGCCGGCGGCCAGCAGCAGGGCGTTGCGCTCGCGCAGGGGAACCTCCAGGGCCCGCGCCAGACCCATCAGAGTGGAGCGGCTGGGAACGCTTCGGCCGCTTTCGATGAAGCTGATCTGTCTCTGCGAAATCCCCGCATCCAGGGAGGCGTCGAGCTGGCTGCAGCCTCGGACTGCGCGCCATTGCTTGAGCAGGTCGCCAAGTTCACTGTTCCTTGCTTGCTTGTCCATGGAGATTTTCGACTTGCCTTGGAGCCAGCGTGGACAGGGCCGCGTGCTTCGGATTGCGCGGCGCCCGGCGCTCGCGGATCGCCTTCACGTCCGCCGGATCGACGCCTTCCTTCAGCGCCAGGAAGCTGTGGAACGCGACCGCCCAGGTGCAGTTGTTGGTCACCGCATTGGTGAGCAGGAGGACCTGGATCTGGTCCTCGGAGAAACTGCCGCCGTGAACCTCAGCAGTAGTGGGGAATAATGGTTGCGAGAGGCTGCGTCAGCAATCTCGCTACCCGATCGAAACAATACTGATCGCCCTGAGGGCCGGCGATTATACGCGATGTAATAGGACGGACACTGGGCTCGCTCGAATCAGCCCTCGATCCTGTCGGTACTTCGGGTGAGCGCTTTCCAGGCATCGAAATCCCGCGCAAGGTCGACGAGCTTCTGGCGCGCCAGATCGAGCGCGTCTGCGCCAATCACGAGATGCTTGCGCGAGAGCCCGGCCCAGGCCGGACGCTTGCCTCGTCGCGAAGCGGCATTGCGCAGTGCTTCGCAGCACGCCGCCGCGCTGCAGTCCGGTCTGGAGCCGATGCTGATCTTCGGCGCAATGCGGCGCTGGATGGTCGAGAAGGACCCGTCCTTCCTTGGTTGATGGCCTGCGGCGACCGCCGACGCGCAGCGCGCTCATGGTTCCTGACAACTCAAATACTGTCGCACCTGACGCAGCGCCTCGTCCAGAGGCAACGCGCGCCCGGCTGCGCGCGCTCGCTCGAAGGCGACATCGCCCAGCGCTGCGCGGGTGCGGGCACTGAAGTCCTCCAGGTAGGCCCTGTCCGCCGGATCATCCAACGGCCATCCGAGCCGGATGAACTGAAATCTCGCCGCACCTTCGTACCGAGCCGACCGCTCCCAGTCGCCTTGCAGCGCCGCCAGCGCCGCGCACAGCATCAGCGGGAAGACCCGGGCGTAGACGACGCTCACGTGTTCGGCGAGCACCATCGCCTCGAGCAGCCTGTCGCGGACGCCATCGGTGCGTCGCTGGGCGGTCGAGCTCATGACCAGGTTGTACAGGTTGGTGGCGACCCGGCGCAGATCGCCGTTGCGCCTGGCGATGGCGAGTGAGGCTTCGGACAGCGCCTGCGCCCGGCTCCAATGGCCTTCGAAACGCTCGAGTTCCCCGAGCGCCATGGCCGCCGTGCCGAACGTTTCGCTCTCGCTTCCCACCTGCTGCGCCAGATCGAGCGCCTCCTGCATCTGCGCACGCGTGCCCGCCGGATCCCCCCGCTCGAGGTGGAACGTGCCGGCAAAGGTCAGCGCGTCGGCCAGTGCCTGCGGCGCGCCGATCAGGCGCGCGATGCCGACCGCTTCTTCATGGGCTTGTTCGGCCAGGTCGTGCAGGCCGAGCTGTGCGGCCAGACGGCCGGCGATCGTGAGGGCTTCCCGGCGCAGAGGATCGCTGCCCTCCGCGCCGGCCCGGCCCAGGGCCTCTTGGGTGACCCGGTGGCCCAGCGCCAGCAGCGCGCGATTGATCCAGTATCGGTAGAGCCCGCTGGCGAGCCGCAGATCGTGCTCGCCGCCGCCGGAAACATGGCCGCACCACACGTGCGCAGCCAGCAGGTTCTCCAGGTCGAGGTCCAGCTGCTGCATCACGATCGCTTGCTCGTGACCGTAGGACTCGCTCTTCGCCCGTTCCGCCAGCGCCACGAAGACGGCGAGGTGCCGCGCTCGCGTCACCTCGCCCTCCCCCCCGGTCTCGAGCCGGTCCAGTGCGTACTGGCGCATCGTCTCCAGCAGCCGATACCGGGGTGCAGTGGCGGCGTCCGTTTCAGCGACGACCAGCGACTTGTCGACCAGCGCGCCGAGCGCCTCGAGCACCGCCCATGGATCGATCGAATCGTCGCCGGCAACCTGCTGTGCGGCCTCGAGTGAAAAACTGCCGGCGAACACACCGAGGCGCCGGAACACGCTTTGCTGCGCGGTGGAGAGCAGGCCATGGCTCCATTCGAGTGCCGCACGCAGCGTCTGCTGCCGCGGCAGTGCCAGCCGCTTGCCGCTGGTGAGCACGCGCAAGCGCTCGCCCAGGCGGCTGCGCAGTCCTTCCAGCCCCAGCAGGGGGACGCGAGCCGCGGCCAACTCGATCGCCAGCGCGATGCCGTCGAGCTGTCGGCAGATATCGATCGCGGTGGCGACATTGGCAGCGGTGAGCGCGAAGCGCGCATCGACGGCCTGCGCGCGTGCCTCGAACAGCGCCACCGCGCCGGCTTGCCGAGCGGCCTGGACCGTATTCTCGGTCGGCAGCGCAAGCGGGCCGATGCGAAAGACCTGCTCGCCCGCAACCTTCAACGGCTCTTGGCTGGTCGCCAGCCAGCGCACTCCCGCGGCCGCGGGAAAGAGCGCTTGCACCAACTCGGCAACAGCCTGCAGCACGTGCTCGCAGTTGTCGAGCACCACGAGGAGCCGGCGCGACCCGATGGCCTGGGCGATGGCGTCCAGCGGCGCGCGCTGGCCGAGCTGGACCTGCAGCGTCGTCGCGACGCTGGTCGCCACCAGCGAAGAGTCGCTGACGGGTGCCAGGTCGGCAATGCAGAGGCTGTCCTCGAACGCGCCGCGGACGCGGTGTGCGAGTGCACGCGCCAGCGTCGTCTTGCCGACGCCCCCGGCACCGACGACGGTGACCAATCGATGCGCGAAGACCAGGCTCTCCAGGGCATTCAGATCGTCCCGCCTGCCGATGGGCGGCGCCGGCGCCTCTGCCGTGCCACCGGCCCCGCGCTCCGCCTCCGCCTCCGCGTGCAGCGCACGCACCAACGCCTGTGTTTGCGCACCGGGCTCGGCCTGCAGCGACTGTGCGAGCCGGGTGCGAAAACGCTCGTATTCGGCCAGTGCCCCGCTGCGATCGCCGCAGCGCAGCATCAGCTGCATCAGGGCGCGCAATGCGCCTTCGTCATCGGGTGCGACGTCGAGCGCCGTGTGCGCGCAAGCGAGAGCCTGCGGCAGGGCTCCGGCGTCCGCATGGCGCCGGGTCGCGCGGGTCGCGGCCGACAAGACCTGCACGGCCAGGCGCCGCCGGACGCTCTCGACCCATTGCTCGAGCTCCGGCGCCGCGCCGGCGACCGAGAAGCCGGGCAGGAACTCGCCCCGATACAGCGCGAGCGCGGTGTCGTCCTGTTGCGCCCGCAGCGCCGAGAAGCACGCCACCGCGTCGCAGTGGACGACTGACTGGGAGAGGGTCAGCAACGCCTCGCCGTGGCGGATCAACACGTCCTCGCCCAGTGCCCGTCGCAGGAACCTCACCGACTGCCGCAGCGCCGCCCGGGCACGCTCTTCGTCGGAATCAGGCCAGAACAGCGCCAGCAGCCGATCGCGCGAGCAGCCGCCGTGCTCGCCTTCGAGCGCGAGGTAGACCAGCAGCCCGAGGCGCTTGGGCTGCGCCAGCACCGATGTCATCGGATGGCCCGCGTCGTCGGTGAGCGCGATGACCCCGCAGGTGCGCAGTTCGATCATGACGGCGGCCACCCGCCCATCGTGCAGATCACGCCCGGATCACGCATGGATCACGCTGACGGTGGATCATCAGCGCAGTCATCGTCATCCCCACGAGGAGCACACCATGAAGCTGCGCACCCTGGCGACCCTGCTCTTGATATCGGCTTGTTTTGGCGCTTGCACGACCCCGCACGACCAGCAGTCGCCCCCGGCCGCGCAGCCGCCGAAGATCACCGTTCTGTACGATGCGTTCGGCAAGACGACGACGCTGCAAAAAGACTGGGGCTTCTCCGCGTTCATTGAATACGGCGGCCGGAGGATCCTGTTCGACACCGGCAACAACGCGGAGATTTTCGCGCACAACGTCAAGGCCAAGGGCATCGACCTCACGAAGCTGGACTTCGTCGTGGTCACCCATCGGCATGGCGACCACACCAGCGGCCTCAACTTCCTGACGAGCGTCAATCCGGACGTGCCGATCTTCGCGCCGAAGGAAAACTTCGGCGTCTTCGGTGCTGCATTGCCAGGCTCTTTCTACCGCCGCGACGAGGCGCTGCCGGCCGAGATGCGCTATTTCGACGGCAAGGCGCCCGAGACCTTGCGTTTCGGCAGCCCTTGGCCGAACGCGAAGTTCAGCTGGGTGACGAAGACGATGGAGGCGGCGCCGGGTTTCCATCTGATCCTGTTGAAGGGGACGTGGGGCGTCGATCTGGACGTGATGGAGATCTCGCTGGCCATCGATACGCCCGAGGGCATCGTGCTCGTCGTGGGTTGCAGCCATCCCACCCTGGAAAAGATCGTTGCCGCCGCCAGCGAGGCGCTCCATAAGCCGATTCACCTGATCGTCGGCGGCGCGCACCTGCTGCCCGCGACCGACGAGGACATCACCCGCGTCGCCAACGCCCTGCGCGATACCTGGCAGGTGGAGTGGATCGCGCCGGCACACTGCACCGGCGAGCCGGCGTTCGCGATCCTGCAGAAAGTCTTCCGGGACCGTTACGTGTACGCGGGCTTGGGCAGCACGCTGGTTGTCGGGCCGAAGGTGCTGTCGTACGACGAGAGCGGAACGCTTCAGTTCGCCCGGGCGATGGACGACGAGGAACGCCGGACGTATCGGCAGCTTCTCGCCACCGGCCTCGACGAGGAAATGCCCGCTGTTGCCGCGGTCGAACCGTTCGTGGATCGTTGACTCCGCCCCAGGATCCAGGGTAATCACCCCCCGTGACGGCCGCCGCGGGCAAACTCGGCGGCCGTTGCAGTCAAGGGCGCCCAGGCTTGCCATCTAGACTGATCGTCATCGGCGCCAAGGCATCGCGCGCCAATCGAGCCGATACCTCACGAGACGGCCTCACCAACACACCCGTTCCTCGGGGTGGAGACAACGATGACGACGACCCACAAGACCACGATCGCGACCCCGGCCACGGAGCCCGCAATGCTCTCGCGCCGACAGATCCTGATGGCAGCATCGACGCTCGCCGCCGGCGTCCTTCCTGGCATGGCCCGGGCCGCGCAGGCGCCGGTCAAGATCGGCCTGATCAGCCCGCTGACCGGCCCGCTGGCCTCGTTCGGCGAGAGCGACAAGTACATGGTCGGCAAGATCCAGGCTTTGCTGAAGGACGGGCTGACCGTCAACGGCACCACCTATCCGGTGGAGATCCTGGTGCGGGACTGCCAGTCCAATCCGAACAAGGCGGCCGAGCTGGCCGGCAACCTGATCCTGACCGACAAGGTGCATCTGATGCTGCCGGCCAGCACCACCGATGCGATCAATCCGGTGGCCGACCAGTGCGAGCTGAACGGCGTGCCCTGCTTGTCCAGCCAAGCACCGTGGCAGGCCTTCTTCTTCCAGCGCGGCGGCAAGCTCGACAAACCGTTCAAGTGGACTTATCACTTCTTCTGGGGCCTCGAAGACGTGATCAGCGTCTACACCTCGATGTGGAATTCCGTCTCGACCAACAAGAAGGTCGGCCTGCTCTTCCCCCGCAATGCCGACGGCGAAGGCTGGGGCAGCAAGGAGTTCGGTTTGCCGTCCGCGATGGCCAAGACGGGCTTCGAGGCGGTCACGCCGAGTTCCTTCCAGCCGCTGACCTCCGACTTCTCGGCGCAGATCACCGAGTACAAGAAGTCCACGGTCGACATCATCGGCGGCATCGCCTATCCGGCCGACCTGCGGACCTTCATCACGCAGTGCCGACAGCAGCAATTCAAGCCGAAGGTGGTGACGGTCGCGGCCGCATTGCTGTTCCCCTCGGCGGTGGAAGCGATGGGCGATCTCGGCCCGGGCATGAGTACCGAGGTATGGTGGACGCCGGCCTTCCCGTTCAAGAGCTCGTTGACGGGCGAGACCTGCGCCAAGCTGGCCGATGACTGGGAAGCCTCGTCCAAGAAGCAGTGGACGCAGCCGCTGGGTTATGCCCACGCGTTGTGGGAAGTGGCGATCGATGCCTTGAAGCGCAGCAAGAACCCGCTCGACCGCGAGTCCATTCGCCAGGCGATCACCACCACCAACCTGACGACGGTGGCCGGGCAGGTCAATTTCGCCAGCGGCGGCCCGGTGAAGAACGTCGCCAAGACCGCAGTGCTCGGTGGCCAATGGGTCAAGGGCACGAAGCACAAGCTCGATTTGCGCATTGTCGACGTGTCGCTGAGCAAGTCGATTGCGGCCGAAGGCAAGCTGACGCTGATGTGATGGACGCTCGAAGCAGGTCCCTGCTGAGCGCCCGTGGACTGGCCAAATCCTACGGCGCCGCGAGCATCATCGCCGGCATCGACTTCGAAGTGCAGGCCGGTGAAGTGCTCGGCGTGCTCGGGCCGAACGGCGCCGGCAAGACGACGCTGTTCAACCTGATCAGCGGCGACGTGAGGGCCAGCGGCGGCGAACTGGTCTTCGCCGGTGCGTCGCTCGGGCACTCGCCCTCGCATGCGCGCTGCAAGCTCGGCATCGGTCGCACCTACCAGATCCCGCGGCCCTACGGCGGCATGACGGCGTTCGAGAACCTGCTGGTCGCGGCCACCTTCGGCGGCGGCATCAGCGAGGCACGAGCCTACGACCGCTGCGCCGAGATCCTCGAACAGTGCGGCCTCGGCGCCCTTGCCAACCAGCCGGCGGGCGGCCTGAAGCTGCTCGATCGCAAGCGCCTCGAACTGGCTCGCGCGCTGGCCAGCGGGCCGAAGCTGCTGCTGCTCGACGAGATTGCCGGCGGCCTGACCGACGAGGAATCGAAAGTCCTGGTGGCCCTGGTGCGCAGCATCAAGCAGCAGAAGGTCACCGTGATCTGGATCGAGCACGTGCTGCATGCCTTGCTCGCGGTGGCGGACCGGCTGCTGGTGCTGAACTTCGGCGAGAAGATCGCCGAGGGCCTGCCGCAGCAGGTGATGAACGACCCCGCGGTGCAGCGCGTCTACATGGGGATCGAGGCATGACGGCCAACCTGCTCTCGACACGCCAGCTGAGCGCGAGCTACGGCGACTTCCAGGCCCTCTTCGGCGTGGACTTCCACGTCGATGCCGGCGAAGTCGTCGCCTTGATCGGGGCCAACGGCGCGGGCAAGTCCACCTTGTTGAAGAGCCTGATGGGGCTGTTGCCGGTGAGTCCGGAGATGGTGCAGTTCGAAGGCCAGCCGGTCGGCGGCATGCCCGCGCATGCTCTCGTGCGCCGCGGCCTCGCGCTCGTGCCGGAAGGCCGCCGGCTCTTCACCGGCATGTCGGTGGAAGAGAACCTGCGCGTCGCGGCCGAGCACGGCCGCGCGGCCGCGAGCGGCAGGGGCTGGACCTTGCCGCGCGTCTACGAGCTCTTCGGCATGCTGCAAACCAAGCGCAACCAGGCGGTCGAAGCGCTCTCGGGCGGCCAGCAGCAGATGGTGGCGATCGGCCGCGCGCTGATGTCCAACCCGAAGCTGCTGCTCTGCGACGAGCTCTCGCTCGGCCTCGCGCCACTGGTGATCAAGGAGATCTACGCGGCCTTGCCGGCGATCGCCCGCGAAGGCACGGCGATCGTGCTGGTCGAGCAGGACGTGTCGCTGGCGCAGCAGGCATCGAATCGCCTCTACTGCATGCTCGAAGGCCGCATCACGCTGACCGGTACATCCAGCGAGATCCGGCGCGCAGCGATCGCGCAAGCCTATTTCGGAGCGACGCATGCAGTGGCTTGACGCGGTTCTTCAAGGTGTGCTGCTCGGCGGCCTCTATGCCCAGTACGCGCTCGGCATGACGCTGATGTTCGGCGTGATGCGCGTCGTCAACGCGGCGCACGGCGACATCATGGTGCTGCTCGGCCTGTGCGGCATCGCCCTCACGGCCTGGCTCGGCATCGGTCCCTACGCCGCGATGGCGATGCTCACGCCGATCGCCGTGCTGCTCGGCTATGCCTTGCAGCGCGTGGTCCTCAACCGCGTGATCGGCGACGACCCGTTGCCCTCGCTGATCGCCACGTTCGGCCTCTCGACCGCGATCCAGAACCTGCTGCTGGAAGTCTTCTCGGCCGATGCCCGTTCGCTGAATGCCGGCGGGCTGGAGTCGGCCAGCGTCGGCATCGGCGAACTGCATCTGGGCGTGCTGCCGCTGCAGATCTTCGGCGCGGCCGTGGTGCTGACGACCGGGCTCGATCTGGTGCTGAAGCGCTCGCGTTTCGGCCGCGCACTGCGCGCCTCGGCCGCCGATGCCGAGGCCGCCTCGATCACCGGCATCGACCCGAAGCGCATCTATGCCGGCGCCACGGCCATCGCCACCGGGCTGCTGGCACTCGCCGGCGTGTTCCAGGCGACCCGCGCGACGCTCTCGCCGGCCGACGGCCCGGCGCAGCTGATCTATGCCTTCGAGGCCGTGATCATCGGCGGCATGGGCTCCGTCTGGGGCGCCTTCATCGGCGCGATCGTGCTCGGCGTCTCGCAGGTCGTCGGCTCGCGCATCGATGCGGGCTGGGGCAGCCTCGTCGGCCACCTGGTCTTCATCGGCATTCTCTGTTTGCGGCCCCAGGGCCTGATGGCGCGGCAACGATGAGCACTGCCTTGAACACCCTCCAGAACCTGCCTGCGGCAGCCGGCGGCCTGCGCGCCGTGGTCGAACGCAGCACCCGTTCCAGCCGCATCGCGATGGGCCTCAGCGCCATCGCGCTGGTCGCGATGCTCAGCCTGCCGTGGTGGGCCGATTCGGGCACCATCCGCTCGGTCGTTCAACTGAGCTGCTACATCGTGCTGGCGCAGATGTGGAACCTGCTGGCGGGCTATGCCGGGCTGGTCTCGGTCGGCCAGCAGGCCTTCATCGGCGTCGGCGGCTACACGACGTTCGTGCTGGCCAACAAGTTCGGCATCGATCCCTTCCTCGCCTCGGCGCTGTGCCTGATCGGGCCGGCCCTGCTCGCGGTGCCGTGCTACTTCGTGCTGCGCCGCCTCGAAGGTGCGTACTTCGCGATCGGCACCTGGGTCGTCTCCGAAGTCTGCCGGCTGCTGATCTCGAATTCCGACTATCTCGGCAGCGGCTCGGGCATGACCTTGACGGCGATGAGCAAATACGCGCCCGAAGTGCGCGAAGCCGGCGTGCTGTGGCTGGCCGCGCTGATGCTGGCGGTGGGCCTTGGCGGCACCTACTGGCTGCTGCGCTCGCGCCACGGCCTGGCCTTGACGGCGATGCGCGACAACCCCGTGGCGGCCGCCAGCCAGGGTGTCGACGTGAAGAAGCTGCGCTTCATCGTCTACCTCGCCGCGGCCATCGGCACCGGCATGGTCGGCGCGGTGTACTACCTGAGCGCGTTGCGCCTTTCGCCGGCCGCGGGCTTCGATGCCAACTGGAGCTCGATCTGCATCTTCATCGTGATGGTCGGCGGCATCGGCTCGATCGAAGGGCCGCTGATCGGCGCGCTGCTGTACTTCGCGGCCGACCGCCTGTTCGGCCAGTACGGCGCGAGCTACATGATCGTTCTGGGCCTGATGACCGTCGTCGTCGCGCTGTTCGCTCGCGGCGGGCTGTGGGGCCTGATCCATCGGCGCTTCGATGCCTCGTGGTTCCCGGTGCGTCGCCGCCTCGCGCGCCGCCATTCGGCCATGGCCGCCGAGCCGGCCGATCGCGCCTGAGCTTCTTTTCGATTCATTCCTCTGAAGGAGACCTGATGTCGCAGACAACCTCGACCTTGAGCAAGGCCACCCGACTGCAGATCAAGCTGCCGGTGGAAGCCAACGCCGCCGCGATCGAGGCCTATGGCCTGCACGGCTACCACCTCGGCCCGACCGAGGCCGATTCGCCCTGGGTACCGTTTGGCGACAGTGCTGCCATCCGCCATCTGTCGTTCGACGTGCGCACCGGCTCGGTCTGCAACATCCTGTGGGTCAAGGGCGGCGGGCGCATCGGCACGCATCGGCATCGGGGCGCCGTTTCAGCCGTGACGCTCGAGGGCCGCTGGGGCTACTACGAATACGACTGGGTGGCCGAGCCCGGCAGCTACGTCTGCGAGATGCCGGGCACCGCGCACACGCTGTATTCCGACGACCCGAACGGCATGAAGGCCCTTTTCTGGATCCACGGCGCGATCGATTTCTTCGACGACAACGCCGAGCCGGTGGAGACGCTGGACGTGTTCTGGTTCATCAATCACTACGTCAGCTACTGCAAGGCGCAGGGCATTCCCGTCGACAACAAACTCTTCGTCTGACGCCATGTCCACCCTTGCTGCGATCCAACTCGAAAACATGTTCAGCGTGAAGGGCCTGGCCACGGTGGTGACCGGAGCGGCCAGCGGCATCGGCTTCGCGTATGCCGAGGTGATGGCCGATCACGGCGCCCGCGTGACCTTGCTGGACTTGAACCCGGCGCGGCTGGAGGAGGCCGCCGCAAGCTTGCGTGCCAAGGGCGGCGACGTGCGCTCGCAGGTGGTCGACGTGACCGACCGCCCCGCGATGTATGCCGCCTTCGATGCGGCCGCCGCGGCGCACGGCGGCGTCGACGTGGTCTTCGCCAATGCCGGCATCGATGCCGGCCCGGGCTTCCTCACGCCCGAAGGCCAGCGCTGCGCGGAAGGGGCGCTCGAGGTGCTCGACGAAGCGCACTGGGACGCCGTCATCGCCACCAACCTGAGCTCCGTCTTCACCACGCTGCGCGCCAGCGTGCGCCACATGAAGCCACGCGGGCGGGGCCGCATCATCGTGACGACCTCGAATGCGGCGATCATCAACGAAGCCATCGTCGGCACGCCGTACATGCCGGCCAAGGCCGGCGCCGCCTCGCTGGTGCGGCAGGCCGCGATGGAACTGGCGCGCTACAACATCCACGTCAACGCGATCGCGCCCGGCCCCTTCGTCACCAACATCGCCGGCGGCCGGCTGCGCAACAAGGCGGACCGCGAGGCCTTCGAGTACCGCGTGCCGCTGCACCGCGTGGCGCACACCGACGAGATCAAGCCGCTCGCGCTCTTTCTCGCGTCGCCGGCATCGTCCTTCGTCACCGGCTCGCAGATCGTCATCGATGGCGGGCAGATGCTCGGCCTGACGGACTGAGGGCGGCGCATGAAAGCTGCCGTCTTCCGGGCCCTGCACCAGCCGCTCGAGGTGGCCGAGGTGAACGATCCGCAGCCGGATTCCCACCAGGTGCTGCTGAAGGTCTGCCGCTGCGGCATCTGCGGCAGCGATCTGCACATGACGCACGACCCCGTCTTCGGCGTGAAGACCGGCGACGTGCTGGGCCACGAGTTCACCGGCGAAGTCATCGAGGCCGGCCGCGAGGCCGAAGGCCTGCGCGTCGGCGACCGGGTCAGCGTGGCGCCGATCTATGGTTGCGGGGCCTGCGACAGCTGCCGGCGCGGCGAGCCGGCCTGGTGCAGCCGGATGCAGTTGCTGGGCGGCGGCTATGCGCAATACGCGGCGGTCGCGGCGCGCCAGTGCCGGCGCTTGCCGCAGGCCGTTTCGGCCGCCGATGGCGCGCTCGCCGAGCCGCTGGCCGTGGCCTTGCACGGCGTGATGCGCTCGCGCATGCGACCCGGCGACACCGTGATGGTGCTTGGCGCCGGGGCGATCGGCCTGGCGGTGGCTTTCTGGGCGCGCCGGCTGGGCGCCTCGAAAGTCGTCGTCTGCGATCTGCTCGAGTTGCAGCAGGCGCGCGCCTACGAGCTCGGTGCGACCGGGTTCTTCGGCCGGCGCGAGGATCTGATCGGCGACGTGAATGCCTCGCTCGGCGGGCCGCCCGACATCGTCTTCGAGTGCGTCGGCGCCAAGGGCCTGATCGCCCAGGCGATCGAGCATGTGCGCCCGCGCGGCACCGTGGTCGTGCTCGGGCTCTGCACCGCGCTCGACCACTTCATGCCCTTCCAGGCGATCTCGAAGGAGGTGCAGATCGTGATGTCGGTGTTCTTCACGATGCCGGAGTTCTGTACCGCGATCGATGCGCTCGATAGCGGGCGCTATGCGCCGCAGGCGCTGCTGTCGGAGACGGTGTCGCTCGACGCGATGCCGCAGGCATTCGAAGCGCTGCGCCAGCGCAGCACCCAATGCAAGGTGCTGGTCGACCCTTTTCAGTGATCGGTTCGCGGCGCACCGGCCGCGCGCAAGGCGCTCGGCGTCAAGCCGAATCGGGCCTTGAAGACGCGCGAGAAATGCGCAGCGCTGACGAAGCCCCAGCGGTAGGCCACCTCCGCCACGCCGAGGTGCGCATGGACCGGGTCGGCCAGTTCGCCGTGTGCATTGATCAAGCGGCGCGACAGCATGTATTCGACGAGCGAGGTGTCCTGTTGCGAGAAGAGCCGCCTCAGATGGCGCTCCGAGACGCTGATGGCCAGCGCCACGTCGGCCGCAGTCATCGACTCGTCGCCGAGGTGGTCTTCGATGTAGGCTTTGGCCGCGAGCACATGGCTCGCACCGAGCGCGGAATGCGGCGCACGCCCCGCCGAGACATGCACCATCGAAGCGAGCAGATCGCAGACCTGCGCCTGCAGCGCGCCGGCCTCGCTGATATCGGGCGGCACGGCGGCCAACGTGCGCGCGAGAAGATTGCGCAGGGCCGCACCGTACACCTTGGCGGCACCGGAGGAGCCGGAAATGTGGATCGGCCGGTCGAGCCCGGCCTTGGCGACCCGCTCGCGAAAGCACGCGGTCGAGACGTCGACGTGGAACTGATGGATGTGATCGCCGCAGCCCAACAAATACGGCATGCGCGCGTCGTAGAGGATCACGTCGCCGCGATGCAGGTTGAAGCCGCGGCCGCGCTGGTACAGGAAGGTGTCGTCATCGAGCAGCAGGTTGGCGAAGATCGATTCCGTCGGGTAGGCGCTGATCAGGGCCGGCGTGCGCTCGATGACGTGGGCATTGCCCTGCACCTTGCCGACGCGGATCACATCGAGGTCGAGCAGGCTCTGCTCCGCGCGCAAGCCGTCGACCGCATGCGACGAACAGCGCAGCCCGACCAGCGCCGAGCGGCAGCTCTCTTCCCAGTATGACAGCCGTTGCTCGGCATCGACCCAGTCGGTGTTCATGCGCGTGAGCTTGCCTGGAGATGAAGCCATGGTGCGGGCTGGGCGTAAATGGGGATCCTAAGCAGCGAGACGGCGCGGCCTTGTGGGTGTAATCCCTAGCCCGCGGCCTGCACGAATCTGCGCTGCGATCGCCTGAATTCAGCGAGCGCGGCCGGCCAGGTAGCCCGCCACCGCATTGCTGAGAAAGGCCCCCAGGCCCTGCGCGGTGGCCACCGCCCCTTGGGGGCATTGGAGCGAGCTGGCCAGCCGGCCGCTCGCGACCGCGACCATTCCAGCGCGCCGCACGGGTGACAGTCCAAGCCTCGAGAGCGCGGACGGTGATCGGCCCCCCGAGCGCGGCCCGCTGGAACGCGAATTCGACCGGCACCTCGCGATGGGCCGAGCCGTCGAAGACTCGATTCAGGCGCGCGCCTCGGCGAACCGATAGCCGACTCCCCACACGGTCTGGATGTAGCTGGGGTTGGCCGGGTCGCGCTCTATCTTGCCGCGCAGCCGGTTGATATGTGAGTTGACGGTGTGCTCGAACACATCATTGGCGAGTCCCCACAGGCGGTCGAGCAATTCGGCGCGCGAGAAGACCCGTCCCGGGCTGCAGGCAAAGTGCGCGAGGAGATCGAACTCCTTGGCGGTCAGCACGACCGGGCAGCCACTCACCTGCACTTGTCGGCGATGCATGTCGATGCGCAAGTCGTCGATCTCGATCAGGCGCGACTCCAGCGTGTCCGCCCTGTGCTCGGGACGGGTCCTTCCCGCACAGCGCAGCACGCCGACGACGCGCGCCACCAGCTCGAGCGCAGCGAAGGGTTTGATCAGATAGTCCTCGGCCTTCGGATCCAGGCCGAGCACCGCTGCAACCTCCGACGGACTCTGCGCCATCATCAGGATCGGCGCATGGCGCTCGCCGCAGTGCAATTGGCGAAAGACCTCGAGGCCGTCCACTCCCGGCAGCGTGACGTCGAGGATCACCAGGTCGTAGCAGTGAGCGCGCAGTTCTGCCAGGGCAGCCTCGCCGTCGTCGATCAGCTGACTCACGCATCCGAGCACGTCCAGTTGCGCGGTAATCAATCCCCCGGTGCGCGGATCGTCCTCGACGACCAGCACGCGGCAGTTCATCTGCGGCAGCCCCGTCGGCAGCGGCGGCCAGGTACGGTTGTCATCCGCCGCCGGCTTGATCCCGCGGCAGTGAGCGAACGGTGACACGCCTCCGGGGGCGCGGCGATGCTTGTTCATAGACCCAGAGTCTGGCCGGCGGGATTCACGAAAGAGAAAAGAAAAAGTCACGCCGCGATCACGACGGCGCGGTGCCTTGGAGAGGGACTGCAGCCGCAGCGAAATCATGAAGTCGGCGTGACTGCGGCGTGACATCTGGATTGCACGATCTGACCGCGAGCCGCGATATCGGCCCGCGCAAATGTCGGACGTTCACCCAATAGACGGAGGTAATACGATATGAGGCCAACGAGACACGAAGTCGGTCGTGGATGCGTGCGAGTCGGCGCACGACCCGCATTCGCCGCCGGGTACCTGACCGCGCTGCGTGGCGGTCTGGCGCGGGCCGCCATTGCCCTGTCGCTGCTCTGCAGCGCATTGACCGCCGCCGCGGACAACGGCAACAGCCCCACGCAGTTGCGCGAGTTCATCGACCGGCAGGTCGGCGGACTGCAGAAGCTGGTGGTACCTGCGAACGATACCGACCTTCCGCAGCCACGGCTCGCCAATGGCGCGCCCGACCCGCTCTTCCAGATCACCGAGGCGAAGCGCTATCTCGGCAAGCAGCTCTTCCACGACCCGATCCGAACCGCACGCATCCTGCCGCAGTTCGGCGGCGACCTCCGTACCAAGCAAACGGCCTCCTGCGGGAGTTGTCACCAGGGCGAATCGGCATCCAAGGCCGGGACTCTGCTCAACTTCGCCGTGGGTGGCGAGGGGCGCGGCTACACCGACGCCACGGGCAAGTTCTTTCCTCGCCGGCGGCCCCGCTCCGATCTCCCGCTTCTGCGGCAAAGCCCGCTTTTCGCCGGTGACGCGCTGGTCGACGAGATCCCCACGCTGACCGACATCTATCAGAACGCCGTGGGCAGCCCGGCCCGGGGCCGCAAGCTGCCGGACCCAGGGCCGCTGCTGCGAACCGGCCGGCTCGATGCCTTGGACAGCGTCGCGCGCAATGCGCCGGGCGCCATCGGCGCCGCCTTCAACAACCGCCTGTTGATGGGCGGTTTTGCGGGCGAACCGGACTCCGCTCCCGGAGGGCTCAACCCGTTCAACTTCGTGGCCCAGGAAAGCGTGGCGCTGCTGCTGCTCGACGCACACCGGATGCTGGACTTCCAGTCCGCCGAACTGCAGAAGATCCCGACCTACCGCAAGCTCTTCCGGGACGCATTCCCCGAGGAGGCGGCCCAAGCCGACGCGAAGGGCGACCTGAACCTGTTGATCAACGACATCACCGTGCTGCGGGCGACGGCGACCTTCCTGCGCACCACCGTGACCCGGGACACGCCCTGGGACCGCTTCCTCGCCGGCGAAAACCGTGCACTCAGCGCAGACCAGCGACGCGGGGCGAAGCTGTTCTTCACCAGGGCGGAGGAGGGCGGTGCGGGCTGTTTCTCCTGTCACAGCGGCCCGATGCTCAACAAGCAGGTCAACGACCCGGACGTGGCCGGCGCCGGCCAATTCGTCGAAGAGAATTTCTACAACCTCGGGCTCTCCGATCATCCGCTGCAGGCCCTGAATCGGGCTGCGCGAAAGGACCCCAGCTTCCGCGATGATGGACGGCGGGAGATCACGGGCCGGGACAGTGACGCTTTCAAGTTCCGCGTGTTGACGCTGCGGCAACTCAAGGACGCCCGCTTCTTCTTCCACAACGGCGCGTTCACGAGCGTGAAAGACGTGGTGCGGTACTTCAATGCGGGTCAGCCGCAGGACGCGCAGGCCGCCGCCGCGGGCACGCTGGCGACACGTTTCACCCACCCGCGCGGGCCAGGCTCGGCTCGCGGCCTGGGCCTGAGCGACGATCAGGTGGACGACATCGCCGACTTCCTCGAGAACGGCCTCTACGATCCTGCCTTCGTGCGCTTCGATCCCAAGTCGCCGACGAAGATGTTCCAGCTGAGCAAGCCGGACTTCCTGTACTCGGTCTACCGCCCGGACCTCCACGCGCTGGGCGCCGTCGACGGCCGTCCTCCCAGCGGGCTCCCGCAGGACAACAACGACGCGCTGTCGCGGCGCGATATGGGGCTCGAGTTCCTCGACGTCACCGCGCAGGCGTACGTGGCCGTCAATACGGACCGCCGGCCCGGAGGCGGGCGGCAAGAGGATGAGGTCAGGATCACCAACAACAGCACGAAGGGCATCGACACCCACTTGCTCGTGATCGTGCAGGGTCTGTCCAAGGACGTCCGCCTGGCCAATGCCAGCGGCACGACGAGCGCGGGTGAACCGTATCTGCGCGTGTTCCTGCCCAAGGGCGAGCTGTTGCCGGGCGAGAGCATTGCCGAGCCACTGCGCTTCGCTCGCCTCCGGCCTCACGACGGCCGCGACGCGAGGGACGACGACGATCGCCGAGGGCAGCATGGTCAGCCGCTGCGCTACACGCTGCGGCTGCTCTCGGGACAAGGCAATCCCTGAGTCTTGCGGGTCCCGGCACGCAGTGCCGGGACAGAAAAGTGATTCTTTGGTGAATCGGGTGTGACTGCCGTCACCCATAGTGAATCGAACGAACCGTTCACAGGATGTCCCCGATGCTCGACGCCAGCCGACTTGCCTGCTCCCGCGGTGGGCGTGTGTTGTTCGAAGACCTGAGCCTGTCGGTCTCGCCCGGCGCGTGGCTGCAGGTCACGGGCACCAACGGTGCGGGCAAGACGACTTTGCTGCGCACGCTGGTCGGCCTGTGCGCAGCCGACCGTGGCGAGGTCCGTTGGGATGATCTGCCCATCCGCGCCAACGCCGAGGCGTTCCGGCACGGCTTGCTGTATGTCGGCCATCACGCGACGGTGAAGGACGAGCTGACGCCGCTCGAGAACCTGCGCCATGGAAACCAGCTCGACGGCCTCGCTTTCGACGAGCCACGAGCCCACGAAGCGCTGGCCCGCATGGGGTTGCGCGGCCGGCAAAGCCTGTTGACCCGATTCCTGTCCGCGGGACAGAAGCGCCGCGTGCTGCTCACGCGGCTGCTGACGCGCCCGGCAAGGTTGTGGGTGCTGGACGAGCCTTTCACAGCACTCGACAGTGACGCCGTGCAGTTGGTCAGCGGGTTGATTCGCGCGCATCTTGCCGGTGGGGGCATGGCCGTGATGACCAGCCACCAGCCGGTGCCGTTGGCGGCCGGTGGCGTGGTGGCCTTGTGAGCACGCTGCTGATCGCCATGCGGCGCGATCTGCTGCTGGCAGCGCGCCGCCGCGGCGAGGTGGTGATCGCGTTGTGCTTCTTCATCGTCGTCATCACCTTGTTCCCTCTCGGCGTCGGCCCCGAGCCCGCATTGCTGCAGCGCATCGCCCCCGGCGTGATCTGGGTCGCCGCGCTGCTGGCCACGCTGCTCGGTCTGCCGCGGCTGTTTGCCGCCGACCATGCCGACGGCACGCTCGAGCAGATGGCGCTGTCGCCTCGGCAGTTCGCGCTGCTCGTGGCCGGCAAGGTCGGCGCGCATTGGCTGCTCTGCGGCTTGCCCCTGGTGCTGCTCGCGCCGCTGCTCGGGCTGCAGTTCGGCCTCGACGCCGGCACGCTGTGGACCCTGATGCTGGCGCTGTTGATCGGCACGCCGGTGCTCAGCCTGATCGGTGCCGTGGGTGCCGCGCTCACGCTCGGCCTTCGCGGCGGCGGCGTGCTGCTCGCGCTGCTCGTGCTGCCGCTCTACGTCCCGACGCTCGTGTTCGGCGCCGGCGCGGTCGAGGCGAAGGCCGCGGGCCTGAGCGTCGGGCCGCAGCTGTGCCTGCTCGGCGCGCTGCTCGTTCTCACTGCGTTCTTCGCGCCTTGGGCGGCGAAGGGCGCCCTTCGGATTGCACTCGAATGAACAAGTCGCACACCCTTTGCTGGAAGTTCGCCTCGCCCGCCGCGTTCTACCCGCTCGCCGGGCGGATGACGCCGATGTTTGCCGCCCTCGCGCTGCTGCTCGGACTCGCCGGGCTATGGATCGGCTTCTTCGTCGCGCCCACCGACGCGCAGCAGGGCGAGGGCTACCGGATCATCTTCGTGCATGTCCCGGCGAGCTGGATGTCGATGGTCGTCTATTGCGCGATGGCCTTCTGGGCCGCGGTCGGCTGGGCCTTCAACACCCGGCTTTCCGCCATGATGGCCAGCGCGCTGGCACCCACCGGCGCACTGTTCGCTTTCCTGTCGCTGTTGACCGGCTCGCTCTGGGGCAAGCCGATGTGGGGCGCGTGGTGGGTCTGGGATGCCCGCCTCACGTCGGAGCTGATCCTGCTTTTCCTCTACATCGGCTTCATCGCGTTGCAAGCCTCGATCGACGACCCGCGGCGAGCCGATCGGGCCGGTGCGGTGCTGGCGATCGTCGGCGTGATCAACGTGCCGATCATCTACTTCTCGGTGAAGTGGTGGAGCACCTTGCATCAGGGCGCATCGGTGTCGCTTACGCGCTCGCCATCGATGGCGCGGGCCATGCTGCTGGGCATGCTGCTGATGGCGCTGGCGTTCTGGATGTACGCGATCGCGGTTTCGCTCGCCCGCGTTCGCAACCTGATTCTCGAGCGGGAAGCCCACACCGATTGGATCAAGAATGCACTGGACTGACCTGGGCGAATTCTTCGCGATGGGGGGCTACGCCCTCTACGTGTGGGGCAGCTTCGGCGCTTGCGCGCTGGGCCTGCTGATCGAGCTGCTGCTGCTGCGCCGCCAGCGCGGAAAGCTGCGGCAACAGCTGCAGGCGCACTTCGATGCGCAGGCGGCACTTCGGTGAGGCCGCACGCATGAAACCGCGCCACAGGCGACTCCTCATCCTCGGCGGCGGCCTGGCGAGCCTGGGGCTGGCCGGCACCCTGGTGCTCTCTGCGCTGAACAGCAACGTCTCGTTCTTCTTCACGCCGTCGCAGGTGACCGTCGGCGAAGCGCCGAAAGATCGCGCGTTTCGCGTCGGCGGCATGGTGCGTGAAGGCAGCCTGCGGCGCGAGCAGATGACGGTCCACTTCATCATCACCGATACCGCGAAAGACGTGCCCGTCCGCTACACCGGCATCCTTCCCGACTTGTTCAAGGAAGGCAAGGGGGTGGTCGTGCAGGGGCGGCTGGCGGCAGATGGCCGCTTCGTCGCCGCCGAGGTGCTGGCCAAGCACGACGAGAACTACATGCCGCCCGAAGCGCGGCACGCCGTCGAGCAGGCGGCGAGGACTGTCAAGACACTCGAGTGAGGCCGCGCATGACACCCGAACTAGGCCACCTCGCACTGATCCTCGCCTTCCTGGTTGCTTCGGTCCAGGGCGTGCTGCCGCTTGTCGGCGCGCACCGAGGCCACGCCGGCTGGATTGCGCTGGCACAGCCGGCGGCACGAACCCAGTTCGCGCTCGTGCTCATCGCATTCGCCTGTTTGATGCAGGCCTTTCTGGCGAATGACTTTTCGCTCGTCTACGTCGTCGCGCATTCCAACTCGAAGCTGCCGGCTGTCTATCGCGCCGCGGCGGTCTGGGGTGGGCACGAAGGCTCGCTGCTGCTATGGCTGCTGATGCTCAATGGCTGGGCACTGGCGGTCAGCCTGTTCTCGCGCCAGTTGCCTCGGGCGATGCTGGCGCGCGTGCTCGGGGTGCTCGGCCTGGTCGCCGCCGGCTTGCTGATGTTCATGCTGTTCACTTCCGATCCGTTCGAACGAACGCTGCCGGGCGCGGCCGACGGTCAGGACCTGAATCCCGTGCTGCAGGACCCTGGCCTCGTGTTCCACCCGCCGATGCTCTACATGGGTTACGTCGGCTTTTCCGTCGCCTTCGCCTTCGCGATCGCAGCCTTGCTGGCCGGCCGGCTCGATGCCGCGTGGGCACGCTGGTCGCGGCCCTGGACGATGGCCGCGTGGATCTTCCTGACGCTGGGCATCGCGCTCGGTTCGTACTGGGCCTACTACGAGCTCGGCTGGGGCGGCTGGTGGTTCTGGGACCCGGTCGAAAACGCCTCGTTCATGCCCTGGCTCGTCGGCACCGCGCTGATCCATTCGCTGGCCGTCACGGAAAAACGCGGCAGCTTCAAGAGCTGGACCGTGCTGCTCGCGATCTGCGCCTTTTCGCTGTCGCTGCTCGGCACCTTCCTGGTCCGCTCCGGCGTGCTGACCTCGGTCCACGCGTTTGCCACCGACCCTCGGCGCGGTATCTTCATGCTGCTGTTCCTGACCGTCGTGATCGGCGGCTCGCTCGCGCTCTTCGCCTGGCGCACGCCGAAGGCCAGCCCGGGCGGCGCCTTCGCGCTGCTCTCGCGCGAGACGCTGCTGCTCGTCAACAACCTGCTGCTGAGCGTGGCGGCCGGCTCAGTCTTGCTGGGCACGCTCTACCCGCTGATCATCGACGCGCTCGGCCTGGGCAAGCTGTCGGTCGGGCCGCCGTACTTCAACGCGGTGTTCATGCCGCTGATGCTGCCGCTGCTGTTCCTGATGGCGGTCGGCCCGCGGGCACGCTGGAAGCGGGCCGACATGCGCGACCTGGCGCGGCGCCTGCGCCTCGCTGCGGTGATCGCGCTGGCGGCCGGCGCAGGTCTGCCGTTGCTGATCGGCCGCTGGTCGCCGCTGGTCGCGGCCGGCCTGTTGCTGGCCGTGTGGATCGCGGCCAGCACGGCGTTCCAGATTCGGGAGCGGCTCGAGTCGGGCTGGCCGCCGCTCGGATTCTGGGGCATGCACGCGGCCCATCTGGGCATCGCGGTGTTTGTGGTCGGCGTGACGCTCGTCAAGGGCTACGAAGTCGAGAAAGACGTGCGCATGGCGGTCGGCGACACCGTCGAGCTCGGTGGCTACACGCTCAGTCTGCTCGGCGTCGGCGAGGTGCGAGGGCCCAACTACGTGGCATGGCGCGGCGAGGTCGCGTTGTCGAAAGGCGGGCAGGTCCTGAAGCGCTTGACCCCCGAGAAGCGCGCCTATTTCTCGTCGCGCACGCCGATGACCGAGACCGCGATCGACTCGGGTTTCACCCGCGACCTGTACGTCGCGCTCGGCGAACCGCTCAGCGCCGAGGGCGAGTCCCCGGTGTGGAGCATGCGTGTCTACTACAAGCCTTTCGTGGCCTGGATCTGGGGCGGCTGCCTGCTGATGGCGCTCGGTGGTGCGCTGGCCGCGAGCGATCGGCGCTACCGCATGAAGGCACGGCAGTCGCTCGCCCAGGGGGTGCCGGCATGAAGCGCCACGTCCTGATCCCGCTGCTGCTGTTCATCGTGCTGGCGATCTTTCTGGCGGCCGGACTGAACCGCGACCCGCGCGAAGTTCCTTCGCCGCTGATCGGCAGGCAGGCGCCGGGCTTCTCGCTGCCGCGCCTCGACCCCGGCGCCGAAGGCACGGCTCAGGCCGTCGGCTTCGACCCGAAGCAAATGGCCGGCAAGGTCTGGCTGCTCAACGTCTGGGCCTCTTGGTGCGTGGCGTGCCGCCAGGAGCACGGGGTGCTGGTGGAGTTCGCGAAGTCAGGCGCCGCGCCGCTGATCGGCCTGGGCTACAAGGACCGGGTGGCGGATGCCACCGGCTGGCTCGCGCGCTTCGGCAACCCCTACGCGGCCTCCGCGGTCGATGCCGACGGTCGCGTCGGCATCGACTATGGCGTCTATGGCGTGCCCGAGACCTATGTGATCGACAAGGCCGGCACGATCCGCTTCAAGCAGATCGGCCCGCTGACGCGCGAGGTGCTGCAGGCGAAGATCCTGCCGCTGATCCGGGAGCTGGAGCGATGAGGCCGGTCCTGGTGATGCTTCTGCTGGCGCTCGCCGTCTTTGGTGCGCGCGCCGGCGAGGCTCCGCCACTGGCCGAAGATCCGCTGGTCGAGCAGCGACTGCTCGCCATCGCCGAGGAAGTGCGCTGTCTCGTTTGCCAGAACGAATCGCTCGCCGGTTCGCGCGCCGAGCTGGCGCAAGACCTGCGCCGCGAGATCCGCGATCTCATCCGGCAAGGCAAGACGGACGCGGAAGTGCTGGACTTCCTCGTCAGCCGCTACGGCGACTTCGTGCGCTATCGCCCGCCGCTGAAGCCGACGACCTGGCTGCTGTGGGGCGGGCCGTTCGCATCGCTGGCCGCGGCCTTGCTCGGGCTGTTGCTGTCCGTGCGCCGGCGTTGTGTCACCAGCGCGGCGCTGACACCCGAGGAACATTGCGAGGCCACGGCCTTCCTGGGGGAAGGCCCGTGACGGTGGAATTCCTGCTCGCGGCGGCGCTGCTCGTCGGCTTCACGCTGCTGTCGCTGTTGCGACCGTGGCGCCGCTTCGGTACCGGCACCACCAACTCGGCACGAGAGATCAACGCGCACCTCTACCGCGACCAGCTGGCCGAGCTCGACCGCGATCGCGTCGCCGGCACGCTCGGCGCAGCCGACCACGCGCAGTCGCACGCTGAACTGGGGCGCCGCCTGCTCGAAGACACCGCCGCCGCCGAATCGCGTGCGAGCGCGATCCCCTCCATGCGCACGACCTCGCTGCTGATCGCGCTCCTGGTTCCGCTGCTGGCCGGCTCCTTGTACCTCGGGCTCGGCCAACCCGCTGCGCTGGACGAAGGCGCGCGACAGGGCCCTTCGCCAAGCGAGGCAGAAGGCGTGCTGGCCGCCCTCGCGGCCCGTCTGGCCGCCAAGCCCGACGACCCCCAAGGCTGGGCCGACCTGGCACGTTCGTACCGCGCGATGGGCAGGCTGCGCAACGCGCAAGCCGCGTTCGAGCGCATCGGACCCGAGCTCGACCGCGACCCGGCGCTGCTGGCCGAGTACGCCGAGCTGCTTGCGACCGCGGCCAACGGGAACGTCGAAGGCAAGCCCCTCGCGATGGTGGAGCGCGCGCTCAGGCTCGCGCCCGACACGCCGCTGGCCCTCGCACTCGCCGCAACCGCCGCTTCCAGGCGCAATGACATGCCGCAGGCCATGTCGTATTGGCAGCGCCTGCTCAAGCAGTTGCCGCCCGAGTCCGCGGACGCGGAGTGGGTCGGCGATCAGTTGGCACGGATCCGCGATGCGGCCGGCGGCACTGCTCGCGCCACGGCTGCGCCTTTCGGCTCGAGTACTTCAGGCTCGACGACTCGCTCGCAGTGAGCCCCGAGTTCAGGCTCTCGAGCGCGGACGAGTTTCGCATCGAAGCGCGCGTCTCCAGAAGCGGCAGCGCCACGCCGAGCGCCGGTGACCTGGTGGGCGTCGGTCCCGTGGTCAAGCCCGGCGCGAGCGATCTCGTGATTCGGATCGACCAGGCCCAGCCCTGGGCTGATGGCAGGAGGACCGGGTGTGCCGGTGCCGATAGGCGCATCGCGAGGCGTACCCGCCGAAGCGCCGTAATGAAAGCGTGAAGTTTCGAGGATCGCGGCGTGAAGCCGGCCGACCAAAGTTGCTACCGGAGCGGCACCTGACCGATTCGACGCAGGCCGATCCGCAACTCCTCACTCGACACAGGAAACACGCATCATGAACACCACTCAGCAGGCCTGCCAATCCCGGCGGCGCCGCCTCGCCGCCCTTCCGCTTGTCGCGGCCGTCGCGATGGCGACCAGCGCGGTCCAGTCGATCCCTTCGAGCGTGCGTGCGGAGACTCAAGCATGATGCCGAACCCACCTGTCATCGGCAGCGAAGCGCGCCCGCCGCTGCGCTTCGAGCCGGCGCCGGCGGCGCAGCACAGGCCGCGCATCACCTCGCCATTCGCTCGCGACGTGCTCGCCGGACTGAGCCTGCCGCGCAAGTCCATCCCGTCGACCTGGCTCTACGACCGCCGCGGTTCGGAACTCTTCGAAGAGATCACCCGGCTCGACGAGTACTACCCCACCCGTACCGAGATCGCCATCCTCGAGCGCTGCGCCGCGCAGATCGCCGCCGAGGCCGGTCCCGAGGCCACGCTGGTCGAATTCGGCAGCGGTTCGAGCCGCAAGACGCTGCTGCTGCTGTCCGCGCTCGAATCGCCGAGTGCCTATGTCCCGATCGACATCTCGGCCGAGACGCTCGGCGAATCGGTGGCCGCGCTGCAGGCCGCTTTTCCGAAGGTCGCGATGCATCCGATCGTCGGTGACTTCGGCGAGGCCGGCACCCTGGAACCGCTGCGGCGCAGCACTGCCGCGCTGCTGCGCGCCGCGCGTTCGGCACGGCCTTGGGGCCGGCGCCTCGGCTTCTTCCCCGGCTCGACGATCGGCAACTTCAGGCCCGAGGCCGCCATCGCCTTGCTCGACCGAATCGGCCGTGCGCTCGGGCCGGATGCGATGCTCGTGGTCGGGGTCGATTCGACGCTGGACACGTCGGTGCTGCTGCCTGCCTACAACGACCGACTGGGCGTGACGGCCGCGTTCAACAAGAACCTGCTGACGCGCATCAACCGCGAACTCGCGGGTGACTTCGATCCGCTTTCGTTCAGGCACGAGGCGCGCTTCGATCGCGAGCGCCAGCGCATCGAAATGCATCTCGTCAGCAGGACCTGGGAGACTTTCGAAGTGCTGGGGCGGCGTTTCGGCTTTCCCGGCGGGGATTCGATCCACACCGAGAATTCCTACAAATACACTCGCGCCCGGTTCGAGTCGCTCGCCGCGCGTGCGGGATGGCGGCCGCTGCAGTACTGGACTGACGCGCACTCGCGTTTCGCGGTCCACGTGCTCGTGCGGGATGAGGCTTTTCCTGCAAGAGCGTAAGAAGCGCCCGAATTCGTCGACAGAGGGCTCGTGCCGCATCGCCAATCATCCGAGCCGTCTTGGGAGTGTCAACATGGTGCATCACGCAGATCCGGGAATCGAGGCATTCAAGGCAACGTTCAGCGGCCGGGCATTGACACCTGACGACGCCGACTTCGACCGGCTTCGCGCGGTCTGGAACGGAGCCATCGACCGCAAGCCGGCGGTCATCGCGTGCTGCGCCACATCCGGGCAGGTTGCCGAGTCGATCCGCTTCGCGCGCAGCAGCGGGCTCGAGATCGCCGTTCGCGGCGGCGGTCACAGCTACGCCGGCCATTCGGTCTGCGACGGTGGACTGATGATCCATCTCGGCGCGATGAACGATGTCGCGGTCGATCCCCTGGCGCGGCGGGCCGTGTGCGGCGGCGGCGCCACCTGGGCCGATGTCGACGCGGCGACCCAGCAGCACGCGCTGGCGACCCCCGGCGGCTTCGTCAGCCACACCGGCATCGCCGGGCTCACGCTCGGCGGAGGCATTGGCTGGCTCACCAAGAAGGCGGGGCTGTCCTGCGACAACCTCGTCGCGGCCGAGATGGTCACCGCCGACTCGCGCATCGTACGGGCTTCGCAGGACGAGAACGCCGAGCTCCTCTGGGCGTTGCGCGGCGGCGGCGGCAACTTCGGCGTCGTCACCTCGTTCGAGTTCGAGCTTCACCCGGTCGGCCCGCTGGTGAACCTGGGGCTTTTCTTCTTCGAACTCGAGCAGGGGTCGCAGGCACTGTGCTTCGCGCGCGAGTTCATCAAGACGCTTCCCGCGGAAGCGATCGCGTTTCTCGCGATCGGCCTGAGCGCGCCGCCGGCGCCGTTCGTCCCGGAGCAATATCGATTCCGCCCGGGTCACGCGCTGCTGGTCGCAGGTTTCGGATCGGCAGAGGATCACCGAGACATCGTGGCGCCGATCCGCAAGGCGGTGCAGCCTCTTTTCGAGCTGGTGACGCCGATCCCGTACGTTGCCTTGCAGCAGATGTTCAACGAGAGCGCCGTGTGGGGGAGTCTCGGCTACGAGAAAGCCCTCTACCTGGACGAGTTGTCGGACGCTGCCATCGCGGTGATCGGCGAACACGTGCCGAAGAAGAGCTCGCCGCTGTCGTTCTGCCCGACCTTCACGCTCGAAGGCGCGTACCGCACGCCCGCCGATGCCGATACGGCCTTCGGCGGCAGCCGCTCGGCGGGCTATGTCTTCAACATCGAGGCGGCGGCGGCCGACCGCGACACGTACGAAGCCGATCGGACCTGGGTTCGCAACTTCTGGGAAGCGATGCGGCCGCATGCGACGGGTTCCGGCGGATACCTGAACTTCATGGTCGAACCCGACGAGGACCGAGTGCGCGCCTCGTACGGCGCGGCCAAGTACCAGCGCCTGGCGCGCATCAAGGCGCAATACGATCCTGCGAACGTGTTTCACCTGAACGCCAACATCAAGCCGGCAGCGCAGCCCGGTTGAACCCGGTCCGGGGGACCGCGGGTTCAACCGTCGGTTGTTCTGCGCTCCGACGCCGCCCCGCTCGCATACGGCGCGAACTGCCGGACGTTTTCGTCGATCTTCAATGCACGACCCAGCGCCGGGAATGCCCGCTGCGCGCAGTTCTCGCGGTCGCAGACCTTGCAGCCCGCACCGATCGGTGTCGCCACCTCGGGATTGCTCAGATCGAGCCCTTTGGCGTAGACCAGCCGGTGGGCGTGCCGCATGTCGCACCCCAATGCGACCGCGAAGTCACGGCCCGGCCTGCCGTATCCACCCGTGTGGTGAGAGACGCTTCTCGCAATCCAGAGATAGGTGCGACCATCCGGCATGCGCGACAGTTGAGTGAGCACCCTGCCGGGCTGCGCGAACGCCTCGTAGACATTCCACAAAGGACAGGTCCCGCCAGTCCGGGAGAAATGAAAATCAGTGGCGGATTGGCGCTTCGAAATATTGCCCGCACGATCGACGCGCACGAAGAAGAACGGTATGCCCTTCGCATCGGGTCGCTGCATCGTCGAGAGGCGATGGCACACCGTTTCGAAGCTGACGCCGAAATGCCGGCTCAATAGATCGATGTCGTAGCGAAGGGCCTCGGCCTGCGCCAGGAAGCGGCGATAGGGCAGCAGCAACGCGCCGGCGAAGTAATTCGCGAAACCGATGCGGGCGAGCGCTCGGGCCTCCTGGCTGCCGAAGCTGTCTTCGGAAGCGAATGCATCGATCAGCTCCGCCGCTTCGAGGCGCGCAAGTTGCGATGCCATCTGGAAGGCCCGTTGGCCCGGCTCCAGGGAATGGGACAGTCGAAGCGTCCGGGACTTCGGATCGAAGGCCCTCATGACTTCGTCCTGTTGGGCGTCCGCGCTGACGACGGCCACGCGATGGGCCTTCAGCAGGTGCGCTTCGATCAGTTCGGAGACGCTGTCCAGCGCGCCGTTCGATTGGCTTCTGCCGTGAGTCGCACCGGCAAGATTGGCAGTCCGCAACTGCTCGTACAAGGCCTCTGCCCGAGCGTCCAGTACGACCATGTGGTTGTGGCGGGCATAGAAGTAGTCGCGAACCTCTTCATAGGGTTGCAACTGGATCGCGCCCGGATACGCGTCCCGTTCGCCATCCAGTCCGGCGACGACTGCGCTCAAGCGCTCTTCCGCACTCTTGCAGCGGCTGTGGAGCCGCAGGATCGCGCGGGCAATGGCCGGCATCTGCTGCGCCACGGCCAGCACTTCCGTGGTCGGCACGGCATCGTCGCCTGCCGATTCGGCCAGCACGTCGCGCAGGTCCAGGGTGAGTCGCGACTCCTCGTCCTCCGAGAAGAACTGCAGATCGATGCCGAACACCGCCTGAAGGCGCAGCAACACCGGCACCGTCAACGGCCGCTGGTTGTTCTCGATCTGGTTCAGGTAGCTCGGCGAGAGCTTCAGCGCCGCCGCGAGCGCTGCCTGGGTCATCTCTCGCTGCTCCCGCAAGGTCTTGAGCCTGACGCCCATGTAGGTCTTGCGCACGCACATCTCCTTCGCAGTCTTCGCAACTTCGCTGACGATCTTCGCAAATCTTCGCCAATTCAGCGGTTGCCTCAAGCATAGCCCAGTGCGAAGCTTGCGAACACACGATCAAACGGAGGCCCCGCTGTGAACACCGAGACGCTGAATCCGCCCCGCGCCAAGAAGTCCGTCGCCCTGTCCGGCGTCGTTGCCGGCAACACGGCCTTGTGCACGGTCGGGCGAACCGGCAACGATCTGCACTATCGGGGTTACGACATCCTCGATCTGGCCGCGAGCTGCGAGTTCGAAGAGGTCGCGCATCTGCTCGTGCACGGAAAACTCCCGGCGCTCCCGGAGTTGCGTGCCTACAAGGCCAAGCTGAAGGCGCTGCGCGGCCTGCCCGCCACCGTTCGCGAGGCGCTGGAGAAGCTGCCGGCCGGCGCCCATCCGATGGACGTCATGCGCACGGGTGTCTCGGCGCTCGGCTGCGTGCTTCCGGAGAAGGACGATCACAGCCTCGCCGGCGCGCGCGACATCGCAGATCGGCTGATCGCCTCGCTCGGCTCGATGCTGCTCTACTGGCACCACTGGTCGAGCCAGGGCCGGCGCATCGAGGTCGAGACGGACGACACCTCCGTCGGCGCACACTTCCTGCACCTGTTGCACGGCGTAAAACCGACGGCGGCACAGGAGCGCGCGATGCACACTTCGCTGGTGCTGTACGCCGAGCATGAATTCAATGCTTCCACCTTCACGGCCCGCGTGGTTGCCGGGACGGGCAGCGACATGTATTCGGCCATCACGGGCGCCATCGGCGCCTTGCGCGGCCCGAAGCACGGCGGTGCGAACGAGGCGGCGTTCGACGTGCAGAAGCGCTATGACAGCCCGGATGACGCGGAGTCCGATATCCGCCGCCGGATTGACGCCAAGGAAGTCGTCATCGGATTCGGCCACCCGGTCTACACCGTCAGCGATCCGCGCAATGAAGTCATCAAGCGCGTCGCGCGCCAACTCTCGGAGGAGTCGGGCTCGACCCGCATGTTCGACATCGCCGAGCGCCTCGAAAAGGTCATGTGGGAGGTCAAGCGCATGTTTCCGAACCTCGATTGGTTCAGCGCCGTCAGCTATCACCAACTGGGCGTCCCGACCGCGATGTTCACGCCGCTCTTCGTCATTGCCCGCACTTCCGGTTGGGCCGCTCACGTGATCGAGCAGCGCCAGGACAACAAGATCATCCGGCCGAGCGCCAACTACGTCGGCCCCGACGACCTGGCCTTCCTGCCGATGAAGGACCGGAAGTGAACACGGTTCCTCAAGCTCCCGCGCCGAGCGGCTACCGCAAGAATCTGCCCGGCACTCGACTGGATTATTTCGACGCTCGCGCAGCCGTCGAAGCCATCCGCATCGGCGCCTGGGCCGGGCTGCCCTACACCGCCCGCGTGCACGCCGAAAACCTGGTGCGGCGCTGCGACCCGGCCATCCTGACCCAATGCCTGACGCAGATCATCGACCGCCGGCGTGAGCATGACTTCCCCTGGTATCCCGCGCGGGTCGTCTGCCACGACATCCTCGGCCAGACGGCCTTGGTGGACTTGGCCGGGCTGCGCGACGCGATCGCCGAGCAGGGCGGCAATCCGGCCCAGGTCAATCCGGTGGTGCCGGTGCAACTGATCGTCGATCACTCGCTCGCCGTCGAGTGCGGCGGGTTCGATCCGGAGGCCTTCGCGAAGAACCGGGCGATCGAGGATCGTCGCAATGAGGACCGGTTCCATTTCATCGACTGGACCCGACGTGCATTCAAGAACGTCGACGTGATCCCGCCGGGCAACGGGATCATGCATCAGATCAATCTGGAGCGAATGTCGCCGGTGATCCAGTCCCGCGACGGCGTGGCCTTTCCCGATACGCTGGTCGGAACGGACAGCCATACTCCGCATGTCGACGCGCTGGGCGTGATCGCTGTGGGCGTGGGCGGGCTGGAAGCCGAGAGCGTGATGCTGGGGCGCGCCTCGTGGATGCGCCTGCCCGACATCGTCGGCGTGGCATTGACCGGCAAACCGCAGCCGGGCACGACCGCCACCGACATCGTGCTGGCGTTGACCGAGTTCCTGCGCCGATCCAAGGTCGTCGGCGCCTACCTCGAGTTCCATGGCGAAGGGGCTGCAGCCCTGACGCTGGGCGACCGGGCGACGATCTCGAACATGGCGCCGGAATACGGCGCTACCGCGGCGATGTTCTTCATCGACCAGCAGACCCTCGACTACCTGAAGCTCACCGGCCGCGAGGATGAGCAGGTGAGACTGGTCGAGACCTACGCCAGAGAGGCCGGGTTGTGGGCGGACAGCTTGCGCGAGGTCGACTACGAACGCGTGCTGCGGTTCGATCTGTCGAGTGTCGTGCGAAGCGTGGCCGGCCCGTCGAATCCGCATGCCCGCGTGTCCACCACCGAACTCTCCGCCAAGGGCATCGCCGGCCGGTGGGAAATCCCGGATGAGCGGATCGGCACGATGCCGGATGGGGCCGTGATCATCGCTGCCATCACGAGTTGCACCAACACCAGCAATCCGCGCAACGTGATCGCCGCCGGTCTGCTGGCACGCAACGCGAATCGACTGGGTCTGGTGCGCAAGCCGTGGGTGAAGACCTCCCTCGCGCCCGGCTCCAAGGCGGTGACGCTGTACCTGCAAGCCGCCGGCTTGATGCCTGAGCTGGAGAAGCTGGGCTTCGGCGTGGTGGGCTATGCCTGCACCTCGTGCAACGGCATGTCGGGTGCGCTCGATCCGTCGATCCAGCAGGAGATCATCGACAGGAAGCTTTACGCGACGGCCGTGCTGTCGGGCAACCGCAACTTCGATGGCCGCATCCATCCCTATGCCCGGCAAGCCTTCCTCGCATCGCCGCCGCTGGTGGTGGCCTATGCGATTGCCGGCACCATCCGCTTCGATATCGAGAAGGACGTGTTGACGGAGGTGAAGGGTCAACCGGTGCGCTTGAAGGACATCTGGCCGACCGACGAGGAGATCGATGCGGTCGTGGCGAGCAGCGTCAAGCCATCCCAGTTCCGCCAGGTCTACGAGCCGATGTTCGCGATCCATTCCGACACGAGCGAGAAGGTCGCACCGCTGTACGCCTGGCGCGGCAAGAGCACCTACATTCGCCGGCCACCCTACTGGGAGGGCGCCTTGGCGGGCGCGCGATCGTTGACGGGGATGCGGCCCCTGGCCGTGCTGCCCGACAACATCACCACCGATCACCTGTCGCCGTCCAACGCCATCCTGTCGGACAGTGCCGCGGGCGAGTACCTGCGCCGGATGGGCTTGCCGGAGGAGGACTTCAATTCCTACGCCACCCACCGCGGCGACCACCTGACGGCCCAGCGCGCGACCTTCGCCAACCCGACGCTGAAAAACGAGATGGTGCGCAGCGTGGACGGGGAGGTGCTGGCGGGCTCGCTGGCGCGTGTCGAGCCGGACGGCAAGGTCATGCGCATGTGGGAAGCCATCGAGATCTACATGGGCCGCAAGCAGCCGCTGATCATCATCGCCGGTGCCGACTACGGCCAAGGCTCCTCGCGCGACTGGGCCGCCAAGGGCGTGCGGCTGGCGGGTGTGGAGGCGATTGCCGCCGAAGGATTCGAGCGCATCCACCGCACCAACCTGATCGGCATGGGCGTGCTGCCGCTGCAGTTCAAGCCCGGCGACAGCCGCCTGACATTGCGCCTCGACGGCACCGAGACCTACGACGTCATCGGCGCGCGCCAGCCGCGGGCCGAACTGAAGCTGATCGTCCATCGCCTGAGCGGCGAACGGCTCGAGGTGCCGGTGACATGCCGGCTCGACACGGCCGAGGAGGTCTCGATCTACGAAGCGGGTGGCGTACTGCAGCGCTTCGCGCAAGACTTCCTGGCCTCATCCCAGGCTGCTTGACCGGAGAGACCCGATGGCTCACCCATCCCAGATCAAAGTCCCCGCGACCTACATGCGCGGCGGCACCAGCAAGGGCGTCTTCTTCCGCCGGCAAGACCTGCCCGCGGCGGCGCGGGAGCCGGGCAGGGTGCGCGATGCGCTGCTGCTGCGCGTGATCGGCAGCCCCGATCCGTACGGCAAGCAGATCGACGGCATGGGGGGCGCGACTTCGAGCACCAGCAAGGCGGTGATCGTGTCGAAGAGCGGCAGGCCCGATCACGACGTGGACTACCTCTTCGGACAGGTCTCGATCGACAAGCCCTTCGTGGATTGGAGCGGCAACTGCGGCAATCTATCTGCGGCCGTCGGCCCGTTCGCAATACGGTCCGGCATGGTCGACGCGAGTCGCATCCCTCGCGATGGCTTGGCCACCGTGCGCATCTGGCAGGCCAACATCGGCAAGACCATCGTCGCGCACGTTCCCATCACGGACGGCGCCGTTCAGGAAACCGGGGACTTCGAGCTGGATGGTGTCGCCTTCCCCGCAGCCGAGGTGCAACTCGAATTCCTGGATCCGGCGGCCGATGACGAGGGCGACGGCGGCTCGATGTTTCCGACCGGCTGCCTGGTGGACGACCTCGAGGTGCCCGGCGTCGGCACGCTGAAGGCCACCTTGATCAACGCCGGCATACCGACCATCTTCCTGGACTCCGAAGCCCTGGGCTACAAGGGCACCGAGCTGCAGGACGCCATCAACGGCGACGCCGCGGCCCTGGCGAAATTCGAGACCATCCGCGCCCACGGCGCCGTGCGCATGGGGCTGATCGCCGACGTCGCAGAAGCCGCCGCTCGCCAGCACACACCCAAGATCGCCTTCGTCGCGAAGCCCGCCAGCTACACCGCTTCGAGCGGCAAGATCGTGCAGGCCGATGACGTCGATCTTCTCGTGCGCGCCCTGTCGATGGGCAAGCTGCACCACGCGATGATGGGCACCGCAGCGGTGGCCATCGGCACCGCCGCGGCCATTCCCGGCACCTTGGTGAACCTGGCTGCGGGCGGCGGCGAACGCACGACGGTGCGCTTCGGTCATCCCTCCGGCACGTTGCGGGTGGGCGCCGAGGCCAGCCGGATCGATGGCCAGTGGCGCGTGACCAAGGCGCTCATGAGCCGCAGCGCCCGGGTGCTGATGGAAGGCTGGGTGCACGTGCCCGGCGACGCACCTTGACCGACCCCGCTCTCCTCGTTCCATCTCCCGTCACGTTCCAGGAAAATCGATGTCGACACGCAAGATCCTCAAATCGCTGGCAGAGGCCCGCCGCGGCGTCCTGGTGCCGGGTGCCTTCAATGCCCTCTCTGCCAGGGTCATCGAGAGCCTCGGCTTCGAAGCCCTTTACGTCACCGGGGCGGGCGTGACCAACATGTGGTTCGCCATGCCTGACCAGGGCTTCATGGGACTTCACGAGATTGCCGACCACACTGCGCGCATCCGCGACGCCGTGAGCCTGCCGTTGATCGTCGACGCCGATACCGGCTTCGGCAATGCGCTGAACGTGCGCCACACGGTGCGCGTGCTGGAGCGTGCCGGCGCGGACTGCATCCAGTTCGAGGATCAGGTCGCGCCCAAGCGATGCGGGCACTTTGCGGGCAAGGAGGTCATCCCGACCGACGAGGCTGTCGGCAAGATCAAGGCCGCCGTCGACGCGCGCACGGATGCCGGCCTTCTCATCATGGCGCGCACCGACGCGGCCGCGACCTTGGGCTTCGAGGCCGCCGTCGAACGCGCGCAGAAGTTCAGCGAGGCCGGTGCGGACATCCTCTTCGTCGAGGCGGTGACGACGGCCGACGAGATCCGTGCCCTGCCGCGGCGGCTCGCCAAACCGCAGTTGATGAACATGGTGATCGGCGGCCGCACGCCGATCTTCGGTGCCGAAGAGTTGGGCCAGCTCGGCTACGGCATCGTGCTGTACGCCAACGCCGCATTGCAGGGTGCCGTGGCCGGCATGCAAAAGGCGCTGACGGTGCTGAGAGACACGAAGCGCATCGATGAAGACCCCGCGCTGGTCACGCCGTTCGCCGAACGCCAACGTCTTGTCGGCAAACCCGAGTGGGACGAGCTCGAGCGGCGGTACGCCTGAATGAATGAGTGACGCCTTTCAAGGCCCGGCTCTTGATGCTGCGCAACGAGAAGACGGCTGCGGCGGCGAGCCTCGAGGTCGGTTATGAGACCGAGCCCGAATCGGGCACGCGGGAGAAGACCATCAGTTGACTCAGCTTCAGCTTGCGGCTGACGGTGATCGTGGAGACCGGCCCGGCGTTGATCGTCATGGGTGGTGAGGTTCGCGAATGCCATCTCAATGCTGCCGCGCATAGTGGCTGGGAGCTTGGCCCACGTGGCGGCTGAATGCGGTGCTGAACGTGCTCGCCGAGGCGTAGCCGACTCGTTCGGCCACCTCCGCAATGCCGAAGTCCTGTCGGCGAAGCATGTCCTTTGCCAACGCCATGCGCCAGGCGACAAGGTACTCCATCGGCGGCACCCCCACGGCGCGGGTGAAACGCTCGTAGAACGCCGAGCGCGACAGGGCGGCTTTCTTAGCCAGCTGCTCCACGGTCCACGAACGCGCGGGGTCGCCGTGCATCTGCCGCATCGATTGCGCGATGCGTGCATCGGCCAGCCCGCGCACCAGCCCCGGCGGCGCATCGTCGCCCGGCGTCGACCGCAGCGACTCGATCAGCAGCAACTCGACCAGGCGGGTGAGCACCAGATCGCGGCCCGAGCGCTTCTCGCTCGCCTCCGTGGCCACCAGGCGCACCAAGGTCGACAGCCGTTCGATGCCGCGCAGGTGCATCAGCGCCGGCAGCAGCGACACCAGCAGCGCCGCGTCCGGGGAGTCGAACACGAAGTAGCCGCCAAGCAGACGCACGTCGGGGCGGCCGCCGCGCCGGCCATGCCGAACGTCGCCCGCCGGAGCCGGCGTCAGCTTCGGGTCGATGCGCACCGGCGCCACCGGCTCGAAGCCCGACAGGACGAAGCCGGGCGTCTTCGGCAGCAGCACGAAGTCTCCTGCCTCGAGCGTGACGGCCGCCTGGCCGTCGACGGCCAGGCGGCAGCGGCCCTCGAGCACGGCACAGAAGCTCGGTTCACCGAAGTCGGAGTAGCGGACGCCCCATGCGCCGGCACCGCTGATGCCCTTGGCGAATACGGTGCGGGGCCGCAGCAGCGTGATGACATCGGACAGCGGGTCGCTCATGTGGGAGGACGTTGGCAAACGAAATCAGGACTCCCTATCGTAGTGCGTCCGGACGCTTGTGGCTATCGTGGCGAGCATCGAAACCAACTCCCGAATCCGCACCATGAAGACTGTTCTGATCACCGGCTGCTCGTCCGGCTACGGCCTCGAGACGGCGCGCCATTTCCATGCCCAGGGCTGGAACGTCGTGGCCACCATGCGAACCCCGCGCGAAGACATCCTGCCGAGGTCAGGGGAACGGCTGCTCGTTCTCGCGCTCGATGTGACCAAGCCCGAGAGCATTGCGGCGGCGCTCGAGGCCTGCGGGCCGATCGACGTGCTGGTCAACAACGCGGGCCTCGGGCTCTTCGGTGCCTTCGAGGCCACGCCGATGGCCACCACCCGCGAGATCTTCGAGACCAACACCTTCGGCGTGATGGCGATGACGCAGGCCGTGCTGCCGCAGTTTCGCGAGCGCAGGTCGGGCGTGGTGATCAATGTCACCTCGAGCGCCACGCTGGCGCCGATGCCGCTGGTCGCGGTGTACACCGCGAGCAAGACGGCGGTCGAAGGCTTCACTTCGTCGCTCGCGTTCGAACTCGAGCCCTTCGACGTGACGGTGAAGCTGGTCGAGCCGGGCTACGGCCCGACCACGAGCTTCACGAGCAACGGGGGGGCGCGCATGCAAGGTCTGATTCCCGAGGCATACGCGCCGTTCGCGCAGAGCGTCTTTGCGGCCTTCACGAAGCCGGCTGCGGTGACGCTCGAGTCCGACGTGGCCGAGGCGGTGTGGCGCGCTGCGCATGACACGACCGGGCAACTTCGTTTCCCGGCCGGCGCCGACGCGGTCAGCCTGGCGCGTGCGACGTGATCGCCGCTCGCACGCCGTCGTTGTTGCCTGGCCTCGATGATGGCCAAGCCCGGCGGCTCAATGCCGATGCCCGTCGCCGTGCGGCCCGGCCAGCGCGCCGGCCACCACCGCGTGGCCGGTGGATCCGCGCAGGCTGAGCGGCTGGGCGCGGGCATTCAGTGCGCTCTGCTCGGCGCCCAGCGCGCTGGCGAACGCGTCGATCGCCATCACGGTCTTGCCGCCCACCATCGTCAGCAGGACCTTGTTGCGGCCGAGTTCGTCGGCCGGCACGGTCATGAAGTTCTTGTCGAGCACGATGAGGTCCGCGAACTTGCCGACCTCGATCGATCCCACCTGCTTGTCGAGGCGCAGCTGGTGGGCGGCATTCATCGTGATCGCGCGCAGCACGTCGGCGCGCGACAGGGCCGGGTCGTCGTTGATCCTGCCTTCATAGATCGGCGCGAGGCTCGCGGCGCTGTGCGGGTTGGTCGGGTCGCCGGAGCGCGTGACGCCGATCTTCAGCGCCAGAAAGGTATCGAACGGGTCGATCGGCCAATCGCTGCCGTGGACCACGCGCGCGCCCGCATTGCGCAGGCTGCCGGAAGGCTCCATGCGGGCGAAGCGATCGGGCCCGAGATGGTCCTCGGTCTCGCCGATCGAGTAGGACGCGCGCTGCGCCCATTGGAAGGACATCGTGGCCATCACGTCCAGCGCGGCGAAGCGCGGGTAGTCGGCCACCGCCACGGTCTCGTCGTGCGCGATGGCCGGGCGGAAGTCGGCCTTTGGCCGCTGCACCCGCACGTTCTCGACCGCGTCCAGCGCCTGGCGCACCGCGCGCTCGCCGGTCGCATGCAGATGGATGTCGAGACCGGCATCGGCGGCCGCGAGCATCAGCGGCTTCAGCACCTCGGGGGGGTAGTAGATCGAGCCGAGGTTGCTGCCGGGCTGCCAGTTCGGTGCGGCATCGGTGCCGGTGTTGGCGAAGTACGGCGTCAGCAGCGCGCCGGTGTCGGCCGGCGCGTTGACCACCCCGTCCATGAAGACCTTCACGATGCGCGAGTTCAATCCGGGGGCGGCGACCGGCGTGCCCTGGTCGATGCTGCTGGCCAGCGCCTTGGCCGCGTCGATCGTCGCGCCGGGGCTGGAGGCGGCCGCCTCGGGCGTCAGCGCGATCGCGAAGTTCGCGCGCGCGGTCAGCTCGCCCGATTGGTACAGCGCCTTGAAGGTCTTGGCATGCGCCTCGCCGGCGGCCGCATCCATGAACGAGGTGATGCCCTGTTCGCGAAACGCCGCCAGCGCGGCGCGGCCCTGCTTCAGCAGATCGTCATCGGAGTCGGCCGGGATGCTGGCCTTGAGCTGCCAGCCGGCGGCGTCTTCGCAGATGCCGCTGGGCGCACCGCCGCTGTCGCGCAGGAACTTGCCGCCGCTCGGGTCGGGCGTGGCGGCGCTGATGCCGGCCAGGCTGAGGGCGCGCGAGTTCGCCAGCACGCTGTGGAAGTCGCTCGAGGTCACCGCGATCGGACGCCGCGTGCTCAGGGCATCGAGCAGCGCCTTGTCCGGATCGCCGTCGATCGAGGACGTGGCCTGACGGTCCCAGTTGACGGCTTCGAGCCAGGCGTCCGGCTCCTTGTCCTTCGTGGCATCCAGGCACGCCTGCAGCTGGCCGGCCAGCTGGGTGCGAGACAGCGGCGCGTAGGCCAGGTCGCAGAGCAGCAGGGCGCGCCCGCCTGCCAAGGAATGCAGGTGGGCATCGACGAATCCCGGCATCAGCATGCGGCCGGCGAGATCGATCACCTTGGTGTTGCTGCCGATCCAGGCCGCGACGCCCGCATCGCTGCCGACGTAGACGATCTTGCCGTCGCGCACCGCCGTGGCCTGCTGGGTCGAGTCCTGGGCATCGATGGTCACCACCTGGCCATTGCGCAGCACGGTATCGGCCGGGGCAGGGTGCTCGTCCGAGCCGCCGCAGCCGACCACCACCGCCAGAGCCAGCGTCAGCACTGCGGCCGCTGCGCCCGATGTCTTCGTCCACGCCATCCGTCTTCTCCTGTTGACAAGGGTCGGATCGACGATAGCGGCGGCCTGCGTCCGCGGCCCTCCGCAGATGCAGAGGGTGCGGGACGGCAGCCGGCAGCGAGCGGCCCGCTCAGCGTTCGGCGCCGGCAGGCGCCTGGAGCGCGTTGCCGAGCTCGATCTTGTTGCGCACGCCGAGCTGCAGATAGGCGTTGCGCAAGTAGGTGCGCACCGTGGCGGGGCTGAGCTCGAGCAGGCGCGCAATCGCCTTGTAGGAATGGCCGCGGGAATAGAGCATCGCGGCAGTGCGCTCGCGCGGCGGAAGCATCGCGTGCCGGCTGCCGCGGTCGAGCGAGAGGGCGATCAGCTCGCCGCAGGGCTGCAGCGTCAGGCCGCGCCCGCCGAGCGCGATCGCGCAGGGCGCTCGGCCCAGGGCCTCACCCAGCTCGGCCGGCAGCGCGGAACCTGCCCAGCCCGGATGGGCCTTGTGGATCGCAGCCCCGAGACGTTCCCCCAGATAGAGCAGCTCGCCCTGCGCATTGGCCAACGCGAATCCCTCGGAGGATCGTGTCGCGGCGCTGCCCAGCAAGTCCTGCACGCGGACGCGCCAGTGATGCAGCAGGTGGACGGCGAATTCGGCAAACAGTGCGCTCTCGCGGTCATCGAATGCGGGCGACGCCTCGCCGCGATAGAGCACCACGAAGAACATCAACCCGCTGCCGGCCAGTTCCGCCGTCAAGGCCATCACGTGGTACAGGTCGTGGCGCTGCGAGAACGCGGCCACCTCCGGTATCGGGTCTTCGTGGCCGCTGGTGCGCAAGACGGTGCCGAGCCGGCGCATCGATCCGCGGGCGAATTCGTCGCGGTCGGCGAGCCGATTCCATTCCTGTGCGAACGACGGGCTCAGGTTGATGCGTCCGTGCAGCCAGTTGCGCGGCGGCGTGCCGGCGCCGCCGTCGGAGCATTCGCCCCACCACGCCGAGCGAAACGGCAGCAAGGAGCGCAGCGCCAGCAGCGACTCGCGCAGCAGTCGCTCGGGGCCGGCTTCGCGCGCGACGCTGGTCATCGCCAGCAGGCAGGCGCTGAAACTTCGCAGCGTCGCGAGATCGACGGCCGCCGGCCCGTGCGAGGCGTCGGCCGTCCGGCTCATGGCAAGTCGACCCGAGGGACGGCAGGCTGCCGGGTGAAGCGCAGCATCAATGCCGTGCCGAGGGCCAGGCCGAACAAGGCACAGGGTGCAAGCGCTTCGAGTCCGGCGGATTCGATGATCGCTCCGGCGAGCAGCGGGCCGGCGGCCAGGCCGAAGGCGAATGCCAGGTTCATCGAGGAGATCGAGCGTCCGGTCGCGTCCCGCGACGCGACCGCGGCGAAGATGTACGGCACGCAGAAGTTCCAGCCGAACGACAGCACGCAGCATCCGATGGCAAAGCCGGCGTCGCCCGGCGCGAGCTGCAGGATGCCCGCGCCCAGCATGATCAGCAGATAGCCCGCCAGCAGCAGCGTCCGGCGCGAGAGCCGGTCTCCGATGATGAAGGCCGATGCGGCGCCGGCCATGCCGATGACGGTGCCGCCGGTCAGCACCTGCGCGATGCGCTCCTGCTGCAGTCCCGCACCGGCGCCGTACTCGCCGGCGAAGGCCCACAGGCCGCCGACCACGATATTGAAGACCCACGCGAAGGCTATCGCCAGTGCGATGGCCGCCAGTTCAGTCGCCGAGACCGTCCGCCTCGTGCGCGCCGCCGGCGCGCCGCGATGCGCGGCATCAGTGAAGGGCCGCGCCGTCAGCATCCCGAGCACGCCGAGCCCTGCGCTGAGCCAGAACATGCCGCGCAGGCCGCGCCCGGCGCTCATCACCGATGGCAGCAGGGCGAGCAAGATCGCGCCCGAGGCGAGTTGTGCCAGTGTGATCAGCGCGAAGATGCGATTCTGGTCGAGAGCCCGTGCGCCGGCCGTCATGCCCAGGACCATCAAGCTGCCGGCGCCCGCCCCGGTCACGGCGCGGGCGATCGACAGCAGCACGAAGGACTTCACATGCCATGAAGACAGCAGGCTGCCTGCAATGAAGACGGCATAGGCCCACTGCGCAACGCGCGTCTCGTCGATCCTTGCGATCCACCAGTACGCAGGCAAGGTGGCCAGGCCCATCGCCGCCAGTTCGAAGAAATAGATCGCGCCGATCTGGCCGACCGACAGCTCCGCCTCCTGCCGCAATTGCAACTCCATCGCGGGAGCGACATTGAGTGCGACGACGGCCAGCGAGGTGGCATACAGGATGGCCGTCACGGCCGCTTTGCCGAGGCCGGCCGGTTCGGCCGCATTGGCAAGGGCGGAAGAGTTCATCGATCCATGGGACCCGGCGGAAGCGGCATTGGCGAGACTGCGGAAAACTCCGTGCAGCACGAACTATGCCGGATGTCGCCTCGCTCGGCGTTCGGGAATGGCGACGGCACCGCATCGCCATCGGTGGCGCGGTGATGCAGAGACGCAGGCAACGGGATTCGCGAGCTTCAGCTTCAGATGGCTCGCGACGCTACCTCCCGCCCAGGGCTTCACGCAATCGCGGTTGCGGCAGCGGCAATGCCAGGCGCTCGGCGAGCTCGATCACCGGAGCGAAGCGACGCTGCTTCTTCTGCGCATGGTCGTTGGCGATATCGGCCAGCCGATGTTCGAGGAACGGGTTGAGCAGGCGATCGCGAACCTCGGCCAGATAGGCTTCGGCGTCGTCGCCCGAGGCCGCGAGCACCGGCATGACTTCGTCGCGCCACACCGATTCGAGAATTCCGCGCAGGGGCGGGTCGTTCATCGCCTGCAGCACCGTCTCGTCACGAGGCCGCTGGTCGACGAGCCAGCGTTCGGCGAGCATGCTGTGGCCGAGGTTGAGCAGCCAGAGCTTGCGCCGCTCGAAGGTCGCTAGATCATCCGTCAGCACGATCGCGGGGTGCGTGCAGGGCAGCACCATGCGAGCCTGCCGCTCGATCGCCCACAGCGCATAGGGCTCCGCCACCGCACCGACCGGATAGAGCGGCGCGGAGACGATGCGGTCGACGAGCGAGTTGAGCCAGACGCAGTGCCCGCGCAGATAGGCGATGAAGGCCGGCGGCGCGCCCCAGCGCTCGCCGAGCTTCGCCACCAGTTCCCGCAAGGTATCGCCATTGCGCGAGACCAGTTCGCACGGATAGAGCGACAGTGGCGCCGCCGGGACGAGGCGCCAGCGATGGTGCAGCAGCGCCAGCAGCTTGGCCGGGAAGCTTCGCGCCGCGGGCGCGCCGTCGGAGAGCGACGAGGCGTCGTCCGCCTCGTTCAGCCGATAGCCCTGGTCGGCGGTATTCGAGACGATGACCTGCACCTTCGTCGCCACGGCCTCCATCACGCGCGCCCAGTCCCGCTCGGCATGCCAGGCTTCGCGCACCGAATCGACCAGCACGGTCTGCGTCACCGGCTCGCCGTGGCGCTGGCCGCGGATGTCGACGCAGTAGCCCGGGCCGTCTGCCAGGGCCTCGAGCGCGGCCAGGCGCGCGCTGCTGTTTGCATTGCCAGTGCTCTGCACCACGCTGATGCCGCCGATCGCCTCGCCCCGCAGCAGGGCCTGCGAGACGAACAGATCCACGTGCGCCTGCAGGAAGCGGCCGGTACCGAATTGGAGGATCGCCTGAGCCATGGTGCGAAGACTCCGTCAGCACTCGACGATGGCCTTGACCACGCCCAGCGCCGGGTCGAGCAGCGAAGCAAAGCCGGCCGGCACGCGCGCCAGCGGCATGCGGTGCGTGTTCAGCGCCGCGGTGGGGATGCGGCCGGCGCGCATCGCGTTCAGCACCGTCTCGAAGTCTTGCATCGTCGCATTGCGGCTGCCGAGCAGCGTCGCTTCGCGCTTGTGGAACTCCGGGTCCGAGAACGAGATGCTGTCGCGCACCACCGAAACCAGCACGTACTTGCCGCCATGGGCGATGAACCTGAACCCCCGCTCCATCGCGCGGGCGTTGCCGGTTGCATCGAACACCACATCGAAGAAGTCGCCGCCGGTGAGCGCCGCGAGCTGCGCTTCATCATCGGGCCCGATCACGACGCCGGCCTGCGCGCCGAGATGCTGCCGGCAGAAGTCGACGCGCTCGGCGCGCGTGTCCAGCGCCGTCACGATCGCACCCCGCAAGCCGGCAAAGAGCAGCGCCGCCATGCCGATCGGCCCGGTGCCGACGACCAGCACGCGCTGCCCGGCACTCACCTCGCCGCGCCGCACCGCATGCGCGCCGATCGCGAGGAACTCGATCATCGCGGCCTGATCGAGCGTGACCCCTTCCGCCTTGTGCACGAAAGCCGCCGGCACGCCGAGGTATTCGGTGAAGGCGCCGTCGCGATGCACGCCCAGCACCTGGATGTTGACGCAGCAGTTGGTCTTGCCCCGGGCGCAGGCAATGCAATGCCCGCAAGAGAGATACGGCATCACGAACACCGGGTCCCCCGGCGCCAGGGCGCTGCCCGCAGGCGCCTGCTCCACCAGACCGGAGAACTCATGGCCCATCACCCGCGGGTAGGCGAGGTAGGGCTGGTTGCCGCTGAAGATGTGCAGGTCCGTGCCGCAGACCCCCACGCGCTTGACGCGCACGAGCACCTCGCCCGCTTCGGCCAGGGGCATCTCGCGCTGCTCGGCCCGCAGAACGCCGGGGGTTTCACAGATGACAGTCAGCATGGGGGTCCCAACGGTGGCAGGGTCAGTAGAGAACGTTCTTCGCTTCGGGCGTATCGATGTTCTTCTTCGTGACCATCAGCACGCCGGTGTCGCGGAATTTCGGCACCTTCTTGCCTTCGGCGACTTCGATCGCCGTGGTCACGCCCAGATGGCCCATCTGATAGGCGCTCTGCACGGCGATGGCTTCGAGCGTGCCGTCCTTGATGAAGCCCTGCAGGTCGCCGTTGCCGTCGAAGCCGATCGCGACCACCTTGCCGCTCTTGCCCGATTGCACCAGCGCGCGGCCCATGCCGATGGCCGTCGGCTCGTTGGCGCCGAAGAGACCTTTCAGGTCGCCGTTGGCGGCGAGTACGTCGGTCGTCTGATTCAATGCCGTGCCCATCTGCGAGTTCGAATAGAAAGGTCCGATGATCTGCAGCTTGGAGTTGGTCTCGATGTATTTCTTGAACCCCCCGACCCGGCCGATCTCCGAGCCCGAGCCGGCGGTGTAGGACATGATCGCGATCTTGCCGGTGGTGCCGATCTTGTCGATCAATGCCTTGGCGCACAGCTCGCCCGCCTTCTGGTTATCGGTCGCGAGGAAGGACTGATAGTAGTCCTTGCCCGAGTCCGCCGCGGCCGAGTCGATCAGGATCACCGGGATCTTCGCCTCCCAGGCCTTCTTGATCGCCGGGATCAGCGCGTCGGGGTCGGAAGGCGCGAGCACGATGCCCGCGACCTTGCGGTTCACCGCGTTTTCGACCAGCGCGACCTGGCCGGCCAGATCGGTATCGGAAGCCGCGCCCTGAAAGGTCGCGGTGTAGCCCTTCATGTCGGCCGCGGCGGCGGTCGACCCTTTCTTGACGTTCTGCCAGAAGTCGGAATTGACGGTCTTGACGATGACGGCAATTTCCTTGTCCGCAGCCAGTGCCGCGGCACCCGCCAGCACCATGGTCGAAGCAATCAGTGTCGTGATCAGCTTGTTCATGTCGGTCCTCGTGCGTGAATGAATGGGGAGTGGAAGGCCGGCCAATCCCGCCGGCGGAGGTTCATCGTCGATGGCGCATCTGGTCGATCCACACCGTGAGCAGGATCACCAGTCCGATGACGATTTGCTGAATGAAGGCGGAGACGCCGCCCATGTTCAAGCCGTTGCGCAGGATGCCGATGACGAAGGCGCCGATGACGGTGCCCGAGATCGTGCCGACGCCGCCCGAGAGCGAGGTGCCGCCGATCACCGCGGCCGCGATCGCGTCGAGCTCGTACATCAGGCCTTCGCTCGGCTGCGCGGTGACGAGGCGCGACATCAGCACGCAGCCGGTGAGCCCGGCCAGCAGGCCCGACAGCACGTAGGCGAACAAGGTCACGCGGCCGACGTCGACCCCCGAGAGCCGCGCCGCCTCCGCGTTGGAGCCGATCGCGTACAGATGGCGGCCGAGCGTGGTCCGGTTGAGCAGGATCGAGACCGCGACCGCGAGCGCCACCATCAACAGCACCGGGTACGGAATGCCGGGGAAGATCACGTCGGGAAAGCCGTCCGGGCCGATCTCGACGATGCGCCAGAGCGAGCCGTTGCCGAGCGCGGCGAAGCGCTCGCCGAGGCCGCCGATCGCCTTGGCATCGGTGATCTGCAGCGCCACGCCGCGGGCCACCAGCATCATGCCCAGCGTCGCGATGAAGGGCGGCAGCTTCAGCAGTGTGACGCAGAGGCCGTTGACCGCGCCGCAGGCGGCGCCGACGAGCAGGCCGGCCAGCATCGCCAGCGGCACCGGCACGCCGGCCCTCACCGCGAGCGCATCGACGACACCGGCGAGGGCGAGGATGGCACCGACCGACAAGTCGATGCCGCCGGTGATGATCACGCAGGTCGCGCCGATGCCGAGGTAGGCGATCGAGGTGACCTGCAGCGCCACCGTCAGCGCGTTGCCGAGGCCGAAGAAGGCCTGGCTGACGAAGGAGAACACCAATGTCAGCGCGAGCAGGCTGGCCAGCGCGGCGAACTTCTGGAACAGGTCCTTCTGCGTTTCGCTCAATGGGGTCATGGCGCGGCAACTCCGCTCGGCACCGCGCGCCCGGAGGCGTGGTGCATGATTTCTTCCTGCGTCGTCCGGCGCGTCTCCAGCACCGCGGCGATGCGGCCCGCATGGAACACCGCGACGCGGTCGGTCATGCCGAGGATCTCAGGCAGCTCGGAGCTGATCAGCACCACGCCGATGCCGGCCGCGGCGAGATCGTCGAGCAGCTTGTAGATGGCGTACTTGGCGCCGACGTCGATGCCGCGTGTCGGCTCGTCGAAGAAGAGCACGCGCGAGTTGCGGAACAGCCATTTGGCGATCACCACCTTCTGCTGGTTGCCGCCGGAGAGCAGGCGCACCACCTGGCGCGTGCTCGGCGTGCGGATGTCCAGCGAAGCGACGTAGCGGCGTGCCACCGCGTCTTCTTCGTCGAAGCGGATGAAGCCGAGCGGCCCGGCCACGCCGGCGATGTTCGCCAGGCTCACATTCTGAGCCAGCGTCATCGGCAGCGCGAGGCCGTGGCTCTTGCGGTCTTCCGAGAGGTAGGCGATGCCGTGACGGATCGCGTCTTGCGGGTTGTGGATGCGCAACGCCTGGCCGCCCAGCCGCACCGTCCCGGCATCGATCGCATCGGCGCCGAACACGGCCCGCGCGACCTCCGTGCGCCCGGCACCCATCAGGCCGGAGAAGCCGAGGATCTCGCCGCGGCGCAGTTCGAAGCTCACGTCGTGGAAGGCGCCGCGGCGGCTCAGGCCCTGCACCGACATCAGCACCTCGGTCGTGGCGACGGCGCTGCGCGGCGGGAACTTGTCGTCGAGGGCGCGGCCGACCATGCGCTCGACGATCTGCTCGACGCTGGTGGCGCTGAAATCGTCGGTGCTGACGTGGCGGCCGTCGCGCAGCACCGTCACCCGGTCGACGATGCGCGCTAGCTCGTCGAGGCGGTGCGAGATGTAGATCACCGCCACGCCGGCGCGCTTGAGTTCGTCGATCACCGTGAAGAGCCGCCCGGTCTCGGATTCAGTCAACGACGAGGTCGGCTCGTCCATGATCACCACCTCGGCCTCCACCGACAGCGCCTTCGCGATCTCGACCATCTGGCGCTGCGCCAGCGAGAGCGTCCGCACCAACGCACCAGGCTCGATCTCGACACGCAGCCGGGCGAGGCAACGCCGCGCGTCGGCGTTCAGCCGTTGCCGATCGATGAACCAGCCCTTGCGCGGCTCGCGGGCGAGGTAGATGTTCTCCGCGACCGTCAGGTGCGGCACGAGGTTGAGCTCCTGGTGGATCATCGCGATCCCGGCCGCCTGCGCCTCGCGCGTCGACGCGAAGTGCACGGCCCGGCCCCGATACACGATGCGGCCCGCATCGGGCTGCAACTGGCCGCTGATGATCTTCATCAAGGTCGATTTGCCGGCACCGTTCTCGCCGCAAACCGCATGCAGTTCGCCGCGCCGCAGCTCGAAGCCGACACGCTCCAGCGCCTTGACGTTGAGGAATTGTTTGCCGATGCCTTCCAGCTGCAGCAGCGGTCCGGCGCGCGCACCCTCGCTCGGGGACTCCTCCCGTTGCTCGTTGGTCAATCCACTTTCCCTCATGCAAACAATTTGGCCTTACCATATGGCCATGTCGTGTCGGGACATTCCCTGATCTGGCCAACTGGCTTGACCAATGAGGCCGTCCTCACTAGCATGGCGTCGGCCGGCGGAACTCGAATCAAAACCAGGAGACAAGGCCATGCAGCCCAGGCATTTCGCATTCACGGCCCTCAGCGCGGCGCTGCTCTGCGGGTCATCGATCCCGATGGCGGCACAGGCTGCCGACACGGCCTCGAAGAAGATCGCGCTCTCGAACAACTTCGCCGGGAACTCCTGGCGACAGGCGATGCTGAAGAGCTGGGAGAAGGTGACCAAGGAGGCCGTCGCGGCCAAGGTCGTGGCGCAGGCACCGAGCTTCACGACGGCCGAGAACCAGGCGACCGAACAGGCCGCGCAGATCCAGAACATGATCCTGCAGGGCTTCGATGCGATCGTCATCAACGCGGCCTCGCCGACGGCGCTGAACGGCGCGGTCAAGCAGGCCTGCGACGCCGGCATCGTGGTCGTCTCGTTCGACGGCATCGTCACCGAGCCCTGTGCCTATCGCATCGCGGTGGATTTCAAGAAGCTGGGCGAGATGCAGATCGACTACTTCGCCAGCCGCGGATTGAAGGGCAACCTGCTCGAAGTGCGCGGGCTGGCCGGCGTCTTTGTCGATGACGAGATCCACCAAGGGACCTTGAACGGGGTCGCCAAGCATCCGGAGTTCAAAATAGTCGGCTCGGTGCACGGCAACTGGACGCAGACGGTGGCGCAGAAGGAGGTGGCGGGCATCGTCTCGACCCTGCCCGCGATCACCGCGGTGGCCACGCAGGGCGGAGACGGCTATGGCACGGCCCAGGCCTTCAAGGCCGCCGGGCGGCCGACGCCGGTGATCTTCCTCGGCAACCGGCAGGACGAGTTGCAGTGGTGGAAGGAGCAGCGCGACGCGAACGGCTACCAGACCATGTCGGCCTCGATCGCCCCGGGCTCCTCGACTTTCGCCTTCTGGGTCGCGCAGCAGGTGCTGGCCGGCGCCAAGCCGCCGAAGGACATGCAGTTGCCGATCAGCAGCGTCTCGCAGCAGACGCTCGACGCCGCATTCAAGGCCACCGAGCCGGGCGGCGTGGTCAACGTCGAGTATTCGCAGAAGGAAGTGATCGACTTCCTGGCGAAGCAGAAGTAATCGCATTGAGCGATTTGGGCAGCGCTCCGCTGGTCGAAGCCGACGGCATCGGCAAGACCTTCGGCGCGGTGCATGCGCTGAAGAACGCGAGCCTCGTGCTGCGGCGCGGAGAGAGCGTGGGCATCGTCGGGCACAACGGGGCGGGCAAATCCACGCTGATGAACATTCTCTGCGGCACGCTGGCGCCGGATGCCGGCACGCTGCGTGTTCATGGCGCGCCCGTCTTGCTGCTCTGGGACGTGCGTGGCGCGCAGCGGCTCGGCGTGCGCTGCGTGTTCCAGGAGCTGTCGCTGTGCCCGAACCTGAGCCTGGCCGAGAACATGCACCTCGCCCAGCCGGGCAGCGACACGCGCCGCTGGCGCGAGCGGGCCGGGCAGCGGCTGATGGCCACGCTGGACGCGATCTTTCCGGGCCATGGCCTGAAGCCGGGCGACGTGATCGAGAAGCTGCCGATCGGCAAGCGCCAGGCGGTCGAGATCGCCCGGGCCTTCACGCCCGCCGACATGCCGCTGGACCTGATGATCCTGGACGAGCCCACTTCCTCGCTGGACGGCACGTCGACGCGGCAGCTGCTCGCCTACATCCGACGCTTCGTGGCCGAAGGCAAGACCTGCGTGCTGATAACCCACAAGCTGCGCGAGATCTTCGACGTGGCGGACCGGGTGGTGGTGATGCGCGATGGCACGGTGGTGTCGGCATCGGACATCGCCGACACGGATCGGGAGCGGCTCGTGGCCGCGATGGGGCAGGATGAGGCGCCGTCTTCGGCGCCCACTTCCGGCGCAGCGGCTGCAACGCCCCTTGCGGGCCGCACCGGCAATGCGGATGCCGATGCGGTCGTGGTGCAGGGCCGCGGCGCAAGCGCGTCGCTGCAGGTGCGGCGCGGCGAGATCATCGGCCTGGCCGGGCTGGCGGGGCATGGTCAGACCGCGTTGCTGATGCAACTGCATGACCGCGCCCACGGGTCGGCCCAGGGCGAGGTCGACGTGCTGGCGTCGGTCGCTTTCGTGGCCGGCGACCGTCAGTCCGACGGCATCTTTCCGCTGTGGTCGATCGCGCGCAACATGAGCCTCGGCTGCCTGTCACGCTTGCGCCGGCACCGGCTGATCGACCCCGCCGCCGAACGCGCGGAGGTGGAGCGATGGCGTGCTCGCCTCGCCCTGGTCACGCCCGACGTGGATCTGCCGATCCTGTCGCTCTCCGGCGGCAACCAGCAGAAGGTGCTGTTCGCACGCGCGCTGGCATCGTCGGCCCGGCTGATCCTGATGGACGATCCGATGCGGGGCGTGGACGTCGGCACCAAGCACGAGGTCTACGAGCTGATCGCGGCCGAGGCGCGCCGCGGCGAGCGCAGCTTCCTCTGGTACACGACCGAGTTCGACGAGTTGTTCCACTGCGACCGGATCTACGTCTTCAGTGCCGGCCGCATCGTCGGCCAGATCGCGCGCGGGGAGCTCAGCGAAGAACGGGTGCTGAGCCTGTCCTTCGCGGAGGCGGCTTGAGCCTCACCGCCGCGCGCTTGCGTGCGCTGCTGCCGGCACTGGCGCTGGCCGCGCTGCTGGCGGCCGTCTTCTGGCGGCAGCCCCGGGCCATGTCCTACTTCGGCCTGAACCTGCTGCTGAACCTGGCGATGCCGATCATCTTCGCCACCCTGGCGCAGATGATGATCATGGCGCTCGGCGATCTCGACTTGTCGATCGGGCCCTTCGTCTCGCTTGCGGCGACCATCGGGGCCACCGTGCTGCCGCAGCAACCGGCCTGGGGCGTGGCGGCGCTCGCGGCAGCGATCGGCGTCTATGCAGTGGCGGGGGCGCTGGTGGAGCGGCGCAAGCTGCCCTCGATCGTCGTGACCCTGGGCTTGTCGTTCGTCTGGCTGGGCTGTGCCGTGATGCTGCTGCCCACGCCGGGCGGCCGGTCCCCGCAATGGCTGATCGACGCCCTGCGCTGGAAGGCGCCGGTGCTGCCGCTGCCGATCTGGACGGCCTGCATCGCGGCGCTGCTGGGGCACCTGCTGATCACGCGCAGTGCCTTCGGCACGGCGGTGCGCGGGCTCGGCGGCAACGCGGCGGCCATGGCCAAGGCCGGCTGGTCGACCCTTCGCCTGCGGGCCACCGTCTACGCCGCGGCAGGCGGCTTCGGCGTCGTCGCCGGATTGATGCTGCTCGGCCAGAGCACCTCGGCGGACGCGAACATCGCTTCTCGCTACACGCTGATATCGGTGGCCGCGGTGATTCTCGGCGGAGGCGAATTCAGCGGCGGGCGCGTCTCCCCGGTCGGCGCGGTCATCGGCGCGCTGACCATGACCCTGGCCGCCTCGTTCCTCACCTTTCTCAGCATCGCACCGGATTGGCAGATCGGCATGCAGGGCCTCATCCTGATCGGCGTGCTTGGCTTGCGCGCCGCGATCGATCGATGGGAGGAGCGTGCATGAACGCGCACGGCCGCCCTTGGTTGGGCTCCTGGGTCGCGGCGATCCTCGCCTGGATCGTCACGGTGGCCGTCGGCCACGGCCAGGGCGCCGGCGACCTGATTTCCGCGGCGCTGAGCTTCTCGGCCTTCACCGTGCTGGTCTCGCTCGGCCAGATGCTGGTCATCAGCAGCGGGCCCGGCAATGTCGACCTGTCGATCCCGTCGGCGATCGCGTTGAGCAGTGCGCTCGCCATGATCGTGATGAACGGCGACAACACGATGATCGTGCCGGGCCTGATGGTCGCGATCGTCGCGGGCGCGGCGGTCGGCCTCTTCAATGTCGCATTGATCCGGCTGCTGCGCATCCCGCCGATCATCGCGACGCTCTCGGGCTCGATGATCGTGATGTCGACGGCCATCAGCTTCGGCCGCGGGCTGAAGATCAAGCCGCCGCCGATGTTCTCGGCCTTCGTCGCGGAGCGGGTGTTCGGGCTGCCGCTGCTCGCGCTGGTGGCCCTGGCGATCACCGCCGCCGTCTGGCTCCTGCTGGAGCGCACGGTCCTCGGCCGCTCGATCGCCGCGATCGGCCAGAACCGCCGCGCCGCTCGTCTGGCGGGCGTGCAGGTCGAACGGACGCGGCTGCTGACCTACCTGATCTGCGGCGCGCTGGCCGGGCTGACCGGCGCCCTGATCGCAGGATTCTCGGGCGGCAATTCGCTCGACCAGGGCGACGAATACCTGCTGCTGACGATCGCGGTGGTGGTCATCGGCGGCAGCTCGGTCAGCGGCGGCCGCCCCTGCGTGCCCGGGGTGTGGGGCGCCGCGCTGCTGATGTTCATGCTGGTCGCGATGCTCAACAGCGCCGGCGCCGGCCCGGGGCTGCGCACGCTGTCGACCGGGGTCATCATCATCGCGGTGATCGCGCTCGGCGGAGCCCGGGCGCGAGGCGCCGGCAAGCTATGATGGTCAGGCCACTTTTCAGCGATGCCCGCCGTCATGTCCGTTCCGTTCAAGCCGGTCGAACCGCGACGCCTCTACCAGCAGATCGCCGACCAGATTCGCGAACTGATCCAGGAAGGCGGTCTGGGCACCGGGGTTCGGCTGCCGGCTGAACGCGATCTCGCGCAGAAGCTCGGCGTCTCGCGACCGTCGCTGCGCGAAGCCCTGATTGCGCTCGACGTGGAAGGCATCCT
>Ga0105240_10000865_pt1 | contig 54550 bp, 54 predicted proteins | sample KBSC54metaG_FD_80426 | JGI IMG/M metagenome (GOLD analysis project Ga0105240, IMG submission 80426) | Corn rhizosphere microbial communities from Kellogg Biological Station, Michigan, USA - KBS C5-4 metaG | ecosystem: Host-associated > Plants > Roots > Rhizosphere > Soil | place: Michigan, USA... | reverse complement strand
CAGGCGTCGGTCTACCACATCATTCGTGAAATGCTGGAGGTGTACATCCGTGGCCAAGGTTGAATTGTTCGGCGGTGCAAGCTGCCCTTATACGCGCGAAATGCGGGAATCGCTCGAGTGGAAGAGCACCGAGTTCGTAGAGTACGACGTTGAATCTGACAGCGCGGCGTTCGATCGTATGCGCGCGTTGTCCGGCGGCCAGCGGACCGTGCCGATGCTGGTGGAAGAAGGCAAGGTCGTAGAGGTGGGCTGGCAGGGCCGCGGATGTGTTGTGGGCAGCGATCGCAAGCTGGATGGATGACGCTATTTGGGCGCTTCGCCCAGGCCAAGGGTCTTCAAGATCGCGGGATCGGCTTCGTCGGTAGCAAGCATCTGGTGGCAGGTGCTGCAATCTTGCGTAATCACTTTTTTGTCGGCGGTGGAGTGTCCGCCGTCATGACAGCGGAAGCAGCCGGGATCATCGATGTGCCCCACATTGTTCGGGTACGTGCCCCAGGTTACTTTCAGGTCCGGAAACACGTTGCTGCGATAGATCGCCAGCAACGCCTGACCCGCTAATTGGACATCGTTCGAGCGCTTGGCCCAAATGTCGCCGTACTTTTGTTGGTAGAAAGTGTTCAGGCGGGCAGGGATTTTTTGCGCGGCGTCGTCTTCGCTCGAGTAAGTAGCTTTCAGCAACTCGACCCCGGTCTTCTTGACGAAGGGTAACGTCGCGGAAATCTGCGCGGTGGCCATCGCGTGATCGACGGCGTGTTCGGCTAATTCGAAAGAGTGGGCCGCTCGATTGTGACAATCGACGCACTGCATTTCGAAGGTCGGAAGAGCACGGGCGGCATCGGGCGTTGTACCGTCGGCGAGGTAGGTGCGCGTCGCGCCGCCGTTGCTGTACTCGACCCAGGGGATGGTCTGCCGTTTCTTGTCAGAAGCGGCGTACCGAATGCGGACGCCCGGACCCATGTGCGCTCCATGGATGCCGCCCGTATTTCCGCCGCCCACAAGCATCATCAAGATCGTCTCGGTGCGCGTGTTGGTTTCATCGTCCTTGAAGCTGCTGTGCATGCGCAGGCGCGGGCCGATGACCTTCCCTCGAGCGTGGCACTGCTCGCATGTATCGGCGGAAGAAACCAGACGGTTGCTCTCTAGACCCGATTCGATCGGCCGCGGAAAGGTGTTGAATGTTACCGCGAGCAGCTGATTCGTCCCCGCCATCTTCGCTCTGATCCAGCCAGTCGCGCCGGGAACAATATGGCAAGTGGCACAGGCGATCTGTTGGTGCGGCGGAAGGAGATGAGCGGTAAACTCAGGCTTCATGACATGGCAACTCTGTCCACAGAACTGGTTGGTTTCCATATGCTCGACGGCACGATAGGTGAGCTGGCTTCCAATGACCAGATTCGCCATGGTCATGATCGCGAAAAACATGCCGGCGCGCCGCCACGCGGCTCTACGATCAATCGGCGGGTTCAAGGCCTCAGCGGCCTTGCGTCGTCCGAGCGCGATGCCAATGGGAATCAGGGCGAGACCCGCGAAAAACACGACTGGAATCGCGATAAACGTAAGCAGCCCGATGTAGGGATTGCTGACATTCCCGCGAATGTTGGCCGGCAGCGCAAAGAGCCACGAAAAGCCGGCCAGCGTCACCAACGCGACGCCCGCCATAGTGACCCAGTGGCTGGTAAGCAGAACGATTACAGGCTGCTTAGGATGATCGGGCATTTCAGCTTCCCTTGTTCTGCGCGTTTAGATAAGCGATCAAGTTCGCCATGTCCGATCCTTCAAAGCGCGGCCACGCGATACCCTTGGTTTTCATTTGGTCGAGCATTTGCGGCCCATGATGCCAGAGCACCGAGACCAGCGTGGCGGCAGTGTACGAGCGGCTCGCGCCGGTGAGCTTGGGCGCTCCGCTCGAAGGATCGTTATGGCAGGTTGCACAATGCTTGGCCGTGAAAACACGCCCGCCCGCCGCAGGGTTTCCCTGGTCCTTAAAAAACTGCTCCGCCCACAAATAGCTGGCGATATCGCGCATCTCGACCAATTCGAGCGGAGCCGGCGCCGCGGGCATTCGGGGCTCGTGATTCCACATGGCGACGGCGATATCGGTCAGCGTTTTGCCTTTTAGGCGTGACGTCAGCGCGGCCTTGCCGTTATGGCAGGACGCACATCCCTTCGAGTCGAATAGTGCCTGGCCATTCGTTCCAGCGGTGATCTCAATGCGGGCGTTTGCGTTGGGCGCCGAGGGAAGGTTCCGGAGATAGACCAGCATGTCCGTTAAATCCTGGGCGGTCAACTCGGGCCAGGCCAATTTCTTCTTCGCAAACTCATCGCGCATGGTCGCAGCGTGATTCCACAAGGCGTTCACCATCTCTAGCGGTCGCCCCAGGGATTCCCATTGAGAAACCGGCTTGGCTTCGGGAAGTTTCGCATCTGTCAGGCCATGGCATTCCGCGCAATGTTTTGAGGCAAACAGGCGTTTGCCGCGGCCCGCATCGCCCAGTTTTTCGAAGAAACGTGCCGAGTAAAAATAGGCGAACAGATCGGCGGCCGCCTGCTCATTGAGATCGCCCGGACTGACGTTTCGCGTGCGCATCGCCGCCCACATTGCCGGCGCGTGGTTCCACATGGTGGCAGCGAGCGACGCGGGCGTGAAATCGCGATCGATGCGGCGGCCCAGGTCTGGCCCAACTTTTCCACCCTTGCCGTTGATGCTGTGGCACTGAACACAGGAAAGCGTCTCGAACAGCTGCTCGCCGCGCGCAGAGTCCGCCGCGACGGTGGCCGCGCGAAGGCTGAGGGCCGCGAACGACAGGATAAAAAGGACTCGGGTCATCGTGTGAACCTCAGTCCGGCGGTTACCAGGTTGGTGCGGAAGCCTTCGTAGAGATAGAAAGCTTCTCCGTACCCGTAATAGCGCCAATCGGCGAATAAGCTCATCTTCTTGTTGATTGGGAGCCACAGGGTTGCCAACGGCTGATAGTAACTGGTCGCGCGGCTGCCCGAAGAGATGAAGAACGATCCACCAGCGGAGAGCTTGGGCGCGATTCCTTCAACAGTCGGAAGCTTAACGTTGAACAGAGCTGTCGCGGTGTGGGCATTGTCGCGATACAGCGACGTTTGGGGGGTCAGAGTTTGAGGAACGAGATAGCCGATCTCCGAATGCAGTGTGGATCGTGTGTAGGAACCTTGAAAATCTCCGAACTTGCCGCCCAGGGGCGACCAGAAGAGCGACAGTGATTCCTGCTGCGACCGGTAATCGTAATTCACGCCCGGCACGGGGTTATTATTGTCGAGCAGCGTGAAATCCGCCGCAAGGCTGAGCGAGATCAGAGCCTGATAGCGCGCCTGCGCGTGGACCTTCTGATAGTCGTACAGGCTAGTCCGAAAGTATGCTCCCCCGCTGAAGGCGACTTCCGCGTCGGTCCGGAGCGTGATTTTCTGGTTGGGGCGGTAGGTCACTCCGCCGATACCGACGTTGCGGCGCAACTTGGCTTGATCCGAGCTCATCAGTCCCTCGGGCGGGAGAACCACATCATTGGCCTCGCCCCATACATAACGATAGCCGCCCCGCAGCGTGAGCTTCGATGTGGCCTCGTAGAAGATATCGATCTCTTCCTGGCTGTAATTCGTCGCGAGCGAGGAAGCGAGCAGAGCGGCTATGTTTAGGGAGATACCGACGCCGGAGTTGGTGAGCATCTGCGTCGATGCTGCCGAACCCGCGTTGTGGAGGCGATCGGTCAGCCAGGATTGGACAATGCGGAGGCGACGTATGGGTCGGATTTCCGCGCCGAGGCTTCCACTGGTGTGTGGCAGTTTGGCTGCGGCGGAGACCAGATACTGTTGGCTGGTATAGAACAGCAGTTGGCTCTGCAACAACAGGTTGCCCGTGGCGGTCTGCTGATAATTGACGCTCGTGTCGGGCTGGCTGTAGAGGAACTGCCCGTAGACGTCGAGCCACGGCGTCGCGGAGGCCGTAAACAGGCCCTTGCTGTAGACGCTGGTCCCCCGAACGCCGTAGGATGCGAGCATATCAGTGAGAGCCGTTCTCTGGCCGAATACCGGCGTCGCCACGTTGCCCAAGTCGACGGAATTGTTGAAGACGCTCTGATCATCCTTAAAGGTCGTTCCCCCCTGCTCGATGGTCGCGTGAAAACGGCGCAGCTCGAAACGGACGCCGCCGCGGAAGAGATTAGTCTGATCGCGCAGAGTGTTGGGGACAGGAAATTCATTGGTGTCGGTGACGACGGTTGTCGCGCCTGTGCCGCTACCGGAATCGCGATCGTAAGCGAAATACGGGATGAACCAGTTGCCGGGCAGCAGATCGAGGTGGAAACTTCCCAAGCGGCGGCGCGTGTCGAAGGATTGCTCGTTGAGCACGATGCCGCGCGAGAGCAACGGGTCGGCGTAGGACGGCAGGAAATCGAAATAGGCGATGTCGCGATAGTCGGCGCTGAAATCGTACAGCTTGGATTTTTTCGCGTCGACGTGTACGGTTTGGTACGGCTCGTCGCCCCAACCGTTGGCGCGCACACGAATCTGATCGAAAGCGCGATGCTTGGGATCGGCGAGGGTGAAGTCGGCGCCGAGCAACTTCGGTCCTGAGCCGAGATTCACGATGCTCCGGTAGGTGTTGAAGCTGCCGCCGACATCGGTGCGCCAGCGATATCCCACATCGATCGAGCCAGTCAGCCAGGACTCGGCCGAGGGAACCGGCGACGGAGCCTCCGCTGCGGTGGCACTCGCTGTCTCCGCCGGAGCAGCAGCCGGCTGCGGAGTCTGCGCTATGAGGGGAGCAACGATCACCCAAATAAGCGTCAGCTGCCTCATCGCAACAGGTTCCTATCCACGTAACTTCCGTGGATCTTCTGATGGCAGACTGTGCAGTTCTGGAAGCGCGGCGAACGCAGATCGTGAAATGCCGGCGGCACAACGCCGATGGTGCCGGTAGCGTTGACCGTCGGGAGATTGGCATGGCACTCCAGGCAGAGCAGGCGCACTTCCGGACGCGCCAGCATCCGCGGATTGGCCGAGCCATGCGGCTCATGGCAGGCCACACAGCCTTCGAAGCGCACCGGCCCGTGCTCGAACGTGAACGGCCCACGCTTATCGCCATGGCAATTCAGGCATCCCGGTTCATTCGCCGCGAAGGTTTGCATCATGGCCGGACGAATACTGCCGTGCGGATTGTGGCAGTCGACACAGCTCATCGCTCCTTCCGGCAACTTATGATGATTGGGCCTCTGAAACTCGGCCCAGACGTTGGTGTGGCAGCTCGCGCACTGTTCATTGATCGCAGCCGGCTTGCGGTTCACGAGCCCGTCGGGCCCATTTGCGTGAACTTTGTGGCAAGACGTGCAAGCGACTTGATCCTTTGCATGACTGCTCTCCAAACGGCCGACGTGGGTCGGCTGATTCAGGTGGCAGGTGAGACAGATCTTGTCGGCAGCCGCGGCTACGAGCTTGGCCGGGTTGCGAATGGTCGCGGCCGAAGGCGATTCGGTGTGCATCTGAGCGGGTCCATGGCAGGCTTCGCAGGCACGCCCCTCAAAGCCGCGTTTCGCGCTGGTCTCGACCGCGCCGTGGGGGCTTTTCAGGAACGAGTTATAGATATCTTCGTGGCATATCTTGCAGGTTTCCGATCCGACGTAGCCCGCGGGCAGGGCAGCAGGAGTCTGCGCGCGCGTGGCCACGCAGGTCGCGATCAGAAGAAGAACCGCTAGTTTAATACTGCGCATGCACCTTATCCACCGCGAACTCCGACCCGGAGCTGTGGCAGACAGTGCAGCTTTCCCCGAGCGTGCTGGTGTTCGAGAGCGCGTGAGAGGCAGTGGGAATGTCCACATGGCATCCCGTGCACGCCGAAGCGATGGCCTGGATCGGGTTGATCGGCCCTTGCGGATCGACTACCGGATTGAGCCCGAGCGGAAGGTTTTGCTCGCTATTATTGACGTGGCATAACGAGCAGTTGCGGGTATCCGTCGCCTCACCGGTGGGGCTCATCGCGGGGAAGAGCGTGTCGCTAAAGTCGTTGTGGCTCCCGCCGAAGCCCACGACCACGTAGGTGCGTTTGGACGCCTGCATGTTGATGCCGTAGTGAATGCGATGCACCAGCAGGTTGAAGTTGATGCCTTGGGCGGGAGCGGCTTTATCCGCGGCGACTTTGGCAATCGCGCGTGCGGATGCATCGGTGTTCGATGGATTGTGGCACATCACACAGTACTCGGTGTTGTTACGGAGCGTGCCATGCAGCGATAGCGACACGTGGCACGCGTTGCAGTTGCCCAACGCCACTACTCCCCGCCGCGGCGCTAGCGGCGATCCATCGACCGAAAAATACACGACTTGGTTCTTGGCGCCATATTGGATGCTCTGTTGCGTAGTCGTGCCGGGTAGCACAACTTCCGTACGGCGCGCCTCGACGCCGATGGCATACGTGCCGGTCGAGCCAGCCGGAACGGCGTGAGTGAACGTGTAGGTGCACTTGCTGTTCGCATCGCAGGTGGCCTTCGCCGCACTTTCCGTCACGTATCCGGGTGTGCTCGCGACGCCGAAATTGGTGTAGCCGTAATCGGTAGTCGGACCAGCCATGGTGAACGAGATCGAGCTCAGCGCCGATAGCGCAACCGGCTTCCCGCCACTGTCCTGCACGTTGAACGATACCACTGGCAGGCTTCCCGCCGTCCCGTTCGCAACTTTCGTGATGTTGACTACCAGACCCGAGAGCAAACTCGACGCGGTCGGCGCCACGTGCGCGCCCTTGATCGATGCATCGAAGTCGATCTCGCCCTGCGGAATGTGGCAGTTCGCACACAGATTGTCGTCAAACTGGGGTCCGCCCGGGTGATTGACGCCCGTGGCGAAATTCACGTCATCGTGGCAGGCGCCGCAGGCTGCGCGCGTGGGGTGCAGGAGATAAGCGGTTGCTTGCGCTGCGCCGGTGGTCTGTGAATGGCAGGTTTCGCATCGCCGCGGATCGCCCGGATCCGCCGGGTAGGCCACCTTCGAGAAGTCGAATGTTCCGAATTGGTTGATGACGGGAACATAGGGTGTGCCCGCCTGGACGCTCGGCAGATTCTCGCCCATGTGGAGCTTGTGAAAGAAAACCTTGGCGTCGAGAGTCGCTCCGGTATTGGCGTCGCTGGTCTGCGGCGTATGACACAACACGCACAGATCGATACCGCGCCGCGATCCGCCATGCGCCGACAACTGGTCGTGACAGGCGTTGCAACTTACTGTCTTGATGATGTCGTGAGTGCGGGTTACTGCAGCGCCGTTAGGGACAAAGTTAAATGTGGTGCTCGCGAAATTCGTGCCCAGGCTGAAAATCGCCAAATTTCGGGAACCGTAGATGCCGATGGTATGCGTAGCAGTCGCATCGAAGCCCGAGGGCGCTCGGGTGTGGAACGTGTATTGATACTGTCCGGCCCCGACCCGCGTGGATGTGCCACCCGAATCGGCTCCGGCCTGCTGCGTGGACGATAGCACGGTCCCCGACGATGCGCGCGTCGTGTAGGCCATGTAGTCTTCCTGATTGCTCGGTAGCACCGCGGCGATGAAGCTCAAGCTGATCGTCCCCGGCGTGGTCACTCCCGTTGAGTCCAGCGGCAGACCTGCCGGATCGCTGACCGTGTAGACCGTCGAGATCGTACCGTCCGCCGCGATTTGCGCTGAGGTAACTTTAATGACCAGGCCGGGACGCACGAACTGGACCGTGGGATCGTCCGCGAAAAACGCTTTTTCGTGGGTAGAATACGGCCGCCGCGGGGCGCTCGCCAAACTTACTGCGACCAAAGCGACCATTGCCGCCACCCTCCATTGCGTCGCTATAGGTTTCACTGGGGATCTCCCTAGTCGGTATCGTACAGCACTTTGTCCGAATGCTGAAGCAGTTTTCGCGCCTTCTTTTATATCTTGAGAGAAACTTCGTGTCCGCCCAACTATTTGCAAAGAAAAGCAGAGCCAATTGGCCTAGTGCCAAACCCGACGTGCGATCGAAGATGGTGGGACAAGTGCTGCGGGCGGTGACGCAGTTGGGTGAGATCACCCAAGGTGCAATGTCGACTCTCCGACCGAATTGCAAGAAAAGCTCATTTCTATCGGGAAGCGTTACTTTAATCGAGTATGGGCCTAGACGTGCCTGGGTATTGACATACTTATGTGTCTGACCGTTCCTGGAAAGGTCCTCAGCGTCGAAGACGGAGATCCTGCGTTCCGTAACGCTGAAGGCGATTTCTGCGACGTCCGCAAAAGGACTGTGCGAGAGATCGCGATCGAGCATCCTGCCGCTGTCCGGGTTTTCGAGTCGCTTGGGATCGACTATTGTTGTGGCGGCAAACAAACTCTGAAGGATGCGTGTGAGCGCGCGGGCGTGCCCGTGGAACGAACTCTCGATCTGCTGGCTCAAATTGAGGAACACCCACCGTCCGAGGCCGAAAACTGGGCCGGAGCCAGCGCCCAGGAGTTGATCAGCCACATCGTCGGCCGTCACCACAGCTACGTCCGCAGCGAGACCCCACGTCTCATGACGATGTTCGACAAGGTCGTGAGCCGCCACGGGCAAGACCACCCGGAGCTGGTCCCGATCCGCGACTTGTTCAGTGCGCTAACACAGGAACTGTTCGCACACATGCTCAAGGAGGAGAACGTCCTCTTTCCTCACCTCGAGAAGATGGACGCGGCCATGACCCGAGGGGAACTTCCACCACCTGCGGTTTTTGGCTCCATCGAGATGCCGATTAGCCGCATGCTCGCCGACCACGACCAGGCCGGGGAGTTGCTGGCCAAGATGCGCGTCCTATCCTCCGGATATAGCGCGCCAGAGTCCGCGTGTCCTACCTATCGAGCCCTATATCACGGTTTGGAGGAATTTGAGCACGATCTTCACCATCACGTGCCCCTGGAGAATAACATCCTCTTCCCGCGCGCGCTTCATATGGAGCAGGGCACGGACACGGAGCTGGCCCATGAGCACGACTAGTCAGATCGGCACGAGCACGGCCGCTCTCGTTGAGCGCGAAGTGAAGATGCAGCGCATGTTGGTCGCCTACATCCTCACAGGTCTCCTGTTCCTGCTGCTGCCAGGTACGTTTCTGGGGGTGTGGAACCTGGTCTCGATCAGCAGCCGGCACGCGCTCGATAGTCTCTCTCCGGCCTTTTTGCAAGCTCACGGGCACGCTCAGATTTTCGGGTGGATTGGGACGTTCATCCTAGGCATTGGGTTCTATTCTCTGACCAAAATGGGCCATCTGCCCACCTTCGCCATCCCGCGCGGTTGGACTTGCTTCGGTCTATGGGTCACCGGAATTACGTTGCGCTGGTTCGCGGGCGTCGTGGGTTGGCAGTGGAGAATCCTGCTGCCGCTTTCTGGGCTGTTGGAATTGGTGGCATTTCTGACGTTCTTCCGGACCGTTTCCAGTCATCGCCCTCCGACGCAGCCGGCAAGTGGGGCTACGGCAACCCGTCGTAGACCTGAACCGTGGATGCTGATGGTGATCGGCTCGACGCTCGGTTTTCTGGTAACGCTGGTAATAAATCTTATCGCGACTCTTCAAGTTTCCATAAGCAACACGGGACCCGCACTGGAACACGTGTCTGACCAACGTCTGGTGACGCTCGCAACGTGGGGCTTCCTGGTTCCCGCCGTATGGGGATTCAACGCGCGCTGGCTGCCCGTCTTTCTGGGACTCGACCAGCCGCGGCCGCGGTTCCTGTTTCTCGCTATAGGCCTCGGGTGGGCAGCGATTCTGGCCGAATTTTCCGGTCGACTCACCTGGTTTGCGGCTTTGCTTCCGTTCGCAGCCCTGGCCGCCGTTTTCGCACTGCGCATTGCGGAGCCTTCCGTCCGGCCGGCTAAAACTGCCGGTGTGCATCCTAGTTTTCCCTTCTTTGTACGACTGGCGTACCTGTGGCTGCTAGTCGCCGCAGCTCTGTCGGTGCGCGCATCCTGGAGCGATGTGAGTGGCGGCATCTGGGGCGCATCGCGGCACGCGCTCACCGTCGGATTTCTCTCGACCATGGTGTTCGCGATCGGCCAGCGGATTCTGCCCGCCTTCTGCGGTGCGCGTGTCCTCTATAGCCCTCGCCTAATGCTCGCATCGCTGGCCGCGCTGAACATCGGCTGTGTGCTCCGCGTAGCGTCCGAGATCCCCGCGTATGAGGATAACGTGCGGGTCGCCTGGCATGTATTGCCGTGCTCGGGCGTGATCGAACTGCTCGCGGTCGGCTTGTTCGCCGTGAACCTGGCACTGACCTTGCTCCAACCTCCGGCTCACCTGCGACCGCTGGTTGCGATAAGCTGACGAATGCAGACAGATGGCCAATCGCCGGCTCGTGCTCGGCACCATATCGTTTGCGATCTGCTTTGCGGCGTGGGGCTGATCAGCGCATTCGCGACACGCTTCCGCGAGATCCCATAACCCCAGCGCCAGCCAGTCGATCCTCTTATTGGTGTGGGCAGTCGTGTTCGCTTTGTTTGCTCGCAACGCGCCAACGGCGGTGCCGTCCCGAGAGCTGGGAGCTATGTTCGCGCTGCTTCGCTGGGAACGCCTGGCATGGGTTCTTTCCGGGTTCTATTTCTGACCGCCGGCGTACTGCCGGCCACCGGAATGCGCCCCATCGGCGGGTGGCTCTTAGACCGGATTAGCGGCGCGCGCCCTCTCCCTCGTGTTTCTCTGGCGTGGCCGACCATGCTCCCGTTTACCGTGGGCGCGTTGGGCCGCGCGGCTTTCCCTGGAGCGGGAAACGGTGCCGTCTTCAAACTCGTTCCGCAATACTTCGCTGCCGAAACCGGCACCGTCACCGGATTAGTCGGCGCCATGGGTGGCCTGGCCGGATTCTCCCCGCCGTCCCTGGTGGGTTTCTTCCACGACCGTCTCGGGATGATCTGGCCAGCACTTCATCCGTCGCCGATCCGCACTGCGTTGGTGGATGCACCGACTACGTCGTAGCAGTGCACATCTGTCATGCTATCCTTATACTCAAGTTCTGGTAGAGGAGCGAGGGCCACCAGTAACTCGGCGCGTAATTCCGTGGATCCGGAGCGCCGGGCGAAAGGGGCAGCCTCGCCGAAATCGACGCGCTCGATCCCTGGCGCTAAGGTTGGTGAGCATGGCTAATACCTGTTCACTGTCATTCGACTTGGTTTTTCCGGGCCGGATGGAGCGCTATCGGGAAGTGGTCGCAGCCCTCCTGGCTGTCTCTTTAAAACGAGGCAGCGCGTCTCCTGAAAAGCCCCGATTGTTGCGATATGGATCCGTTTCAGCTAACACGCGCGCTCGTCGATATCGAATCGGTTACGCCCAATGAGGAGAAGATCGGATTGTTCCTGTTCGATTACCTCAAGGAGATTGCTGCGCGCACCGGTGGCCACGTGGAGCGTTTTGAGGTGGAACCGAAGCGCTATAACTTGCTAGCGCAGTGGGGCGACCCGATCGTCACACTCTCCACCCACATCGACACCGTCCCACCGTTCTTTGCCTCGCGCGAGGATTCTGAATTCATCTGGGGCCGCGGTGCCTGCGACACCAAGGGCATCATCGCGTCGATGATTCACGCCGTGGAAGCGCTGGTGGCGGATGGCGTTCGCGGCGTCGCTCTGCTGTTCGTCGTAGGCGAGGAACGCAATAGCGCCGGGGCATATGCCGCCGCCAAGATCCCGCGCGGCAGCCGTTTTCTGATCAACGGCGAGCCCACCGAAAACAAACTCGCGCTCGGATCGAAGGGCGCATTGCGCTACGAAATCGTGGCGCACGGCCGCATGGCGCACTCCGCCTACCCGCACCTAGGCGAGTCTGCTATTGAGAAACTCCTTGATGCGCTTGAGAAAATTCGCCGTATTCCTATGCCCAGCGATTCCATCCTTGGCGCGAGTACGCTGAACATCGGCACCATTCAAGGCGGACGGGCGCCGAACGTCATCCCGGATCATGCCCGCGCGGAGGTATTCTTCCGCCTGGTGGATTCCGGCGACGGCATCCGATCGGCGGTGGCCAACGCATCGAAGGGTTTAGTCGAGGCGAACGAGGTTCTCTATATCCCCGCCGTTCATTTGGGTTCCGTGAGCGGTCTCGAGACCACCGTAGTGTCTTATACAACGGATATTCCCGCCTTTGATGGTAGGTGGGGACAACCTTTTCTTTTCGGGCCGGGCAGCATCCATTTCGCGCATACGGATCAAGAGCGGATTCCGAAGACAGAGTTACTGGAAGCTATCGGGATTTATCAAAAACTAGTGAGGCAATTGTTACAGAAATGAGCAAGAATTATCGAGTAGCGATCGCGGGAGCCACCGGAGCCGTGGGAGTGGAATTCCTGCGTTGTTTGGAACAGCGGCGATTCCCACTTGCCAGCCTGCGTTTGCTGGCCTCGGCGCGATCTCGCGGCAAGAAGATGACATTTGCCGGCCAGGAGATCGAAGTTGAAGAGCTTACCGAGCACAGCTTCAACGATATCGACATCGCCTTCTTCAGCGCGGGTGGATCCATTTCGAAGAAGTTCGGACCTGTTGCTGCAAAGGCGGGCGCGGTGGTCGTTGATAATTCTTCGGCGTTTCGTATGGACCCAAGCGTGCCTCTGGTGATTCCGGAAGTCAATCCGAAGGCCATGTGTATGCACCAGGGAATCATTGCGAATCCCAACTGCTCCACCATCATTGGTATCACGCCGCTGTGGCCTATCCACCAGGTCAATCCGATCCGGCGGTTGATCGCTGCGACTTATCAGGCAGCTTCAGGAGCTGGTGCGGCCGCTATGGAGGAACTGACCGAATCGACGCGCGCGTACCTGGAGAATCAACCGTATCAGAACACCGTGCTGCCGCATCCCTACGCGTTTAATTTGTTCAGCCACAATACCCGGATCGATCCTGAGACCGGATATAACGAGGAAGAAACCAAGATGGCGCGGGAGACGCAGAAAATCTTCGGCGATCTGAACATTCGGGTCAGCGCGACATGCGTGCGCGTTCCCGTGCTCCGGGCGCATTCCGAGGCACTCACGATCGAATGCGAGCGTCCCATCACACCGCGGGAAGTGACCGCGCTATTGTCGAATGCGCCGGGCGTCAAGATCGTGGATGATCCCGAGAAGAATTACTTCCCCATGCCTCGCGACGCTTCGGGGCAGGATGACATTCTGGTCGGCCGAATCCGGCAAGACACCAGCGACCCTTCCGGGAAATCGATTGCCTTGTTCGTCGCGGGCGATCAGTTGCTCAAGGGCGCGGCGCTCAACGCCGTCCAGATTGCCGAAGTGCTCATTCAGCAGGGAGGCGTTCACGGGGCATCCGGAGTTATAGGATGATCGTCATGAAGTTCGGTGGGACTTCGGTTGAGTCCGCCGAAGCCATCGCCCGCGTGGCGGGCATCGTGCGAGCGCGGCTTAGCCGCAAGCCCGTTGTCGTCGTGTCGGCGATGGGTAAGACTACCAACAAGCTTCTGGCGATCGCCGCGGACGCAGTGGCCGGCGAACTGAAGTCGGCCCTGGACAAACTCAACGAGCGGCGCGAGTTCCATTTGCGGGAATCCGCAGGCTTGGACACGGAAGACATTGTCGAGGCTCACTTTCAAGACTTAGACGCTCTGGTGCGCGGATTGGCTGTGATGCGCGAGTTGACGCCGCGCGCCACCGACGCAATTTCCGCCTACGGTGAGCGTATCTCCAGCCTGATTGTCGCGGCGCATCTTCGCCGATGCGGCATGAACGCGGCTCATCTAGACTCGCGCAGCGTCATCGTCACCGATCGGCGTCACACCCAGGCCGCTCCACTTTTTGAGGAGACGAACCGGCGGCTTCGGGAAACCTTGGTTCCCATGTTAGACACCTCAGTCGTCGTCATGGGTGGCTTCATCGCAGCGAATGAAGACGGAGTCACGACAACGCTCGGTCGCGGGGGATCGGACTATACAGCCTCGATCGTCGGTGCCGGAATCGGTGCGGAAGAAATACAGATCTGGACTGACGTCGATGGCATGCTCACGGCCGATCCCACGGTTCTGCCCGGTGCATACCGAGTTAAGGTGTGTTCGTTCACCGAAGCAGCGGAACTGGCATATTTCGGCGCGAAAGTGCTGCATCCTGCCACCGTTCTGCCGGCCATCGAAAAAAACATCCCGGTGCGCATTCTCAACTCGCGGCGGCCCGAAGTAGCGGGTACGCTTATTGTTTCCGATCCGCCCCTGGGCTCCAGTCCCATCCGATCCATTGCCTGCAAGCGAAACATCACGCTGTTGAACATCGTCTCAACGCGAATGCTGATGGCCCATGGTTTCCTGCGCCGCATCTTCGAAGTGTTCGATCGCTATGAAACTTCCGTGGACATGCTCGCTACTTCTGAAGTTAGCGTCTCACTGACCATCGATAACACTCGCTCGCTGGCCGCGATCCGTTCCGAGCTGGAGGCATTTGCCGACGTTTCCATTGAAGAGAATCTGGCGATTGTCTGCATGGTCGGTGAGAATATCCGTCACTGCGACAACGTCTCCGCGCGCGCCTTTACTGCACTCGATGGCATCCGGCCGCGCATGCTATCTCAAGGCGCGTCGCAGTTGAATTTGAGTATGGTAGTGGCCGCACCGGACTTGCAGCGCGCGGTAGAATCGCTCCACCGGGAGTTCTTTCGAACTCCCGACCCAGCATCGTTTGAATAGGAGACAGCTACGAAACTCGCGATTGTAGGCTACGGGAAAATGGGCAAACTGATCGAGCAGCTTGCGCCCGAGTACGGCTTCATCGTTCATGCCCGCGTCGACGTTGGCTACAACCCCGATCTATTGAAGGGTTCCGATGTGGCGATAGAGTTCAGCACTCCGCCTGCCGCACTCGGCAATATAGAAACCTTGGCTGCGTTGGGCATCCCGACGGTAGTTGGAACCACGGGTTGGCTGGAGCATATGGATCGGGTGCGAAACGCCGTCGCCAAGGGCGGAGCAGGGTTAGTCTGGGCGGCGAATTTCTCCATCGGAGTGAATGTGTTCCTGCGCGCCGTGCACGAGACCGCTCGACTATTGGCGAACGAGCCCGCCTATGGCTCTTGGGCGTGGGAAATTCACCACAGTACCAAGAAGGATGCACCCTCGGGAACGCTGCTGGCGTTAGTGGACGAGATGAAGGCCGCCGGATATCAACGTGTGATCGACACCAGCTCGAATCGCGCCGGGTCGCATCCCGGAACGCACGAGATCGGATTCGATTCAGCTGCTGACACGATCACCTTGCGTCATACTGCGCGCAGCCGCGAAGGATTCGCGCGCGGCGCCTTGAAAGCGGCACAATGGATCCCAGGCAAGAAGGGCGTGTTTGAGTTTAAGGAGATTTTATGACTACGTTTACCGGATGCGGCACCGCATTGGTGACTCCGTTTCGTAAAGATCAATCGCTCGACGAAGAAACGTTGCGAGAGCTAATTCGGCGCCAGATCAAGGGTGGTATCGATTTTCTGGTTCCATGTGGCACGACCGGCGAAAGTCCAACTCTTTCGCATGTCGAGCATCTGCGCGTGGTCCAGATCACGCTCGAGGAATCCAAGGGAAAAGTTCCGGTGTTGGCCGGCGCGGGCGGATACAACACGGCTGAGGTGATCGAGCTCGCCAAGGAGCTGAGCCGCATGGGCGCCGACGGTATCCTGTCCGTCACGCCGTATTACAACAAGCCCACGCAGGAAGGACTGGTACAGCATTTCAAGGCAATCGCAAAAGCTGTTGCCCTGCCCATTGTGGTCTATAGCATCCAAGGGCGCACCGGAGTCAACGTCGAGCCTGCGACTCTCAGGCGTCTTGCAGAAATCGACAATATCGTTGGCGTCAAGGAAGCTTCGGGAAATATAGGGCAGATGGCCACTGTGATCGATTATGTTCCTGAACGGTTTGCGGTATTTAGTGGTGACGACGCCATCACAATCCCGCTGATCGCGTTGGGCGGACGCGGAGTGATTTCGGTCGTGGCGAACGAAATTCCGGCCGAATTCAGCAAGCTGACGAAGCTTGCTTTGGCGGGCGATTTCGCCGGCGCTCGCGCCATCCAGCGGCAATGGTTCGCACTGATGGAAGTGAATTTCTGCGAGGTGAATCCGGGGCCGGTGAAAGCCGCGATGGGCATGATGGGATTGCTGGAGCCTGTTTTCCGCCTCCCCATGGTCCCCCCGGCGGCGGCAAGCACCGCGAAAATAGAGGCGGTGTTGAAGTCGACCGGTCTCCTCGCTACCTCCCGGAGTTCGCATGCGGACTGAAATCGAAGATCTCTTCGATCATCCGCCGGCCGCTTATCACGAAGATCATTTCATGCTCTTCGCGCGTCTCAAGGAGGCGCTGAACACCGGTGCGGTCCGTGCAGCCGAACCGGACGCATCTTCGGCCACCGGCTGGCGTGTGAACCCATGGGTTAAAAAGGGGATCTTGTTAGGATTCCGCATCGGTGGCATCGTCGATATGTCGGTGGATGCGACTCGGCAGCCGTTCTTCGATAAAGCCACGTGGCCCGTGAAGCGGTTCACGGTCTCTAGCGGCGTTCGCATTGTACCGGGCGGCTCCAGCATACGTGATGGGTGCTTCATCGGCAAGAGTGTAACGTGCATGCCTCCGATGTATATAAACGCAGGTGCCTGGGTGGGCGACGGAACCATGGTCGATTCGCACGCGCTCGTCGGAAGCTGCGCGCAGGTTGGAAAGAACTGCCACATTTCCGCCGCGGCCCAAATCGGTGGAGTGCTGGAACCCGTCGGCGCACTCCCTGTGATTATCGAAGACGAGGTTTTGGTTGGTGGGAATTGTGGCGTCTATGAAGGCACGGTGGTCAAGCGCCGCGCGGTGCTGGGTAGCGGCGTGATCCTCACGCGGTCGACTCCCGTGTATGACGTCGCGCGCGGCGTGGTTCTTTCGGCTCAAGATGGCGAGCCTCTAGTAATTCCCGAAGGCGCCGTCGTGGTGGCTGGCTCGCGCGCCATCACCAGTGGCAAGGGCAAGGAGTGGGGAGTATCGTTGTACACGCCGGTGATCGTAAAATACCGGGATGAAAAAACCGATGCGCGCGTACAACTGGAGGAACTGCTTCGATGAAAACCATTGCCTTCGTTCTTTTTGCAGTCCTAGCTCTGGGAGCCGATCCTGAGTTCAACAAGGACGGGGAACTGGTGCGCCCCAAGAACTATCGAGAATGGATCTTTTTGAGTTCGGGCGTCGGCATGAGCTATGGTGCCGGTAACGATCCATTCACCAACGTCTTCGTCGAGCCGTCGGCCTATCGCAAATTTGTCGAAACCGGGAAATGGCCGGAGAAATCGATCTTCGCTCTCGAGCTTCGAAAACCTGCGACCGAAGGCTCCATCAATAAGGGTGGCCAGTATCAGACTGATTTCATCGCCGTCGAGTTCTCAGTTAAGGATACTCCGCGTTTTCCAGATGGCTGGGGATATTTCGGATTTAACGGTTCCGGGGCTACGGCCAAGGTAATCGGCACTTCGGGTGGTTGTAACGCGTGCCATAGCAAGAACGCCGCGGTCGAGCATACCTTCGTGCAGTTCTATCCGACGCTACTTGAAATCGCGATCGCGAAGAAGACCTTGAATCCGTCTTACAAGCCTTAGATGTCGCACAGAACCTTGAGTGTTTGCGCCGCGCTGCGTTCCCACGTAAACGGCTGAGCACGTTCGCGACGCTCCTGGGTCATGCGTTCCTGCAACTGCCCATCGCTCATCACTCTCTCGAGGCCAGCTTCGATCGCATCCTCGTTCAGCGGATCGAAATATAGCGCCGTATCGCCCGCCACTTCGCGTAGAGGCGGGATGTCCGAGCACGCTACCGGAATTCCGGCCGCCATCGCTTCGAGTACCGGCATCCCGAATCCTTCGAACGTGGACGGATAAACAAACGCTCTCGCGCGCGCGTAAAGTGAGTAGAGTTCCTCGCGAGGCACCCATCCGGTGATCCGCACGGAATCCCGCAGATTCAATTCTTGAACTAAGCGCTCGATCGCTTGCGCGTGGAAACCACGCAAACCTGCCAGGATTAGCTGGAAATCACGTTTCTTGCGTCCATAGGCCCGGATAAGGCGCGGCAGATTCTTGTGTGGATGGAGCGTCGAGACGCATAGTAAATACGACTCTGTGTGCGATCTGTCCAATTGCGCGAATGCCGGTCCGACGCCGTGGTGGATCACCGCGATCCGGTCCTTCCGGATACTGTAGAAGCGCAGCAGATCTGACCGGGTCGCTTCTGATACTGCGATCAACCTGCGCGAGCGGTGCGCCGCCGCCCATAACATCAATCGCCAGAAGGGCAGGTCGAACCAACGAAAATACTCGGGATGGCGTTTGTGCTGAAGATCATGGAATACGGTCACCTGCCGGCAAGGCGAGAATAGTGGCGCGGTGAATCCGGGATTGAACAGAACGTCCAGGCCATACCGAGCCGCTTCAAACGGCAGCACGATTTGCTCCCACAAGATCCGTGCGGGACGAAATCGCGCATGAACGGCTTGCGGCTTCCAGTGAAAATTAGCCTGCTTGGGAACCAGGTCGGGTTGCGTCTCGAGGTTCGTAAAGACCAGATACTCGTTGCTCTGGTCGAGTTCAGCCAGTGCGGCAAGAAGCTCGCGCAAATAAATCTCAGTGCCGCCGACGCCGCCGGGAATCAGGTACAGAGCGTTGATCCCAATGCGGACTCCGATTCGTGCCATGCCGCTACCGGCTCACCTGGCCTAGGGCATCCCTAGCGTCGGCATTATAGGGGTTGATTGCCAGTGCCCGCCGGTATTGCTCTGCCGCGGCCGCATTGTCTCCGGTGGCTTGGTAGATTTTGCCTCGATAGACATAAATCATCTCGAAGTTCGGATCCATCGCCTCACCTTGAGCCAGCGCCGCGAGCGCCTCTTCAAATTTGTTATGTTTCGCATACACCATGCCGATTTGCGACTGGACGTGCGCGCTGGGTTGCAGCGTGGCGGACTGCTGAAGCCTTACCAGAGCATCCTGCCAGTCGCCGGCACAGTCCAGCGCCAATCCCCAGTCGAGCAATAGATCGAAAGAGGGTTGTTCCAGGCGCGAAGCCGCCTCGAAGCTTTGTGCCGCGTCCTGGCAGTTTCCGGATTCATATTGCGCCGAGGCGAGCTGGAAATGCGGCCGCCATTTGCGCGGAGATTTGTTCGACGCGTCCTGCCATAGAGCGACGGGGTTGGCCCACACCTCGCTGCGCCGATAAGTCAGTACGGAACATATCGCCAGGATAATGGCGCCAGTCCAGGCCATCTGAGATATCTTCAAGCGCCGCAGGAATTCAAGGCACACCAGCACTAGGCCCAGGAAAGGCAGATACATACGCCGCTCCGCCGATACGTCAATGATCGGAACGAACGATGAAGTGGGTGCAATCAGCAGCAGAAACATGAATACGCCGAATGCCGCCAGCGGCCAGCGCTTGCGGTATATCCAAGCCGCCGCGATCACAGCCACCAGTGCAGCGAGCCCGACGATTGCTCCGTGATCCAGCAGGCTATGCGACACCGCGATATCCGGATCCACGTTCTGTCCGAAGGGCAGGAAGAACAATCGAACGTACATCCAGATCACTCGGCACTGGGTGAAAAAGTAATTCGCCGGACTGAATGCTGTCACGCTGAATCCAGCCGTCGGAGCACCTTTCAATTCGAGCCAGACGTAAAAGCCGGCCCCGGCCCCGGCCAGCGTCAACATCGCGTAAAGCAGCCCGTTCTTGCGGATTCCACCCAGCCCCCAGTAGTAATCGGTGAGTAGCAGCAGCGCTGCGAGAGTCAGCGTGTGCTCCTTCGTGCTGATGGCACCGGCGAACAGAACCAGCACTGCGGCCGCTCTGAGAATCGTTATCGATTCGGTGCGCCGGTACAGGAAGACCGCGAACGCCGAAAAATACAGCAGTACGCTCAATACTTCTGAACGGCTTGCGACATACGCTACCGATTCTGTCTGCAGCGGATGCAGCAGGAAAAGCCCTCCCGCGATGGCGCTCAGGATCGTCCGAGCCCGCCCGGTGGTCCCGCTCAGATCTAATAGGCGTGCAGCGACGAGGGCAATCACCAGCGATCCGAGGAAATGCAGAAACACGTTGGTCAAGTGGTACGCTTCCGGATCGACCGCAATCGATTGGAAATGGAAATTCAGCCAGTAACTGAAATACAAAAGCGGCCGCGTGCCTGTGATCCAAGTCCGGAAGGTCATTTGCGCGGCGTTGGGGTCCATGAATGGCAGATAGCGATCGTCCAAGACAAACGCCCCGCTCAGCGCGGGACCATATACTTCGAGGACCAGAATTAGCCCCGCGAGGGCAGCCGCCCACGGCCACCACACGCGCTTCGGTTTAAGCGTGTCAACGGAGGCTATTTTTTCAGCGCGCTCGCGTTTGGATTTTTTCATTCAAAGCTTTCAGCTTAAATTCCAGAATGGCAACTTGTTGCGCCAAGGTGATGCTGGAGTCATTGAGCCCCGAAATCCGGAGGGACAACCGATACAGCACTACTAGAAATGCCGCGCCAGCAAAGATGGCCAGGGCGATGAAACTATCCGAAATCCCGAGCGCCATGGCAATCCGGTCGTCTAGCGTCCGCCAGAGCGCCAAGACCAGCAGCACTGCGCCGGCCAGCAGCCAGCTCACTGAATATTCGACACGAATATGAGCGCGCCGGACCGAACTCAACACCCACACGATCAGCACAAGGCTGAACACCGCGACCATGTCAAAAAGCCGATCCATATTCTATTTTCTCCGTGCTTCAAATTTCAGAACGTTCACGAACACTCCCAGCAGCACATGGATGATGTAGTAGAGCGATTTCACCGCCGTAATGGTGCTGCGGCCCGAGCGGCGCGGACGGAACCGGCAGGGCACTTCCACGAATCGGAATCGTTTGCGCTGGAGCACCACCAAAGCTTCGATTTCGGGATATTCCAGAGGGAACGTCGCGGAGAAGAGCTCCAATGCGGTGCGATTGACCCCCACGTATCCGGAAGTTGGATCGCGCACGGGTCTTCCCAGGATGGGACGAAGAACCGCGCGAAAGAATATGATGCCGGCAGCCCGCAAAATATTGGTGTGCTCTCCATTGTCGTCGACGAAACGGGATCCGATCACCATTTCGCAATCGCCCTTTTCCAGCGCGGCGAGGACAGTGGGAATATCGCGAGGATCGTGCTGTCCATCTCCGTCGACGCGAATCACGTAGTCGTAGCCCAGTTCGTAAGCCAGGCGATATCCGGCTTGTACACAACCGCCCAAGCCAAGGTGATGCGGCAGGGCCAGCACCTGAGCGCCGGCAGCCTCGGCGCAGCTGCGCGTGGCATCCAGAGAACAATCGTCCACAACTAAGACCGGCGTCTTAGGCACGGCCAAGCGAACTTCTGCCACCACCCCTCCCACTGCACCCTCTTCGTTGAACGCCGGAATCAGGACCAGAAGGCGCCGTGCCGCGGGAGTTGCCATGCTGCTCACAGCGAGGCCACCTGGCGTAGGGTGATCGAATGGCGCGCGATCAGGGCTCGGAATTCGCGTGGCGTAATTCTTCGCGAAGCTCGAATGCGTCTCCGTGCGTTCAGTAAAGCCGGTAACCGAAACAATGCGGCGAGGTGGGCACGGATCACTAGCCACGGCAACATCGCCGACGAATGACCTTCGTGCCGGTATTCCGCCACTTTACCGTGTCCGGTCAACAGTGCGGCTACATGCCAGAAGTAACGTGCGATGGATGCGAACGGAGCCACCATCAACATGCCGGCAGGAAAGTTTTTGACGATCGTGTATAGCCGGTTGCGTTCCACATAGTAGGCCTTGAGCGGCGACGCGCGTCCGGCCGAGTGCGAATAAAGATGCTCCACCACGGCACCGGGCACATAGCGGCAACCCCAGCCGGCCCACTGCGCCCGCAATCCCAGGTCGGTGTCTTCGCAATACAAGAAGAAGCTTTCGTCGAACAGCCCAATCTCGTCGAGCATTGCCCGGCGATACAACGCCGCCGACCCGCTCGGTAGAAAAACCCCCACGTCTCGCAAAGGCGTCAGAGACGCTTGTTTGCTGGATCCGTCGGAGGCGATCAGCATACCCGCCGAATCGAGCGTGCCGGTTCCAGCCAGCCGCACTTCCGACGCGAACATGCCAGTGCGCGGATGCGCCTCCGCGTCCGCCAGCAACCCTTCCAACCAGCGCGGATCTGCGACCGCGTCGTCGTTGAGCGTCGCCACGTAAGGGGCGGTTGAGGCGCGAAAAGCCTGGTTCACGGCGGCGCCGAAGCCCACGTTGCCTGAATTCGAGATTACGCGCACGTGCCGGAATGCCTGAGGATTACATGCCTGCACGCGCCCGGTTCCGCTGTTGTCGATCACTACCACCTCGAACTCGTCCACAGTTTGCGATTCCAGCGCCCGCAGGCACGCCTCCAGCACCTCGCCGGCGGCCAGAGTCGGCACGGCCACGGTCACTTTCAAAGCAGGCAAGAAATGATTTTAACTTACAACGACTAGCGGATTCGTCTCTTCAGGCATTTCCACAGGGCCATCATCAGGCAGATATCGGGGGTCAAGAAGACGATCCGTCTGAATGTTGCCCATAGCGGAAAGAAGCGATTCCTTCAAACGTGGATGCTCTTTCTCCAGCTCGCTCAAAATATCGCGTAGGGATCGTCGAACGGTCCCGGTGCGCTGCGAACAGCCGCAGGGAATCACCGGGGCTCCCAGCAATTCGGCGTATCGCGTGGTGATGTCCTCGGTCACGAATACCAGCGGCCGTATGAGCCGGAAGTCTTTCTTGCTGGACCACGTGACTGGCGGCAGCGCGCTGATGCGGCCGGTAAATAGGGCGTTGCGCAGAAACGATTCGCACAAATCGTCCGCCGTGTGGCCGAACGCGATTACATTGGCTCCCAGTTCGCGCGCGATCTGATATACGGCCCGGCGCCGGAAGCGGCTGCACAAATCGCACCCATGATCCGGTTGCTCATCAATCAGGCGGATCGAAGGATTGTCGGTATGGTAGGTCCAGTCGATGCCTCGGCCTTTGAGATACTCGCCCATCGGCTCGATGGTACGCAGGAACTTGCCTTGCTCAACCGTGAACGCACACACCGTGAACTGGATCGGCGCGCGATCCCGAAGGAGAATCAACGCCTCCAGCATGGTGAGCGAATCCTTGCCGCCGGAAAGCGCCACGGCTACGCGGTCGCCGTCGCGAATCATCTTGAAACGCGTGACTGCCTCGCCGACCTTCCGCAATAGTGTTTTTTCGAGATCCAAGCCTCTATTATCGCTCCCAGAGCTCGGAAACGACTAACGCGCCGCGGGAATGGCTAGCTTTTATTAGGCGGAATCCGTGGGTTCTTAAGATGGGCCGATGATCCGTCAGCTTGCGGGTCCTGAGTCCCGTGGTAATCCCGAAAAACAAGTATAGAGCCCATACCAGCGATCGCGCGGGAATGTTTGGAGTCCGGAACTCCGAGACAATCCACTGCGCTCCAGCCTTGGCCGCGTCGGCGACCCGGCCGATCAATATCTCCAAATCATCGGGGTCAAAGCAGTCGAAGAAGAAGTGGGTCGCGATCAGATCGTATGCTTCCCGGGGAAAATCGAGCGTCAGTGCGTTGGCCTGCTCATAGTTCACCCGCTCCGTACCAGCTTTCTGCCGAGCCAGTTCGAGCATACGACGGCTCGAATCTACGTAATCCGCAAGAACCACGGGATTTCGCCGCAGCAACTCGCGCAGGAACCGCCCATCGCCGTCGCCCAGTACCAGAGCTCGTCGCGCATCCCCGATCTCCGGTAGAAACCAACGCCGCCGCTTTTCAAGCGCTCGTCCCATGCCCAGCCGTTCAATCCACCAATAATACGGAGCGATGAAATCGCAATTCATAGGACGACCGGTAGAAATAGGATCGGAGTGAGTAAGACGACGTCCGCCAGTACTCGCAGAGCTTCCGGCGAATACCGGCGTTGTAACCGGTCTAAGAGGACCAATCCCAGCGCGCCCGCTGTTTCTGCGGCGCCCAGAATAGGCCGATGCTCTTTGAGCTGGCACACTGCGATTACCGCCACCAATCCCGCTGCCGCGATTATGGATGGCCGAAGTTCGTGTCTCTGTTCCCAATCGTCGATGGCTGTGCAGTTCATCCAGCACAGGCAGGAGAACAGCAGGATCGCCAGAACGTCGCCGGTGGTCTGCACGCCGGGCCAGGCCGCCAGCGAGGCTCCCAATCCGAATAAGACAGCGACGGCGGATTCCTTGGAGCCCGCGCGCCGCAGCAACCGGGGAGCCAGATGGACGGCCGCCAAATATAGGCCGGCACACAAAGCGACGACGGATCCTTCAAAGAACAGTCGTCCAGGAAGTTGGCTCCAGGCCAGCCATGCGCCCCCGGCAAGCGCCACGATCCATATTGGTAGCACGGCACGCCAGTAACGCCCGTAGAACTCATGACGAGGTTGCTCTGTCACTCCACGCCATGCGTCCAGCGTACGGTCCGCCACATAGATCAGCCAAACGGCGACGGCCAGTAGCGCCGCCGGAAGTGTTCCCAGGCTGCCATGAAAACAGCGGACAAACAGGACTTGCCACAGCAGCGCCACGATGGGCGCGTCCAGGCTCAAGAGATTCGGCCACAGCCAGGGCCGGGTGTGCATATCTTTATTTTAAGAGGTCTGATTCCACAGCCGGATTACGCGGGTTTCGCGCTCGTACCCCAGCACACTTAGCGAAGCCGTGGAGAGCGCCAACAACTGTCCCGCCGAAGGTTCCAGGCCGATCCAGCGCGCTGCCAGTATCCGCAATAAATGTCCGTGACCGAATAAGGCGACGTCTCCTGCGGAGGCGAGTGCCTTCGTGATAACGCGATTCGCGCGCACCGCGACCTGTTCCACCGTTTCGCCTTTCGGCACCGCGCCCGAGAAGATGGTCCATCCAGGAACGCGCTTCTGAATCTCGGCCGTCGTCAGGCCCTCGTAGTCGCCGTAATCCCATTCGCGCAGGTCGTCAGTCAGCTCGGGAGTCAGGCCAACCAAGCGGCACGTCTCCACGGCGCGCTTCAACGGACTCGAAAGCACCAGCGCGAACGACTGCCCAATCAGCATGCGCTTGAGGTTTTCGGCTTGGCGCTCTCCTTCAGATGTTAAAGGCAGATCCGTGCGCGACGTGTGTTGCCCCGACCGGCTCCATTCCGTCTCGCCGTGCCTGACTAACCAAATTTCAGCGGGCATCTCCATACTGTAGCCGGTTAATATGAGAAGTTGACTCAACCCTTGATTGAATTCGAGAACGTCTCCGTGATGCGCGGCGAGACGCTCGCCTTGAAAGAAGTTTCGCTGCGGATCGGGCTCGGCGAGCACGTGGCTATTCTGGGACCCAACGGCTGTGGAAAATCTACGCTGATCAAGACCATCACGCGCGAATGTTATCCGCTGATGCGCGAAGGCTCGTGCGTCCGCATTATGGGCCGCGACCGGTGGAATGTTTTCGAGTTGCGCCAGCTCCTCGGCATCGTGTCTAGCGACCTGATGACTAGTTGTACTCGCGATGTCACAGGGCGGGATATTGCACTGTCAGGATTCTTTTCCAGCATCGGCATCTGGCCCCATCAGCAAGTCACGCCGGCGATGCATCGAAAAGCCGAGCAGGCTCTGGCGATGCTCGAAGTCTCGCACCTGGCGGACCGCTTTACAGACGAGATGTCCTCCGGGGAAGCCCGGCGAGTGCTACTGGCGCGGGCATTGGTTCACGAGCCCCACGCTTTGATCCTCGACGAGCCTTCCACCGCGTTGGACCTGTTCGCCCAGCACGAACTGCGCCTGATCTTCCGTAAACTAGCGCAAGCCGGCATCGGGCTGGTCATGGTGACGCACCATCTCTCGGATCTGATTCCGGAGATTGACCGAGTGGTGCTGATCGATCGCGGACGCATCGTAGCCGACGGTCCCAAGCGAGAGATCCTCGTCGCCTCAAAGTTGTCTGAGCTGTTCGGCTTGCCTTTAGAGTTGACGGAGCGCGATGGATATTACAATCTGTGGTGAATTATTGCGACTGTGGCATCATCGTCTGAATTACCTTAAGCAGGTTGGCGCGTTCCTCGGCATTGAGCTTGCCGTCGTGGTCGCGATCGAACAGCGCCAGCGCCATCCGCAGCCGAGGGATCATCGACGGGGGAATCTCCTCCGGCAGATCGTTTAGATTGTCCGTGAGCCGCACGAAATCTTCCACGTACTGCAAGACCACCGCGCGCTGAAACGGCTGGACGTCCTCGGGCGATGGCAGCACCAATCCCAGGAACGCCAGCGCCATTTCATCCTTGGTCTGCTCACCGAACCGCACGCGCACCGGTGGGTTCGATGGGTTGTGCGGATTCCCAGCCGAGTTGTCGTAGACATACTCCAACTCGATCTTGGTCCCCTTCGGCAGCTGAATCGGCTGCTTGTAGCGGTACTGCCCCTGCCAGTTGAAATCCCAGTCCTTAATCCGGATCAATGGCGTCACCGAGCCGTCCGGCAGCCGTGCGTTGACCTTCATATCGGTCGCCAGATAATGCGCGTGCGGCGTAATGCCCCACAGTTCGGCATCCTGCGGCACGGTAACGGACGCTTTCACCACGTAGTGCGGATCTCCGGCCGGAATATCCAGATACCGATTCACCACCAGCAGCAGCGCCCGGCCTTTTGTTGGCGGGCCCGAAAACTTCAAGCCTATTGCAGATTGATCCTGCTCCGGCTTGCCGGATGGATGATAGTGGATCTGGATCACCACGTCGGTACCCGGCCGCACTGCTTGGGAAAGCGCCGGTTCCGCGGGCAGGGGAGTGTATCCGGGAGCCCATCCGACCAGCAGGCCAGCGCCCGTGAATCCCGGTCCGCCGAAACATGGATAACCAGTCCCTCCGGATGCGGCCGCGAGTTTACGAGCGGTACCCGTGGAATCGAGAAAGATCAGCGCATGATGTACCACGCGCGGATTGCCGGGACGAAACTCAGCCCCGCTGACGTAGGATTCTTTAACCAGATTCATCGGCAGCACGAAACATCGGAACTGATCCCGGCCATCGGCCGCAAGGGTATAGGGAGCCGATAGCTTCAGCACTTGGTCCGGTTCACCGGCTTGCCATCCGCTCGGAAACGTGGGAATTGTCAGTTTGTCTGCCGCATCGCCTTCCTGGGCACCTGTCGCAGCCCACTGCTGCAGTAGAGCGATTTGATCGTCCGTAAGCCGCCGAACGTGATCGAAATTTCCGTAACCCGGTTCCGGCTTCCAAGGCGGCATGTAGCGCTTCTTGGTGACCGTGGCGATCAGGGTCGCGCGTTTAGCGGCGTCCTGATACGTGAGGAGCGAAAACGGAGCCACTTCGCCCGGCCGATGGCATGTCGCGCAATTCTCGTAAAGAATTGGCGCGATATCTTTATTGAACGTCGGGGCAGCCGCCGCGGCAGTCGCCAACGCAGCCATTCCCCCTAGAAATAGAAACTTCATTTGCTCTCTGGTTGTATTGAAATGTTGATTGAACACCCTACCGCACGTGTCCTGGCCTCTTTCGGAGCCTTTCCCGCCAATACGGCATCCAGGGCATTGCGAAGTTCCGGCTCCGTCGCGGCGTAGCGAGGATGCGTCAGATCCTCTACCTTATTGTCGACCCGCCCCAGATATAGAACCTCGCCGCTTGAGGACAGCACCGCCACTTCGGGAGTCACCTTAGCGCCAGTCAGACGTGCCAGAGCCAGGTGGGAATCGTTCAGCATCGGGAAGCTGTAGCCGAACTCCTGAGCGTACTTCTTGACGGCGGCATCGGACACCGTGTTATCCACCTGGACCGCATAAAACGCCACCCCGCGCGGTTCATAAGTCGCCCGCAGCCGGTTCATTTCTGGGACATAACCGTTGGCTAAGGGACAATCCGTCATGGTGAAGAACAGCACCACAGCTTTCTTGGCTCGCCACTCGTCGGCCGTGTGCAGGAAACCGTTGGTATCGCGCAATTCGAAGCGCACGGGCGCGGCAGCCGACAATGCCCCCACAATCATCAGTGGGAGAACAGATACGAACTTGCCCATAGCGTCATCTCATTGTACGGCTAAGCCAGATACGCAGTTCTGACCAAAACTTGACAATCATGCACTAAGATTGCATAATGAATAAGGGCTAAATGATAGCCACAGACTTCTTGAGAGGAAGTGCCATATAATGAGCAAGATCATTGGGATTGACCTGGGAACAACCAACTCCGTAGTTGCGGTCATGGAGGCTGGCACGCCGGTCGTGATACCGAACCAGGAAGGGGGCCGAACCACGCCCTCCGTCGTTGGGTTTGCCAAGAGCGGCGAACGCCTGGTAGGCCAAGTCGCCAAGCGCCAATCGGTTACCAACCCCGAGAACACAATTTACTCGATCAAACGCTTCATGGGGCGGCGGTTTGACGAAGTCTCGGAAGAAATGAAGCTGGTCCCCTATAAAGTGGTTCCGGGCGAGAATGGCGATGTCCGTATCGAGGCAGGCGGCAAGAAGCAGTCTCCGCCTGAGATTTCCGCCATGATCCTCGCCAAGCTAAAGGAAGCAGCCGAGGCTTATCTGGGGGAGAAGGTCACCAAAGCGGTGATCACGGTTCCCGCGTACTTCAATGACGCCCAGCGACAGGCTACCAAGGACGCCGGCAAGATTGCGGGCCTTGAGGTCATGCGCATCATCAATGAGCCAACCGCTGCCGCGCTGGCTTACGGGCTCGACCGCAAAAAGAACGAGACCATCGCGGTCTACGATTTCGGCGGCGGCACCTTCGATATTTCGATCCTCGAAGTCGGCGACGGCGTGGTCGAAGTAAAGTCGACCAACGGCGACACGCACCTGGGCGGCGATAACATCGACCACTTGATCATTGACTGGCTGATCCAGGAGTTCAAGCGCGACCAGGGGATTGATGTGTCCAAAGACCAGATGGCCCTGCAGCGTCTGAAGGAAGCCGGTGAAAAAGCCAAAATCGAGCTTTCGACGCTTCTCGAGACCGAGATCAATCTGCCGTTCCTGACGGCGGACGCCAGCGGCCCCAAACATTTGGCCGTGAAGCTCACCCGCGCGCGCCTGGAGCAGATGATGGCAGCCATCCTGGAGCGGACCGTAGAGCCCTGCAAAAAGGCTCTGGCGGACGCCGGGATGCAACCTTCCAACATCGACGAAGTCGTGATGGTGGGCGGCTCGACTCGTATCCCCAAGGTTTTGGAGATCGTTAAAAACTTGTTTGGTAAGGAGCCCAACCGCAGCGTGAACCCCGACGAAGTGGTCGCGGTGGGCGCGGCCGTGCAGGGCGGAGTGCTGGGCGGCGAGGTCAAGGACGTCCTGTTGCTGGACGTAACGCCTCTCTCGCTGGGCATCGAGACGCTGGGCGGCGTATTCACGAAGCTTATCGAGCGGAACACGACCATTCCGACGCGCAAGAGCGAAGTATTCTCAACGGCCGCCGACAGCCAGACCTCTGTAGAGATCAAGGTCTTCCAGGGCGAGCGCGCTATGGCTAAGGACAACCGCCTGCTGGGCGTGTTCCAGCTGGTTGGAATCCCACCGGCGCCGCGCGGTATCCCGCAAGTAGAAGTGACGTTCGATATCGATGCCAACGGTATTATCAACGTCACGGCTAAGGACAAGGCCACTAATAACGAACAGAAAGTCACCATCACAACCGGTTCCGGCCTCAGCAAGGAAGAAATCGACAAGATGGCGCGCGACGCCGAATCGCATGCGTCCGAAGATCAAAAACGCAAAGACGAGATCGACGCGCGCAACAAAGCCGATTCGACTCTCTACCAAGTCGAAAAGCTGCTCAAGGATCATCGCGATAAAATCAGTGACGCCGACGCCAAGACCGTGGAGGAAGCGCTCGAAAATACGCGTAAGAAAATCGCCGAGGGTAGTGTCGACGAGATCAATAAGGCGGTCGATGCACTGACCCAGGCTAGTCATAAGCTGGCTGAGGCGATGTACAAGGCGTCCAGCGCGGGGCCCCAGGGTCCAGGGGCGGGTGGCGCGGGGCCCAGCGGTGACGGAGCGAAGCCTGCGGAAGAAAAGCCGAAGGATAACGTCGTCGACGCTGAATTCGTCGACGTCGATGACAAGAAGTAACTGATTCACTGGCGCCTGGCCGCTGGCCCTGGTTGGCGGCCCAGGCCGCCGACCCTTTCTTATGGACTTTTACGAAACACTCGGGGTGAAACGGGATGCCGCTGTGGACGATATCCGCAAGGCTTACCGTAAGCTTGCGCGCAAACATCATCCCGATCTCAATCCCGGTGACAAGACCGCCGAAGACCGTTTCAAAAAGGTCCAGGAAGCCTACGACGTTCTTAGCGATCCGAAGAAGAAGCAGATGTATGATCAGGTCGGCTACTATTCGGAAAACGGGGTGCCCAGCGGGGGGGCTGGAGCCGGAACCGGCAGTGGTCCGAATATGGGCTTCGGCGGCTTCGATTTCTCGGACGTGTTTTCGCGCGCGGGTACGCGCCCTCCTGGCGGAGCGCCCCCCTCAGGCTCAGGTGCGGGAGCGGGAAACTTCCAGGATATTTTCAACCAGTGGTTCAGCCGGAATGAGGGCGCTCCTCAGAAGACGCCGCAAAAAGGCACCGATCTCGAGTACGGACTGAATATCGATTTCTGGCAGGCCATTCGCGGGACGCAGGTTAAGCTCAGCGTGACTCGCCAGGAAGCTTGCACCGCCTGTAACGGTACGGGAGCGCGCGCGGGTGCGAACGCCGTTTGTCCCGAATGCAACGGTAGCGGCAATGTGACCCAGGTCGCGGGCGCGATGCGCTTCAGTCTCACTTGCCCCCGTTGCGAGGGATCCGGACGGTTGGGAAATCGCTGTGCGGATTGCCATGGCGACGGCCGCATTTCGAAAACCGAGATCGTCGAAGTCCGCATCCCTCCAGGCGCCCAGCAGGGCTCTCGATTACGCGTCGCGGGCAAGGGCAATGCCGGAACCTTCGGGGCTCCCGCGGGGGATCTTTACATCACCGTCAGAGTGGAACCCCATCCGTTCTTCCGGCGCGATGGCGATGACATCGAAATTTCAGTGCCGGTCCGCATCGACGAGGCTGGTCTAGGTACCAAGATTGAAGTTCCGACCATTGATGGGCGAGCGCTGCTAAAGATTCCTCAAGGGACCAAGAACGGCCAGAAATTCCGGCTGCGCGAGAAGGGTGTGCTCAACGCGCGCACCGGAACGCGCGGCGATCAGATCGTCGAAGTGACCGTCGAGGCTCCCGTGGTCCAGGACGAGCGCACCAAGGAACTTCTGCGCGAATACGCGGGTCTTCATCCGGACGACCCGCGGGCTGAGATTTGGAGCAAGGTATGAGCCCAAAAAGGGAATCTCGCAAAGCCGCCTTCATGATCTCGGCTGTGGCCGAGCAGTACCAGTTGCATCCGCAGACGCTGCGACTGTATGAGCGCGAGGGGCTGCTGAAGCCCTCCCGCAGCGACGGCAACACACGGCTTTATACCTCCGAGGATTTGGAGCGCCTGGAAGTGATCCTCAAGCTGACCCGGGACCTGGGCGTCAACCTGGCGGGCGTCGAGATCATCTTGAACATGCGTGAGAAGATGTCGGAGATGCAAAGGCAGATCGAAGCCTTCGTTTCCAGTCTCAACACGGAAATGTCGCAGCGCACCCGTACTGGCGCGTCGACATCACAACCGTCGAATTCCCTGATTCCCGTGATTCAGGTCCGGCGTCCGAAGAAAACTCTCTAGATCTTTCCGAGCATTTGCCCGCTGGATGCCCCGACGAACGCCGTATATTCGGCTGATCCGGCGGTTTCGCCCCACATCACGCGCCACACCGGTTCCGGAAACCGCGGCGTAAACTCAAGCAGAAAGTTAACCGCCGGCTTGGTACCGGGTTTATCCAGGTAAGCTGCGCTCTTGGCCTTTGCGGTTTCAAGCGCCGCCGGAGTATCGATGTGGAAAGCGCTCGCCTCAAACGGCTTTTCCTGGCCGCTGGGGCTCCACGCCTGTGCCTTCCCCGCGAACACGTCCTTATGTAATGTTTCCGAAGCTTCTATGGCCGACCATGTGTAAATCTTGGCTTGCTGCTGAGCTTGCGACACGTAGATGATCTCCCATGCCCCCGCCTTGCCGGGCTCCGCCGGAACGTCAGTGAGATGGATACTGCGGATCCGCAAGGGCAGGGAATCGCCCGCCCACGCCCGTGCAGCTGGATAGGTGTATCGGAACGCCTGCTCCGCAGTGATAGGGGCAGGCGGTTTCTCGGGCTCCTTAGACTTGGTTTCGGTCGGTGTCTCGGAACAGGCAGAAAGAAGAAGGACCACACTCAGGAAAGCAAAAACTCTCATCTACTTCTACTGTCGGATGCCGCGGCGCGGAGTGTCAACTTTTCACACGGTTTTCATCTTGGGCACAATAGAGTGACGATGCATAAGTCATTGCAAAGCAAGGTTGCGATTGTGACCGGAGCGAGCCGCGGGATCGGACGTGCCATCGCCCTGCGCCTGGCGGCCGCAGGTTCGAAAGTGGTTCTCACTGCTCGCGATCAGCAACTGCTCGATGCAGCCGTTGCGGATATCCGTGTCGCAGGCGGCACCGCGGAATCCATCTCATTGGACCTACGGGCGCCCGATTCGGGCCAGCGTATTGTGGAGTTCGCGATGGCTAAGTTCGGGCGTATAGACATCCTGGTGAACAACGCTGGCGCCACCAAGCGCGGCGATTTCCTGGACCTCAGCGACGACGATTTTGCCGATGGGTTCGCGCTCAAGTACTTTGGATCGGTTCGGCTGACGCGGGCTTCTTGGACACACCTCAAAGCCGCCTCCGGATCCGTCGTGTTCATCTCCGGTGCGGGCGGCCGGACGCCGGGCGCGCAGTTCACCATTGGCGGATCGGTCAACGCGGCGCTGCTGTCACTCACAAAAGCCCTGGCTGATCTGGGCTTGCGGGACGGCGTGCAAGTCAACGCCATCAATCCGGGTACGATCCGCACGGCTCGCTATACGGCGCGCTTGAACGCGCTGGCGAAAGAGCGCGCCCTCGATCCCGCCGCCGCCGAGCGCGAGTACGTCAAGAATGCCGCCATCGTCCGCATCGGCGAGCCGGAAGAGATCGCCGCGATGGTCGAGTTCATCGTTGGTCCCGAAGGCAAGATGTTCCACAGTGCGCTGATCGACATGGACGCCGGGGCAACGAAGACCATCTGACTGCTTTGGTCTGCGTCAGGCTCTTGCACGCTGCTTCAACCAACGTCTCCGCGTTGGCGCCATACTGCGGATCGTAATCGCAAGGAGGCGGGGCGCTTGACCTGCGCCAGTGTCATGCCATTGTGCGAAATAGCGTTAAGCTTCCAGCTCGGCGGAGAGGCGCTCCCATTCGGCTACGCGAGTTTCCAACTCGCCCCGTCGGGCGGTCACTATTTCGTTGAGGCGAACTGTTTCTTCGACGCTCTTGAAGTCGGCCAGTGCAGCCTCGTGCCCTGCAATTTCTGACTCGAGAGCGGCGACCTGCTTCTCGACCGCAGCCAACCGGTCGCGAAGCTTCTGCAGCTTCATGGGATTGACGCGCTTGCCGGACCCCGCGCCATTACTGTCGCGGTTCGGAAGGGGTTGAGCAACAACGGCAGTCTCTAGCTTTTGCGGGCCGCCCTGCTTGCGCCACAGATAATCTTCGTAATTGCCCGGGAAGACATGCACGTGTCCGTCTTCGATCTCGAAAATGCGCGTGGCCAGGTTGTCGATAAAGTAGCGATCGTGTGAAACCAGCACCACGGTTCCGTTGTACTTGCTGAGGGCGTCGAGCAGGACGTCCTTGGCGCGCATGTCCAAGTGATTGGTGGGCTCGTCGAGCAGCAGAAAATTCGACGGGGCCAGCAGCATGCGAGCCAGCGCGTAGCGATTGCGCTCGCCACCGGAGAGCACTCCGATCCGCTTGAACGCGTCGTCATCGCTGAAAAGGAATGAACCGAGCAAGGATCGCAGCTCGGTCTGGGTGGAACTCTTCGCCGCGGAGGACAAATCATCAATCAGACGAGCGTCGACATCCAATTCCTTGTATTGATCCTGCGCGAAATAATCGGGGGTCGCGTTGTGGCCCAAAGTATAAGTGCCCGACGAGAGAGGTTCGGTGCCCGCGAGCAACTTGATCAATGTCGACTTCCCCGCGCCGTTCACGCCCACCAGGGCAATGCGGTCGCCACGTTCGATGATGAAGCTCGCTCCGCTGAAGACGTGCTTCGGACCGTAGCTCTTCGAAACATCCTTAAACTCGGCCACGATTCGTCCGCTGGGCTTGGGCTGCGGAAAGGAGAAGTGAATGGTCTGCTCGTCGGGCGGGACTTCGATCCGCTCGATCTTATCGAGTTCCTTAATGCGACTTTGCACCTGCTTGGCCTTGGTGGCCTGGTAGCGGAATCGGTTGATGAAGGCTTCCAGCTGTTCGATACGCTCGCGCTGGTTGCGATAAGCGGCTTCGAGCTGAGCTTTTCTTTCGGCTTTTTGATTTAGATACTTCTCGTAATTGCCGCTGTAGAAGTTAACTTTCTTGTTCCAGATCTCGACCGTGCGGTTCACGGTCACATCCAGGAAATAGCGATCGTGCGAAATCAGGATGCACGCGTTGGGGAAGCTCGCGAGGTACGATTCCAGCCAGTTGCGCGCTTCCAGGTCCAGGTGATTGGTGGGCTCGTCTAGAAGCAGCAGATTGGGTTTTTCGAGTAGAAGTTTTGCCAGCGCCAGGCGCATCTGCCAGCCGCCGGAGAATTCCTCAGTGCGGCGGGACCAGTCTTCCTTGCGGAATCCCAGGCCGTTGAGCACGGTGCCGACCTGTGCCTCGATCGCGTAGCCATCGCGATTACGAAATTCGGAATCGATGTGGTGGAGGCGGTCGGAGGCGGCAGCGTACTCAGCCCCGGCCGGGTCCATTTCAGCCAATTTCACGTGCAGGGATTCCATCTCCTGCTCCATCTCACGCAGGTCGGCGAACACGTTCATGCATTCGGCGAAGACGGTGCGGCCGGTGAGCGACAAGCCGTCCTGGGGCAGATAACCCTGGGTGATGCCTTTGGCGAAGCTGATGGTCCCGTAATCCAGCGTCTCCATGCCGCACAGAATCTTGAGCAGCGTGGACTTGCCGGTACCGTTCGCGCCCACCAGGCCTGTGCGCTCCTTGGGCGTGATGAGCCAGTCGCAGTCTTCAAACAGGAGTTTGTGGCCGAAACGCTTGCCGGCCCCTTGCAGTTGAATCATTCTTGCGTGGGAGTCTGATACGATCTTACCGCGAGGCGTGGAACCAGCCTGTCTCTTACGAATAGCGTGCGAAAGCGTGTGATCGGACGGTTTTAGTTTTCGGTCGGCGTCTTCTCGATGTGGTCGACGATCAACTGATCTACGGTGGCTTTGCGAGATTCCAGCTTGAGTCCCATCGATTGCACCGCATCCATTAGAGAGGTGCCTCCCCCGCCGGGGTCCGACGCCACCGGTGCGTTGCCGCGCCCCCCGGCTCCGCCTGTTGTGCCGGCAGGTCCGCCGGCGGGAATATCCGCGCCAGCCAGCACGCTATGTTTTCGCTTCGCCTTCTTTGGGGCTTCGGCTCCCGTTTCACTTGGAGTATTACTTACAAAAAGAGGATGCGATTCTAATCGCAGAAGAACCGAAGAGAGCGGGCGATGTACGCCTTCATCTCCGACCGCTTGACCACGGCGTCGAGAAACCCATGCTCCAGCAGGAACTCGCTGCGCTGGAAACCTTCGGGAAGCTTCTGGCGGATAGTTTGCTCGATCACGCGCGGGCCCGCGAAACCGATGAGCGCGCCCGGCTCGCCGATATTCAGGTCGCCCAGCATGGCGAAGCTGGCGGTGACCCCGCCCGAGGTCGGATCGGTCAGCACGCTGATGTAAGGGATGGCCGCTTCATCCAAACGCATCAACGCCGCCGAAATCTTGGCGAGCTGCATCAGGCTGATAGTGCCTTCTTGCATGCGCGCGCCGCCGGAGGCGGAAATGATGACCAAGGGCATGCGGCCTTCGACGGACCTTTCCACCGCGCGGGTGATTTTTTCGCCCACCACGGCGCCCATGCTGCCGCCCATGAACTTCCACTCCATGGCGCAGATATTCACGCGCCGGCCGTCCAAGGAACCTGCCGCCGATAGCACCGCGTCGGATGACTGGGTGGTTTCCCGGGCGATGGCCAGCTTGGCGCGATACGCTTCATCCAAACGCAGCGGATCACAGGACGTCATCCCGGTATCGAACTCTTCAAATTCGCCATCGAACAGGATGCCCAGGCGAGTGCGGGCGTCGATCCGAAAATGAAACTCGCACTTGGGACAGCACTGGAGGTTCTCGTCCAGGGCTTTTTTCCAGATGATCTGCCCGCAGCTTTCGCATTTCAGCCACAAACCCTCGGTGCGCAGGTGCTTTTCGCCATCGCCCGGACCTTCGTCCATGCCGGTTTTTTCACGAGTGAACCACGCCATACGATACACTTCTAGCGTAGCAGGGGAGAGGTTAAAGCCCTACTTGATTTCCCAAACGTAAGCGGCGAATTCTCGGCGATTCACGAATCCCATGCGCTCGTAAAGCTGAATGGCCGAAGCGTTGGACGTAGTCACCGTTAGACTTACGGTCCTGCACCCATGATCGGCGAGCGTCACCAGGCTGCGGCGAAGCAGTTCGTAGCCGAGCCCTGTACCGCGAAACGCGGGCGAGACGCACACCTGCGTAATGTGGCCCACGTCGTGCGCCACCATGCTGGTGAGGCAGACGCCATAGAGACCGCGGCCGGCGGCCGGAACCGCCACACAGGCGGCCGGCGCGAAGAACGTTCCGCAGCCGGGATATTGCACGATGTTGGTGAGAAAGCGGCGCGCGCCGCTGACGGAGCGGTATTGATCGTTGATGTAGCTATCTACGTGGCCTGAGTAGGCCGCCGCAATCAGCCGCGCGGCATCGTCCTGGCGGGTCTCCGACCAAGGCGCGATGGTCACCTTAGGATCACGGGGGGGCAGGGAACGGATCGCATCCACGGACACTTCGAAGAACTTGCGCGGGAACGCCCGGAACCAGCGGGGATTCGGCATGCTGCGGGTGAGAGGCGAACTGAGCATCATCAGCTGCGCCTCCACGCGGCGCGTGCCCGGCGTCCGCCACATCGAATCCAGAATCGCGTTCAGCAGCGTATTCTCGTTCTCGACGGTGCGATATCGGCGCCCTACGTATAGCCCGCCGATTAGGCCCTTGCCCTCTTCGCACACGTAGTAACCATACCCGGCCACTTCCTTCTCGCCTGGCAGCGTGAATCCGGTAAGCGCACGCATATCCACGAAACGGCGGACCAGGTCAGCCGAGGCGCGGTAATCCCAGTTCAGCTCGGTGCGCCATTCTTCGATTTCTTCGTGAAGCAGGGATTCCAGTTGAGCGGAGGTTACGTCGCGCAGGTCCACCAGCGGGTTGGGGTACCGTTCGAAAAGCGCGGCCACGACCTGATCTTAGCGCGAGAGGGGCGGTAATGTGGCGGGGCATGCCCCGAAAAGGAAGGCGTGTAGGAACTTTCCACTCGCGGGAGGGGTCTAACCTTGGCATGATCCAGGGCATGCGACCCGAAATCTGGAGAACTTTGGCCAGGTTTTGGTGGAAAGCTTCGAAGCTGGGTGTACTCGGGCTACTTCCGTTTGCGGCCGCGCAGCAGCCACCGGATCCTTCCGTTTTTCATTCCGAAACACGCCTGGTCGAAGTGGAAGTCGTGGTCCGCGACCAGCGGGTTCGGCCCGCCAGGGCTAGAGGCGTCGCTTGCTTATTATCTCGATTCAGGGCCGCCGTTCGGGCCTGCCGGGGCTTTGGTCAAGAGTCTGACAAAGGACGATTTCACGCTGCTGGATCAAGGCAAGCCGCAATCCATCGCCGTCTTTCGCACCAGTGCAATCGGCGAGGTTAAGTCCATCACGCTGCCTCCCGGCGCCGTCTCCAACCGCCAGGACAGCCGCGGCCAGCCGGTGAATAACGCGACCGCGGTCTTGATGGATTTCCTGAATACCGGATTCGACTATACGGGCTATGAGCGCGTAGGGCTGACCAATCTCTTACGCTCTCTCGCTCAGGCCGACAGCAGGGTCGCTCTGTACACGCTGGGCGAGAATCTGCACATGTTGCACGACTTCACCGACGATTCACAAAGGCTGGTGGAGATCGCCGCCAAACTGGATGAGAAGCACGGCACTCTTCCGGCCGACCTCAAGAGCGCCCTTCGAGATTACGGGGATCTTTTGACCCTGGATCAGGATCAGGCCGCCGGCATCGCCGCACAAGTCCATACTCGAATGACCGTGAACGCCCTGAGCTTGATCATCCAGCATCTTTCCGGCGTGCCCGGGCGTAAGAATTTGGTTTGGCTGATGGATGACCCGCATAACGTGCCGCCCGCGGTGATAGCCATGGTGCAGCGAGCGAACATCGCTCTGTATCCCGTGCTGGTGCGTACAGTCCGCGTGGGGGGACCTATGCCAGGCAATTTCGCCGCCCAACGTCTAGCCGCCAGCACAGGGGGCCGGGCATTCTTCGACGCCCGGGATCTCACCTACGCCGTCGAGTCTGCGGAGGAGGATTCGCACACGGCTTATGTTCTCGGATACTACGCGGCTGCCGATATGCTCGACGGGAAGTATCACCAGATCACGGTTAAGATCCACGGTAAAGCTCCTGATAAACAGCCTTTGGAAGTACACTATCGGCCTGGATATCTGGCCACCAAGGTCGCCATCCCCGCAACGGCCCCTACGCCGGAAGAACTCTACGGCGGCCGAGTCAACTCAGCCAGGATCGGCCTTGTGGGGCAAGCTACGCCCGACGCGCAACATCCGGGTTTGTATAACCTGCGCGTAACGGTGGACCTCCACGATATCCAGTTGGATCGTAAGGACGGCCATTTCACAGGGTCGTTCGACTTGTCTTTCCTGAAGCCGTCTGCCAAAGGCACCGTCATGACCGGCAGCGTCGCGGTAAACCTCACCGATGAGCAACTGGCGAAGGCTCTGGAGAACGGTTTTCCGGTGATGGTTGCGGGAGCGGAACCTCTGTCGGGCGAGATCCGGGTGGTGGTCCGCGACCGCGCTACCGGCACTGCGGGATCTCTGCGGATTCCGGCGGCCGCTCACTGACGTTCGCGGTTCAGTGCTGAGAGTATTCGAGTTCGTGTCGCACTTATAGCTGGTGGATATCATCCCAGCACCGAACCGCGAGTGCCAGCGAGCGGTCTACTTGATTACCTTCGTATGCTACGGGTCGTGGCTTCATGGCCGAGCCGGTTCGGTCGACCACGAGCACAACGCTGTCGGTGCCCCGACGCTGCCGGAATCTCCGCGGCGTCTAGCCTGGGAACGAAGCGTAATGACTCAGGCTCCATACATCTTGGACGAGCCTCGCCGCGAAGCCACGCTACAAGGCGTGAAAGAAGCCTGCTCGCGTCGTCGATGGATTTTGCTGGCGTCTCACGTTCGCCCGAGCCATGTGCATGCAGTGGTCGACGCGGACCGGAATCCGGAGCACGTGATGAGCGCGTTTAAAGCCTAGTGATGCGATGGCTTTGTGCATGTAGCCGCGGTTCCTGTTAGAGAATGAAGCATGCGAGCTGACATCGTACCCGGCGCCCTCTTTCCCGATTATGAGCTGACCGATCACGCCGGCAAACGCCGCAAGCTCTCAGACCTGCAAGGGCCCGATCCGATGATCCTGGTCCTCAGCCGCGGGAGTTTCTGCCCGAAAGACCGGCGGCAGGCCGAGGGACTGGTCCAGCTTCATCGCGAAATGGAAGTCGGGTACTGCCGCCTGGTGACCATCAGCACGGACAATCTGTTGGAGACCAATGAGAACCGGACGGCCGTCGACGCGCACTGGCCGTTCTTATCGGATGCGGGCCGAATCATCCAAAAGGATCTGGACATCGCCGAGTACACCGATCCTGGGCACAATCCCATGATCCCGCACACCATCGTCCTGGAGCCGGGGCTGGTCGTGTTCAAGATCTACAACGGCTACTGGTTCTTTGGCCGCCCGACGGTCGAGGAGCTTCGGCAGGACCTGCGGGCCGTGTTGAAGAAATGCCGCCCGGATTGGGACATTACGAACCCGGAGATGAAAGCGGCTTGGGCACGGGGCGAAAAGGATCGTTTTTATCCTTACGGGAAAAGCTACGCGAAAGTGCTCAGCGAGCAGGAGTAATATCCGTAGCCGCTCACTCACGTTCGCGGTGCAGTGCTAGGAGAATATTCCGATCTCGGAGAAGCCAATACGACGCATTCAACTTCTACTTAGTCGTCTTGGGAAACCACTCGCGAATCAAGTCCGCGAGCTTCAGGAAATCATCATATTTCGAGGGCTTGCAGAAATAAGCGTCAGCCCCATTCAGGATGACATCCTCCCGATCCTTGGCGGCAGTCGAGGTCGAAACCACAATGACCGACGCCCCCCGGCATCGATGACTCCGGCGCAGGTGCTGAAGAACCTGAATGCCATGTTTCTTAGGCAGATTAATGTCCAGGATCACCAAACTCGGGCAAGGCGCCGAATCGTCGCTGTCCGCGTTATCGAAAAAACGGGTGGCCTCTTCGCCATCTTTAACGATATGGATCGGGACCTTAATGCCACTAGCTTCAATGGTTTCGCGGATGAGGAAGACGTCGGCGGGGTTGTCTTCAACAACCAGAATGTGACCCCCCGCCATCTCTTGATCGAGGGATGGTGAAGCGGAAGGCAGATCCTTGTCCGGGTTCGGAGTCGACCCAGATCCGGCCGTCATACTGCGCGACGATTCGCTGACAGATGGCCAGTCCGATCCCAGTGCCGGAGTATTCCTCATTGCTATGCAGACGTTTGAACAGGCCAAAGACTTTCTCCTTGTATTCCGGTGCGATGCCGATGCCGTTGTCGATGACGGCGATCGTCCATCCATCGCTCTGGCTTTCCGCGGCGACGTGAATCTCGGGCTTCCGCTCCGGGCTGCGGTACTTAATCGCGTTTCCGATAAGATTCTGGAACAATTGTTGGAGATGGGCAGCGTGCATAGGTACCACCGGCAACGGCCCCGAGTCGATGCGAGCGCCGCTTTCCGCGATGGAGCCCGCTAGGCTTTCCAGAACAATCGTCAGCGTCGCATTCGCGTCGACCATTTCCGGTTCTTCGCGCTTCGAGATCTGAGTATAGGCGAGCAGGTCGCTTACTAGCACTTCCATTCGCGTCGCGCCGGCACGCAAATGTCCGAGAAATTCCAGGGCTTGCCCGTCCAGCTTGCTGCTATAGCGCCGGGCCAGAAGCTCGCTGTAAATTTTGAGGCCGCGCAGGGGCTCTTGAAGATCGTGGCTGGCGGAAAAGGCGAATTGCTCCAGGTCCCGATTGGCGCGCAGGATTTCGGCCTCGGCACGCCGGCGCTCGGTGATATCTCGAGCGATTTTAGAGGCCCCTATAATAATCCCTCTAGCATTCCTTACCGGGGAAATGGTCAGTGAGATATCCAGCAGTGATCCATCTTTTCTGCGGCGGATTGTTTCAAAATGATCCACGCGCTCGCCTGCTTTCAGACGGGCAATAATTCGCGGCTCTTCCTGCTGCCGATCCGAAGGAATCAGGAGGGTGACCGGCCGGCCGATAATCTCTTCTGCAGTGTAGCCAAACAGCCGCTCCGCACTCTTGTTCCAGCTGGTGATCGTGCCGTTCAAATCCTTGCTGATGATGGCATCGTCCGACGAATCGACAATCGCGCTGAGCAATAGCGCCGCTTGGGCCGCTTGGTTTTGCTCGAATTTCCGGGATGTGATGTCCACCAGCAAGTTGATCCCGTGGGTAATTCTCCCCTGTTCGTCGCGTAAGACTGCAGGATACGGCGTAAACCAGAAGAGAGTCCCATCCGGACGCTCCGCGAGGTATTCCATTCCTTCGGCGATTTCACCGCCTTTGAGGGCGACGGCCATGGGACATTGGTCATGGGGCAACGGCGTGCCGTCTGCCAGCAAAATTTTCCAGGTTACGCACCATTGGTCAACGCCAAGCTGCGGGGTGCGGCCGGATAACTTGACCGCGGCGGCGTTAAAGTAGGTCAGCCGGCCTTCCGCGTCCGTAAGATAAAGGGCCACGGGAAGCGCGTCGAGAATCTCGCGACCCTCTTGATCAGACCCGTTCCTGAGGTGTATCAACGCCTTAAGCGCTTGCGCGGTCACTTTTTGTCTCCGGGAGGTCCAATGTTCACGGGCGGGACTTGACGCGCACCTCGCCCCTGCCGGTGGAGCACGTTTCGTACCACCAACCCTAACTCCAGCAGTTCATCGACTGTGGACGGCTTCGGAAAGCAAAGCATGGCGGCGTCCTTCCCGGCTTTTTGCTCAAACGCCGGGGATGAGAGGGACGTCATCACAATGACGGGCGTCTGCGCATAATGCCGAGTGGATCGGAGCCGTTTGAGAACGGCCTCGCCATCATGCTTCGGAAGGTGCATGTCGAGAATCAGCAAGTCGACCTGCGGTATCTTCGGATCGCTTTCAAGGCTATCGATCCAAGCCAACGCTTTTTCTCCGTCGGTTAGGACGTGCAGGACGCAGTCTACATTATTGGTCTTGAGCGCTTCGCGCACCAAGGCCACGTCGGCGGGATTATCTTCGGCTATAAGAATCTCGAAAGGTTGCGTCACGTCGTCCTTAAGCCGACAATTCTAAAATCAACCCTTAAAGGTTCGCCGTACGCCTAAGAGCTCAGCATCTTCTTGATCCCCGCTGTCGCCTGCCGCGTGCGCTGGGGATTCTCGATCAGCGCAAAGCGAACGTGTCCTTCGCCCATCGGTCCGAAGCCGATCCCCGGCGAAACCGCCACCAAAGCCGTCTCCAGCATCATCTTCGAGAACTCGAGCGAAGTCAGGTGCTTGTGCTTCTCAGGAAGCGGAGCCCACACGAACATGGTTCCCTTTGGAGGCTCGACCGGCCAGCCCGCCTGGTGCAAGCCTTGAATGAGGACGTCGCGGCGCTTCTGATACATCGCGCAGATCTTCTTGGTATCTTCCTCGCACTCGCGCAGAGCGATAATCGACGCGATCTGGATAGGCTGGAACACGCCGTAATCCAGATAGCTCTTGATCCGCGCCAGCGCGCCGATCATCTTGGGGTTACCAAGGCAAAAACCCACTCTCCAGCCCGCCATGTTGTAGCTCTTGGACATCGAGAAAATCTCGACGCCGACTTCTTTCGCGCCCTCGACCTGCATCATGCTGGGCGGTTTGTAGCCATCGAACCCGAGATCGGCGTATGCGAAATCGTGCACCACCATGGTGCCGTGATGGGCCGCTAGCCGGACGATTTCTTTAAAGAAGTCCAGATCCACGCACTGCGTTGTAGGATTGTGCGGGAACGAAATCAGGATCATCTTCGGCGCTTTGGACGACTTCTTATATAAGTCGTTCAGGGACTGGAGAAAATCCGCGGGCGTCGGCATCGGCAGCAGGCAGGCATGGCCTTCGGCCATGATGACGCCGTATTGGTGGATCGGGTAGCACGGGTTCGGCGAAACCACCGCGTCGCCCGGCCCGATCACAGCGAACAGCAGGTGCGCCAGTGCGTCCTTCGCCCCAATGGTAACGATAGCTTCGGTTTCCGGGTCGAACGAGACGCCGTAATTCTTCTGGTAGCGCTTGACGATTTCCTGGCGCAGATGAGGGATGCCCTTGGACATCGAGTAGCGATGGTTGCGCTGGTTGCGCGAGGCTTCCACCAGCTTGCTGACGATGGCGCGGGGGGTGGCGCCGTCGGGGTTTCCCATCCCCAAATCCACCACATCCAGTTGTGCCGCGCGTGCTTTGGCCTTCATCTCATTGATGACGGCGAACACATAGGGCGGAAGCTTCTGGATGCGATAGAACTCCTCATTTGGCTGCATTAGTTCCATTCTACGGCAGCGGCTTGTCGGGCCGCCGTGGCATCATGGAATTTGGTTCGCTCTCCTCTGCTCGCCATTTTCTTGATTGTCGCCGTAGACGTCCTCGGCCTGACGATCATGATCCCGTTGCTGCCGTTTTATGCGGAAAAGCTGGGCGCCAGCGCCGAGCAAGTGGGCTGGCTGATTGGGATTTACGCCCTTTGCCAGCTTTTTTCCGGTCCTCTGCTGGGCCGGCTATCGGATCACACCGGGCGCAAGCCGCTGCTGCTGGTAAGCCAGGCGGGAACGTTCATCGGTTTTCTGATCACTGCGTTTGCGCCATCGCTCTGGATCTTGTTTGTCGCCCGTGCCATCGACGGGTCTACGGCCGGGAATCTTTCTCTCGCACAAGCGTACATCTCCGACGTCACGGAGCCCAAGGATCGCGCGAAATCGTTCGGTATCATTGGCATCGCCTTTGGGATGGGGTTTCTGATCGGGCCGGCGATTTCCGGTTTGCTCGCCAAATACGACTATCGATATCCGATCTTCGCAGCCGCGGCGATGTCGGCCACTAGCATTCTGACGACATATCTTCTGCTGCCGGCTGTGCAGCCGGCCGGGGCAGGGAAGGGCATCTCCGGACCTGGTGGCAAGAGGTTGTCTCTGGTCCAATGGGGCGCTTACGCAGTTTACTTCCGGCAACCGGCGCTGGCGTCAAGGCTGTATCAGTTCTTCGCCTTCGCGTTCGGCTTTGCGATGTTCATCGCGGGCATGCCGCTGGTTCTCGAACGCCGGCTGACGTGGGCTGGCAAGCCTTTTGGCCCGGAACAAGTCGGCTACACCTGGGCCTTCGCCGGGTTGATGGGAATTTTTTTGCAGGGACCCGCGTTGGGGCGCTTAGTGAAGCGCTTCGGAGAACGCGCGTTGAACCGCACGGGGTTTATGGGCTATGTGTGCGGATACGCTGCGCTGGCGTTCTGCCACTCGATCCCCATGCTCGCGCTGGCGACGTTCGTCACCTCCATCGGCGGCCTGGTGCGGCCGACGCTCACCAGTCTGATCACGCAGGCGACCCCGCGCGAAGAGCAGGGCGTGGTGCTGGGCTTGACCCAATCCCTTAATTCGGTTGCGCTGATTATCGCTCCGCCGCTGGGTGGATATTTGATTGAGCGCGGATGGCTGACGGCCTGGGGACTCGCGGCGTCGGCAGTCGCTTTCATCGGCCTGATGCTGGCATCCGGGTCCTCCGATGAGCTGCGCGAAAATCGGCCGACGGTGAACGCTACGGCTCCTTGAGTGATCTCTCCTGGCGCGCTGAAGCGTACCGACCGCTATACTTCCAACGAATTAGCTGAATCGACACTTAGTACCTATCTACCTGCCCGCCGCGCGTCGATTTACAAAGCAAAGGCAAACATATTGAGCCGAATCTCAGTATTCGCGTGTGAATCTCAACCCATCGTTCTCGAAGGGTTGGTTAAAGTACTGTCGGGGTGCGAAGATCTGGACTTCATTGGTGCCGCTTCCGCGCTCGGAGACACGTTCGCCGCAGTGCGGCAAGCCCAGCCCGATATCGTGTTGCTGGATCACGCCGGCGGCCTAAAGGCAGTCTTCGAGTTCATCGCGGACGTGAAGAATGTCGCTCCCTCATGCCAGCCGGTTCTGTGGGTCCATGACCTGGCCGATGTGGATTGCTTCCGCGCTTTGCGCTGCGGGGCGCGAGGCATCCTGAAAAAAACTCTACCGGTGACGGCGCTGATCGAGTGCCTCCGGGCAGTAGCCGCCGGAAACGTCTGGATTGAGGGATCGGCCGAACAAGCTCCCGACGGCTCTGAGAGGCGGTCGGCTCCGCGCCTGACCCCGCGGGAAAAACAGATCGTGCACCAGATTTGCGAAGGCCAAAAGAACAAGGAAATCGCCCACACTCTTTCTATTACCGCCGGAACCGTCAAAGTGCACCTGATGCATATTTTCGAGAAAACCGGTGTAAAAGACCGTTTCGAGCTAGCCATTCAAGGCCGTAAATTGCTGGGGTTAGACACCTCCGCAGTTCCCCGGATAGGGCCCGCTTCCGAGAATATCCCTGAGGCGGCGCTAAAGTACACGCACATCCAAGGCGAATAACAAGGGAGTGATTCCCACGCAAATCATTCCGGCCGCCGCGCCGGGGATGCCGAGCTTGAGCACAAACCAGGCGCTCCGTTCTGCTGTACGCCATCCTGGCTGTGATCGCATTCTGTGTCTTGTGGATCCTGGTGGGATTGCTCTGCGGATGACCGACTTGCGCCACTTGAGTCCGTCGCCCGAGCTGATGGTGAACGCGTCCGGCGTTGCTGTGAACCGGGGTACCGACAACATTGGCGTTATTGGATTGGTGACGCTGGCAGCTCTGATGCGTACCCTTGCCTGCTGGCGTGCACCTCTGTGGCGCGTCATCCCCGCCGCTAGCGCGGGATCGTTTCGCATTACGGCCGCCGCGCTGCTCACACCGGTTCCGATACTGCTCGCCCTGGCTCGATCGCCCTGGGCCGCGGCCACACCACTGGCGCTACTCGCGTTTCTTGCGAGTCTCGCGTGGATGAGTCGATCGACCATTCTCGCAACGACGCAGGAGGTGATGCCATGACGCCTCCCCAGGCGCTTACCGCCCTTCATCCGTCCGTACCACGGATGGAAACGATTCTCGCCAGCCGTTGGGCGCGCGTCCTGATCCCCTCGTTATCCGACTTGTTCTTTTTGGCGGTTCTCATCCTGCTGTTCATGACCTCGGGAGCGGCCGGGTGGGAGGGTTTGCTGGCGGACGCCGACGTCGGCTGGCACATCCGGACCGGCGATTACATTCTGGAACATCACGCTGTTCCACACGTGGATCTGTATTCGTTTTCGAAACCCGCTGCGCCCTGGTATGCCTGGGAGTGGCTTACTGACGTGCTCTACAGCGGCGTCCACAGACTCGCCGGACTCAAGGGGATTGTACTTCTGGCAGCCGTTCTCATCGCGCTGTTTGCCTTGACCCTGGTTCGGCGTATGGTCTCTCGCGACGTGCATCTATTCATTGCGCTAGCGATCGCGCTGGTGGGCGTGGGCGGATCCAGCATGCACTTCCTGGCGCGGCCGCACCTGCTGACCTTGCTGTTTCTTTCAATCTCGGTATGGGTGATCGAAGAGGATCGTAAGCGGCAGAGCGCGCGGATCTGGTGGCTGGTCCCGCTCGCCATCCTCTGGACTAACTTGCATGGGGGATTCCTGGCGCTGATTGTCGTGCTGGGTATTGCGACCGTGGGAACGGCGATCGAGGCCTGGTTCAATTTCCAAGGGACGATTCGCGGCGCCGTACGTTACGGCAAGCTCACGCTGGCTTGCGCCGCCGCGTCGCTGGTGAATCCCTACGGATGGAACCTGCACCGGCATGTGGCCGAATATCTGCGCTCCGATTGGATCCGCAACGTCATTCAGGAATTTCAGTCCCCCAGCTTCCGCTCCGAAAACATGTTGCAGTTCGAGGCTCTCCTGCTGATCGGACTGATTGTTGCTGGCGCGCAGTTCCGCCGCTGGAAGGTTGTCGAAGGACTGTGGATCGTGTTTTGGGCGCACATGGCGCTCGGTAGCGTGCGCCACGCGCCGCTCTTCGTTGCGATCACAGCGCCCATCATCGCTGCGCAGTTGAGCACTTGGTGGAACCAGTGGACGGCGCGGGCAAAGAAGGGTTCGCTGCCGGGAATTCTGAACCTGATGGCGGCCGATGCGCTCAAGGGGTTCCGGCGGACCAGCGCATGGCCTGCCGTGGCTGTGGTTGTGCTGATCTTCATGGGTCCGCCTATAAAATGGCCCCAGGACTTCCCCGAATTCGTGTTTCCCGTAAGGATCGTACGGGCTCACAGCGACCTGATCCTCAAATCGCGCGTCCTGACCACCGATCAGTGGGCCGACTATCTCATCTACGTGAACCCGGCCCAGAAGGTCTTCATCGATGGCCGCAGCGATTTCTATGGACCGGAGGTTGGCAATGATTACCTTCGCCTTACCAGCGGCGCTTGGGACTGGCATCAGTTAGTGGATAAATACCGTTTCAACCTGGCTCTGTTGCCCGTCGATTCGGCCCTGACCCAAATCCTAAAGCTGGCTCCGGGCTGGCGGGTACTTGAGGACGACGGTAAGCGAATCCTCTTAGTTCGTAGCTCCTCCTAGGTACCCCTGGTGGCCCAGTACGGAGCGGAACTAAGGTTCTAAGAACTATAGGCCCTTTAGCAGACCAGGGCTAATGAAAAGCCCCGACGCCGCCGAATCAATACAGGTAGGAGCAAACAGCGGAAATGGTGGAGAAGGGTGGGGGCGGGCGCGGCACCGGTATGGATCGTCGTCTTCGCTCGGCGCGTATTTCTCGGATCCCAATTGAATGGATGGATCCGATGAGTTGGCGGCTTCCGTCGGGGAAAGAACTCGCGGAGTTCGCGCTGCAATCCGGTTTCCTCGCACCGATGATGCTGGAGCGCCCGAATTTGAAGCGCAAGAAAGCGCCGGCGCCGGTTGAGGTCAATCCGGCTGTCGCGGAAAGACCAGGGGAGGTGCCGGAGCATTCCGGCAGCTTTCGAGGGATCAGGTGAACATCCAAGTGTGGATCGCGATTCTGGTGGGGCTGGCGGCGATGATCGATGATCTCGCGCGCCGCCAAATCGCCAATTGGATTCCCTTGTCCGCCTTGGCCGCCGGATTCGGCTGGCAGATTGGCCAAAGCGGGCTGACAGGTTTGTTGTACGCGGCTATCGGAACGGCAGCCGGTTTCGCGGTGTTCCTGATTTTCTACCTGCTGGGCGGGATGGGCGGGGGCGACGTGAAACTGATGGCGGGTTTCGGTGCTCTGTTGGGGTTCCATCGTCTACTCGAAGCCGCGCTGTGGACGGCGGGGATGGGCGGCGTTATCGCCGTAGGAGTTTTGGGAGTGCGCTCCTTGCGGGGCAAGCTGGGTTCAACAATGGGTGCGGCCACCAACCGGGAACAGGGCCGGGATTCGATTCCTTATGCTCCGGCGATTGCGCTGGGGGTCTGGTTGTCGCTGGTACCCAAGGGTTAACGAGCGAGAAGGCTGAGCGTTAGGCAAGAGGGAAGAGGAGAACAAGTATGGATCGCAGGTTTCTGACGGTATTGGGCGTCAGTCTGGTGTTTGCGCTGGTAGTTTCGAGTGTGTTCTATCAAATGACCTCGCGCGGGAGCGGCCCTAGGAAATCCGAGCCGAGCAACATGCAGGACGTGGTGGTTGCCACGCGTCCATTGGGCATCGGAGTCATGGTCAAGCCTGCCGACGTGAAGTTGACCAAGATCTCCATGGAGTCGTTCCCCAAAGGAGCATTCTCCAAAGTGGAGGAAGTTCTGGACCGGCCGGTGGTGTCCAACATCCTGCTGGATGAGCCGCTCCTCGAAGGCCGTCTGGCGGTCAAAGGAAGCGGTCTGGGTCTGGCGCCAACAATTCCCGTAGGGATGCGGGCGGTGACGGTCCGGGTCAACGACGTCGCCGGGGCGGCGGGATTCGTCCTGCCCGGTTTGAAAGTAGACGTGCTGGTCACGGGTCACCCTCCCACTGGCGACAGCAATATGACGACCACCGTTCTACAGAATGTTCTGGTTTTGTCCGCTGGACAGGCCATGCAATCGGATGCGCGTGGCACGCCCGTCTCGGTATCTACTGTGACCTTGCTGGTGACGCCGAACGACGCCGAAACGCTCACACTCGCCAACGGCGAAGGCCGCATCCAGCTGATCCTGCGCAACTCGAGCGATGAAGGCATCGAGAAGCCGCCAGGACGCTACCTTGCCGAGTTGTACGGATCGCCGCGCAAGCCGGCTCCCGCAGTTGTGGCCAAGGCCGTGCGCAAGCCGGTGGTAATCGTAGCGCCGCCCGTCGCGGTGCCGATCGCTCCGTCCGCGCCCGCTCCGCCGGATCAGATCGTAGTGATCCGTGGAACCACCAAGACCGTGGAAGTGATCCCGAGAGGCAACTGAGGCCCGAAACCATGCAATTCAAGGAAACCACTATGACCTCCATACGCGTGTTTGACAATGTCATGGCCGGGCAAATCCGCCGGGTCTCGATCGCGGCCGCGCTGCTCGCGCTGGCAGCGGGACCGTTCCTGGCGCAGAGCGCCGAAGACTTGCGGATCACTGTGGGCAAGAGCATCGTGATCGACTACCCGGGAGATATCCGCCAGATCTCCACCAGTAATCCGGAGGTGGTGGATGCCAGTCCGGTCACCACCCGGGAAATCCTCATGTCCGGCAAGGGTCTAGGCTCGGCCACCATGGTGGTCTGGAGCAAAGCCGATCAGCGCATGTTTTACAACGTCACAGTGGAGCTCAATCTGGAGCCGCTGCGCCGTATTCTGCAAGATACTTTCCCTGAAGAGAAGATCGACATCCACAGTTCGCGCGACTCGATTACGTTAAACGGGACGGTTTCAAACAAAGACATAGCGGATCGTGTGGTGGCACTCTCGGCGACCTTCGCAAAAACGGTAGTGAACAACCTGCAAATTGCCCCCGGTCCGATCGAAAAACAGATTCTGCTGCGCGTCAAATTCGCTGAGCTGGATCGCTCCAAGGCGCAGCAATTCGGCGTGAATATCCTCTCCAACGGTGCGTTTGGGACCATCGGAGGCATATCCACGGGACAGTTCGGCCAAGGGAATGCGGTGCAGAGTTCGACCGCGCCAGGCCCCAACGGCACCGTTAGCAGGGGCACCATAACGGTCACCGACGCGCTGAACATTTTCGCGTTTCGTCCGGACTTGAACATCGCCACGTTCGTCAAGGCGCTGGAGCAGGAAAATGTCCTGCAGATCCTAGCCGAGCCGAATCTGGTAACCACCAACGGAAAAGAAGCCAATTTCCTGGTCGGCGGCGAATTTCCGGTGCCGATCTTACAGGGCGTTGGAGCTGCCGGAGCGGTCACTATCCAATTCAAGGAGTTCGGCATCCGCTTGCTCTTCACGCCCATAATGACCGGGAACAAGACCATCAAGCTGGCCTTGCGCCAGGAAGTATCGACCATCGATTTCGCCAACGCCGTCACATTGCAGGGCTTTGTGATCCCTGCCTTGTCCACGCGCCGCGCCGAAACCAACGTCGAACTGGCGGAAGGTCAAACGTTCGTAGTGGCCGGGCTGATGGATAACCGGGAAACGGATGCGTTTTCGAAGATCCCCGTGATCAGCAGCATTCCGGTCCTGGGATCGCTTTTCAAAAGCAAGATCGAAAACAAGAACAACACCGAGCTGGTGATGCTGGTGACTCCGGAAGTAACGGAAGCTTTGGGTCCCAACGATCCCAAGCCGCAGCCGAACTTCCCGAGGGAGTTCCTCAAGAGGCTTGAGCCGAAGGACTTGCCGGCGGCCAAGTCGGGGAGCAAGAAGTAGGCGCAAGACGTAAGGCGGATAGGAACCCGCAGGGAATCGGAATCGGGAGCTTTGAGTGAGCCTGTTACTACAAAACGGTCCGGAAATCACCGCGCTGCTGATCGCGCCCGACCGCGAACTCGCACAAAAGCTTCTGGAGACGATCCCGCGGACCCGCGGTTTTCAGATTCTTGCGGATCTGAAGAATTATCCGCCCCACCAGACGCTCGAGATCCGGGCCAGGCAGCTCAAACCGCAAGTAGTACTGCTCGACTTGGGGTCGGATCCGGCCACGGCCGTGGAGCTGGTGCGTTTTATCGCTTCGCTGAATCCTCCCATGCAAGTGGTGGGCCTGCATGCTCACAATGACTCCCAGATGATCCTGCAATGCTTGCGCGCGGGAGCCGTGGAGTTCCTGTATGCGCCCTTCGATCTGGCGACGCAAAGGGACGCGATCTCCCGCCTGCGGCGTCTGGTGGCGCCCGAGAGTGAACAGCGCACCGAAGCAGGTCATGCGGTCGCATTCAGCAGCTGCAAGCCGGGCTCCGGAGCGTCGACGGTGGCGACGCAAACAGCCTTCTCCCTGCACCGGCTGACCGGAAAGAAAATTCTCCTCGCCGATTGCGATCTGACCGGGGGCACCATCGGGTTTTATCTAAAGCTCACCCACAACTATTCGCTGGTCGATGCCCTGCAACACGTGGAACATCTGGACGGGGCTTTGTGGAACTCGCTGGTGGTCAATTATGGAGGCGTCGATATTTTACCGGCGCCCGCGGTTCCCTATGCCGATCCAGTGGACGGCGCCCGCCTGCGAATGCTGGTGGAGCAGGCCCGCAACATCTACGACTGGGTGGTTCTGGATCTTCCCACGGTGTTCAGTCCCACTAGTCTGATGGCAACGGCTGAATGTGAACGGGCGTTTCTGGTTTCAACGGCGGACCTTCCCAGTTTGCATCTGGCGCGCAAGGCGCTGACCATGCTCAACCACCTGGGGTTTCCGCAGGAGCGTTTCCACATCCTTTTGAACCGGCTGGACCGCCGCGAAGAGATCGGAATCGCGGACATGGAAAAGCTGTTCGGCTGTAGCGTACACGCCAGCCTTCCGAACGATTATTTCGCCCTCCATCGCGTAGTGACGCTGGGCCAGCCGCTTGGTTCCGAAAACGATTTGGGCCGGGCTATTGAGAGCGTCGCGCAACGGCTGTGTGGAGTCGTCGGGAAACACGCGCTTCCGGGCTCGCGCGAACTCAGGCCGGCGTTGTCGCAGGTGTGAGGATTTGAAAAATCGCAGGGTTTAGAGAAAGTTTATGTTTACGTCCTTAGAAACCGCTAACAAGAATAACCAGCAGATTTCCTGGGAGCAGAGGCTGCTGAAGAACGCCGGCCGCCAGAAAACCAACCTGAAGCCCGAATACCAGGAGCTTAAGTTCACGCTGCATCGCAAGCTGGTGGACAAGATCAACCTGGAAGCGCTGGCCACCATCGATAACCAGCGCGTGCGGGCCGAAGTCCGCCAGGCGGTGATTCAGCTCATCGACGCCGAGCCGACTCTGCTCAGCTCGCTTGAAAAGCAGCAGATCAGCGATGAGGTCTTGGACGAAGTATTCGGCCTGGGGCCGCTGGAGCCGCTGCTGCAGGACCCGGGCATCTCCGACATCCTGGTGAACACCTTCCGTCAGGTGTATATCGAAAAGAAGGGCCTGCTGGAGCTAACCAACGTCACCTTCCGCGATGACCAGCATCTGCTGCGGATCATCGACAAGATTGTCAGTCAGGTAGGCCGGCGCATCGACGAGTCCACGCCCATGGTGGACGCCCGCCTCAGCGATGGATCGCGCGTCAACGCCATTATTCCACCGCTGGCGGTGGACGGCCCGCTGCTCTCTATCCGCCGTTTTTCGACCGACAAGCTGATGCCGCCGGACTTGGTGGACCGCAAGGCCCTTTCGCCCGGCATGATGGAACTGCTTGAGGCCGCGGTCAAGGCACGCCTGAACATCATCATCGCCGGCGGAACCGGCTCTGGTAAAACCACCCTGCTGAACGCGCTGTCTTGCTTCATCAATGCGAAAGAGCGCATCGTCACCATCGAGGATGCGGCCGAATTGCAATTGAAGCAGCCCCACGTGGCGCGCCTGGAAACGCGGCCGGCCAACCTCGAAGGAACGGGCGCAGTACGCCAGCGCGAACTGCTGGTGAACAGCTTACGTATGCGTCCCGACCGCATCGTGGTCGGCGAAGTCCGCGGCGAAGAAGCCCTGGATATGTTGCAGGCCATGAACACCGGTCACGATGGCTCGCTGACCACGGTTCACGCCAACACTCCGCGAGACGCTGTCAGCCGGTTGGAGGTCATGGTATCGCTGGCCAACTCGAATATGCAGCTAGTCTCCATCCGTCAGCAGATCGCCAGCGCCGTAAACATCCTGGTTCAGGCGTCGCGCATGAGCGACGGCTCCCGTCGCGTGGTGTCCATTACGGAAGTCACCGGCATGGAAGGCGAAGTCGTCACATTGCAAGACTTATTCGTGTTCGACAAGCGCGGACTGGATCCGGATGGGAAGGTTTTGGGCCGCTTCGCAGCCACCGGTATTCGTCCCAAATTCTACGAAAAATTGTTGAGTGCCGGCATCCGTTTACGGCCGGATCTATTCGACGAAGTAGTGGAGGTTTGACGTCATGGCATTCCTGACCGTCGCAATTCTGATCTGGCTGCTCGCCGTAGGCGCCTGGTTCCTGGTCTCCAAATATTTCAAGAGCTCCGATGCAGACAAGATCAAACAGCGTCTGACCGGCATCGGGAAAGTTAAGACCAAGAGCAAAGATAGCAAGAGCGGCGAGCAGTCCATCATCCATACCGTGCAGGGCGGCAACAAATTTGCCCAATTGGTGGTGGAAAAGTATCAGCTGGGCCCGAAGATGCAATTGTTGCTGGAGCAAGCCGGCTTGCGCTGGAGCCCCGCCCGTCTGGTGCATTTGAGCATCATGGCTTTCGGCATGGGATTCGTTTTCGGCTGGGTGGTCCTGCCGATTCCCATGGCTCTGGATTTATTGATCGGGCTGGCGATTGCGCCGGCTCCTTTCGTGTACGTGTTCTATCAACGCAAGGGCCGTTTGAAAAAGTTCGAAGCCATCTTCCCGGAAACTCTGGAGTTCATTTCGCGCTCCATGCGCGCCGGGCACGCCTTTTCCGTTTCGCTCGAAATGATCTATCGCGAATTCGCGGAGCCTGTTTCCGGCGAGTTCCGCCGCACTTTCGAAGAGCATAACCTGGGGCTGCCCATCGAAGTCGCGTTACAGAGTTTGGCCAAGCGCGT
>Ga0105240_10000863_pt1 | contig 54696 bp, 46 predicted proteins | sample KBSC54metaG_FD_80426 | JGI IMG/M metagenome (GOLD analysis project Ga0105240, IMG submission 80426) | Corn rhizosphere microbial communities from Kellogg Biological Station, Michigan, USA - KBS C5-4 metaG | ecosystem: Host-associated > Plants > Roots > Rhizosphere > Soil | place: Michigan, USA... | reverse complement strand
GGCCGCTTTACCGGATTCGGTGCGGGGGCCGGTGGAGGCGGTTTGTGTGGGGTTGATGGGTGTCATTGTGTTTGATGTCCTTTCGGGAGGCGGATTGGGGGCGCTTCCCGGCTTGACGCTACATGACGGGTCAAGGGATTTTGGGGTTGATAGGGGGGGATTTGTTGATAATGCGCGAAATAGAGTTGGCCGAAGTCTGTGACCCGCGATTGGTCGGACCAATATCCGGGCGGTTTGAGCGTCTGCTGGGTGGTTGGCAGCGCGGCAGGCTGGAGAATGTTGATCGTTGCTGTGACATCCAGGAAATCTCAAGCCGCATCCGGCAACTTCAGACGCGGCAGGCGTGTGAGGGGCATCGGCTATCGTGTCGGCTTTGACTGGAGCGAGGATCCGGCTGTATTCATTGACGTGATGCTTACCGGAAGCGATATCGCGGCTTCGGAGCCGCAGCGACTCGCATTCGCGGCGATCTTCTCCGGCTGGTTCGCACGGATAACGCACAACGGATTTGCCAGGAGGGCGAAAGGTTGCGTAGTCCTGATTTGGCGAGGCTGGTCAAGGAGTCTTCCCGCGGAAGAGGAAAACGAGTTCGATGATCAGGATTATGACGACCATCAACTCCAGGACGAATGCACGGCCCTGGTGGAAGCGATCCATCATGGATCGATACAGTGCGCCGGCCGTGTCCAGTTTCTGGTCGACCAGGTTGCGGTAATCGGGTACGCCAATTCTGCCGGCTGCCAGACGATATACGCGGGCCGCAAATGTGTCACTCAGGAACTTGATGGAATTGTCCACGCGTTCGGTCAGTTCGCGAACGTCCAGTAAAATTGTGTTCAGCTTTTCGGCTTCGCGCGCCAGGCGCCAGCGTCCCAGGAAGCCCGCGCCGCTGGTTGCCGAGTCATGCACTTTCGAGAGGAGTTGCGAGAGGACATGATCGTAATGCCGGAATTCCAACAGCTGTGAGTTGGCGTATTCGAGAAGCTGGATTGTGGGAAGAGATGCGTCCTCGGTGTCATAGATGAGCGCCGCCGTCCAGCCGACAACGAGGAGGTCATTTTGAAAATAGGAAAGGCGCGAGTGAAGCACCTCGGCGGTCTCTTCATCCGAGAGAGCGGTGACCTCACCGCGAACAATTTGGGCGATGGCAGGACCGTATTGGGCTATGAGTCGGGCGGCGTTCACCACGCCCGATTCGGATAAGAACGGCTGAATGCGAATGAGATAGTAATCCTCGGTCAGTTGATAATCGTACGGCTTGACCAGCGAGGATTTTATCCGGTTTTGACAGTTACGAATAATCTCGGCGGACTTCGCTTCCAGTTCTGGCGCGGTGGTCCAACTGCCGGAACTTTCCACTAATTGGGTCCAGTTGAATTCGAACGGCATCTCGAATTCGACGCTGACCACGCCGTAGTCGTAATAGGTAATTTTGCATAGCAGGCGGCGCTCGTTTTGAAACAGCACGGGTTCGAGCGTTTCCACAGCGGGCGGATGCTCGAAGCGGACGTATTCAGGGGCCAAATGGCGGAATTTCGGTTCTCTGCCGGAAGATTGCGAGCCGAGGAGCGTGCGCAACTCGTCCAGCCGGATCTCTTCGCAAATGTCGTACAGAAAGAGACTGCGGAAGGAACCGCAAATGAGTGGCTGTGACATTCGGCGCCTTCCTGGATTCTTGCACGACGAGAGAAAGGAATTTTTAGCGAGCGGGTACGGGCGTTTAGGTGCTTTAGGGAAGGAATTTCAGGCTGACGACAAGGCTGTTTGTGGAACTGCACGTCAGGCGAGCGTCAGTGGCCGCGGGATTGGATCGCCAAATTCACGGGCCGTATCGAACTATGGCAGCCTGGGGGTTTCGAAGGGCTTCAGACTGAGGTGAACCGTGTGCTGCGCACGCGGAAAGTTGCGCGGGTTCTCGACATTTTGGCAGCGGAATTTTCGGATTCCGAACCTGATTGAGTTTGAAGGTTGGTTCTGATCTGCTCCATCGAATTATCTGGTTTGAGGAGATCTTGCGGCACACGCGGACGTAAGCTGCCAACCGGGCGAGGCCGGCACTGGCCTTCACCGCGTCGGTAGGCGGAATTTCGACGGGACCGCGCGATTGCAGGAGGTATGGCGAAGGGACGATCTCCAAAGCAGGTGCAATATAAATTTGGAAGAACTACTCAAAGTTGCAGGTGCGGCGGAAGATTCCGGGCAGAGCAACGTTTTACATGGAGCGAAACGGACCCGGCAACGCGAAGGGATGGCGATGGCATGTTCGTTTACGGACCGTCAAACCCGCCCAGGTGCTGTTTTAGGAACCGGCCGGTGTGGGAGGCATTGCAGTCGGCTACGGTTTCGGGGGTGCCGGTTACAACGACCTGGCCGCCGGCGTGGCCTCCTTCGGGGCCGAGGTCGATTACGTGGTCGGCGGTTTTGATTACGTCGAGATGGTGCTCGATCATCAGCACCGTGTGGCCGGCGTCTACAAGGCGATTTAGGGAGCCGAGGAGTCTTTCCACGTCGGCTAAGTGCAGGCCCGTGGTTGGTTCGTCGAGTATGTAGAGCGTATGTTTCGATCGCTGGAGCTTGCTCAGCTCCGCGGCGATTTTGATGCGCTGGGCTTCGCCTCCGGAGAGCGTGGTCGCGGACTGGCCGAGGGTCAGGTAGCCGAGGCCGAGTTCGTTAAGTACTTCGATCTTCTTGCCGATGGCGGGCTCCTTTGCGAAGAACGCCGCACCTTCTTCCACCGGCATATTCAGAATGTCATCGATTGTTTTCCCGCGCACGGTAACGTCGAGAGTTTCGTTGTTGAAGCGCGCGCCTTTGCACGCCACGCAGGTCACCTCCACGTCCGGCATGAAGTAGAGCTGGGTAGCGATTACGCCTTCTCCCTGACACTCTTCGCAGCGGCCGCCTTTAACGTTGAAGCTAAACCGGCCGGCTTTGTAGCCGCGCTCAACCGAGAGTGGCGCCTGGGTGAACAGGTCGCGAATGGAATCGTAAAAGCCGATGTAAGTCGCGGGGTTGGAGCGGCTGTTTCTGCCGATGGGCGACTGATCGATATTGACGACCTTATCGACATGCTCGAGGCCGTCCACGCGGTCGTGTTCGCCGGGAAGGGTGCGGGTGTCGATGAGCCGTTTCCAAAGAGCCTTGTAGAGAATTTCATTTATAAGCGTGCTCTTACCGGAACCGGACGCGCCGGTTATGGCGATCAGTTTGCCGAGAGGAATCCCGACATCTACCGACTGAAGGTTGTTCTCACGCGCGCCTCGGATGACGAGCTCTTTGCCGTTACCTTTGCGGCGTTTCTTCGGAGTCTGGATTTGCTTGCGGCCGGAGAGGTATTGGCCGGTGGGGGAATCCTTGCAGGCGAGGATGGCTCTTAGGGCGCCCTGGACTACGACTTCGCCGCCGTGAATTCCAGGCCCGGGGCCCATCTCGATAATGTGGTCGGCGGCGCGGATGGTGTCTTCGTCATGTTCCACGACGATTACGGTGTTGCCGATATCGCGCAGACTTTCCAGAGTGGCGATCATTTTCGCGTTGTCTTTGGGGTGAAGGCCGATGCTCGGCTCGTCGAGCACATAGAGCATGCCCATCAGACCGGATCCAATTTGCGTGGAGAGACGAATGCGCTGGGACTCGCCGCCCGAAAGAGTACCGGCGCGCCGATTGAAGCTCAGATAATCGAGACCGATGCCGAGCAGCAGTTCGACCCTGTTTCTGATTTCGCCGATGACCTGACGGCCGGCATCCGCGCCTCGTCCGGTTGGTTTGACGGCGCCCAAGAACTTGTGCAGTTCATCGAAGTGAAGCTGACCGACGTCGTAGAGAGTTTTGCCGCCGATGGTGAAGAGCAGGCGGGTGGCGCGGAGGCGGGAGCCTTTGCAATCGGGGCAGGTGTGCTCGACCATCACTTTGTCGAGCCAGGCTTCCATGCCGGAACTTGCTTCACCGCGCTGGCGGTATCGCCGGTATTGACGTTCGATGCGGCGGGCGATGCCGCCAAAGCCGATCTCTTTGCCTGCGCCGTCTTCGCGCCGGGCCTTTGCGTCGGGCGGAATCATGACAACCAGCTTTTTGCCTTCCAGACCTTCGAGAATGGCGTGGCGGACGGTTTCAGGCAGCTTTTCCCAAGGGGATTCGAGTGAGAACTTGAGGGCCTTCGAGAGACTGTACATGATGTGCCCGTCCCAGGTATCGGGATTGTACCTGAAGGCCTCACGGACGAAGCAGCCGCCGGCGATGCTGCGTTTGGGGTCGGGCACGAGAAGTTCGGGGTGCGTAAGTTTGTGGACCCCGAGGCCGCCACACGTGCGACAGGCGCTTTCGGGATTGTTGAACATGAAGTATTCGGGCTGAATATCGCCGTAAATGAACCGATGAGTGTTGCTGCAGAGGCCCTTGCTGAACTTTTCGAGCTGACCTTTGTCGGCGCCTTTCACGACATGCACCTGGATCAGGCCATCACCGACGAGCAGGGCGGCAGATATAGCGGCTTTGATGGCTTTCTCATGTTGGCGACTTACGATCAGGCGATCGACCACGGCATCCATGTGCTGGATTTTAGAGTCGTCGAGACCGGTTGAAGCGGAGATGTCGATTGGTTTGCCGTCGATAATCAGAACGCGGCAGCCCTTCTTGCGGACTTCGGTGAGGACGTAATCTATCTCTTCGCCGTATTGCATGAAAACGGGAGCGCGGAGTTCGATTTCGGTGGATTCGGGAAGGCTGAGAATCGATTCGAGAATCTGGCTCGCGGAACGGCTGGGCACTAACTCGCCTGTACGCGGACAATGCGGCTCGCCGATGGTGGAATAGAGGAGGTTCAGATAACTCGCGATGTCGGTCATAGTGCCGACTGTGGAACGCGGATTGCTGCCGATGGTTTTCTGTTCGATGGAGATGACGGGGGAAAGGCCGTAGACGAAATCGACGTCGGGCTTTGCGACCTGCGCGACGAAGCGTTTGGCATAACTGGAGAGGGATTCCATGTAGCGGCGCTGACCTTCGGCATAAATAGTGTCGAACGCGAGACTGGATTTGCCGGAGCCTGAAAGGCCAGTGACAACTATGAGTTTGTCCCGCGGAATTTCGACAGAGATGTTTTTCAGGTTATGAACCCGCGCTCCCCGCACCGCGATGGACGTTCTCGCCGTCTTACTCGCCATTGTAACCGCCACCGAGATGCACAAATGCCTGTTCCTGTACTACAATCCTGCTTCTGATTGTTAATTGTACGGGGGTGGAAGCCTTGCCGATAAGGCCGCGGTGAGCCAGATACTCGCAGGCTATGCCGGCGTTCGCGACATTGAAGTTTCGTTTGAAATAACTGTCGATCTCAGTTGCCGAACGGGTTTCCGCCACATCGCGGAGGTAGTCGAGAATTGGCCCGAAGAGCAGGCGGGTTCGCCGCGCGAGATAGCGATCTATGGCGCCCAGCGCAGCCTGGACATTTTTTCGCGTCTTTTTCGCGTTCAGCATTGCGGTATAAACGATAGTAAAAAATTCCGGATTCAGGGTGAGAGCCTGCGGAATTACTTCGCGATCGGCGAGCAGACCGGCGCTCATGACCTCGATGCGCGCGAGGGGAGTGGCGGCATAGAGAATCCAGAGGGCGGCGTAATCGAGGTCGCCGCGAGTGAGGAACCATTTGTGCGCCTTGTCGACGGGCGCGAGAGCCTGGGTGGCGGCGCTTAGTAATTGGAGCTGCGTGTCGCGTTCGCCGATCTCCGACTGGCGTGAGCAGATATCGGCAATGGTTTCGTCATGGGTATAGAGCAGGCGCCCTTTCGCGAGAAGCGAATGCATGAATGAGTTGCGAGCAGCGCCTTCAATGGACTTTCGAAATTCCGCGCGCGGCATTAGGAACGCGTGAATATTTACGCCGCCCTCGTAGAGAGAGATGTGCGAGCATTCGATTTTACTGTTGTCGATAGTTATCAGCGCGAGGTCGATGTCCGACTTATCCCAAACCGTGTCATGCGCGAGGCTTCCGCAAAGAATGGCGGCGAGGATAGACTGATCGGCCCGAATCCGCGCGATTAGTTGATGCAGCGCGTCGGTAAATCGTTTTTCGGTGGTCGCGTCCGTCATTTGACAGACATGTTATCGCATCGGAAAGTATTACCCATTAAGTAAATATTACCGGGCAATCCTGGTCGCGAAGAGCGTTACGCGGGATCGAGAATTTAACACATTTTTCTTTGCTGACTCAACTGGTTTGTGATAACTTACGAGTTTCCGTAACAACACCAACAGCCAAGGAATTCATACCGTTGAAAGCTACTTATACCTTATTTACTACCTTTTTATTAACAGCTATGTCAGCCTGGGCGCAATGCACGATAGTGGTGGCGCCTGGAGGAAGCAACGGAAATCCGGGAACGGTAACCGCGCCGCTGGCGACACCGGATTTCGCGGTCGCGAAAGCATCGGCAGGCGCGGTGGTTTGCCTGAGAGCGGGGACTTACCAGCTCACGACGCACGTGGTTATAGACAAGTCGCTCACAATCCAGTCTTATCCGGGTGAATGGGCAGTGATTGCGGGCGATAACACGGACGCGTCGACAGTGGGTGAGATTCTTTTTGTCGCCGCTAACGACGTGACGATTCAGGATCTGGAAGTAAGCGGGGCGAGTTTCTACGGCATTCATGTCAACTCATACCTTCTCGGGTTTCCGCCCGCGAATACCAGAATCTTACGGACAAAGGTTCACGACAGCGGTTACACCGGGATCAAGGTTTACCAAGGCGATAACGTACAGATAGTGAATTCAGAGATTTATGCGACGGGCACGCGGATCGGCGGCGGATCGGGAGCCGACATATTGGCTACTATTCCGTCTGCCAGCAATCCATCAGGCCCTGGCGCGACGGTAACGGGGAATTATATTCACGATGCGCCGACTTCGGGGATTGTGATTAAGGCCGGAGCGGTGAATGCGTTAATCGAAGGCAACCGAGTGGAGCGCGTTGCATCGGGGATTTATAACGGAGGCGATTCGGGAGGGCAGTTTTTTCGCAACGGCGCCACGTCGGAATGCATCAACTGCACGGTCCGAAACAATCTGGTGCTGAACACGAGTGCGGTGGGGCTTGCGTGCTGGGGCGCGCAGGGTGCGCAGATAGTAAATAACACTGTAATCAATGCGGCCAATTCCATACAGGCCGCTTTTTTCGCGCCGCCGGACAGTTTGGGTTTCGCATGCACCAATGCGACGGTCAGGAACAATATTTTCGTGTCATCATCGGCACGCCCGATGATTCATCTGGTGAGCCCCGGCCCCGGAAATTCATTCGATTATAACCTGTATTACAACACCTCCGGAACTTACAATATCTGGTGGGAGTCAGCGAGTTTTACGGCGTATTGGAACAGTGTGGCGGCATGGCAGGCTGCCGTGGGGCAGGACTCGCATTCGCTGGCGACTCAGGATCCGACACTCGATTCCGCCAACAGTTATAAGCCGATTGCCGGCAGTCCGGCAATCGACCACGGAGTAACATTGGGCAATGTTCCGACAGATTACCTGGGGACATTGCGCCCACAGGGGGCGGGGTTCGATATTGGCGCGCTTGAGTTTCCGCAGGGAAGCACGGCTCCGGCTCCGGCGCATTTGCTGATGATTTCCGGCAGCGGGCAATCGGCGATCACGGGGACTGCGTTTGGCGCTCCTTTGGTGGCTAAAGTGACGGATGCATCGGGCAATCCGATGGCGGGAATTACAGTGACGTTCACAATGCCGGGGGGCGTGGCGAGCGGGAGCTTCGGAGGGTCTCTAACGGCTTCGGCGACCACGGGCTCTACTGGCGTGGCGACGAGCCCTGGTATCACCGCTGACGGAAGCGCCGGGACTTACACGGCAAATGCCTCCTCAGGAGCGTTAGTTCCGGTCGTGTACTCATTGACCAATACGGCTCCCGCGCCTGTGACGCCGCCCGCGCCCATCGCATCCCGTCTGGTTGGTGTTTCCGGCGGCGGCCAAACCACCCGCGTTAACTCTGTGTTCAGCGCTCCGCTGGTGGCGAGAGCGACCGATGCTTCGGGGCACGGCGTAGCGGGAGTTACGGTCACATTCGCGGTTCCGGGTAGCGGGGCGAGTGGGACATTCGGCGGAGCGCTGACGGCATCGACAACTACAGACGCGAACGGACTGGCGACGAGTCCGTTACTCACCGCGAACGGAATCGCCGGGACATTTACGGCAGGCGCACTTTCCGGGCAGCTAAGTACGGCGACTTTTTCGCTGACGAACAAAGCGGAATCGGTGAAGACGGTGGTTCCCAAGCACATTCTGACGATTTCCGGCAGTGGGCAAACGACTCAGATCGGCAGCAACTTTGGCGCACCGCTGGTGGCAAAGGTGACGGACCAGGCGGGAGTTGGAATCGCGGGCGTTTCGGTGACGTTCACGCTGCCAAACGGGGGGGCTAGCGGGACGTTTTCGGGAGCGCTCACCGCTACCGTGATTACGGGTTCCAACGGTACCGCGGTAAGTCCGGTCATTACGGCGAGCGGAAATGGAGGGCAGTATTTGGTGTACGCTTCGTCGGGATCGTTGAATCCGATACCCTTCCTGCTGACTAATACGAATTAGTGTCGGGAGTTGAAATGGAGTTATCGGGGGGACAGACGCATTTTCAATAAATGCGTCTGTCCCCTTTTTTATTTAATCGGGCCGAGGCGTGAGGTTCCGATGGCGATGTCGTCATACCAGACGTCGAAGCCCTTGGGGGGAGCGCCCCAGACGCGGGCACCGAAGCCGAACTCCCGATATCCGCCGACAAGGTTTTTGGTGGTGCCGCTGGCTTTGGGCCATTCGAACTTCACGGTGTCGACCTTTTCATTGTTAATGACCGACGGGATCTTTTCGCCATCGACCCAGAAGGTGATTTGAGAGGGGTCGTCGCTGAATTCCCATTCGATGAGGAACCACTTGTCATACGGGGGCGCGGTTTCCGTGTGGTAGGTGATCTCGCCTCGCCCTTTGCCGCGCTCGGATTTATTTTCCTGATAAGAAGGCATCCAATTGCCGCGGGAGGTGCCGATTTCGTTAAATTTGGAAAGCTGCCATCCGGGCTCGCCGGCGAAGATCAGAGGGTTGTGGGTAGTGCCGACGTTCGGCGAGACCTTCATGTAGGCGCGGCCGAAGAAATGGGTGCGAACGGAATCCGGCAGATGGGTGGCTACGACGAACGCGTAGCTGCCGCCGGCCATGTCGGGATAGTGAACATGGAGCGCGTACTTGCCGTGGCCGCCCTCAATGGGCTCGACAGCAATGGTGGAAGTGCCGGCTACGCGGGTGTCCCAAACGGCGGGGTCGATTTTGCCGGATTCGAAGTTTTCAGTAAAAACGGGCTTCTGGGCCAGCATGGTTGCGGCGAAGAGAGTGGAGCTAATCAGGATCTTGATCACGGGCAAAGTCTATCATCATGGTGTGAGATATGAGACCTAACTTTGTGCCGGTTCGTCAGCATTTTCCCGATCGCGCGCTGAAGGATATTCCTGGCGCGGTAAGGGCTGAGCTTGAGTCGCGAGGCATCGGGCGCGCGCTCAAACCGGGCGCGCGGGTGGCCATTGGCGCGGGGAGCCGGGGGATTGCCAATATCGATGTGATTGTGCGGGCAGTGGTGGAATACTTCACCGCGCAAGGGATGAAGCCGTTTATTTTTCCGGCGATGGGGAGCCATGGAGCGGGCACGGCGGCGGGCCAGGCGAGCGTGCTGGCGCATTACGGGATCGACGAGAAGCACATGGGATGCGCGGTGGTCTCCACGTTCGATGTGATTTCTTCGGGCAGGACGGAACTGGGGATCGACGCATTTGCGGGGAGGGATGCGTGGGAGAGCGACGGCATTTTCCTGGTGAGCCGGATCAAGTGGCACACCAGTTTCGCGGGCAAGCTGGAGAGCGGCGTGGCGAAGATGCTGGCGATCGGGCTGGGGAAACTGAAGGGCGCGGAAGCGGTTCATGCGCACGCGCGGCGGCACGGGATGGAGGCCTCGATTCGGTCAGTGGCGCGGCATCAGATTGAGACCGGCAAGATCCTGGGGGGACTTGGGATTGTGGAGGATGCGTTTCACAATACGTCGCTGGTGGAAGCGCTGCCGGCGGAGACGCTGATTGTGCGCGAGGAAGCGCTGCTGCGGATGGCGAAGTCACGAATGGTGACGATTCCGATACCCGCGGTGGACGTGCTGATTGTGGATGAGATTGGCAAGAATATCAGCGGGACAGGGATGGATCTGAAGGTGGTGAATCGCGGAACGGGCGGGCAGTACAATCCCTGGCCGGACACGCCGAAGATCGAACGAATTTTCGTGCGCGATCTTTCGCCGCTTAGCTATGGGAATGCGGTAGGTATTGGGGCGGCCGATGTGATCCATGATCGGATGCTGCCGAAGATCGATGTGAATGCGGGCCGGGTGAATGCGCGGACCTCGGGATCGCTGGCTCTGGTGAAAACGCCGTTGCATTTCAATTCCGATCGGGAGTGTTTGGAACTGGTGGCGGCCACTGTGGGGAGGTTCGATGACGGCGATGTCACCTACGCGTGGATTCGGAACACGCTTGAGCTGGGCGATTTGTTTGTCAGCGAGAATCTGCTTGAGAGTGCGCCCGGGCTTGAGGTTACCGGGGAGGCGTTCGGGTTGATGTTCGATGGGGCCGGGAATTTGCCATGCCTGTGAAACCGCGTATCGGCGTGATCGCGGGGGATCCGACGGGGATTGGGCCGGAGGTGCTGGAGAAATTGCTTGCGTTGCCGGAGACTCGGGGACGGGCCGATGTTCGGGTGATTAGAAGTGAATCGGTTCCGGATTTACCCATTGGAGTATTGAGCCGGGAGGCGGGGGTGTTGACGCTGCACACGCTGAGGCTGGCTGCGGAGGCGATCCATCGGAAGGAGATTGACGGGCTGGTTTATGCGCCGCTGAATAAGCAGGCGATGAAGCTGGCCGGGTTGAAGGAAGAGGACGAGATGCATTATCTGGCGCGGTTGATCGGTCACACGGGGCTTTGTTCCGAGATCAATGTGGCGGATCACCTCTGGACCAGCCGGGTGACTTCTCATGTCCCGCTGCGGGCGGTGGCGGATTTGATTACTGAAGGGGCGGTTTACGATGCCATTTCGCTGCTGGCGCGATTGAGACCGGAGGCTCGGATTGCGGTGGCGGGGCTGAATCCTCATGCGGGGGAAGGCGGGCTGATGGGGCGGGAGGAGATGGAGACGATTGGGCCGGCGGTGGAGCGCGCGAGGGCGGCGGGTTTCCATGTGTCGGGGCCTTATCCGGCGGACACGCTGTTCATTGCGGCGCGGCGGGGGGATTTCGGCGCGGTAGTTACGATGTATCACGACCAGGGTCAGATTGCGACGAAATTGCTGGGGTTTGAGCGCGGGGTGACGCTGCATGGCGGATTGCCGGTGCCGATTGCGACTCCGGCGCACGGGACTGCGTTCGATATTGCGGGTAAGGGTGTCGCGAAGGTTGGGCCGATTCAGGCGGCCTTCGATTTAGTGGTTCGGCTACTCGATGGAACTGCTTAGAATCTCGATGCGGCGTTTGGGGATTTCGCCTTCGAGGTCTTCTTTTTCGAAGGCATCGAGGACTTCGAGACCTTCGATTATGCGACCGAAGGCGGAGTATTTGCCGTCGAGGTGCGGAGCGTTGCCGAGCATGAGGAAGAAAGATGTGGTCGCGGAATCGGGGTCGTCTGTTCTGGCCATGGAGACGATGCCGCGGGTGTGTTTGATGTCTTCGCGGAATTCGCCTTTGAGCGGGTGAACCCATTTATCGGCGGGATGATCGGGCTTGGCGCCGTGGTCGATTTCCCGCGTGTAGGCCATGCCGCCCTGCGCGACGAAACCTTTGACTACGCGATGGAAAGCGGTGCCGTTGTACCAGCCGGTGCTCGCGAGCATGAGGAAGTTGCGCACGTGGTTGGGCGCCCATTCGGGCTCCATTTGGATTCGGATGGTTCCTAATGTCGTGGTGAGGCGGACGACTTTGCGCATTTCATCGACGGTGGCGTTTAGGTAAGGCTGTACCTTTTTCTTTTCGATCGTGATGCTGACGATGCGCAGAGGACGTTCGACGATGCCATTGCCGTTGGCGGGAAGGCGCGAGATGAGCTCGACTACGTCCATGCCTTCGGTGACGCGACCGAAGGAGGAGTATTTTCCATCGAGCGAGGGTTGCGGATAGACGCAGAGGAAGAACTGGCTGCCATCGCTGTTCTCTTTATCGGGGAGGCGGACGGTGGAGACAACGCCGCGCTCGTGTTTCATGTCGCTGTATTCGCCGGGCTGGAGGTTGAGACCGCCGGTGCCCCAGAGATTTTTGGGTGTCTTGGGATCTTTGAGAAGCGGGTCACCGCCCTGGATGATTCCGTTGGCGATGACGCGGTGGAAGGCGCTGCCGTTGTAGTAGCCGGCGCGAGCGCGTTTGAGGAATTGGTCGACGTGTTTTGGCGCTTTGTCAGGGGCGAATTCGAAGCGGAAGATGCCGGCTTCGGTGGTTACTACGGCTTCGAGATCGTTAGGGGAATCGGGGGGTGGCGGAGTTTGGGCCTGGGCGATGGCGAGGGCGGATAAAAGCAACGCAAGGACTCTCATTTAAAACAGTCTCTCCTGCTTCTTCAGATTTCCCACCGAGCCGATGTTGGCTATCGAAAACGAAACCAGATATTGGTTTTCATCGCGGGTGCCGAAGTTGAAGTGGCGGATTTGGAAGCTGATGCCGCAGCAATCGGTGTTGTAGGTGGTTTGCGCGATACCGAAATCGAGGCGCGCGAGGCGGTAGTCATAGACCATGCTGAAGGCGGCGTTCCAGCCTTTGCGATTCGGGTCGCCGTAGCCAAAAGTGGATCGGAACTGATTGGCTGGGGGCGAGATCACGGGGTCGGGGCGCACCTGATCGCTACCCGCCGAGATGAAGTACCGGTTGACGCGGATGTCGGCCGAGAAGATGCTGTTCACGAAGCGTTTCAGCAGAGGATCGTAGTCGGTTTCCCATGTGAAGCCGATGCCGCCTTTGGGGTTGCCGCGCAGGATGGAGACGATGGGCGAGTAACTGCGCGCGCCATCGAGAAAGCTGTAGCCGGTAAGCTGCAGCGACGATAAGACCAGGTTGCGTTGACCGGGCACGATCGCGCCGCCGAAGGTGGGATCGAAGTAACGCTTCTGGAAGATCTCCCAATCGAGAATTTCCTTTACCTCGGTGCCTTTTTTCGAATAGAAGCGGTTGATTGCGCTTACCTCAAGTTCATTGGTGTTCGAGAGCAGGTCGATGGGATCGAAGCGAAGAGTTTCGGCGAAGCGGTTGACGCTGGTGACGCGCTTGTAGTTCGCGCGCGTTTCGAGCGTGTGCTTGAGTTTGTCTCCCAGGAACGTCTTGCGGTTGAAGATGCGTTCCACGGTGGGCATGATGAGTTCGAGGTTGGTCTCAGGCGCGGTGCGGGTGAGGTGCTGACTGGTGACTCTGTTCCCGTTTTCAAAACTCTGCCCGTAGAAGGTTTCGTGGAAGGTGAAGCTGGGGATCAGGTTGAAGGCTTTCCAGCGGAGGGCGCTGGTGACGGTGGGCTCGATGTCGGCGCGGGCGCTGAACTGGCCGGTCTGGTAGAAGTCGGTGAGGGGCTGGCCTTCAGGTCTGGGCTGAGCGCGGTAGTAGAAGCCGAAGCTGGAATCGAAGGAGAGCCAGACGGGAATGGGGCCGGAATGGATCTGGCGCTCGCGACCGGTGAAGTCGAACTCGGGAAATTTGCGGATGATGGTTGAGTTTCCGGCGGTGGCGTCCTGAAAGTTCTCGGTTCGCGAGATGCCGGTGCTGAAGTTGTAGTAGCCGAAGTTTTTCTCGACCGACGCAGTGGAGTGTGTTTCCGAGAAGATGGCTTCGTTGAACGATTCGGTGAATTGCTGACGGAATGCGAGCGAACTGATGAAATTGATGCTGCCGCGCGCGACCCAGCCCCCGGCGAATTCGGTACGCCCGCCTCCGGTGACGCTGTAACCGGGGGCTTTGACGAGGATGCCGTTTTGCATGATGCCGCGATCCTGAACGCCGTAGAAGATGAGATTGAAATCCGATTTCTGGCTGGGTTTGCCGCGGAAATCGATGTGGTGCGCGAGTCCGCGCGTGCTGAAGTACTGGGCGATGTAGGTTGCGTCTAAGCTGCGGCTGATGGCCCAGTAGTAGCCGGAGGCGAAGAGGAATCCGCGGGTGCTGCTGTGGCCAATATTGGGGGCGAGGAAGCCGCTTTTGCGTGGTTCCTTCTTCAGAGACTTGTAGAAATACGGGAAGTAGAAGGCGGGAAGATTGCGGAGCCGGTACACGGCTTTGTGGGCGATGGCGCGGTCATCGGGGATGATGTCGAAGAGGCTGCTGTGGAGGGTCCACCACGGGTTGGGCAGGGCGCAGTCGGTGATGAAGCCGTCGTGGAGGATGTAGCGGTCTTCCATCTTTTCCGCGTAGTCGCCTTCGAAATAGAAGGGCTGTTGGGTGGTTAGCACGCCGGGGCGGGCTACGACTTTGGTTTTTGAATAGCCGCGGGGGTGATAGAAGGTGCCTTTGTGCGTGTCGGTGTTGTATTCGACGCGGTCGCAGTAGATGACTTCGTTCTGTTCATAGTTTCGGTAGTAGACATGGCCGCGCGCTTTGAATTCGCTGGTATCTGTATCGAAGTCAGCGGTATCGGCTTTGAAGGTTGCGTTGTGGAGTTCCACAACTACATTTCCGCGGAGATGGTAGACGCCGTTATCGGACTCCTGCTGATCGGCCGAGATTCTGGGTTCACCGATGGCGGGGGCATCTGGACGATTGACGGGGATGCGGAAATCGGGCCGCTCGATGAGGGAAAAATTTTCGGCGGGAGGCAGCGGGACGAGGGAAGCGGGGGGGCTTTGCTTCGGCGTTTCGGACGTTTGAGGCGCGCTGTTTGGAGTTCTGCTTAATTGTGGTGACGCTATTTGAGCGCCAATCAATAGAATCAGGGCTAAAACGCGCATTATTGTGAGAACTTTCGCGTGACAGGCAACACTATATATGTTACTCAGGGTATAGGGCACTTTCCTAAAAACGCGCTCAAGTAACGCCGCAGCACGGCATAAGTCGTGTGACGCCGCCAGATAAGAGCCAAACAGGGCACGAGCCCCGAAGAGAGTACAGGTAGTTGGCAGAAGATTAGAGATGCATTGCAAAGATTGTGGTTTCGCAAATGGAGAGGACGATCATCGCTGCCTGCGATGTGGCAGACGGCTGGCCGGCGTGGTGATTGCGGCACCGACGGGGTACTCGGGCGCGAATGCGCTGGCAATAGCTCCCGCTTTCGATCAGAAGGCGAATGAGACCCAGGAATTCGCCGCGCCAGTGGGTAATCAGAAGGCGGTGCAGCCGCCGCTATTCGCGGGAACCGTTATTCCGTTCGATCAGATTCGTCAGCGCGTGACGGGCAAAGCGGGGCAGGCGTTCGTGGCTGCGGAAAAGCCGGCTGATCCGCCGGTGGCGGCGCCGCGCGTGAGTGCGAAGAAGGCGGCGGGACCGCCGGTGGAGCAGGGGTCGCTCGATTTTGTGCGTGCCGCGCTTGCGCCGAGAACGCTGAAGAACGATGTGCCGGCGCAGATCTATTGCGAGCAGACGGTTGCGACGCCACAGCATCGTTTGGTGGCTTCGGCAATTGATTCGGCGATGATTTTGCTTGGATTCGGCGTGTTCGCGCTGGTGCTGGAGTTCAGCGGGTCGAGTTTAGGTTCGGGGAAGACGTTTTGGATGACGATGGGCGGGTCATTAGCTCTGATCTCGCTGCTCTACGGATTGATTTGGGCTATAGCGGGACGGGAGACGGCGGGGATGGATATGGCGGATCTTCAGCTGATTACTTTCGATGGATTTCCGGTGGATCCGCGCAGCCGCGCGATTCGGTTCGCGTCGACATGGCTCAGTTTTTGTTCCGGCGGACTGGGGTTGGTGTGGGCGATGGCGGATGAGGAGAACCTCACCTGGCACGATCATATTTCGAAGACGTTTCCGACATTTCGGGAAGTGCCGCGGAATTTTGTAAAGCAGCGGAGGTAGGAAAGCTGGTTGAAACGGCGGCATGTGCTGCGTCCGGTCGGCTACGGCTTGAAAGCCGCGTCTGCTGGAGTTGGGACATTGTCTCTGATCGCAATAAGGGTCCACTGCAGATGGTGGGACAGGCAATCCCGCAGTTGGCTCTCGATTTTCAAAAAGCGTGCAGTCCACGCATTTTATCGAAAAATGCGTCTGTCCCCTTTTATCCCTTTTATCGCCTTTTATCGAAAAATGCGTCTGTCCCCTTTTTGGGCGTGTCCCGGCTGGTGCGTTTGCACGGTGCGCTCGGCCTTTGTAACAATCAAGACGTGCGAATCCTTATAACTGCTTTGTGTTTGGCCGGCGCCGTTCGGGCGGCTTCGCCTTTGGTGGACCGTGTCGGCAAGACCGCCTTCGTGCAGTTGGAGGCGGATAGCTTTGGGAGCCTTTCGCCGAAGCAGCAGGCGCTTGCCTACTGGCTCACGCAGGCATCCATCGCTATCGACCCGATCATTTATGACCAGGAGTCGCGGTTCGGGCTTCGGCAGAAGAAGGTGCTGGAAGCGGTGGTCGCGGCGAAGCCGAAGGTCGACCCGGCGATCTACGGCAAGGTCCTCGACTTCACGAAGGTTTTCTGGGGCAACAAGGGAAATCACAATGAGAACACAGCGCAGAAGGTGATGCCGGAGTTCACTGCCGACGAATTGAAAAAGGCTTTAACGCAGGCGGGCCGGGGCGATTTGATCGCGGAAGCGGACGCGCTGCGGCAGTCTCTTTTCGATGCTGATTTTGAGCCGCTGATGACGGCCAAGAATCCGGCGGCGGGGAAGGACATAATCCAGGGCAGTTCGAATAACTTCTACAGCGGAGTGAGCCTGCAGGATCTGAAGGGTTTTCCGGAGAAATATCGGCTCAATTCGCGGGTTGTGAAAGCGAACGGCAAGGTAGTGGAGGAGGTTTATCGCGCGGGCACGCCGGATGGAAAGGTGAAGCCGGGGCTTTACGCCGAGTACCTGAAGAAGGCGAACGGGTACTTCGCGAAGGCACGCGCGTATGCCGAACCCGCGCAGGCGAAGGCCATCGACGATTTGATTCGGTATTACCAAACCGGCGAATACAGGGACTGGATTCAGTTCGGAATCGACTGGGTGCGGAACGATGCGACGGTGGACTTCGCGAACGGGTTTATCGAGATTTATCGCGATGCGCGGGGGGCGAAGGGGACATCGCAGAGCTTCGTTTCCATTACGGATCAGAAGCTTTCGACGGCCATCCACAAGATCGCGGACAACGCGCAGTATTTCGAAGAGAGAGCCCCGTGGGCGCCGATGTACAAGAATATGGGCGTGAAGCCGCCGATCGCGAAGGCGATTGAGACCGTGATTTTGACGGGCGATTTCCATGTGACGACCACAGGCGACAATCTTCCGAACGAAGACGAGATCCGCACGAAGTATGGGTCGAAGAGTTTTCTGTTCAGCGGCAATTCGCGGGCGCTTGGGGCGGCAACGGGAGCAAAGTCCACCGAGGAATTCGTGCTCTCGCCTGAAGAGGCGAAGCTGGATATTAAGTATCAGACGGAAGCGGATGACCTGTTGACGGCGATGCATGAAGTGATTGGGCACGGGTCGGGCAAGTTGAATCCGAAGCTGACCAATGTGGCTTCGTTTTATCTCAAGGAATATTTTTCGACGCTTGAGGAGGCGCGGGCGGATTTGATGGCGCTTTGGAATGTTTTCGATCCGAAGCTGAAGGAGCTGGGGATTATTTCGTCTGACGATGTGGGGAAGGTGATGTATAACAGCGCGGCGCGCGTGATGCTGGTTCAGTTGCGGCGGATTCCGGCGGGCGACACGATTGAAGAGGATCATCAGCGGAACCGGCAGCTGATTGCGAAATACATCATGGATAAGACCGGCGCCATCGCGATGGAAAAGCATGACGGGAAGACGTACATGGTGGTGAAGGATTACAAGAAGATGCATGAGGGGGTCGGGATGCTGCTGGCCGAGCTGATGCGGATCAAGGGCGAGGGCGATTACGCGGCGATCAAGGCGCTGATTGATAAATATGCCGTGCATTTCGATCCGAAGTTGCGGGATGAGGTGGTTGCGCGGTACCAGAAGCTGAACCTGCCGACGTATTGGGCCGGGATCAATTCGGATCTGACGGCGCAGTTCGACGGGAAGGGCGCGGTTACGAAGGTGAGCATTAGTTATCCGCGGGATATGGTTAAGCAGCAGCTTGGATATAGCGCTATGTATGCGAAGTAGTGTGGTGAAGTAGCGTGGTGACGACAGGCGCCACTCAAAGGTGTAGAATTTGCCCATGCGAAAAACACCTGTGCTTGCGATCTTCTGCGCCGTTGCGGCGCTGTTTGCGGAAGAGACGGTCAAGACGCCGATCAATAGCGACGATGTGCGAGTGCTCGACGTAGTGGTGCAGCCGCATGAGAAGACGAAGATGCACGAGCACAAGGTGAATCGTGTGATGATTTACCGGAATGCCGGCGCACAGGATTTCGTATACGGGGACGGGCGCAAATCGGTACTTCAGTTCAAAGAGAACGAGGTCAAATGGAGCGGGCAGGGCGGGATGCATATCGCGGAGGTCTCGACCGCGAAACCGGTTAACATTATCGAGATCGAACTGAAGAAACCGGGCGCGGGAAAAAAGGTCACGGCCGCACTGGATCCGCTGAAGATCGATCCGAAGCATTACAAGCTGGAGTTTGAAAACGATCAGGTTCGGGTATTTCGCGTGAGGTTCGGGCCGCATGAGGCAGCCCCGATGCATGAGCATCAGTTGAACCGGATTATGGTTTATTTGACAGACGCCAAGGTGCAGGTGACCTACGCGGATGGCCGGGTAGAGTTGATTCCGCGCAAAGCGGGCGATATCGCGCAGGGCGGAGCTTCTAAGCACAAGGAGCAAAATACGACGGACCAGCCGGTGGAGGTTCTGGTGACAGAACTGAAGTACTGAGGGGGTTTGTGGTAATATTGAGGTTTGCGTGGTCGTCCTAATCGCAAACCATTCAGTTTCAGGAGTTAAAAGTCAAAATGGCAAGAGTTTGTCAAGTGTGTGGCAAGGGGCCTCAGTTCGGCCACAAGGTCAGCCACGCCCACAACGTAACGAATCGTCGCTGGAACGTAAACCTGCAAACAGTGCGAGCGCTGATCAATGGCGCCGGCAAGCGCGTCCGCGCCTGCACCTCCTGCATTCGCGACGGCAAGATCCAAAAAGTCGCTTAGGAATTCAGTCCGAGATTTTAGATTGAAAAGCCCCGGAAGGTTCCGGGGCTTTTTCGTATTTTTCCAGGATAACGGGCATGAAATGGCAGGCTCGCGGCGTCGTCATACAGGTTGAGGCAGGGTTGCCGCGTGAAGTATTACGAACGCCCAAATTCAGCTAACTTCCGAAGCCGTTACCTTACTGAAGATGACGGAAAACGACAGCTAGAGTTCGGGATAGAACTCGAAGAAGGCGTCCAGAGAACGCATGAGTTGCCCCTTGAGCTCTTCTTCGCTGTCGCCCTCTATCAGATGCATGGTGACTGAAGCGGTATTTCCGTTCTTCAGTTCGATTTTGGCGTGTTCGAAACTCTCTAATTCATCACTCGGAAGCATCCGGACGCCGTAGACAAGGGCAAGTTTCGCCATCAGATAAACATCTCTTCGTCCTGGGTGATGTGGTCCACGGTTGGTCGGCGACCCGCGGCGTAGGTAGCGACTGCCGCTTTGATGCCCGCAACTACCCCACCCGCCTCACGGACCGGTTTCATGACCGCATCCTTCACCCCCGCCCCAACCCCCTGAACCTGCATGACGGTGTGGTCGACCGCGGTATCCACACGCGCCACTTGTGCCTTGGCGCGGTCGGCCACGTCACGACCGACCTCGGCAAAACGATGCGCCTGGTCTTTGGCTACGTCTGAGATGTCTTTGGCGTTATCGGCGATTTCGCCCGCGCGCGTGGCGATGGCGGAAATTTTTGGCGCATTCTCATCGGCAAGCTTGCGGACTGTCTCAATCAGCGGTTCTACGCGACCGGACACACTTTCCACTTTGGCCCGCACCTTGCCAATAACGCGGTAAATGGCGAAGGTGACCCCCGACATAATGAGAATGCACAGCGCCGCAATTACAACTGCAACAGTAACTACCACGCGAAACGTATCTTCCGACATTGCGCCCTTTCTTCGGTCTTTGGATTATCCCGCGGCTTCAGCAGGGGCGTTCTGTTCGACCTTCTCACGGTAGGCCTGTTTACCAGCCGCAATGGCGTCATTGAGCGTGTCTTTCTGGCGATTGATAACATCACGACCCTTGTTCAGAAGCTCACCGGCATTGCCCCGGAGATCGGCTGTCTGTTTTTTCAGGTAGTCTTTGCCTTCATCGGCCTTGCTCATCAGCAGATCACGGGTTTCTTCACCGGACTTCGGCGCGAACAGCATTCCGAGGCCAACACCAAGTCCCAAACCCAGTAGAAAGTTCGCCAATCCGTCTCTGTTCATTCGTTTATTCTCCGTTCCCGCGATGATCCAGCAACTGAAACGCCATCTGACCTAAGTCATTCACAGTATACTTCGCTTTGGTTGCTCCGGGTCAGGCATTGACAGGTTACACTGCGGTACAGAATGGGTCCAGGCAACAGAAACAAAGTGCGCAGGCCGCCACAGAAACTCGCGGCTGAGGCACTGTTTGAATACGCCGTGAAGTATCTGGCATTCCAGGCGTGTTCCAGCGAGGCTCTTCGGACGAAACTCCGTCGCAGGGCCGCCACTTTGACTGATATCGATGCAACGGTCGCGAGATTGAAGGAAATCGGCTATTTGAGCGACGAAAGGTTCGCGGAGAGCTATGCGCTGAACCGGGCGGAAAACGAAGGTTTCGGGCGGATGCGGGTGTTGAGCGATCTGCGGGCGAAGCGCGTTCCCGGCGGTTTGGCTGAAAAGGCCGTGGCGCAGGTTTTTGAGGAGAGAAGTGAGAGCGCCATGATCGACGCATATATTGAGCGGCGCATGACGGGTTTGATCGCGAAGGGTCAGGTAGAGGACGAAAAAGAACTCGCGCGGGCGTACAGGCGGCTTCGGCGCGCGGGGTTCAGTTCTGGCGGGGTGATGACGGCGCTGAAGCGGAGGGCGGCGCGTCCCGAGGCGATTGAAGAGCCCGCGGACGATGAGGAAGCAGAGGGGCTGGATTAAGGCGTGCCGATTCCCGTGCGGGTGGAGTATGCGCACCAGAAGAAGATGCGCCAGCGCAATAAGACGTATTACAGATTTCTGCACTGGCCGATTTGGATTTGGGTGTTCTTTCTGGCGCCGGGTCCGTTGACGTTCGATTTATTTGCGAGCGGTCCGAGCGCGGGGAATATGGCGTGGCTTGCGGTGGTGCTGGTCGGCACAGGAATCGCCGGGTACTATGCGCAGCTGCCTGGGGTAGAGCCGAAGCCGTATATTCTGCGGTTCACGGAGGATCGACCGAACCCGCTTTATCGGAAGGTTTGTTACACGTTTGCCTGGGCTGATGTGGTGACGTTTGCGAGTTTGAATCTGGCGGGTTTGGCGGTGGCGGCGTACACGGGGATTTGGCAGTTGAAGCAGATCTACCAGTATGGATACTTTCCGCTTTACGGGTTCGTTCTGTTGTTGGGGGGGATGGGTGTGCTACCGCGGGTCCGGCGGTCTACGCAGGGCGAGGGTACGGAGCGCCGATATTTTTATGGGTCGGTTTGGGGGGTTACGCTGGCGCAGGTGCTGTTAATGGTTTTGTGGAAGACTTTGCCGCGCACGCATGCGGCGGATTTGATTAAGCTTGGGGTTTATGTGGGGGCATTGGCGGCCTTGGGGATTTGCGCGGCGCTGGGGTTGTTGCCGAGGACCAAGCCGATTTTGCCTGGCGAATTGATTGTGGCGGATTGAGTTTGGGAGAAGCCGACCTTCGGCCGGCTGGGTCGCCCGGCAATCGGCTCGCGGTAAAGCAGCACAGTAGATTTACTGGAAATTACTTTTGGGGGGGGGACTACTGCCCCAACATAGAGGGATGCGGCGCTTTGCGGTTGTTCTCGCATTTGCCGGTGGCTTAATGGCGCAGACGGCGGATGCGCCGCCTTCTGTCGAAGAGCAGACCCGCGTCATCGAAAGCGCTCGGGAGAGCGCGCTGCAATATACGAAGGGTCTGCCGGATTTTCTTTGTACCCAAACTGTCAGTCGCTATGCGGGGGAAAAGCTCAAAGATACGCTTGAGGTCTCAGTCGGTTATACCGCGAAAGGCGAGCAGTACAAGCTGGAGAAGATCGACGGCAAAGCTACCACGAGGACCTTTGCAAAGGTGGGCGGCGTTACCGGGCGAGGTGAGTTCGGAACACTTCTCAGGGACCTATTTCGTCCGGAATCCGCGGCAGTATTTCAGTGGCATCGGTGGGCCGACCTAAACGGCAGGCCGACTCATGTGTTCACGTTTTCGATCGCGCAGGACCATTCCAGCTACCGGATTCACTGGGCTACGGCGGCGAGGGATTATCGCATGACCGCGGGGTACCACGGCACGATATTGGTGGATACGGAGACCTATCAGGTGTTGCGGATCACGACGGAGGCCGACGGGATCCCGGCGAAGTGGCCGGTTCGGCGAACATTCGGATCGCTCGAATACGGGTTTTTCGATATTGCGGGAACACGGTATCTGCTTCCCCGGCGCGTGGAGTCGAATATCGTTCTGAAATCCGTGACAGACCGGAACGTCTCGGAGTTCGAACACTACCGCCGGTTTACGGGAGACGCAAGTATTTCTTTCTAGTGCGGGCGAGTTCAGGTGACTGGCGGATGGTCGGTCACTTGCCACGTCTTCTCGTTGAAGTACATCACCTTGCCCTGCCGGTACGACATGACGGCCATGGTGATCAGCACCTGGGCGCGCGCGCCGGTCTCGACATCGAGCGTTGGCTTCTCGCGCGAGCGCATGCAGTCGAAAAAATTCCCGATGTGCTTTTGCATGATGTTCTCCTGCGGCACAGCGATCTTGACTTCATCCTCTATGCCGAAGCGATCGGGCCAGAACGGATCGATGTACTGCTTACCGCGCTTTTCGGGTCGGACGGAGATGTAAGGCGTATAGCTTTCAAACTTGCCATGTTCCACCATCACAATGGTGCCCGCGTGGCCTCGGATGAGGCCGGGAATGTGTTGCGAATTCGCCATGGAAGAACTGAGCACGATGGAATGTCCCCTGGGATATTCGCCCATGAGGTGGAATGTGTCCGGCACTTCACGCTCGTCATGGAATTCGTAGATGCCGCCGCTCGCCATCACTTTCGACGGGAACTGCGGCTCACCCCAGCAAATGTTCATGGGAGCGGCGACGTGGTAGAAGAGGTCTGTGGCGATGCCGCCCGAGTAGTCCCAGTATTTGCGAAAGCGGAAGAAGCGATCCGCATTGAAGGGGCGGGGCGGCGCGGAACCCAGAAACATTTTCCAGTCGAGATAATCTTCGCCTTTCGAGGCAGGTCCCGCGGCGTTGTCGATGGCGTAGTTCCATTCGCCGTCGAAAGAGTTGCGGTGGTAGGAGCCCTGGCTCATGATCATGTCGCCGATCATGCCGTCGGCGATGGCCTTTTTGGCAGCCGCCCACTGTTCGCCGGAGGTGGTTTGCGAGCCCACCTGGAGAACGCGCTTTGTTTCGCGCACAGTGCTCACGAGCTGGCGGGCTTCGGCAATGGTGTGGACCATTGGTTTTTCGAGGTAAACGTCTTTGCCCTTGTCCATGGCGGCAATGGCGATGGGCGCGTGCCAGTGATCGGGCGTGGCGATGTAGACGGCGTCGATTTCGGGATTGTCGATCACCTCACGGTAATCCAGAGTGCCCTTCACGTTGTGGAAAGTGGCGTTGGCGTTTAAGCGCTTTTGATAAACGTCGCAGACGGCCGCGATGCGAGCGTTGTGCGTTTCACCCGATTTCGCGAACTCCTTCGCAATGCTGGTGCCGCGACTGCCGCAGCCGATGACTCCGACATTGATGCGGTCATTGGCGCCGATCACTTTGGAGGCGGCGGGCCTTGCCGCGCGCGCGCCTGTGGCGAGGGATGAGGCGGCCCCAAGGGCGGCGGCGCCCCGGAGGAAATTGCGGCGATCGAGATTATTTTCGTTTGAGGGCATGGGGTGATCCGTTGGTGCGAGTGGCTCTATGGGTGATTCTATCGAATTCGCGGGACGGAATTATCAGGCGTTCGTCCAGTGTTGCGGGAGATTATGGAACTTCGCACGTATCGCCATCGCAATAAGATCAGACCGGGACATGCTGGATTTTGACAGAGTACGAAACCGGGAACTTTTGAAGCGGTTTCGGGCGGGAGATCGGGATGCGTTCACTACGGTGTATCGCGCGCAGTACCCCGGCGTGTTCCGTTTCGCCCTGCATATGACGGCAGACCGCTGCAAGGCGGCGGAAGTGGCGCAGGATGTCTTTGTCTGGCTGGTTCACCATGCGGGCGACTACGACCCGGAACGAGGGGATTTGGCCGCGTTACTGGCGGGTGTGACGCGAAAATTTCTGCTGCGCCGGCGGCACGAGGAAATGAAATGGCTGCCTCTGGAGGACGCGCCGGCGCCACGGGTAGTTCCCGAGCGCGAGCCCGACACGACGGAAGCGGATCGTTTGAGAGCAGCGATTGCGGGGCTTCCGGAACGATACCGGGCAGTAGTTGCCCTTTGCGATTTGGAAGGGAAGACTTATGAGGAAGCCGCGGCGGCTCTGGAATGCGCTGTGGGGACGGTCCGGTCGAGGTTGCACAGGGCGAGGGGACTGTTGGTCCGTAAGCTTCAGGATTGCAGGGATGTGGGTTCGAAAAGCGTAATCGGGTGTTCGGTATGAAGAGGTCTCTTGTGATGGGATGCGATAAGTTCCGGGGCGATTTGATTGAGCTTGCGCGGGGTCGGCGTGAGGACAATGCATTGCGGGCGCACCTAAGCTCGTGCATGGGGTGTAAGCGGGAATTCGAGGCTCAGGTGCGACTGAGCAGGATAGGGTCGGCTCTGTCGGCTCAGGCTGCGGAAGCGATGCCCTCGCTGGAACCGGGCGCGATGCTGCTGGCGGAGTTCGATGCCGCGGCGAGACCGAAATCCCGCCTGTGGTGGGCGGCGGGCGCGGCGATTGCCGCCGGAATCCTGCTCACGTGGGGTGTGTGGAATTCGGTGGGCAAAAAGTTTGAGGCGCCCCACACGCCCGCGCCGATCGCGAGGGTGCAGCCGCCACCCCCGGAGGCATTGGCTCCGAGTCAAGCCCGTGCTGCTGTGGCGCAGGTCGCAACGGCGGCGGTTCGGCATAGAAGAACCAAGCCGTCGAAGCCTGCCGATGCGGAGCCTGAGCGGCCCTTTGTGGCCATTCCCTATACTGCGCCGCTTGGGCCGTATGAGCGGGCCGAGATTGTCCGAATGGATGTGCCGGTATCCGCTCTGATCGCGGCCGGCTTTCCGATGATGTCCGACCCCGCCGCGAGTGCGCTCGCCGATTTGTTGGTGGGGCAGGATGGCCGCGCGCGAGCCGTTCGTCTGATATCGATTTCCGATTCTACTTCCAACAGGAGCTTTCAATGAATAAACGAAAGACGTTAATAGCAACGGCTTGCTTCGCGTCCGTCTGCGGCGCGATGAATGGCCAAACGAGTGAGAAAACCGCATCTTTTCAATACTTCGTGAACGGGGGCGAAGGCGGTCCGATGAACACCAATTTCCGAGTGGAATCTCTCGGCGGCAAGATAGTGAGGGACAAACCGTTTTCAGGGAGCGAAGAGCGCCGGACCGTGCAAGTGCTGGGCGACGGTACTCGTATCGACAAAAAGGAAACGGACAAATACTATCGCGACAATCAGGGCCGCACACGAGTGGAACGCGATAACGGGCAGACGGTTGTCATCACCGATCCGTTGGCCGGAGTCTCTACGGAGATGAGCGCGGGCAGTAAGACTGCTCGTAAGCTGATGGTGATGCGGTCGGATACGATGGCTGCCGCCGGCGCCGCTGTCGCGCAAATGGGACACCCGATGATCGTGACCATGGACAGAGCAGGGCCGGATAGCGCTGTGCCGGGCAAAGTGGAGAAGATGAAAGCGGAGATGGAGGCCAGAACTGTTTCGATTGCAACAGGGGCGACCGCCACCGCTACGATCGGGAAATCCTTCGTCCAAAAGGTGGATGCGGAGAAGGCTGCAACGGAGGACCTGGGGAGCCAAATCATCAACGGCGTTTCGGCGCAGGGTACGCGCTCTACGATTACAATACCCGCGGGACAGATCGGGAACGATCGGGAGATCAAGGTTGTTTCGGAACGGTGGTTCTCGCCTGACCTGCAGATGCTGATTAGAAGCAGTAATAAGGATCCGCGGTTTGGAGAGACGACTTACGAACTTCTCAACGTTTTGCAGGGCGCGCAGGATCCAACGCTGTTCCAGATTCCGGCGGATGTGACCGTAAATAATTTGAAGTAGCGTTTGTAAAAAAGGGGACAGACGCATTTTTCGTAAAAATGCGTCTGTCCCCTTTTTGCTTTTTGGTTTCCTTTTTGGTTAGCCGAAGCGACCGGCGATGTAGTCTTCGGTTTCCTTCTTCGAGGGGTTTTTGAAGATCACGTCGGTCCTGTCGTGCTCAATCAGCTTGCCGAGCAAAAAGAAACCAGTGGTGTCCGCCACGCGGGCCGCCTGTTGCATGTTATGGGTGACGATCACGATCGTACACTGTTCCTTCAAACCCACCAGAAGGTCTTCGATTTTGGCTGTCGCGATTGGATCGAGAGCGGAGCACGGTTCGTCGAGCAACATGACTTCAGGATTCACGGCAAGAGCGCGCGCGATGCAGAGGCGCTGCTGCTGACCGCCTGAGAGCGCGTACGCCGAATCGTGAAGCTTATCCTTTGTTTCATCCCAGAGGGCCGCGCGCCTCAGGCTTTGCTCCACGATATCGGCGGCGTTGCGGCCCTTCAGCATACCGTTGATCTTTGGGCCATAAATAATGTTTTGGAAAATCGATTTCGGGAACGGATTCGGGCGCTGGAACACCATGCCGATGCGGCGACGCACTTCCGTGACATTCGTATTCTGAATGTTCTCGCCATCGAGCGTGATAGTTCCTTCAAGGCGGGTATCGCGGAGGGTTTCGTTGATGCGGTTGAGATTGCGGAGAAAGGTCGATTTGCCGCAACCGGACGGGCCGATCAGAGCCGTGATTCTGTTCGCGGCGAACTCGAGAGTAATGTCGCGCAGGGCCTGAAATGTTCCGTAATAAAAACTGACGTTCTCGGCCTTCATCTTAGGATGCGACCGGTGCAGGACCGCGGTCGCGCTGAGTGAGTGAGAAAAGCCCTGCGCGGCCCGGTGGTGGCTGGAAACTTTTTCAGAGGATATTTGAGACAGGCTCATATCAGGTCCATGCTTCGTTCGAAGAACTACCCGGAAAGCGACGCGCCTTTCGATCCGGAACAGGACAGGATCAGGCGGGCGGTCACGTTTGTCACAAGCACGAGAGCGAGCAGCGCAAGGCCCGCGGCCCAGGCCTGACGGTGCCAGTCGTCATAGGGCCCGGTCGCGCGGCTAAATATCATGACGGGCAAAGACGCGGTGGGCTGGTTCAGGCCAGAACTCCAAAACTGGTTGTTAAGTGCCGTAAACAATAGTGGGGCCGTCTCGCCGGAAATGCGCGCTACTCCCAGAATCATGGCGGTCATAATGCCCTTTCGAGCGGCGGGCACAATGACGGAGGCGGTGGCTCGCCATTTGTTGGCTCCGAGCGCAAGCGCGCCCTCGCGCATGTTTCGGGGCACTTCGAGAAGAAACTGTTCCGTGCCACGAGCGGTGATGGGGATAAGCATCAGGCTCAGGGCCACCGCGCCTGAGAGAGCGGAGAAGCGATGCATGGGAAGCACCAGCAGGGTCCATGCGACAATCCCGATGACGATGGACGGCACGCCGTTCAGAAGGTCCGCCGCGTAGCGTACGAGTATGCCAAATTTTTTTCCGCTGAACTCGGCCAAATATATTCCGGCGAAGAAGCCGACAGGGAGGCCAATGAGCGAGGCGATGAAAACGATTTCGGCACTTCCAACGACAGCGTTCGCCATGCCGCCGCCAGGCTCTCCGGGCGCAAGAGGCAGCTTTGTAAAAAGATTGATATCGACCGACGTTCCGCCGTTATAGACCAGGTGTCCGAGTATGAGGAAGAGCGTGGAAACCGTTACGAAAGCGCAGACGGCTGTCAGCGAGAGCATCACGTTATTGATTGCGTTGCGCCGCATATTGCGGGCCGACATGGCGCGAGACATAGCGTCAGGCCTTCGCCGAACCTTTTTTGGTGGTGAGCACAATCATCATCCGCGCCAGCGCGTTGATAATCGTGGTGAGCATGAACAGCACGAAGCCAAGCTCTATCAGGGCGGAAACGTAGAGTTTGCCGGTGGCTTCGGTAAATTCATTCGCGATGACCGCTGCAATTGTGTAACCGGGGGACAGCACCGAGGCGTGAATAGCGGGATCATTGCCGATGACCATGGTGACGGCCATGGTCTCGCCCAGAGCGCGGGCAAGGCCCAGAAACACCGAGCTAACAATTCCCGCACGGGCGAACGGAAGCACAGCCTGCCCGATGGATTCCCACTTGGTCGCGCCGAGCGCTAAAGCGGCTTCGCGCTGTTCGCGAGGCACGGCGAGCAGCGCTTCGCGGGAAACGGAAATAATGTACGGAAACGTCATGACAGCGAGTATCAGGCCCGCGGTGAGGTAACCAACGCCGAAGGCGGGTCCGCTGAAAAGGGAGGTGAAGCCAAAGGCGCCAATGAGCGCCGGCTGCACATAATCCCGCATGAGGGGAACAAGCGTAAAGATTGCCAGAAGTCCGAAAATTACGCTCGGCACGGCGGCGAGTAATTCCAAAAAAAACGTGAGTGCGGCGGAAAGCAGGGGGCTGGCAAGTTCAGAGAGGCAGATCGCGGCGCCCACGCCCAAGGGCACCGAGATGGATAGCGCTAACAGCGAGGTGAGCACTGTTCCGTATATGAACGGGGCAGCGCCATACTCGTCGGAAACGGGGTTCCATAGCTTCGAAGCGATGAAGCCAAAACCGAACTTTTCTCTGGCGGGCGAGCTGTGAATCCAGAGCTGGCAGACGATGAGGGTCGTGACGCCCAGGATCAGCGCGGCGAAAAAGAATGTGAATGCATGTGCCAAGTCATCGGCGCGGCTGAGGCGCTTTCCCGCGATGGAAGTTGGCCGGAAAATGGCGGCGGAAGTGGCCATGACGTCACCTGCAAAAGGGAATCATTTGATCTCGGCGATTTGCATTTCTACCTTCGCGACTACATTCTTCGGCAGCGGCGCATAGCTCATGCGCTCGGCATCCTTTTGGCCTTCTGTGAGCATCCATTTCAGGAACTCCGTGATTGCTGTTTTTTTGGCGAGGTCGGAAATCCGGCTGGGAATTAACAGCCATGTGAACGAAGAAATTGGATAGGCGGCGGCGCCGGGTGGATTGGTGATTGAAACGCGAAAATCAGCGGGCATATCTTTCACCGAAGCTGCCGCGGCGGTGACGCTGTCGAAGCCAGGGGTAATGAATTTTCCGGCGGCGTTCTTCACATCCGCATACGCCATTTTGTTCTGGACCGCATATACAAGTTCGACGTAGCCGATCGAGTAGGGATTTTGTTTGACTGCGCCGGCTATACCTTCGTTGCCTTTCGAACCAAGACCCGTGGGCCAGCTGACTGCGCTGTTCGCGCCAACCTTGCTTTTCCATTCGGGACTTACCCTGGAGAGGTAATCGGTCCAGACAAAGGTAGTGCCGCTCGAATCGGACCGATGAACTACGACGATTAGCTTATCCGGCAATGCAAGCGACGGGTTAGTCGCCCTGATTTTCGGATCGTTCCATTTCTTGATTTGTCCCATAAAGATCGCGCTAATAGCAGGGCCGTCGAGCCGCAGTTTGGGTGTGATACCGGAAAGGTTGTAAGTAACCACGACTGCGCCCAGCACTGTGGGGAAGTGCAGTGGCCTGATTTTGACGGCGGCTATTTGCTCGTTCGTCATCGGCATGTCAGAGGCTCCGAAATCAACAGTGTTTTCGGTAAGCTGTCTGATGCCGCCGCCCGAGCCAATGGACTGGTAATTGATTTGGACCGCGGGGTTTTTAGCTTTGTATTCGCCAAACCATTTTTGGTAGATAGGGGCCGGAAAGCTTGCGCCCGCGCCAGTAAGAGACTGCGCGATCGCTGCCGGCGCGGACATTGCGGCCAGAAGCAATACACTCGTGATAACTCTCGTTTTCATCTTTGGTAATCACCTTTCGTGTTCGCGACAAAGAGGTGACACATCGAGTGTGTCAGCCCAATATTTCAGTCGCGTTACACACTTTTTAGAAGTTCGGCATCGATCCGGGAAGCGTATACCGGATGTTCATGTAGATGGTGTTGTCGTGAGCGTTCTTCGGGGCGCCGACCACCACTGCCCACGGATTCCGCCGCAGGTACTCGTATTGGCCCATGATGTTAAACGCTCCGTAGCGCGGGTCTTTCCACACCGTCTGATTGAATCCGATGGTGAATTCGTGGATGGCGCGGTTTTGGCTGTTCGGCGCGCCCGCGTAACCGTAGCCGATTTTGGTTGTGCCGTTGGCATCGAGTCCGGCGTTGCGGCCGATGTAGATTCCGCCGTAGTAGGTGTAAAGCAGAGCATCTTTGATGGTCCATTCGAAGCCATCCACCGTTCCGGCGGAGTGGACGGTACCCAGAGTGCCATCGGAATGAACGATCAGGTCAGGCGCCTGGCCGAAGAGATAGCGCCCGCCGCCATCGCTTGCGTAATTGGTAGTGATGAAGCGGAAGTTCCTGAGCAGTTCGGCATTGAGGCCAAGTTGAACACCGCCGCCGGATTTGGTGAATTTTTGGCTCAGAACCGCCGGATTCACGATCCTGAAAGTGCGTTCGATGCCGGCGATCTCAAAGTGAAATTTGGAGCTGGGGTCAAACGCGAATTTCGCGATAAAATCAGGTGCAACGGTGGGCACCGCAAGCACCGGATTGCTGACGCCGATGTTGTTCGCGTTATCGAGTTGCGTGCCGCCGAGGGAGGCATAGGCCGCGGGTAGTGTGATACCGGAACCGCCCGCGGAGCCACCGATATACTGATCGGGGTTTTCGGCAGAAATTCCGAAGGTTATTTTGTCATTCGGACGGTAGAGAAGCCGAATGCCGGGCTGCCGGGTCCACGTGAGACCGGCCATGTAGTTGACGTCGATTACCTGCGAGTAGAAGAGATCACCAGGGAGTGCGGACATCCCCCTTCGGTTCGGCGTCAGCATGCTCCAACTCTGGCCGGCGAGAAATTCCAGTTTCCCTTTGCGAACATCCACCCAGAAGAGGCGCAGACGGGGAACGAAAGCGCCGTTCGTGACCGTCAAATTGGTTGCGCCGCTGGTGCCCAGGAAGTCGAACTCGTTGTAGCCGATGAAGTGAGCACCTTTCCAATCGCCGTCCACGCGCGCGCCTAAGCGCGAATTTTGAGGAGAGAAGCGAAACTCCGAAAGGTTTCCGTTGACCGCGTTACTAAAAGGCACGCTGCCGAAGTTCGAACCGAGGCTGGAGGCAGCGTTCTTGTCACGGAATACGGCTGTTAAGTCCATGAAACCCACGGGGACGATACAGACGCTGCCGAGACGCAAATACGCGGGAACAGCGTTGGAATCGGGCGGAGCATCGCACGGATTTTTCGAAGCGGCTGAAGCCGGCGCGGGGGTCTGAGCGGCTGAAGCCGGCAGGGGAGCCATGGCTTGGGCCGGCGATGGAAGTACCGGAGCGAGGCTCGCCACGGTTCCGCTGTTCGGGCGAAGATCATTGAGACGAAAATCATGTACGGGAAAATCGGGAGACGCGGCCATCTCGGATAAGAGTTTCTGTTGTTGTTCCAGGGTGCGCCGCAGCATTTCAAGCTGTTTCTGCTGAGCTGCGATTGCGTGTCTTAGTTGAGCTATCTGCTCAGTTTTCGCCGTGTCGTCTGGCGTCTCGGCTCCGTAGAGCGATATGGACATTGCCAGCAGCAGGCTCGCAGGTAAGGGCCAACAGTTTCGCGAAGGTTTTAACCGCATAATTCTTCCCCGGAGAGACATGAAATCGGCACAGACAGCATGTAGCCGTCTTGAGTGTAGGAGGAAAGCGTTGACGGGAAGGTGACGGCGCGATGACAATCCGGTTAAGATTGCCGTTCAGCTCTGTTCGGGGCGATGATGGCGAACTTCGACGCCCTTGACGAGGAAAAGCGCATCTTCGGCGAAGGTAGTCGCGTGGTCGGCGAGGTCAGGCGAGTAGCTGTTTGGCGATTTCCCCGTGAACATCGGTCAGACGGAACGGACGTCCCTGGAATTTATATGTCAGTTTTGTATGGTCGAAGCCCAGCAGATGGAGCATGGTGGCGTGTAAGTCATGCACGTGAACTTTGTCTTTGATGACATTGAAGCCGAGATCGTCGCTTTCTCCAATGGTGACTCCGGGTTTGATGCCGCCTCCGGCGAGCCACATGGTGAATGCGTTCGGATGATGATCGCGGCCATCGTCCCCGCCCTGCACCATTGGGGTACGGCCGAATTCCCCGCCCCAAACGACGAGCGTATTTTCCAGCAGGCCCCGCTGCTTTAGATCCTTGATGAGCGCGGCGCTGGCGCGGTCCGTATCCTGGCAATTGATCTTGATATCTTTCACGAGAGCGGAATGCTGATCCCATGCTTCGTGATACAGCTGAACGAAGCGCACGCCGCGTTCGACAAGCCGGCGCGCGAGCAGGCAGTTGTTTGCGAAGGAGGGCTTGCCGGGTTCCGCGCCATAGAGATCGAGCGTCTCTTTCGATTCTTTCGTTATATCCATCAACTCCGGAGCGCTCGATTGCATCCGGAACGCCATCTCGAAGGAGTTGATGCGCGTGGAAATCTCAGGGTCGCCGGTCACGCCCAGATGCATCGCATTCAGGCGGCTGATGGAATCGAGGGAATCGCGCTGGAGTTCCGTATCCACTCCGGGCGGGTTCGAAAGATACAGAACCGGATCACCTGAAGAGCGAAACTGCACGCCCTGATACACAGTGGGAAGAAAGCCGCTGCCCCAGCACGAACTGCCGCCGCTGGGACCTTTCTTACCCGAACTAAACACTACGAAAGCGGGCAGGTTCTTCGATTCGCTGCCAAGCCCGTAGGTCACCCAGGCACCCATGCTGGGGCGGCCGAACTGCATGGTTCCGGTGTTCATAAGCAACTGACCGGGAGCGTGATTGAAGGCGTCCGTCACCATGGATTTCACGATGGCGATGTCGTCAACCACGGTTGATAAGTGGGGCAGCAGATTCGTCAGTTCCGCGCCCGACTGACCGTACTTTTTGAATTCGAATTTCGGACCGAGCAGCTTCGAGTTTGGATTGATGAAAGCGGAGCGGTAGCCTTTTAGCAATTCAGGCGGAGGAAGGGTGCCGTCGAATTTTTTCAGTTCCGGTTTGTTATCGAAAAGTTCCAGATGGCTGGGGGCGCCGGCCATGAAGAGGAAGATCACGTTCTTCGCTTTTGCCGGAAAGTGAGGCGCCCTGGGGGCGAGCAGATCAACGGGCGCCGCAGCCTGGGCGGATTCGGCGAGCAACGCCTTGAGCGCCACCGCGCCGAGACCGACGCCGCATTGCTCAAAAAACCAGCGCCGCGAAATTTGTAGTTGAGGGCTCATTGTTTATTCCTTCGTGATAGTTTCGTCGAGGTTCAGCAGCACGCGGCAAACTGCCGTCCAGGCCGCGGCTTGTGTCGAATCCACGCCGGCCAGTTCGGCAGGTTTGTGGGTGCCATCAGAGAACCTCGTCTGCTCTTTCTCCAATAAGGCCAGAAGCTCGTTCGCTTCCTGCTTCGACGGAGTGCGCGAGAGAACGCGGCGGGTTGCGTAGTTGAGCCGAGCCGCATCGGTTGAGCCGCCTTCGCTGAGCGTCTTTGTCGCAAGGGCTCTGGCGGCTTCGATGAAGAGCGGTTCGTTCAGCGTGGTGAGTGCCTGCAAGGGCGTGTTGGATCTGGCCCGGCGCACGCAGGAGCTATCTCCCGTCGGCGAATCAAACGACTGCAACATTGGATACGGCACGCTTCGGAAACGAAACGTGTAAACAGCGCGACGATAACGGTCAGGGCCGGTGGATTCGTTCCAGACCTTTGGGCCATAGCTGGTGGGCGGAACGAAGAGGAACGCCGGCGCGGGCGGGAATACGCTGGGGCCGCCGATCTTTTCGGTTAGTAAGCCACTGGTGGAGAGCGCGATGTCGCGGACGATTTCGGCATCGACACGGAAACGGGGTCCGCGCGCGAGCAGCCGGTTATAGGGATCCTTCGACAGAAGTTCCGGGGACACGTTCGATGATTGCCGATACGTTGCCGAGGTCGCGATCAGACGCTGAATGGCCTTGATATTCCAGTTGCGATCCATGAACTCGACGGCAAGCCAGTCCAACAATTCCGGATGCGAAGGCGGCGAACTTTGCGTGCCGAAGTCTTCGCTGGTTTCCACGATGCCGATGCCGTAGTAAGTTTGCCAAAGGCGGTTGACAAAGGCGCGCGCGGTGGTGGGCGAATCGCGCGCCACAATCCATTTCGCGAAGGTTAAGCGATTCACGGGCGCATTGGCGGGTAATGGATTCAGAAACGAAGGCACGCCCGCGGTGACCACTTTACCCGGGTTGAGGAAATCTCCGCGAATGAGTTGATGGGTTTCGCGAGGATTGGCTATGCGCTCATTCAGCACCAGTTGAGAAAAGCCCTCTGGATATTGCTTCCAGAGTGCCGCAATGGTATCGTTCTCGTCTTTCCAGCCGGGGACCGTTGTTCGCCAGCAGGCAAATTCTGTTTCAATCTGGGCCGGCGAGCGTTGCTCGCGCGGAATAGCCAGTATGGTGCGAACGGCAGCGGGCACCAGATCGGCCGCGGCATTCGGCGCGTCTGTAACGGAGAGCCTGATGCGGCCCAGATTGTTGTTTTGGTTGTCGTCGCTGTTCCAGCCGCCCGCATTCTGTTTTAAATAGAAGGTCAGTACGGTTTCGCCTGATGCTCCTACAGGTTCGGCGGCGTTGAAGACGGCATTGCGAGCCTGATTTCGAAGACCCGGCCCCGCATCAATGCCCCATGCCGTTTCGTCATTGCCATCAATCGCGAATTGAATGGGCCCGGTGATGCGCTTTTTATTCGACTTGTCGAAGAACATGGGTTCCAGGGGCGCTTCGGGCAGATTGATGTCGGCGGTGGCTTTCGAGATCTTGACGGTTTGCGGTTTGTCGGAAGTTCCGGCGGGCGCGGCGTCAACACGAAACTCACTCAGCGCGCCGGTACCCTTGATGGAGCGACCGGGTCCGCCGAGCGGCAGGTTCGGGTCCGTCAAAAGCTCCAGGCGAAAAGCGGTGATGTTCCGCATGGCCGTCTTTGCCGTTAGCTTCACGTTGTGCTTGGTGGGCGCGTAGCCCTGCGCAAGCAGCGACCCGTCCGGCTGGGCGATGTATTTCTGACCGCCGGTAGAAATGTCATCCACGTCCGGGCGGAGCACCTGCCATTGGGGCTGATTGTGCGACACTGACGCTTCCCACTTCGACATCTGCGATTCCCAATCGGGCGTGCGGTGCCGCAGGCTATTTTCGATCTCTTTCGTGCGCCGCAAAATGTCAGAGATCTTCATCTGCTCGTCCGGCGTATAGACGGCCGCCGCGGCTTCATTCGAATTGTTCAGGAAAGCGAACAGCCGGTAATACTCTTCCTGCCGCAGCGGATCATATTTATGGTTGTGGCACTGCGCGCATTGGATGGTGACGCCGAGCATGCCCTTCCCAATAGCGTCCATACGGTCGTACATGGCCTCCATTCGGAACTGCTCGGGATCGACTCCGCCTTCCTCGTTGATCATCGAATTGCGCAGGTAACCGGTAGCGACTTTCTGATCCTGCGTGGCGTTCGGAATCAGATCTCCGCCAATTTGATCGATGATGAATTCGTTATAGGGGAGGTTGCGATTGAACGCGTTGATTACCCAATCGCGATAGAACCAGACGAAGCGGGGCTTGTCTTTCTCGTAACCGTCGGAATCCGCATAGCGCGCGCCATCGAGCCAGTGCCGCGCCCATTTTTCGCCATAGTGGGGAGAGGCGAGAAGGCGGTCCACCTGTTTTTCATACGCGTTCGGACCCTTGTCGCTGAGGAATGCGTCGAGCTCTTTTGGCGTGGGCGGAAGCCCGATTAAATCAAGCGAAGCGCGCCGGAGCAGGGTGGCGCGATCGGTCTCCGGGGAAGGGGCGAGCCCTTCGGAATCCAGCTTCGCGAGCACGAACCGGTCGATGGGATTGCGCACCCATTTCGGATTTTTGACGGCAGGCAGGGCGGGGCGCACGGGCGGGATAAATGCCCAATGCTTTTTGTTTGGCGCGGATGAAACGGCATTGTCGGGCCAGTTGGCGCCGGCATCTATCCAATTCCTGATCGCAATGACCTGTGCTTCGGGAAGAGTTCCGCCCATTGGCATGCGCGCCATGGTTCCCAACCCCGCGACTCGCTTATAGATTTCGCTGTCGGCAGATTTACCAGGGACGATCTTCTTCAGCGCCGCTTGCTTCAGATCAAGCCTTAGCCCCGCGCTTTGCAGTTTCTCGCCGTGGCAGGAATAGCAGTTTTTTTCAAGAACGGGCTGGATGTCGCGCGCGAAATCCGGGGCGGTCTGGGCGCGAAGACAAAGCAGGCCCACCAGCGGCAGCGCGGCGGCGGCGATTTGGAACGGACGACGAGATCCCATTGCGTCTGGTAATACTCTATATCGGTTGCCAACGAGCGAAAAAACCTGGGCTCCGTTGCAGACGACTCATCAGAGCTGCTGTGACCGTTGAACCAGCCAGAAACCATGCGAACCAGGGCAGGCCGAGCATTGCACGGCGTTCCGTCACACGCGACGATTCCCGCTTCACGCGAACCCGCCAGCTGACCTGTTTCAGCCTTGGAATGTGGACTGGTGGGGTTTCGACGCTGATTTCGGGTGAAGACCGCAGGCCGGTTCCAAGCGGCAGTGTGAGAACGGCTGTTTGGCCTTTTGGCACAGGACGGTAGCCAAAGTGCCGATCCATCGTGTCCCATGAGGCGGCAAGCAGTGCCGCGGAAGCGATCAGCGGGATAGCGATTTGTCGTAAAAGCCTGAAGTTCTCACGCAGGAGTTCCAGTTGGGCGCGAAAAACAAGGCCGGGTTCGTCAGCGAAAAGGCGGAAGGACATGGCGTGTGCCAGCATTCGGTTGACTGTTCGCTTTACATCCGCCCGGTTCACGAGGCGGCGGAATAACAATGCATTGATCAGGCCGAAAACCATGGACGTGAAGACGAGCACAATCACTCCAAATAACCCAAGCCCTTTAAGCGCCTGGTGACAGCGTCCATTGCTTCGGCCTCTTCGATTCCGGCGAGTTGCTTTTCTATGGCGTGGATGACGAACTCTTCCACCGAACTGTACCCCGCTTTTTGAGCGGCTGCGACGGCACGCTCATACAATTCCGGCGGAAGCTTTATTGCGTACCGTGAAAACATTTATACGTGCTGGGAAACGGAGAGCACATTGCCGTCGGGATCTTTGAACCACGCCACCTTGTCGCCGGCGGGAAATGTGAACACGCCGTTGTCCGCGTGAGTGAAGCCAGGGAAGCGCTCGAAGACGACACCAGACTCGTTCAACTGCGCGACTGTTTCATCAATGTCGTCGACTTGCCAGCCCAGAACAGTACCCTGCGCGGGATGAACTGCGCGCGCCTTTACGATCCGGATCATGGTGCCGAAGGCGTCGAATACCAACGCGAAGCCGTCGTCTTTGATGAAGCGGAATCCCAATGCGTCGCCATAAAACGCGATGCAGGCATCCGGAGACGCGGTATTGAGAAACGCAACAATTTTATCGAGGGGCATGTCGAGTACCACCATAGCTCAATAAAGACTCAGGATAGCGGACGAGAGATTCTTGAGAGACGGGTTCGGCGCGGTGAGGCCGGGGCTGAGAAATAAGACTCCGGGCACGCGATCCGCACTGATGCAATGATCGGCGATCCACGCGTCGCGATTCGTTTCAAATACAGTGAGCGGGATTTCTCCCAGACCGGTCTCCCATGAAGCGCGGTAGCCGGGGGCGTAGCCGATTTCGAGATCGGGCGCGACGGCGCGATTGTCTGGCGCGGCTTTCACTTTCGTGACGGATTCTATGACTGTGGAATTGCTTTCCGGATCGCGCAATGAGAGCAGTCGCTGGGTTATATCGCCGGGGTCCGCTCCTGAAAGATAGAGAGCATTTAGGCCGATGGCCCAGGCTTTCGTGTTCACCCAATCGATCTCGCCGTTTGCATCGCGCGCGAGGAGGCCTTGTTCCAGCAGCCAGGTGTTTAGGTTGACGGCGCGGTTGAATGTGGAGAAGCCGTGATCGGACATGACGACAAGACCGGCGTCAGGTTCGCGGCGGCGGACTTCGCCAATGGATGCGTCGACAGCCTGATAGAAGGCCAGTAATTCGGAATCGTATTTGCCCCAGAGGATGTGAGAGTTCTGATCGACGGTGGAGAAATAGAAGAACAGGAAACCGTCGCGGTAGTTATCGAGAGTGCGGCTTAACAGGTGGATTTCATCATTCAGCACGAGACGGCTCTGAGCGAGGAACTCGGCGTGCGTAAGTACGTCCTGGCGCAGGGCGGACGTGTCTTCGGCGATTCCCAGCGTGGAGAAGCGCCCCATCCGCGGGGCGAACCCTTTGGGCGCCGAGATGGGGAGCGCCGGGTTGTTGGGATCGACGTTTACAGGTGAGACGTAGAGTTCGAAGCCTGGGTGCAGTTGCTTCGCGTAGACCCGAACCATGCCGTACGCGGTTGCGATGTGCGGAATTAGCGGGAACCGCAGTGGAATCCAGTCTGACCATTCGCCCTGCCGCAGAACTGTGAGCGTTTCACCCGCCGCAATTCGCGCAACGGGCCTTTCAGGGTCGATGTCAGCGTCCAGAGTTACCGCTGCATATTCCTGCCCTCTCAGCAGCGTATTGGGAGGCCCTTCAAGGCGCAGCGCAACGTGGTGATCCGCAACCCGCACTTTTCGGACGATGCCGCCCGAGACCCTGTGCGAACTCTCGTCCGAACTGTCGGTGTAGTAGGTGAAGGTGCCCTGCGTGCCGCGCAGGTCCGGAGTGCCCATGCCGGAAATCTCGTTGCCGACTGAAGATGGCGGATAGTTCACGGGTATTCGCACAATGGTGACTGGCACACCGCGATCGGCGAGCTTCCCCCAGAAAGGCTCGCCTTTTCGTAACGACTCGATGTGTGGACTGGTAAGGGGCAGCCGGTATTTGCCGAGCGGCAGGGCGAAGCGAGGTTCGACGGTGCGATCCGTTGACAGAAACGGCTCATGAGTGGCGGGGTCGCGATGAACGAAATCGAAGATACCGTGGTCACCCGGATCGAGCCCCGTGATGAAGGTAGACCACGCGACGGGACTCTGAGGCGGCGTTGTGGTGGCGAGTCTTTGAAAGCTACCCTCGCGGCGCAAACGATCGAGGTTCGGCAGGTCTGCCCAGTGGCGTTCGACAAACCCGGGATCCATGCCATCGACGCCGATCACGATGACTTTGCGATGCGATTGCCGCGCGCAGGCGGAGAGAAGTATGACGGCTGCGGCAAGCAGTATTTCAGGCAGGCGCGACAACAGAGGTCCCCTCCATCCACGGGGGCGCCGGGACTCCAAACAGGTGCAGCGCGGTGGCGGCCATGTCTTCGATACCGGGGTCTTGCGCGGCGATTGGTATGTTTGAGAAAAGCACGCCCGGTACGAGATGCGGATCGACGCAGTGATCGCCGCACCAGGGTTTGTCGTTGTCTTCGAAAACCTGCGCGGATGTCTTTCCAACGGTCGCGGCCCATGAGGCGCGGTATCCATCCGCATAGCCAATGATGAGATCGGGCGCTGAGCTTAGGTACGGACCATTGTAGAGATCGGGAGCGGGATACGCTTTGTGGATAGCGGTTCGGCCGCCGTCGAGGAGGCCACTCAGCTTCGAGGCCAACTCACGCCGCAAACGATTTGCGTCTTCGGGCTCTACGATGCCCTGCGCTTCCCTGCCCCGCAGATTGATGTAGAGACCGCTCAGACCGAATGTATAGGCGCGGGTGCGGGACCAGTCGACGCCTTCGAAGTATTCGCCCGATTCTTCCTTATCGCGCAGCAGAGCCAGATATCCTTCGCGGCGCAGCCATGCATTCAGATTCACGCCGCGCTGGAACGAACAGAAGCCATGGTCGGAGAGAACGAACAGGGCTGTTTGTTTGTCTACGTGCGGCATCGTCTGGCCAAGGATTCTGTCCATGTCAACGTACAGAGCGTCGATCACATCCTGCTGTCCGAAACACATGTGCTGTACGCGGTCTGTGGTATCGAAGACGCAGGCCACCGTGCCGCGGCGAGTGTGGTCGAGCGCGCTGAAGAACATATCCTCGCGCTCACGCTGAATGTCGCGCGCCTGTGACAGAAAGGCCGGTTGGTCGATTGCGCCCTCGTTCAGCGCCCATGTGTCTTCGGCCATGCCGAGCGTTGAAAAAGAACCCAGCAATTTCGCCAGATACATGGCGTAGCAGCGTGGATGGCTGATGGGCAGAGCAGGATCTTCGGGGTCGATTTGAACGGGTGTGGCGTACAGCGAGAACTCAGGCTCTGAGCACATTAAGAGGAAGCGAACGATTCCGTGCGCGGATGGAAAATGAAGGCGAATCCAAGGCGTGTATTCGCCCACGCGCAGTGTGTGCGACTGCCCCTGCATCTGAAGCACAGAATCGCGGATGACGAACGGAATGCCCTCCGTATCGGGGCCCTGAAGAATGCCGTCTGGTGAATTGAATTTAGAAAACGTACCCTGCGTGCCGCGCAGATCCGGCGTACACATGGCCGAAAGCAATCGCCCTTTGAAAGCTTCGGGGGGAAACGTGATGGGAACCCGCAGGATGGTACTGCCGATATTGTGACGACCGAGAATTTTCCAGAAAGGCTCGCTTTTGCGGCGCATCTGAACGCCTTGCCGGGTGACTTTCGCGGATGAGAGTTCCGGCGCGTATGTGCGCAAATCGCGGTTCAGGAAATCGAAGATGTTGTGTTTCGCCGGGTTCACGCCGGTGGCAAATGTGGACCACGCAACAGGCGAAAGCGCCGGGAAAGTAGTTCGAAGCCTGCGGTAACCGCCGCTTTCTCTAAGCGCTGAGAAGTTCGGCAGCTTACCTTCCGCCATAAGACGGTCCGTAACGCCGGGGTCAAGCCCGTCGAAGCCTAAAAAGATTATCTTCTTCACGAGACCGCGTCGTCGCGCCGCCACGCCGCGTAAGGCACGAAACGGCCAGAACAGAAGCGACGCTATGCCGGCCAGAACGGACACAATCAGTGTCAGAAAAGAGCCCAGAAACGCGAAGCCCGCGCCGGGTCCGATATACGCGGGTATTGGTGTATGCACGGCTGAGTTCAGAATAAGACATGGCGAGAACGCTGGAGCGCGCGCCCGAAGAACTTCGCCATGGACGACTGCAGCGATTGGGCGAAGGCATCGGGAAAGTGGTCTATGCGTCTGAGCACTGGGTTGTAAAGCGCGAGCGCTCATCCAGTGAGGTGGTTGCTCTGATTCTTCTTTGGAAAATGCTGCGTCGATCGGCGCACAGAATTCCGTTTGGCTGGGGCGACCGGCTCCTGAAGCGCCCATCACGCATTATTCGTTTCATGCGGATGGTGGTGGAAGGCGTCATGGCAGTAATGCCCAGGAATATCTGGTACACCGATCATGTAGCCGGCGTGCTGCGCACGTACGTGGCGCGGGACCGGCGCGGCACACGGTTGGCCCGTGAGCATTTAGCCGATTCGCCACTGTTGCCGGAAGTGATTTCGTTTCCCGCGGAAACTGTACTGGTGGGTGGATGGCCCGGCTGGCTCACGATCCGGGAAGCGACGGAGCGCGTGGAAAACACACTCGACCGCCGGGTGGAAGAACTGGCGGCCGCCGGCGATTTCACTACGCTCGAAACCTGGCTGAACAGGTTTCTGGATACGCGCCTTTCAGGCTGGCAAAGCGGGCTTTTTTCAGTAGACGCGCACCTGAAGAATTTCGGCGTGATTGGCGACCGCGTGGTGCTGCTCGACACAGGGGGGCTGACGAACCGGTGGAGCGATATTGCCGACCGTTTGGCTAAGGACGAGAAAGTGGAAGAGCCGCACGTGCAACTGGGGTTGGGAGCGGCTCTTGCAAAGCGGCCGGAACTTGCCCGGCGATTCAATGACAGGTGGAAAAGCATGGTCAATCGGAGTGCTGTCGGTGATATTCTTGGTGCCGAATGCGAACCCGCCGATTGATTGCGCTGCCTGTTGCGCTTGCTTGCGTGTCTGCGCTTGCCGCGCCGCCCGCCACTTACTACCCGACGAAAGCCTGGCACGAATCCACGCCGGAGGAGCAGGGACTCGATTCCCAGGTGCTGGCCGGAATGGTGGATAGCATTTCGCGGAAGCATCTCAACGTCCACAGCGTTACAGTGATTCGCCACGGGAACGTTGTTCTGGATACTTATTTCTATCCGTATAGACCGACTGCAACGCACGACGTCGCATCGGTCACGAAGAGCATCACAGCGGCTATCACGGGAATCGCCGTGGATAAGGGGCTGCTCAAAACGGATGAGACGATGCTTTCGTTTTTTCCGAAAGAAGCGCCTGACGATCCCGACGCAATGAAGAAGAAGATCACGGTCGCCAATCTGCTTTCGATGCAGCCCGGGCTCGATTGCGGCTTTGCGCCGGGCGAGCAGGAACTCGAAGGAATGCGGCGGACGAATGAATGGCTGAAGTTCACGCTGGCGCTGCCGATGAAGTACGAGCCTGGCACGAAGTTCGGCTATTGCAGCCCCGGTTATCACGTGCTGTCGTCTATCGTAGGCGCGGTTGCGCGTGAGCCTCTGGTCGATTTCGGCAGGAAGAATCTGTTCGAGCCGCTGGGAATAAAGGACGTGATCTGGCCTCCGGATGAGCAGGGTCGCACCCATGGGTGGGGTGACAGCCATTTCTATCCGCGCGATTTCGGCAAGATCGGTTACTTGTATCTGCACGACGGTCAGTGGGACGGTAAGCAAATCGTATCGGCGGACTGGGTTCATAAATCGATCACGAAGCAAGCTGATCCGGGGCGCGGCGGCGGCGCTGGCGGCGGTTATGGCCTTGGCTGGTGGCTGGCAAATGTTGGGGACCTTGCGGAGTTCGGCGGCAATGGGCGCGGTGGTCAGCGGGTTGCCGTGTGGCCCGAGAAGGACATGATTGTTGTGATCACGGGCGGTGGCTATCCGGCGAGTGAAGTGCTGCCCGTCGTGGCGAAAGCCATCGCGTCCGACAAGGCGCTGCCGGCGAATGCGGATGCGCTTCGTGAGTTGAAGGGAAAGGTGGCGGACGCGGCCAGGGAGCCTCTGGCCACAGCGACGCCGGAGTTGCCCGCATTGGCGAAGAGTGTGTCCGGTGCCACATGGGTATTCCCCCGGAACTCTTCACGGCTCGACGGATTGTCATTGACGTTCAATGGCCCAAAGGAAGCGCGCCTCAAGGTGAAATATCTCGGAACGGATCTGAGCTTTCCAGTGGGTTTGAACGGAATCTACAGGCTTGGTCCGTACGGGCCTTTGGGTCTTCTCGCGGGAGCCACCGGGCACTGGACTTCCGATACCGATTTCCTGCTGGACCTGAATTTCATTTCCAACATCAATCACTACACGGTGGCTATTCACTTCAATGGAGATCAAATCGAGACGACGATCAACGAGTCATCGGGCCTGATGCGCAACGGGAAGGTTGTTGGAAAGAGGATCTAGCGCCATGAAGCGAAGAAGGTTCCTGGGCGGAGCGGGAGCCGCTCTTGGTTCCGGCATTTTCCGCATCTGCTTCGGGCAGCAGAACCAAGCCGCGCGCGCACTGGCGCTGATTGGAGATCGTTATCATAATCCGGATTACATTCGCGTGGCACTGACGAAGGTTTTCGGCAGAACAAATGTGACGGTCGATTACACGAATCTGTACGATAAGCTATCGGCAAACCTGCTGCGCGATTACCAGCTTTTTGTCTGTTTGCGGGATGGGATGATCTGGCCGGAAGGTTATCTGGGTCCCGATGCCTATACGCAATATGAGGCGGGGCTTGAGAACAACTCTGATTTCCCGGCGCCCAGGGCTGAGTTCTGGATCAAAGAAGATCAGGCCGCGGCGGTGAAGGACTTTGTGAATGCGGGCGGCGGGTTTTATTCTCTGCATAACAACAGCCATGTTTCAGTGACATCGAAAACGTTCCGCGAAGTGCAGGGCGGCGCCTATATTGGGCATCCCACGCTGCGGCCGTTTAAGGTTCGAGTGGTGAATTCCAGGCATCCGATTACACAGGGAATTCGCGATTTCATGGTGAATGACGAGCAGCATTACGTGGAATACGACAAGGACCCGAAATACAAACTGCTTGAGGCCGAGAATGTGGATGGCCTTGGGTTTCAAACGTATGGGACGAAGTCTGTCGCGGGATGGGCTTACGACTATGGCAAAGGGCGCGTAGTTTTCACTTCACCTGGGCATACGATCCATGCTCTCTGGAATCCCGAGTACGTGAAATTGCAGCGACGGGCAGTTCAATGGCTGATGAAGGAAATCTGAGATGAACAGGCGAATATTCCTGAAATCGATTGCGGGGGCGGGCACGGCGGCATTCGCGCATCTTCCGTTGATGCGGGCTGCGCTGCCGAAGATGAAGATCACGCGCGTCCGGGCCTTCGCGCCGCCACGGCCGAATCCTCTGTTCAATCAGGCTGACACCGTTGTGACGATCGAGACCGACGCCGGAATCACCGGCGTGGGAGAAGGCGGCTTCCCGGATACGCTGAAACAGTGCGCAGGCCGCCTCATTGGGAAAGATCCGCAGCATATCGAGCAACTCTGGCAGGATATGTCGCGATCGTTCTTCTATCCGCCGGGACGTGAGAAGGAAGACGCCCTGGGGGCGCTCGATCTTGCTTTATGGGATATTCGGGGCAAGGTTCTCAAGCTGCCTGTGCATCAAATTCTGGGCGGCATGTCACGCAATTTCTGCGAGTGTTACAACACGGGCGGCACCGTTCCCGGTATCAAGCCCGGCATGAGCCTGAAAGACCGCGCGGCGGCGACCGTAGCGGCAGGTTATCGCGCATTCCGCATGGGTGCCGCCGATACGCCCGCGAATACGACGTACAACACTCGCCAGAAGGTAAATCAGCTGTACGACGATTGCGCGCAGGTGCGCGATGGCGTGGGGAAGAACGGCGATTTCTGCATCGACTTTCACCAGCGCTTCGATCTCGCAGACGCGGTTCGCGGCTGCGATTTGATTGAGAACCTGGCGCCGTTTTTTGTGGAAGATCCGGTGCGCGCAGAAGCTTTCAATGACGATCTGCCGAAATTGCGGAAAATGGTAAAGGTGCCTATCGCGGCGGGCGAGGAGTGGGGCAATCGCTGGGACTTCAATCGGCTTGTGGAGAATCACGACATCGATTATGTTCGCGCAACGCTTCCGAACGTGGGTGGTATCACAGAGATGATGAAAGTCGCGGCGATCTGCGAGACACATTTCGTTGGGATCGTGCCGCATTTTACGGGACCCATCGCGACGGCGGCGCTGGTGAATTCTCTGGGTACGTTTTCGGGCCCGCTGCTTATGGAATACGGGTTTGCCGGGAGGGAACTGCCGCATTTACCGGTGTGTCTCGACTTTAAAGAGGGCAAGCTGTATCCGAACGATCGTCCGGGACTCGGCGTGGAATTGGATATGAGCAAGTTGACGCAGATTCTGGAGGTCACGCGGTTCGATACGAATCGTGCTCAGACGTATTTCAGGCCTGACGGTTCGATCACTAACTGGTAATGGGCGCGGTCACTCATACGACGCGGTCACCTCCGATGTGCCGATAAGTTTGCCGCCGGGACTTAGTTTGAGACGATAAAGTCGAAATGAACCTGCCGGATCTGAGTTCGCAGTCGCATCGCCGCCTGAACCCACTCACTGGAGAATGGGTGCTGGTTTCGCCGCATCGTACGGACCGGCCGTGGCAAGGTCAGATGGAGGAGGCGCCGCCCGCCGCGGGCATTCAGTATGACCCGGCCTGTTATCTATGCCCGGGTAATTCGCGCGCGGGAGGCGCGAAGAATCCCGCATACACCAGTACCTTCGTTTTCGATAACGACTTCGCTGCCCTGACGCCTGGTGTGGCTGAGTGGAGCAGCACAGAAAGCGGATTGCTGGTGGCCGAGGGCGAATCGGGGCGGTGCCGTGTGGTCTGTTTTTCTCCCCGCCATGACCTCACGCTGGGCCTTATGGAAACGCGGGATATTGCGCGCGTGGTTGACGTCTGGGCTGAGCAGTTCCTCGAACTGGGGGGAGACCCCGGGATCCGCAGCGTACAGATTTTTGAGAACAGGGGCGCGATGATGGGCGCCAGTAACCCTCATCCCCATTGCCAGATTTGGGCGACTGAGCATATCCCGAATGAACTGCACAAAGAATTGGTATCGCAGAGTGCATACTTCCGGACGCATTCATCTACGCTCGTTGGAGACTACCTCGCGATTGAAGAACGTAAACAAGAGCGACTGGTGTGCCGCAACGACGATTTTGTGGCGCTGGTGCCATTTTGGGCGGTGTGGCCTTTCGAAACAATTGTGATTTCCAGAAGACCCGTCGCGTCAATCGATGCGCTCAATGGGCGCGAACGAAATGCGCTGGCCGACATCCTGAAACAGGTCACGGTGCGGTACGACAACCTGTTCCGAACTTCGTTCCCGTATTCGATGGGCTTTCATCAAAAGCCGACGGACGGCGCGGATCACCCATACCTTCACCTGCACGCGCATTTCTATCCGCCGCTGCTGCGCTCGGCTACGGTGAAGAAGTTCCTGGTAGGATTTGAAATGCTGGGCATGCCGCAGCGCGATATCACGCCGGAGACAGCCGCGGGCCGACTTCGAGAGCTTTCGGACCGGCACTATCCTGGCGCATCGTAATCAGCGCGAGCAACGGTTCCATAACGTTGATACGCCAGGGCTGGGACGGGCTAAGGCTAAGGACACCAGGTTGCGGGCGTGCCTCGCGCCGTTTGGCCAGCGGAATTAAAGATCCCGACCAAGCGGAGATTCCTGGCGACAATAGGACATATGCGAAGGATCTGGCTCCCCGGGGCGATTCTGGTGTTTGCAGGCGCCGCGTTGGGTCAGGAGTTTGAAGTTGTTTCCGTAAAGCCAAACAACACGGGTTCGGGGAGTTCACATTCCAACAGCGATCAGGGACGGCTGACGGGAACGAATCTGAGCCTGAGAGATCTGATCGTCAACGCTTACGGAATTCGGGATTATCAGCTGCAGGGTCCGGAGTGGCTGAAAACGCAGCGCTTCGATATTGCCGGGAAGTTTCCCGAGGCACTTTCGAAGGACAGAGACAAGTACAGGGCGGCTCTGGAATCGATGATGCGGAAAATGCTGGCAGACCGCTTCAAGCTCGCGGTTCATCGTGATCAGAAGACCTTTTCGGTATACGGGCTGGTTGTCGCAAAGGGCGGGATTAAATTTAAGGAAGTACCTGACGGCGAAGCCCACAACAGCAGCAGTAACAATACGCACTACAAGGGGACGTGTGTTTCAATTGCCGGGTTCGCGGATTTTCTGGCGCGGCGACGCAGTGAACTGCCAGTAGACTTGCCGGTTCTCGACATGACCGGGTTGAAGGGCTTTTACGACCTGACGCTGGACTGGTTCCCCGAACCCCGCCCATGGGGACACGGAAAAACGGACGTACCGGTGGCGTTGGATAAATCGGGACCTACGCTTTTGGTGGCAATTGAAGAACAGTTGGGGCTGAAACTCGAAACGCGCAAGGCGCCGATTGAGATTTTGATCGTGGATCACGCGGAGAAGGTGCCCACCGAGAACTAACACCGCCCCGCCGCACCTGTGATGCAGACCGCGGGCGCGAGCCGGAGGAGGGCTTGCTGAAGCATTTTTAATTGCCCGGACCCTCCGGTTACCTTGACATCGGGGGCGCAGGATTTAATGATGAGGTTGGGTAGACAACCTAAAGGAACCGATCGATTTATGAATTCTCTCGTCCGTAACCTCACCTCGGCTGGCTTGATTTGTGGCGCCGCCATGCTGTTGACTACTAGCGCCTGGGCTGCCGACGCCACCGCCGGAAAGGCTATATATCTGGCGAAATGCAAGAGTTGCCATGGCACGGATGGCACTCCGCCGCCCGCGATGGCCAAAGCACTGGGCATCAAGCCTATCAGCGATCCGGCCACTCAGGCCAAGAGCGATGCCGCGCTGAAAGACGTGGTTACGAAAGGCGAAGGCAAAATGAAGCCCGTCTCCGGCATCGCGGGCGCGGATCTCGACAACTTGATCGCAGCGCTCCGGACGATGAAATAAGCTTTTCGTCTTCTCCGGGCATAAAGAAGGGCCGCGTTGTTCACGCGGCCCTTTTTTATGTTCGACAGCCGGTACACGATGCTCCGTGTATGGGCTACCGTTCGAGGTTATCGAAACAAGCCCACCAAATCCACATTTTTGGCGAGAATGGCCTTCTCCCGTGCCGGCGCCAAATTCTGTACCACCTTGTTGATGTGGCACTCGGCGCAGGTGTTCTGGAACGTGTGGCATGTCAGGCAGGAGCGCGTGTCCAGTTGGGCCGGAAGCGCATGAGCGCCTGCCTTGAACAGCGGCAGGGGATTGTGGCTGCGGGGCAGCTCATTGTGGCAATCGCTGCAATAAGCGGCCGTATGGCAAGTCGCGCAGCTGTTTCGGTCAAGAGCTACGTACTTGCCGTGCAGATCGTCCTTCCAGCGCGAAGTATGGTTCGCAGGGCGCATTACCGCATGACACCCCGAGCATTGTACCTTGGCATCCACCGACGGTATGACGTTAAGGTGGCAAACCGAGCACTTCGCATCAGCTGCAACCGACTCCGCTTCATGATTGCGTCGGAAGCCCTCTGTATGGAAGTCCGGCTTTACGTTCTTGGTGTGGCTGGTGGGAATCGCTGTCCCGGCAACGGTCTCCTCGTGGCAGGTCTTGCAATTTGACATCTGGAACTCCGCCTTTACCGCGCGTGAAGAATCGTGGCACTGCACGCAGTCAAGCATCTTTGGCAGTGACAGGTCTTTCAGGCTCGTGCTGGTGGGAATGGCGTAATGGCAGGTTGTGCAATGCAGATCGAACTGGGCGCGAGCCTTAAGATGCGGCGCATGAGAGAACGAGATCGCCATGTACTTACCGCCCGCGATCGGTCTTGTAGCGGTAAACCGGCGAGTTTCGGTGAACCCCGGGTTCTCAACTTCTTCCGGCGAGTGGCAATTGCGGCAACTGGCCGATTCCATGTTTGCCGACAACTCGGGTTTCATTCCGGCTTTCGAATGGCACGCGGCGCACTGTTCATGTCCGGGGAATGTGGCAAAAACGCCCTTCTGATCGAACTTATGACAGAACGTGCAGTCTGAGCGGAAGCCCGTCTTTGCGTCGATTCGTGCCTTCTTGTCTACGTGCTGAGCGTGCGAGAACTGAAACAGAATCGCCCGGCTCCCCTGGAATCGGGGGAAAGGAATCAAGTCCGAAGCCCCGCTTGGCGGGAACTCGCTGTGGCACTGGGCACAGATCACCTGCTTCAATTCTTTGTTGAAATCATCGCTGTGGCACGTCATGCACTGGTCGTGGCCCGGGCGCTTGAGAGTGACCGAGCCCTCCTTCGCCGGCGTGTGGCAAAGTTTGCAATCGAGCTCCCCGCCCAGCTTGTCCTTGTGGAATGCATGGATGAAGAATTCTTTGCCGCGGGCCATCGGCGGCGCGAACGGAGTGGCCGCGGGCTTTTGACCGAACGCGGGAATAAGAGCAAGCGCTAATACTGAAAGCGAATAAGCGAAGCGGCGCGCGAAGTTTGACATGGGGGTTCTCATTCTTGTCATGGGTTCTCTCTTGTCAGTACTTCCAGTTGACGCCGACCCGGAACACCTGGGAGTTCTTCAAGTCTGGCCGGAACAGGTAGAAGTCGTTGTCGAGGCTGTAATCGAAATACCCGCGGGTTCTGCGATCGAATCTAACCCACGCGCTTCCCAAAACCCCGCTCTGATGCAGGTTGTTGATGTAGAAGAACTGGTCCTGCATGCTGATCCGGCGGTAATAAACGCCGCCGCTAAGACTGAAACGGCCCTCGCCGAAAGCCCTGCGAATTTCGCCCGTCAGGTCTTTCACGCTCGTTTCGCCGGTTGAATGCAGATCGTCCAGCGTCGTGACTCCCAAAGGGCTAAGGCGGTCCGAATTGCGCTGATGATATTCGAAGAACGTTTCGATTTTTTTCCACGGGAAATACTGTCCGTTGAACCGATAATCTTCGAACGAAGTGTCGTACGGCCCCTCGTTGAGGGTATTGTTCAGGCGACGGACCACGAAAGCCGCCCCCCCGCGCAAATTGCCGAGAATCTGATGATGGGCTTCCACATCGATTTGCGAATACTGCGGGATCGGCCCAAGGTAAAGCCGGTACAGAGGATTCTTGGCCGCCAGGTCCCGCACATCGGTCGTGTAGTCAAATGTGTAGTCCTTATCGGTCAGCTTCTGGAAGAATCCGAAACGCATGCTGTCCCGTCCATTTCGCGAAGTGAAAAATCCAGCGGTTCGAAAATCCGTTGGGCTGCCGCCGTAAGACCTCAAATACGAATTCACAACCCAGTGATCGTTCAGGCGTTTCCGAACAATGAGCTTGTTCGACCCTTTGATGTACCACAGGGTTTGCAGTTCCACTGAGAAAGTCGGGCTGATCTTCAGGTTCAGATTCGCTCCGCCAATCCCGCGCTGAGCGGGGTCTGAGAAGAATGAGAACCGGCGTCCTCCGTAAACGCTCAGGTCGAATTTCGGCCGGCTGACCGAGAGGGCGCCGCCGTCAAACGATGCCAACTCCGCGCCGTAGACATTCAGCCGTCCGAGCTGCACCTGCATCCCCGCGAACGCACCATCGGTCGGCTTGCCGTTGATCTCAACCGAGGCGTCGAGAAATTCCCAGAGACGGTTCCCGTAGAATGTTTCGACCACGTTCTCCGCCGGCGACCCGATCTGAACTTTCGTCAGATCCTGCCGGTATCTCAGCGAGAAATGGGTGTTGATGCGGTCAGACCCGTAGCCTCTTGTTCCCAGGCTGATAAAAGACTCCACTCTGTTCGAGCCTGGCTGAAATGCGGAAGCGGATGGAATGCCGGCCGGATTGAACGTGCCGGTATCGGGCGCATTGATGACTCCGGAGTACGTTGGATTTCCTGTAAAGTTCGTTTGATAGCGTTCGTAGTTCGAACGGGTCTCAAAGAAGAAATGGTTGAGAAAATCTCCGACATCTGTCTGTTTCGGAGTTGCCTGGGGCTGTAGAAAAACAGGATCGGGAGCCGCGGTCGTCACGGCTCCTGACACCGCCATCAAGTTGTCCCATGCAGCCCCTATATCAGTTGGAGGCCCCGAGGATTTTTGATCGACGGGTTTTGCCTGTTGCCCGTAGGCGCAGACCAGCACGAAGGGGATAAAAACAAATTTACATGCGGAACTACTGGCTAATCGGCACATGATTTTAGTCAGACTTTATTTGTACATCACCAGGCCGCTTTTTACTAGCGTTTTTAACGGCCTGGCAAAGGTTTTAATGCCCGAGTTTTGCTAGTCTCGCTTTCGCCAGCGGAATGCGCCATGCATATGTATCGCTGTGCCACTGAGTCGCATCCAAATACGCCTGTAGTTCTTCGGCCTGTTTCGCCTTGTTGCCCTGCTCCGCATAAATCTCGGAGAGCGCCCAGTGGACGTGAGCATTGTTTGCTTTGTCCGCGGTTAACGCGGTGTATTGCGCGGTTACCGGAGACAGAGCCAGCTCTGCTTCGTAGGCCTGAATCGCCTTTTCCAAAAATTCTTCTTTGGACTGTGTGTCCGCGGACTTCCGGGCTTTGATCTCATACGCTTCGGCGATCAGGGAATTGATGCCAAGGCGCAGCGCATCGATTTGCAGCACTTCCTGATAGAGCGTAATGGCGACATCGGGCTGATCTTCAATCAAAAGATGAGCCAGCCGCAGGCGCGGCGTAAACATGCATGGCGCCGGGGTCAGGGTTGTGTTTGGCACAATCAGGGTCTTAACAATCTGGCAGGTCCCGTTGTCCAGACTATTCATTGAGAGCGCTTTTTGATAGTCTGCTATGGCCGCGGGAAAGTCCTCAAGGTCATCCTGATTGTGAATACCTCTCTGGACGAACTCCCAGAGGGTGGAGGGATTGGTGATCTTTAGCAGATTCCAATCCACTCTGCCTTCGAAGAAAAACGGATTCCGGTTCAGGTAATTCGGATTGTCCGCCTGGTAAGTCACGCCGGGCACGTAAGGCCCGTCCCCGGTTGTAACCGCCCCGGTCAGCGTCTGGGCGATAGACGAACCCGCCAGGGCCAGCGATCCAAACGTAATTAAAAGTACTTTTGTCGATTTATTCACTTTGAACCTCCCAGCGTGACAGTGGTTTCAGATGTTGTCAGATTCCTGTTGGTCTTGAGCAGCGTATCGATGGTGCTCTCCTTCAACAACTGTTTGTCCCCACCCGGTCCATCCGGTCCGGTTGTCTTGATCAGATAGCGAACGAAGACAGGCGGGAAGTGTTCGTCATGAACGATTGCCTTCACATGAAGCGGAGCCTTGAGAGTTACACCCAATTCGGCAAGTTCGTCCGCCGTTGGCAGAGTAAACCTGTACCGGAACTGGCGTGGCACCAGAGGTTGCAGTGAGCGGAAGTTATCCACCGTGTTCGCGGTTGCCGCATTAAACGTCTCTTCGTAGTGCGGAGTCAGGGCAACCAGCGGGTTCCCGTTGGCATCGTTGCGACCGATCTTCTGGCCGGGAAGGTATATCACGGTAAGTTCGTTGCGGAACAGCACCAGCCCGCCCTCTATTCCGGAATAGACGCGGTCATCAGGTCCGTTGTCGGGCCCAAGTTCGAACACCAAATTCTTGCTCCCGTTGTTGTCCGGGCCAGTAACATAGCTCCCAACCGGAACCGCGTGACCGCCATCCACCACGGCGTGGATATGTTCACTGTCTTCGTCGTCCAGATTGCCGTCGGGCTGCATTTCCCCGGTATCCGGGTGCGGTTTGTCCACCACATAACCGGACTGATACAGCACGAATCCATTGTCATCGGTGACGTTTAGCTGAAGGTAAGCCGTCCTTTCCTGGGAAAATCCAGCGGGGTAACGGTGTCCCGCCAGGCCGACTGCGTCGACCCGGACAACCATCTCCTTGCCAAGGGCGGCGGAGGGGTCGGTCTTCGATACATCAAGGCGCGCGGCATTCTCGAGCAGTTTCTGCCGGCGCGAGGCGAGCGCCTTGGGGATACCATATTCATCCACGCCTGGTTCATACGGATCCGGATAATCAGGACCAAGCCGCGCTTTCAGATCCGCGGCGCTTAACAGGGGAACGTCCGTTCCGGTGAAATGGTGATCTACCACGGCGCGCTTGGGAAGCGGGTACCCTGAGTCCGTCGAGATCCCGGGAACGGCCGCGAAGTTCTGCGCAAAGATCGCAGGGGTCGCGCTCGTGACCTTAATGGACCCGACCGTGTAGCTGGAGTCGCCCGCGAACGGGAAGAGCGACATATGGCAATCCTGGCAGCGAACAACCTTGCCGAACGGATTGTTGGTGCTGTTGTAAGCTCCGGTCTGCCATTCTGTACTGAGGTTTTCCAGGCGGAAGAACGGCAGGCTTGAGGCGTTTACGTTGTACTCGTAATTCTGCATGTCGCCAGGTCCGCCGCCGGGCAAACGCACATCATGGCAAGCGTTGCAAAAAGCCGAACTCCGGAGGAAGGAAATTTTGTTTTGATCGTTGCTCGAAACGTGGAACTGGTTCTTCGCGTTCACCGGGAACGGGAACGGTCCAACCTTCTCGATTGAAGAATTCAGCTTGAGGCTGGCGTTTGCGAAACTGTCCCGCTTGAAACTGCGGTCCAGATCGGGACCAGCCACATTGTGGCAGAAATCGCAGCTAATACCAGCGGTCGCGAGCGAGGGGAGCGCTCCGGGCGGGGGTGGGTCGCCGATCTTCGCCGGAATAATCTGATTGCCCGCGGAATCTACCATGTGGTAATCGCGCAGCGGACGGAACAGGTCCGGGCGGAACGCTGCACCAGTTGGTATCTCCGGTACTTCGCGCGCCTTAAGGTTGGTATCGCCCAGCCTTTCCACGTTCGCCGCGTGACAGGTAAAGCAGAAGCCCGCTCTGAGCTGCGATCCGTTCGCGATGACCGGCGAGGTGAACATGTTGGTGGTAAGGGGCGTGCCGTCGCTCGCGATTTTGGTGCTATCGCTATAGACGGGGCGAATTACTCCGCCCGCAATCAAGTTGGCCGACGTTTCGAGTCCGTTGAAGAGCGGACTTACGTTCCGATAGCCGGATTTAACGGAACTCCGCAGTTCATCGTATTGCCGCTGATGACAAGGGAGACAGTTCTGCGCGCGCTGAATGTCCTGCTGCTTCAGCGGCGCCTCCGGGTTTGGT
>Ga0105240_10000859_pt1 | contig 54758 bp, 52 predicted proteins | sample KBSC54metaG_FD_80426 | JGI IMG/M metagenome (GOLD analysis project Ga0105240, IMG submission 80426) | Corn rhizosphere microbial communities from Kellogg Biological Station, Michigan, USA - KBS C5-4 metaG | ecosystem: Host-associated > Plants > Roots > Rhizosphere > Soil | place: Michigan, USA... | reverse complement strand
GCGCGATACGACTTTGGCGGAGGCTTCGCCGGTTGGCTGGGAGTGGATAGCGTGTTCCACAACAACACTCCGACCATCGGGTTTGGCCTCATCCGTTAAAAGCGTGACAAGGCATGCCTTGTCGTGCCCTGACGATACAAGGAGCACTCATGAAAGTTATTCTCACCCAAACTGTGCCTAAGGTTGGCAAGCAAGGCACGGTCGCGAACGTCGCCGACGGATTCGCCCGCAATTACCTCTTCCCCCGCGGCTTCGCCATCGTGGCCGACAAGAAGCAGCTTGAAGCTCTCGATAAGCGAAACGCTCGCGTCGCGGTGAAGACCGCCGGCGAGAAGACCGCCGCCGAAGGCCTCCGCGATTCGATCGACGGCAAGACCGTCCGAATTCCGGGTCAGGTCGGTAAGGGACAGGGCAAGCTGTTCGGCGCCATCACCTCGCAGGACGTCGCCGACGCAGTCAAGAAGCAGCTCGGCGTCGAAGTCGACCGCCGCAAGATCGCGCTCGTCGAGCCGATCAAGAAGCTCGGTCTGCACACCGTCGAAATCGATCTGCACCGCGACGTCGACGCCAAGATCACCGTCGACGTGTTCGACCCGACGGCCCCGGTTCCGGTTGCGACGCCTGAGCCCGAAGACGACGAAGAGTAGGATTCTCTTCGTTGAGAGCCCGAGGTCCCTGGTTGGACCTCGGGCTTTTTTGTTTTTGGGTTTGTCAGGAGAGGGGTCGTACATTCTTGGCGTAAACGTCAAATCCCTTGTAGGCGGTGATCGGATGCTTGTGCCGCTCGCCGCAGGGGCTTTACGTTTGCGGTCGGCCGTACGCCGTCGCGGAGGGCGCCCAGGGCGACCTCCGCCTACAATGGCGTCTCGGTTGTTGGCGGGGTTTTCGCGGCATCCCCGGCACCATCGCGTCGACGCTCCTGTCCCGTCTACACCCTTCGGGGTTGGTTTGCGTGCATTGGGTCGATTCCCCAAAACCGTGGAATTTCGTGGCCTACTCTTCCGTCTTTCGCTCGATGAACTCCAAAGGATGCTCGCCCAAGTCGTCCGGATGGGCGCGCCAATCGGCAGGCTCGATCGCCTTATAAATCGCATGCTCGTGCCGGCCGCGATACGCCCAGCCTTGGTCGCCGTAACTCCAGTGCCAGTATTCGCTGGGGTAGTTGGTGATGCCGGCTCCTACCATCGCCTGGGCGAGGGTGTCCCGGTTCTTTCGAGCCTCCGGCGTTAGATTTGGAGCGGCGAAGACGAAGCCGGCGGGGTCGTACTCAACGTACGGGGACCTAACGTCCAGAGGATTGCCTTCCAAGTCCGTCAAAGTCACGTCTATCGCGGCCCCCGTCGAGTGGGGTGGAGGCACACGCAGGTTCATAGGCGCGGTGAATTGGTTGACGAGGCGGGTGAGCGCGGCATGCGACTTTTCCGGGTAGCGAGTTGCGAATTGCTTCCAGACCGCTGCGTACATTCGCCGCTGGATGTGCGGCGCGCGCCAACCCTCGACCACGAGGATACGGAATCCCTTGCTCATGAGGTCCGCGTTCGCCGCGCAAAGTTTCTCCGCCACCGTCTTTCTGAGCACCGTCTCTCGCCGATACGTGAACCGCGGACGGTCCATCTGAAGGTCGGGGCAAAGTTTGAGGAAGTCGACGAGCGGTTCGCCGTTGTCGCGGATCCGGATTTTGCGAAGCTCGCTGACGGGTTCGGCGATGGAAAGGCGGGGGAGTTCGGTCATGGGCTTCGGTCTCTCTATTGTGTAAGGTTCGCCTCCTTAGAGGTCCAACGGATTAGCGATTGCAACCCGCGAGATCGGGAACGTGTAGGGAGGCATATCGGTCACATGACTGCAATCCAGCCTTTTGCCTTACGGAAAACCTAACCATGATTAACAAACAGACTCTCGTCGCCGGCCTTGTTCTCAGCTCGTCGCTCGTCCTGCCCGCCGCGGCCAATGCCCAGACCCACAAGGTCAAGCACATCAAGGCCAAGTCGATCGCCGCCGGCATCGCCGCCTACGAAGTAGCCAAGCACACGGGTCGCCCCGGCCACAAGAACATCGCCCAGCGCCACCCAGTCCTCACCGGCATCGCCGCGGGCATGGCGATGAAGCATCACCTCAAGAAGAAGAGCCACTAGCCCTCTCCGCGCTACCGCGCTCAGGACCCTGCACAAACATCAGGGTCCTGGCTACATCTGGTCTGTCGGTTACCGGCGTGATTTTCGCGGCACAGGTTCAAGCGAAAAGGGACGGCACAGACATCATCAATAACCGATCGGCCCCGCTAATCCAGAACCTCTGCCCGTAACCGGTAAGCCGCCCAAGCGATAACGCGCTCAGTAGCCGGATCGGACGGAATCAACCAAGTTTCTCGGCGCAAAATGCGTCAAAAGAATTCCCGCGAATACGAACGGTAGGATAAACACCTCAAGGCCATCGACCAGAAGGTCCAGACCAATTCCGAAAGGAAGAAACGCTAAAACCGCCTCTAGAGGGAACTCAAGCGCCGCCAATGCCGCAACAACCCCGACTCCGAGCAGACCAGCCACGAACTTCGCCCCGCTTGAAACGCGACGATCCCGGAAGAGCGACAGCCCGAGCCGGTAATCCAACCAACCTTGGCGTTGGGCATGCGCGGCCACCGCTCTGCCGGCTCGATTTGCAATGATTCTTGACATCCTGCTCTTCCTAACGCCGGGCACGGGGAAGAGGTTGTGGACTAGTTCTTTATCCGGCAGGAAAAAGCTGACTCACATCGATTGAGCCACCAAGTAAAGGAACGTGAATAGATTCGGACAAGGGAACGAAACGTTCCGACTGATACCTGCTCCCAACTGGCTCGGAAAATTCCCAAATGCCTCGCCTCACGCCATCGACTACCCAGTAGGTTGCAATTCCAGACTTAGCGTAAGCCTCCTTCTTGCTCCCAGGGTCCGTCGCTCGTGAGCTAACGGAGACTTCGACCACGAATCGGACCTGTCGCCCCGTGGCTAGATCCTCACTGTCCATCGCATCTGGGCTGACGAAAATAATCTCCGGGTCGAAGACATTTCCCTCCGGGAGAACGATCGTCGAATTGAATTCCATCCCTTGCTCAACCACCCGTCGAACCGAAGGCCCTCTGCAAGGCTCTGAAAATGAACCGGTGCACCTTTCCCTGTGGCATTGCTTCAATCATCTGGCCATCGATAAGCTCGATGCCCCGGCCTTCCGGAATAATCCCGGACTCGACGAGCGCCAAATAGCGCTCGTTAGACCATCGAAATGGCCGCTCTGCACTGGTGGCTACACCTGCGACATCCATAAACACATTCTACGAGCGAACATCTCATAAACGACAACGCCCTCCGAGGAAAACCTCGGAGGGCGACTGACGCCTTACAGGTGCTTGTTCACTCGAGCCAGAATGCTCGCCCGAGGCATCGCACCGACCGCGACATCCACGACCTGGCCGCCCTTCAAAAACGTCAAGTTCGGAATTCCCTGAACCCCGTAGTGAGTCGCGATCTCCGGCGATTCATCCACATTTACCTTCAGAACCGTTACTTTTCCGGCCAGCTCGGTCGCGACCGCCTCAAGCTCCGGCTCCATGCGGCGGCAAGGACCACACCAGGGTGCCGAGAAATCGACGAGAACCAAACCTTCGGCCTCGACGGCCTTCGACTGAAACTGTGCGGTGGTGACTTCTAAAACTGCGCTCATATCTTTATCTCCGAACCATATTGTCCCCTAGACAACGTTCGATTGTCAAGTAGTCATTTAACTATTTGATTCAAGGTAGAATGAACGACATGGTCGAACTCTCCTTAGAGGATCGCGCCCGCGTATTCGCTGCCCTATCCGATCCGACGCGCCTGAAGCTCGTCGAACTGCTCGCGCAAGAGGAAGAGCTTTGCGGAACGCAGATCGCGCAACGCGCCGGCATCAGCATGGCGCTGCTCAGCCACCACTGGCGTGTCCTGAGCGAAGCCGGACTAGCCGTACGCGAGCGAAGGGGCCAGCGTCAATATTGCCGCGTCGATCGAGACATCCTTGAGGCCGCCCTGTGCGCGGTTTGGCCTCACCGGCGGATTCGTTCTCATTTGTCTACCGCTCCTCCTTGCGGTGAAGTTGTCCATTCTTGACTTAAAGGTCTACTTTCCGGCCAAAATAGATCGTAGATACAGACGTCGACGTCTTCGTCCGCTCCGCAATGTCCGTCTGGTCACCGCCTTTTACCATGCTAGAAATTAAGAACCTTCACGCCCGAATCGAGGACAAACAGATCCTTCGCGGCATCGACCTAACCGTCAATGCGGGCGAAATCCACGCGATCATGGGTCCCAACGGGTCCGGCAAGAGCACGCTCGCGAGCGTCCTCGCCGGCAAGAAGGACTATGAAGTCACCGAAGGTTCCATCGAACTCGACGGCAAGGACCTCCTGGAGTTGGAGCCCGACGAGCGCGCCGGTGAAGGCATTTTCCTCGCCTTCCAGTATCCGGTCGAGATTCCCGGCGTCAACAACACCTACTTCCTGCGCGCCGCCTTGAATGCCATCCGCAAGTACCGTGGCCAGCCGGAGCTTTCGATGAGCGAGTTCCGGAAGCACATGCTCGCCAAGGCCGAGATGATGGAGCTCGACTCCGCGATGCTCTCCCGCGCCGTTAACGAAGGGTTCTCCGGCGGCGAAAAGAAGCGCAACGAGATTTTCCAGATGGCCGTCCTCGAACCCAAGCTTTGCGTGCTTGACGAGACCGACTCCGGTCTCGACATCGACGCCCTGAAGATCGTCTCCGAAGGCGTAAACCGCATGCGAAGCCCTGAGCGAGCGGTCATCGTAGTCACCCACTACCAGCGCCTGCTGAACTACATCGTGCCCGACTTCGTGCACGTGCTCATGAATGGCCGCATCGTCAAGTCGGGTGGACGCGAACTCGCCCTCACCCTGGAAGAGCAAGGCTACGGTTTCCTCGAAGGAACGCCGGCCGGAGCTTCCGCTTAACTACCTGGGCAACGAAGCCGCACACTATTTTTTGATTTCCCACCTAATGCCGACCTCACTCCTCGATCACTACGAACTTGTAAAGGGGCTCCTATCCACCTACGGCCCCGACCATCTCGCGGCAATGCGGGATCGGTCGTTCGGGGAATTCCAGAAGTTCGGCGTTCCGACCCAGAAGGATGAGGAGTTCAAATACCTCTCCCTTCGCGCCCTCGAAGACGGCGGTTTTCAGCCGGCTTACGGGGCCACGGTCGACCGACTCGACGTCGAAAAGACCACCCTTGGCCTGATCGAAGCCGCGACCGTAACTTTCGTAAACGGCCAACATGCGCCCGAACTCGTCACCCAGCACAAGTTGCCGAAGGGCGTCTTCGTGGGCTCGATTCAGGACGCGTACGCCAACTTTCCGGACATCCTGACCCAGCACCTCGGGAACATCGCGACGTTGAAGGGCCGGCTCGGCTCGACCAACGATGAGCGATTCGTGCACCTGAACACCGCTTACCTGGGCGAGGGCGCGTTCATCTACGTCCCCAAAGGCGTGAGCGTCGAGGTCCCGATCCACGTCCAGTACCTGACCAAAGCCGACCACGGACCGTTGGTCAGCCATCCGCGAACCCTCATCGTGCTCGACGACCACTCGGACGCTAAGGTCATCGAGAGCTACCTCGGGCTTCAGGGGGTCTACTTCACCAATGCGGTCACTGAAGTCTATCTCGGCGAGGACGCGATCCTCGAACACACGAAGTACCAGGACGAGACGGCAGAGTCGGTTTTCATCTCGAACCTCTCGGTCCACCAGTCCGATAGCTCCACTTACACCTCGAACGTGGCGAACTTCGGCGGCCACCTCGTGCGGAACGATCTTAACGTTTGGCTGGACGGCGAGCGTACGGAAACCTGGTTGAATGCCGCGAGCGTCGGTCTCGACCATCAGGTCGTCGACAACCACACTCGGCTCGACCACGCCAAGCCGAACTGCAATTCGTTCCAGGTCTATAAGGCGATTCTCGGCGACCATGCGGTCGGCGTCTTCAACGGCAAGATCTTCGTTTACGAGGATGCGCAGAAGACGGACGCGAAGCAGACGAATCAGGCGATCCTACTTTCTCCGACCGCCACGATCAACACGAAGCCGCAGCTTGAGATCTTCGCGGACGACGTGAAGTGCACCCACGGCGCCACGGTGGGCCAACTTCGCGAAGATGCCATGTTTTATCTTCAGTCCCGGGGCATTCCGAAAGCGGAGTCTCAGGCGCTCTTGGTTTATGCGTTCGCTGCGGAAGTTCTCGAAAAAATTACCATCCCGTCTGTGCGAACGGCACTGGAAAAAGTGCTGTACGATAAGCTAGGAGCGTCGGAAAAGCTGCCTCATGCCGAGTAACCCGTCCGCGGTCGAGCTATCCCTTTCAGAGACATTTTTGTCTATCGCGGCCCCGCTTTTGGACCTCATCCCCTTTGGTAAGGCAATGCCCGCCTTGCGTGACTCGATAAGTCACCCCAAAGAAGTCACCAAGGCCGCTGAGCAAATCGCCGCAACTTGCGACGCTTCGCTTCAAGCGGCCGTTTTTCTTTATGTGGACGACATTGCCCGGGCCCATGAGGCCGCGCAAGCCGACGAAACGCCGGAAGGCGCATACTGGCACGGCATCGTCCATCGCCGCGAAGGCGACTTTTCCAACGCGAAGTATTGGTTCCGGCGCGCCGGCACCCTTCCCTCTCGACTCAATCTCAGCCCGATAGCCCTCACCGACGAGGTCGCCCATCTCCAAAGCTCGGAGAACCCGGTCAACCTTGTCGACGCGCAGCGACAGGAGTGGATGGCCCTCTTCGAGCACTGCGCTCAAAAGCTTCTTCGGTGAGCATGAAACAGACGGTTATTCTTCTCTGCGGTCTTCCTTACTCTGGCAAAAGCAGCTTCGCGCAGGCCCTCGCGGCCGATGGTTTCGAGGTTATTAGCCTCGACGCCATTAACCAAGAGCGCGGCTTTGGCATCGACGGCGCCCCGGTCCCCGGTTCCGAATGGTTGGAAACCCACCAGATCGCGCACTCTCGGATGCGAGCCCTCCTCGCCGACGATAAGCCCGTCGTCTGGGACGACACCAACTACGCGGCCTGGATCCGCGATCCAATCTTTGAGGCCGCCATCGAAGCGGGCGGCGACCCTGTCGTTGTGTTCGTCGATACGCCGATCGAAGAGATCCGCAATCGCCGTGCGACCGCGACCGCCGCGGGCCTTCCGCCCCTGTGTCCGAACGAGGACTTCGAGCGCGCCGTCCAAGATTTCGAGCGTCCCTGTTGTGGGATCCGCGTCGAAGGCACCTTGCCGGTCAGCCAAGCCATCGGTCCCGTAAGACGGGCCATACGCCAGGGCCAGCTAACATGAGTCAAACCGCCACCGTCGATCTCGTGCGAGCACGAGCGGATTTCCCCATCCTGGCGACGGAGGCGAACGGCCATCCCCTGGTCTATCTCGACAACGCGGCGACCTCTCAAAAGCCGCAAGCCGTCCTAGACGTCCTTGACCACTTCTGGAAAACGGAAAACGCGAACGTCCATCGCGGCGTTCACTACTTAAGCCAACTGGCCACTCGGGATTTTGACCGCGCCCGCGAGACGGTCCGGCTCTTTCTGAATGCTTCTTCCAGCCGTGAGGTCATCCTCACGAAGGGCTGCACGGAAGGCATCAACCTGGTCGCAGGTTGCCTGGCGGGATCCCCTGCTTATCCTGGAGCGCCGAAGATTGGAGAGGGCGATGAGATCCTCCTCTCGACGATGGAGCACCACTCCAACATCGTGCCCTGGCAGATCCTCGCGCAACGAGTCGGAGCCACGGTCCGCCCCATCCCGATTACCGACGAAGGCGAAATCGACCTCGAGGCTTACCGCTCGATGTTAAAAAGCGGCCGAGTGAAGATGGTCGGCATCGTTCACGTCAGCAATTCGCTCGGAACCGTCAACCCCATCAAAGAGATGGTCGCACTGGCGCACGAGGTCGGGGCTTTGACGCTGATTGACGGAGCGCAGGCGGGACCGCATCGTTTGATCGACGTGCAGGACATCGACGCCGACTTCTACACCCTTAGCTGCCACAAGATTTACGCCCCGACTGGCGTCGGCATCCTCTACGGGAAGCGGTCCCTTCTCGACGCGCTCCCCCCGTACCACGGCGGCGGCGACATGATCCATACCGTCTCCTTCGAGAAGACGACGTACGCGGCGCTGCCCGCCAAATACGAGGCGGGAACCCCGAACATCGCCGGCATGATCGGACTTGGCGCCGCGATCGACTATCTGATCTCCCTTGGCGGAGCTTCGCCCCTGTCCACCGACGCCGAAAGACGCCAGGCCCTTGGGCGGGCTTTCGATGCCGTCGGAGAGCGGGAACACCTTCTGATGGCCGCCGCTACCGACCGGCTCTTGGAGATTCCCGGTCTAAGAATCACGGGCACCGTTCCCGGAAAAGCCGGCATCGTCTCCTTCACCCTCGCCAGCGCGCATCCTCACGACATCGGCACGATCCTCGATCAAAGCGGCATCGCGATTCGCGCCGGCCACCACTGCTGTATGCCGCTGATGCGCCGATTGGGCGTCTCCGCGACCGCGCGGGCATCTTTTGCTTTTTACAACACGTTTGAGGAAGTGGATTTCCTCGCTCAAGGCGTAGAAAGAGTGACCGAACTGTTCTCATGAACGCCGATCTACGCGAACTCTATCAGGACATCATCCTGGACCATAACCGTCACCCGCGTAATCGCGGTCGCTTGGACGGCTCCCATCGTCAAGCCGAGGGACATAACCCGCTCTGTGGCGACAACGTCACCGTCTATATCCAGACGGAAAACGACCGCGTGACCCAAGTCGCATTCGAGGGCCAAGGGTGCGCGATCTCGACCGCCAGCGCCTCCATGATGACCCTTGCCGTCCAAGGCAAAACCCTGTCGGAGGCGGAGAAGATCTTCCGCGAATTCCAATCGATGGTCACGGAGACCGGCGATGCGCAACCGCACCCGGATCTCGGCGACCTTGAAGTTTTGGCCGGCGTACGCGAGTATCCCGTCCGGATCAAGTGCGCGACCCTGCCTTGGCATACGTTGCACGCGGCCCTCACCGGCGGCGGCGAGGTTTCAACCGAATAAGCATGCCCGAACGCGCAGAAGTAGAGAAAGTCGTCGAAGAACCCGGCCCCATGAATGCCATTCAAAGGGCGCTGTTCGCCAACGAAGTCGCCGAACATATTCGCAACGTTTACGATCCGGAGATTCCGGTTAACGTATATGATCTCGGCCTGATCTATGATATACAGGTCGACGATCAGAAGAACGTTCACATCCTGATGACCCTGACTTCGCCGGCTTGCCCGGTCGCCGGAATTCTGCCGGGTGAAGTCGAGGACGCCGCGCGGTTAACCCCGGGCATTGGAAGTGTGAGTTTGGAACTGACTTGGGATCCGCCGTTCACGATCGACCGGATTCCGGAAGAGATTCGACTGATGCTTGGCTTGGACTGAAATGAAGTACTCCGCGCAAGAGGAATACGGCCTCCGCTGCCTATTGGAAATCGCCCGGCTCGCGCCCGGCGACAGCATGACCATTCCTCAGATCAGCGAAGCCGAGGGCCTCAGCCAGACCCACGTCGCCAAGCTCCTCATGATCCTGCGCAAAGAAGGCTTCGTGCGGGCCACCCGCGGCCAACTTGGCGGTTATACGCTCGCGAGACCGGCGGATCTGATTCCGGTCGGGTCGGTGCTTTCCGCTCTGGGCGGCAAGTTGTACGACGAGGAGTTTTGCGATCGCCACTCCGGCAACAACAACATTTGCACCCACGCGGTGGACTGCTCGGTCCGCTCGCTTTGGCAGATTATTCAGGACGCGGTCGATCAGGTCGTGGATCGGATCACGATCGCGGATCTGCTCGGAGCCCCCTCTACCGTGGGCTCGCAGCCAAATGTTACGTTTTTCGACGCCCCGCGGCGGGCCACAGCCGGCTCAGGCACCGGAAACTAACGTAGAACTAGGAAAGCCATGGAAACCGCCATCGAATTTCCCATCACCGTTACCGCCGCCGCCATCGCCCATGCGAAGCGGCTGCTGAAAAAGGACGGGCGTGAGGGCGCATTCTTGCGGGTCGGCGTCAAGGGCGGCGGCTGCAGCGGTTTCGAATACCTGATCCGCACCGACGTGACTTCCCTGCCCATCGATATGGTCTCGGAGATGGACGGGGTCCGGGTTGTTTGCGACGCCAAGTCGGCTCGCTTCCTCCAGGGCACGCAGATCGACTACACCGGCAATCTCCTCGGCACCGGCTTCAAGTTCGACAATCCGAACGTCGTTCGAAGTTGCGGCTGCGGTACGAGTTTCACCCCGAAACCTTCCGGTTAGGCCGTTTCTGTCGGGGATTTGCTTTCAAACGAATTCCTCATAACTCTCCTGTAAATTCCTCTCCGTAACCACCCGGAGGAGAACATGCAAAGGAACAAAGGACTCGCCTATCTCGGCTTTATGACGGTGATGTTGGTCGCGGCACTTGCCGGAGCGAGGGCCAGCCATTCGCCCGAGGGAGATCGACGACCTGTCCGCTTTGTTGGCGGTTACGAAACGGACCGGCGCGACGGCGGCCGACCGGTAGTTTTGATCGCTTCTGCCTTGGGAGTTCCCACGCAGGTCTTCCGCGACGCATTCTCCCACGTTCATCCCGCCCGAGGCGGCGCGCCCGAACCGGGTCAGGTCCACGCGAATAAGCGCGCGTTGTTGGATGCGTTGAGGCGGTACGGAATCACGAACGACATGCTCGATTCTGTCTCCGACTACTACCGCTACCAGCCTCAACGCGGCGAACTTTGGCGAAATACTCCGGCTACGGCCTATGCGACCGTAGAGAATGGTCGGGTTACCGCAATCACGATCACCAATCCAGGGGCGGGCTACAGTTCTCCGCCCACGATCGAAGTGGAAGGCGTCGGCGCGGTCTTGGCGACGGTCAACCTCGCCTACACGCGCCGTGCGGAAACGAACGGCTCGATCAAGTCGATCAAGTTGTAAACGCCCGCATAGGGGTGTAGTCCGACGTCTGCTGCCGCGCGTGGACTCGGGAGGACGTTTTGAAGGCACTGTCTCCAAAACGTCCTCCCAAGATCTACAGGGAATTCCTGACCGGCACGCCCCCTGTTTCTGCATAGACACTTCGTTGTCGCGTGAGACTTAAACCCGTGTCGTTCTTTATCCTGACGCGAAACCGATGACGGACGTGATTCAAGGGCAACAGACAATATATGTCTGGCATGCTGGAATATCATCTCTTGCTCGACCAGACAAGTGAAGGTGAGATCGACGGCGTGACCCTCCCTGAGCCAAACATGCAGCTCGGCCCGATTCACGCCCAAATATGTGCCCGAAGAGGCTGCGGATCGATCAGTCACATCTCCGTCGCCATTTATGATCCCGGGAATGATCTTGTGAAAACCTTCTCGGAAAGTCATTCGGGTTCGGAGTCCATGGGGCACCATGAAGCCCATTTGGCAGATGTTGCCACGCTCTTAGAGCTCAACAACTCCGGTCGAAATTATCTTATCAATCGATTGACGGCGGGAGGATCGCCGCGCCTGAACATGCTCTACTCACGGGGCATTCGGAGTTCAATGACGGTTCCTGTCCGGTGTCGCGATCGCCTTTGCGGCTTCATATTCTTCAATTCTACGGAGCGAAGTTTTTTTAGGCGCGAGACAATTGACCGGTTGGGACCATACGCGCAACTCATCTCTCTATTGTTGGTAAACCAAATCGCGACGGGCAGGTTTGCCAGGGCCATTACAACCATGGCCATCGAGATGTCCCGCAGCCGCAGCGATGAATCCGCCGTTCATTTGGAGCGAATGGCAAGGTACGCGCGCCTTACCGCCGTCGCTCTCGCCCCCAAACATAGGCTGTCCGATGAATTCGTAGAGCATTTGTTTTGGTACGCGCCACTGCACGACATCGGCAAAGTCGCCATTCCAGATGCGATCCTCTTCAAACCTGGCCCACTGTCCAGAGACGAGCGGTCCGAGATGGAACTCCACGTGAACAAAGGGGTCGCCATCCTTGAAGGCATCGTTCAAGAATACGGACTGGATATCCTCCCTCACGCGGCAATGGCCCGGAACATCATCGCCTATCACCATGAAAACGTCGATGGATCCGGGTACCCCGCGGGGATCGACGGATCCAATATTCCGATCGAGGCGCGCATCGTGGCGATTGCCGACGTGTTCGACGCTCTCACCAGTGAACGACCCTACAAACAAAAATGGACAAACGAAGATGCCGTCGCTCAAATGCTGACCTTAGTCGGAACGAAGTTCGATGCCGATTGCTTAGAGGCTTTCCTCAGCCAAATGGACAAAGTCAATCAAGTCCAATCACGATTCCATACCCGCGAATCGCACTGAGTTAGGGGTCACCTAGAAGGCGGTCAACGACCGCCCCCGAACATCAATACGCCTTCAGCGCCAACCGGCCAAGCGTAAGCGGACGCCCCGCCGGCGTGTACGCCGCGCTTGTCAAACTCCAAGTCCATCCCGTGACCTGGTTGTTGCGCGTGTAAACGTAGATCGAACCCCGCCCAACGCCCCCCGTTGAGAACGTCATCCCACCGCTTGTGAACACCCGCGTGTCATTCGAATGGTTTGAGCTGGAGCAGTCGACGACCTCGACCTGCCACTTGACTGTCCCCGCCGAATCTGGAGCACCGGCCTTTGCCGAGTTCACGATCATCACGTGCCCCGAATCGCCGGTATTGTCGAGATACTTCGAAACCAGCAGATCGCCCGGAGCGATCGTCGAGAACGTCGTCACGTGCTGTAAGCCGTAGTAGTTGGACTGAATCGCGTCGTAGTACATCGCCGCCGAAGGACTCGCCGAGGTAAATCCCGCCATCTTGGGTGTCCATCCGGAAGTAGCTTCCAGCAGCATGGTCAGAAAGCTGCCGCACCGGGCATAAGCCCGCGCCGGCTGGCCCCAGTCTAGGTAGCCGTTGGGATAGTCCGCCCCGTAACGGTTGTACGCCGTGCCGTCGCTCGCATAAAAATGCCCTGCTTCGCCCTGCACCCGCAATTCATGGTCTAAGCTCAGCGCGGCCGTCAGATGGACCTGCGTCGTGCCCGTACCGCCATTCGCATGCGCGATCGCGATACAAGCCGAGAAGGCCATCACCGTCCGAGTTAGATTTATTCTGATCCTGTTTTTTAGTTTCGTATTCATGGGAACGACAAGAATTCTGGGCGAGGAGCCTCCATCGAATCAGGCCTCCTCCTCCCTTGGTCCCAAGCCAAAGCCAACAAGTGAGACCAACTGCCCATAGGCCAAACTATTGCGGCGCCATGACCTACCTCGCCCTGGGAGACTCCATCAGCATCGACGATTACACCGAGGTTAAGGGCGGGGGCGCGGCCGCTCAACTGGCAAAACGCCTGAAGGCCGACGAATTCATCGATTTCACCCGCGACGGCGCCGTGAGCGGCATGGTCCTGGCCGAACTGAGAGCCGCGGCTTCGAGGGAGGTCCCGAAGATCGATGCCGTCACCCTCACAATCGGCGGAAACGACCTCCTCTCCGGCTACTTCTTCCGGGAGAAAGGAGAGCGTGGCGCCGTTCAGGTCGCCTTCGAGGACTTCGTAGCGAATCTCTCCGCAATCGCTGCCCTTCTCAATCGGCTCGAATGCCCCGTGATTTTGAACAGCATTTACGACCCTACGGACGGGGACGATGCCAAGAGCGCGGAACTCGGGCTGCCCATGGAAGCGCGGCAAACGTTAAACGCCGCCAATGCCGCCATCAGCGAAATGGCGGCCAAGCATGGCTTTCTCTTTTGCGACCTGGAAGCCCTCTTCCACGGCCACGGATTCTGGTCAGAGCTCCCCTGGCTCGTCATGCATATCGAGCCGAATCTGCTCGGGGCGTCGCAGATTGCCCGGGCGTGGCATCAGTTGTTGACACGCCCGAACGCCGCCTAAACGATCTGTTGGTAAACCTCCGTCCGTAACTCCTCCGGCGGAGTCACATCGCAGCTATTCAAATACAACTCAAATGATGGCTCCGAGCCCATCGTGTAGCCGCTCGACGGGAACCACTCCCCGAAGAACCGGCCCCAGGTGTCGCCGAGGTTCGAATAGGGGCCGTTGTGAGTGGTTACCGCGTACCGTCCCCCCTTGATGTCCAGCGCCACGACGGAGTCATCGGGCGCCACGACACCTTCAGCTACGACCAGGCAAGCGTCTGAGCGAAGCTCCGCCGCCGGAGTCGACTCCGGATTGTCGTAGTAGGCCGCCAAGGACCCGTGGTAGGGCACGCTGTTCTCCGCCGCCCATTGCGCGAGCCGCTGGAACGTCGCTCCTATCTGCCAGTAAGGACCCGTGTGGCGCATGGCCAGCGTGTGGAATCCCGGAATTTCGCGAATCTCTACATTCATGTTTTTATCTCCAAGTAAGGTTCGCAAAGGAGTGCCGATGAGAATCGAGTCGTAGTGGGTCACCGTCGGGTTCGGGAGGCGGCGGAAGGCGCGCGACTCCCGGACAAACGTGCTCGGTGGAACTCCGAACGCCGTTCGAAAGGCGCGGGTGAACGCCTCGTGGCTTTCAAATCCGCACTCGAAGGCGACATCGGTCACCCGCTTCCCCTCCGCCAACAGATACGTGGCCTTCTCTAACCGCAGCCGGCGGACGAAATCGCCGAGCGATTCGCCCATCATGCCGCGGAAGATCCGGTGGAAGTGAAAGGTTGAAAACCCCGCGACGTGGGCCAAGGCGGCCGGATCGAGACTCTGGTTCTGCGCAAAACCAAGGTTTCGACTCACGTGGGATACAACCCTTTCAATCCCTTCCAAATAGCTGTTGCGTGTCTCGGTTCTCATCTCTTTGCGACCGCATCATGATTCGCTATCCCATTGCCAATAGACTTGACACCGCGTGCGGGTTTTTAGTAGAGCCGGGTGCCGTTTGGTACGGGTTCACCGGGCTGCGCCAACACCACTTCCCCCGGCGCACGATCAAAACCGCACACGAGGCACTCCGAAATAAACGGCCCGATCTGCTTCGGCGGGAAATTGACCACCCCGATCACCTGCCGGCCGACAAGTTCGTCGAGCTTATAGACCTTGGTGATTTGCGCGCTCGATCGGCGAATTCCCAATTCCCCGAAGTCCACCGTCAGTTTGTAGGCCGGCTTTCGCGCCTCCGGAAAGGCCTCGGCGGCAATGATCGTTCCGACCCTCAGGTCGACCTTTAAGAAATCCTCGTAGCTAAGCATCTAAGAAACCTTCGTAGATCTGCATCCCAAAACAGTTTGGCGGCAAGGAATTTTTTACGTTTCTCAATTGCGCCAAAAAATTCGCTGTATTGTATGAACGATCTGGAACGCGCACCCGTTGGTATCTGTAAGAAGCTAGCAAACCAAACATCGCACGCTGCACATCAAGTTAGGAAAGAATCCCATGCGCCCAAGGTTCAGATTGTTGCTTTCGCTGGCGGTATGCCTATCGGGCGCGGCTGCGTTTGGGGCGGACCAGTTGGATCTTGAGGTTTCTCCGGGCCTCGACGGCTATGCTTCGTCAAGCGCCAGCATCCCCGTGGCCGTCGACATTAAGAACGACGGGCCCGACACCCGCGGCATGCTGATTGCCTCAAGCGGAACCACCACGATCTCGTATCCGGTCGATCTTCCCCGCGGTTCGCAGAAGCACCTGCTCACCTACCCGAGTACCACGTACGGCACGATCGATTTCACCCTCAAAACCGATCACGACTCCGTAAGCAAGAAGTTCGAGCCCAGGGGCGGTAGAGGCGGACAGACGAAAACGGTTCTCGTGATCACGGACACCCCCGGCGATTTCGCATTCATTCGCGGAAAGGATGCCTCAGTCACCCAGAAATTGGCGAACGAAGGAGTTCAGCAATCGGTCATCGGCGATGCGTACGTAAGCGCCAAATATGCACCTGCCCGCCCTGTCGGTTACGTCAACATGGCCTGCGTCGTTCTCGGGCCGGGGTCCGAGAGACTCACCGATGAGCAGGTTTCTGCGCTGAAGCTATACACATTGACTGGTGGAGCGTTATTGTTCATTGGCGGACCCTCCGCACCGATCCTCGATGACCCTCGCTGGCAAGACTTACTTCCGGCCCATGCGTTCCACGTAACCACCCTGGAGCACTCCGCCACGCTCTCCGAGCTTGGCAACGAGAAGGTTCCGACGGTGACCGTTATGAATGGCACGCCGATTCCCGGCGCGATCGCTCGGATGGATGGTTCCACCTTGATCAGTGCGGAACGATACTTCGGCGTCGGGCGTGTCGCTTACGCGTCGTTTAACCCATTCGATGCCCCACTCAATCGGTGGAACGGCCGCCAACTTGCGGTCAGCCGGCTACTGCGGGTCGTCGACTCGTACCGCACCGGGACCGTTCTGGATCAGTTTGGCGGGGCGACCGACGTCTCCAATGTGCAGAACGACCCGTTCTCCGCCGAATTGCCGCCCCCCAACAAAGTCATTTACATCCTGATCGGCTACTTCGTCATGGTGGTGCCGTTCAACTTTATCGTCTTACGAAGGCTAAAACGGGGCGAACTCGCTTGGTTCACGGCGCCAGTCATTAGCCTTGCGTTTGCCGGGATCTTCTTTGCTTCGGCCGGCAACCTTTACGCCGCCAAACAATCCACCGCCACCACGGGCGCCCTCTTTATGGAGTCAGGCTTCCCGACCGGTGTATTTATCGGATCGAGCGACATGTTCTTTCCTCACGGCGGATCGTTCGACCTCAAGCTTCACGGCATCGATAGCCTCGGACTCGTGCGGGAGAACGATATGTATTCCGGCTACGGCGGGCGGGGTAACGAGGAATCCCTTGAGGCGATCGATGTGGGCGAATTGCAGATGCCCGAGATGTCCGCGGACAACCTGGCTTTCAGGAATATCACCTACCGCCAAATCGTCCCGGCTACTCCAGCGATCTCGATCTCGGTGAACCCCAAGGGCAAAACGGGGGGCACGTGTACCATCACCAACGGCAGCCCATATCCGTTAAAGAACGCCGTACTCAACGGTCCGTTTGCCTCCGTGCCGGTGCCCAGCCTTCCGGCCGGCGAATCGAAGACGGTCGATCTTAAGGGAACCGCGAGCCAAACACCCCAGCGCCCAGCCGACAGGGGATCGGCGCCAGGGATGCCTCCCGGGTCGGCGCCGCAGGATGTCGTGGGCATGGGGGTTGAGGACATTTTCCGACGCGGCGGCGGGGTCTCTTTAGTGGGAACACTAGAAGGTTTCCGGCCGGGGCCCCAGATCGGTGAACTGGTAGCCGGCCGCAGCACGATCCGGATCGTCGTCGTCGCGAAGGAGGCATTCGGACCGAAATGAGCCAACCCGTACAAAGCTCGTCCAAACTCGTTCACCTCTGGAAGGATCTCGTTCAGGAGAATCCCATGCTGATCGAGATCCACCGGTTCCGGCGGCGTTACCTCACCTTCAGTGGCGGCAACACCCTCAATAGCGCGATCCTCGCCATCGTGTTGGTGAGCTATGCCGGCCTGATCTTGGTTGTCTTCTCCGGGAAAGGAAATTTCCCCCCGCTGGGAATCGTTATGTTCCAAGCGGTCCTCATCACGATATTCGCGCCGGGAATGTTGCACGGCGCGATCGCGGGGGAACGGGAGCGGAGGAGTTGGGAACTCCTTCTCGTTGCGCCGATTTCTAACGCGCAGATCGTTTTCGGTAAGTTCCTAGGCGCCCTTGCTGCACTGGGCGTGGCGTTCGGCTTTCTGTTCGTACCGATTATGTTCGCCGCGGTGACCTATCTCAACACGAACTGGGCCGACCTCTTTCAAGGTGAGCTGGTTTCGATCACGTTCGCGGTGGCAATTTGTGCGTTCACACTTTTGATTAGTGCACGTGTGCGCCGGCCGTTTGTGGCGCTTGGGGTCACGCTGGGAAGCCTGGCGATGATCCTAATCGTTATCCCGGGGATGCTCTCTTCATTGGTGGGGAACATTAGCGGCGCGATCGAAGATGAGATTTGGTTACTTAACCCCATCTATGTCCTCGCCAAGCTGCTCGATCATCGTCGGTATGACTACGGTGGCGCCTATGATCGCGGGGGTCTGAGCAACCACGTTTGGGGATGGCCCCAGATCGGCGTTTACCTCGCTCTCAGTGCCGTCCTCCTCCGGTGGGGCGTGCTCACGCTGAAGTTCGCGGAGAACGACGTTAAATTCTTGCCAAAGGGCCAAAAAGAAGATGCTTGAAGTTAAGAACCTTAGAAAGGAATATGGCGGGTTGACGGCCGTACAAGGCGTGTCATTCAACCTGCATCCCGGAGACATCTTCGGCTTCATCGGCTCGAACGGCGCAGGCAAAACGACGACCATCCGCATGATCTCCACCCTACTGGAGCCGACGTCCGGGACGGCGCTTCTCAACGGAGCCGACATCCGGCGGGATCCAATGGAAGTCCGCCGGATGCTCGGATACATGCCCGACTTCTTCGGTCTCTACGATGACGTCAAAGTGTGGGAGTACCTCGACTTCTTCGCCGCCATCTACCAAGTTCCGACCAAGAAACGTGCGGAAGTCATCGACAACGTGCTTGAACTCACCGACTTAACCGTTAAGAAGCAAGCTTTCGTGCAGTCGCTTTCTCGAGGTATGCAACAGCGACTCTGTCTGGCTCGCTGTTTGGTGCACGACCCCACGCTTTTGCTTCTCGATGAGCCCGCGTCCGGCCTTGATCCCCGGGCGCGTGCCGAGCTTAAAGAGTTGATCGCCGAACTTGGCCGGATGGGCAAGATCGTGATCGTGTCCTCGCACATTCTTCCGGAACTGGCGGACTTCTGCAATACCGTCGGCATTATCGAGCGAGGGACGCTCCTTGCGTGCGGTCCGGTCGATCGCATCGTTAAGGAGATGCAGCCTAACCGGAAGCTGAAGGTCAGCCTCATTCGGGATGGCAGCGAAGCAACCCTCGCGATCCGCGATATGCCTTTTGTGTTGGGAGCCCAGGAGAGCGGAGAAAACGAGATCAGTGTGGACTATACGGGAGACCACGAAGCTCAGGCCGACCTATTGGCCGACCTGATCAAGCGTAATTTCCGCGTGATTACGATCCAGGAGGACTTTGCCGACCTTGAGGATGTCTTCATGAAACTCACGACGGGAGCAGTCAACTAATGCTTGGCGCGGCGACCGCTTGGTTGCGCGAGAATAGAGCCGTCTATCTGGATAACGGCACCTCTCAGCGCGACTACCGGGTCCAGTTGCGCGGCAACAAGTCGATCATTTTGTTCGCGATTTACCTGATCATCCTGATCGGAACCGCCTCGTTGGTCTACTCGAATATCCAAGTCGGGTCCGGATATTACGGCGGAACATACAGTCCCTACGGTACGTTTGGCGCGAGACGAATGAGCATCGTCGAGGCCCAACAAACGCTTAAGGCTTTCTACACGACGATTATGATGCTGCTAGCCGGGGTAGTCAGTATCATCGCTCCCGCCCTTACCGCAACCACGGTCGTTACCGAGCGTCAACGTCGGTCCTTCGACTTGATCTTTTCGGCGCCCGTAACCCCTAAGTACTTCCTCGTCGGAAAGATGATGAGCAGCTTCCGCTATACGTGGATGCTGTTGATTCTTGCCCTTCCGGTTACCGCAGTTTGCGTCGTCCTGGGTGGCGCTTCTTGGTCGGACGTTCTTATCTCCTACCTGCTCCTATCCGTACAGGGCTTGATCATGACGTCGATCGCCCTGCTTCTCTCGACGATCGCAACGAAGGCGGTCGGAGCCGTCGTTTGGAGTTACGCGGCGAGCATCGCGTATCTCTATTGCAGCTCAATATTGAGCTTCGTCTTTGCATTTCGCGGCATTATGGGCGGAGGCGGAGCGAATTCCGAGCAGCCTTTCTACGTGGCGCTAAGCCCTTTCGCGGTCCAACAAGCCGCCGGCACTTACACGACGATCGCCGGTCATCATGTGCCGAATTGGTTCCTGGCGATTCTCTTTGCGGGCCTTGTTTCGAAGCTTTGCCTCCTCGGCGCCGCGACGCTGCTCAGCCCACGCCCGGCAAAGGAGATCCGCAGTCTTCGAATCCACGCCCTCGTCGTCGCCCCGTTGTTCCTGTTCTATGGCATGTGGTCCGCGGGCAGCAGCATGGGATCAGCGGGAATGGTCGTACCAACTTCCGCACACGGTTATGGGGGGCGTGTTCTCTTTAGCGTGATGCTGGGGCTGTTCATCATCGTCCCGTTTCTCTCCTGCTTCGGCGTGGATGGCGAGCGCCGGTACTGGCCGAACGGGGTCTTCTCGCCCAAGCACATGCTGAACGGAACCCCGGCCGGCGGCTTGCCCTTCCTGCTCTCCTTCATCCTTATAAACGCGGCAGCGATCTTTGGTGGGCTTTGGATCAATGACCGGTCTAGCTTCGATTCCAGTGCCGGCATGTGGGTCGTATACACGCTGGGGTTCTGGTGGTTCTTCTGGTCGATAGGCCGATTGGCATCGTCGGCGTTCGCCGGACTGAAATCGGCCCGAACCATGCAGTTCGCCGCCTTTCTGCTTATCGTCGTTCTGCCAATTCCTTTCTTATCCGTCTTCTTCGACTGGATCAGCGCCAGTTCGGATGAAGCAAGCGGATGGGATTTGTATATCCTTCATCCCCTTTTCATGGGCAAAACGGCGGCGGATAGCGCCTTAGTTTGGGGTGTGATTCTTTCCGCGCTCGCCCTTCTGCTCACTCTGGTCGCCCAGATCCAGACCCGGCGAAAGATGCAACTTTTGGAGGAACGGTATGTCCGAAATAACCCGACGGCTTAGTCCGTTTTCCCGGCGCGTGCGACTGGTTCGCGCTTGGCGAGGAATTGCGATCGGCGCCAGCGTCGGGGCGCTGAGCGCGGTCGTCTGGTCGGCGCTCGACCTAGCCGGCGTTGCCTACACAGAGGCCCGCTATCTGGTTGCCCTCGTGACCGCCGGGGCATTGCTGGGCGCGCTCGTGGGAATCTTTCGCCAGGTTCCCACCAACTCCCTCGCCCAAAGCATCGACCGCCGGGCTCGATTGGAGGACCGGCTCTCCTCCGCCTCGGATCAAGGTCTCGACGCCGGCTCGTTTGGCGAAGCCCTCCACGAGGACGCCGACCAACGAATGACGGGCCTGAAGCCGAACCTGGTCTATCCCATCAAGGTGGACCGCTGGCACGGTGGCGCGGTCGCCCTTTCCGCCGTCGCCGCCGCGATCTTCTTGCTGGGCAACACTCCGTTCCTCATGGGTGCTGACGCACGGAAGACTCGCGAAGAACTCAAGAAGGAGGGGGAAGCGGTCAAGCGCATCGAGCGCGAGAACCTCGAAACCCCTGAAGCCAAAAAAGACATGAGCGAGGCCGAGAAGAAGCTCGCCGACGAGCTCCGGAAATTTCAGCACGACCTCGAAAAGGCTCGGATGAGCAAAGAGGAGTCGATGCAACGAGCTAACGAGTTGGCCAAAAAGGAGCAAGACCTCCTCAAGCAAACCGCAAAGGAAACCCAGAAAAACCTCAACACCGCGAAAGAGGCGATGGATCAGATGAAGAAGGCTGCGCTTGAGAAGGCGGGGCTTCAGAACATGGATCCTGAGCAGGCTCAAGCCTCACCCGAGGAGCAAAAGGAGGCGGAACAGCGCCTCGAAACCGCGAAAGCTCAGGCAGCGGCGCTCCAAATGCAACTCGACGCCCTGAATAAGAAGCTGGCGGATCCGAAGCTCACCCCGGAGGAAAAGAAGGCCCTGGAAGAGCAGAAGAAATCGCTCGAAAAGCAGCTTTCCGATGCGAAGGACAGCATCGCCAAGGCTAAGAAAGACCTCGAGGCAATGGCCCTCTCCAAGGAAGCGGCCGATATCATGCGCCGCATGAAAAACGACCCGCTCTACAAGGAATTGCAGGAGATGGCCAAGAAGATGGCGCAGGATGCGGATGCCGCATCCAAGGATCCTCGCCAGCAAATCAGCGACGAGGAGCGCAAGGCGATGCAGGCCGAATTCAAGAAGCTTCTTGAACAACTGAAGGACGACGCGGCGCTCAAAGAATATATGAAAGAGATGCTGGAGGCAATGAAGCACGGCGCCAGCATGGGTCGCATGAAGAAAATGTGCCTCGGCCTCTCCGCCCTCGTCCCGATTCCCGGCAACGGCTCTCCCGGTAACGGCGTGATGATGCAGGACATCGGAAAGGTCAATCACAGCCAGAAAGCGTTGCCCGGCGAGGGTTCGACCACTACCTCGGTCATCACCGGCGCTAAACGCGAGACAGTCGCCCCCCAGGCGTATGTCGAAATCAAGGCGCCGACAACGATCGGCACCCGCTCCGCCGTCCCGTACGTAAAGGTGTTACCCAGCTACCGTAAGAAGGCAGAAGCGGCCCTCGACCACCAAGAAATCCCTAAGGATCAGGAAAAGCGCGTAAAGGAATACTTCGAATCGCTCGGGCATTAATTATCATGGAAGAAGCCATTTGGTTCCGCGAAACATTTGAAGCGGTAAGAACGGAAGTGAAGAAGGCGATCGTCGGCCAAGCCGACATCGTCGAAGGCGTACTGGTCGGTCTGGCGGCGAGTGGCCATGTCCTGCTGGAAGGCATGCCGGGGCTCGGTAAAACGTTACTTGTCAAGTCCCTCAGTCAAGCTCTGAGCCTTGATTTTCGGCGCATCCAATTCACCCCGGACATGATGCCCGCCGACGTCACCGGCACCAACGTTCTCAACGAAATGCGGGCGTTCGAGTTCCGCAAGGGCCCAATCTTCGCGAACCTGGTCCTCGCCGATGAAATCAACCGCGCGACACCGAAGACGCAGTCAGCGATGCTCGAAGCGATGCAGGAGCGCGGGGTTACCGTCGGCGGTCACCGGTACGAGCTCGCCGAACCCTTCTTGGTCATGGCGACGCAAAACCCAATCGAGCAGGAAGGCACCTATCCTCTGCCGGAAGCTCAGCTCGACCGATTCTTCTTCAAACTGATCGTTCCCTATCCGACCAAGGCTGACCTCGCTGAGGTAGTCGGACGGACGACCGGGGAGAGCGTGGTCGAACCGAAAGCCGTCGCCCACGCCACCGACGTAATCCGGATGCGTGCACTCGTACGGCAGGTTCCGGTCGCGCACAACGTGTTGGACTACGGTCTTTCCCTCGTCGTGGCCACCCACCCCGAAGGCGAAGGCTCGTCGCCGACCGCCCAACGATATTGCCGGTACGGGTCCTCTCCACGCGGCGCGCAGTCCCTCATCACCGCCGGAAAGGTCTACGCCCTCCTCAACGGACGCTTCAACGTGAGCAAGGGCGACCTGAAGCAAGCCGCCAAAGCCGTTCTGAGGCACCGAATTCTTCTCAACTTCGAGGCCGAGGCGGATGGCATGACCCCCGACAAGATCCTCGACGAAATATTCACCTTCGTGGACTCCAACGATCGCGATCCCATCAAGGTCTAGCCATGATTCTTGATCCGCGCGAGTTCCGCCTCCTGGACGGCTTACGTCTGAACCCCCGAAAGGCCTTCTCGGGTCGGGTTCGGGGCGAGCGGCTTACGCGGAAGAAAGGCATCTCGATCGAGTTCGCGGACTACCGCGAATACTCGGACGGCGACGACCTGCGGCATCTGGATTGGAATGTCTTGGCCCGCTTGGACACGCCCGTCATGCGGACTTACCAAGACGAGGAAGATCTCGCCGTTCACCTGCTCCTGGATACCAGCCCCAGCATGGACTTCGGCGAACCCTCGAAGCGCGAGCAGGCGAATCGTATCGCGACCGCGCTTGGCTATGTCGCCTTGGCAGGCGGCGATGCGGTTTTGCCCCGCGCCATGGGTCCGCGCGAGCCGGACGTTCGGGTTTTGAGGGGCCGAGCAGGTTTCCCTCGGTTGGCGAAATGGTCACAAACGGTACGGCCGTTGGAGCGCCATCGGGAAGATTTGTCCACAAGCATTCGGTGTTTCGTAAGGGCGCAGGTTCGGACCGGGCTCGTTTGTTTGATTAGCGATGGGCTTGACCCGGAGTTCCCCGCCGCTCTGCGTACCCTCGCGGGTCGCGGACATGAGCTCTGGTTCATCCAAGTTCTGAGCCCGATTGAACTGGATCCCGACTTGGAAGGCGACCTTCGGCTGATCGACGGCGAATCCGGAGCCGCTGTGGAAGTGACGGCCAACAGTTACGTCCTGAAGGAATACCGGCACCGACTCGCCGAACACAACAAGGCCCTCGTCGAGACGGTGCGTCGGGTCGGCGGACGGTATGTGCTGGTCAAAGCCGACGATCCGCTCGACGGGTTCGTGAAGACGACGCTTAAGCGCGAAGGGTGGGTGGCGTGAGCTTCCAAAACCCTGGTGTCCTCCTATGGTTCCTCCCTCTGGCGGGGATCGTGCTGGTGCTTTATCTACTCAAGATGAGGCGGCGAGACGTGCGAGTTCCCGCGACATTCCTCTGGCCGAACCGAGTGGATGAGGTGCGCGCCAACGCGCTCTTCCAGCGGTTACGTCCAAGTTGGCTGCTTTTTCTTCAACTTTTGGCGCTACTTTTGACGGTTTGCGCGTTCGCGAAGCCGCAGACTCGGCAGCAGGGTTTGGCAGGCGAGGCGACGGTTATTGTCATCGACGCCTCGGCGAGCATGTCGGCGGTCGACGTGCGACCGAGTCGTTTCGAAGAGGCCCGCAAGCTGGCCCGCGAAACGATTCAAAGCGCGCACCCGACGGACCGAATCGCTTTGATCGAAGCCGGTCCCTCACCCCGAGTGGTATTCCCCTTGGGCAACGACCCCGCGCGCCAGCTCTTCGCCCTTGACCAACTAAAACCCACGGACGCGGAAGCCGACACCGGAGAAGCCCTCCGGCTGGCGAGCGCTTTGGTCGGCTCGATCGACGGAGCGCGGATCGTCCTCCTGTCGGACGGAGACTTCGATCCGGTACAGAATTTCTCGCGTGGCAAGGCCGCCCTCGTGTTCCGTCGCATCGGTGACATGGACGACAACGTCTCGATCTCCGCCCTCGGTCTCGCCGACTCGGCAACCGGGAGACAGCTTTACGCCGGGCTTCGCAACCAGTCCTCGAAGCCGATGGAGGCCACATTAACCCTCTATGCGGACGGCAAGCCACTCGATTCGATCCGGAGCGGGGCGATCGCCCCTCACGGCCAGTTCGGGCATACCGTACAAGCCCCATCGGGAGCGAAGGTCTTTGAGGCTAAGATTGATGCCCCAGACCTACTCAAAAGCGACAACTACGCCGTTTGTCTGGCGGATTCCGGCGCGAGCCTGCGCGTACTCTTGGTCAGCCACGGTAATCCATTTCTTGAGCGTGCCCTCGCTCTCGATCCCCGCGTAACGTTGGATCGCGCGACCGAGGTTCCTGCCGAGGAACGCGGCTCGGGCGGCGGCAAATACGACCTCGTGGTGTTCGACGGCATCGACGAGATTCCGGTGAAAGCGCGAGGCGTGCTGACATTCGGGAATGCGGGCGACAGTTCGCCGGTCACCGATGCCGGGCAGGCCTCCGCCGGAACCTTTGTCTCCGCAGAACCCAAAGCGCTGATGAAGGGCGTCGATTTTCGAGGCGTATATATCGAAAAGCAACACCGGGTAACGCCAAAGGGGACCGGTGAGGTGATGGCTCAGACGAGCACCGGCCCCTTGGTGGTAGCCTCGCAGACCCCCGATCGAAGGCAGATCTACGTTGCCTTCGACCCCCTACAGTCGGACTTCCCGCTCCAAGTCGGCTTCCCAATTTTCGTCGCCAACGCCCTCGACTTCCTGGGTGGAAGTCAAAGCTCCGACACTCTCGCGGTAAGGGCAGGTGTGCCGTTCATGGTGCCGTCTACCCAGCCGGGGACCCTGATCTCCCCCGACGGCACGAAGATCGACCTCAAGCCAACCGGCTCCACGATCGTGATCCGGGAAGCCAAGAAGGTCGGGACCTATAAGCTCCAAATCGGAAGCAAGACGAAGACGATCTTCGCCTACCTGCGCAGCGAAAGAGAATCTAACATTACGCCGAACGCGGAGGTAACGCTCGGCGGAGGGCAAGTCAAAGCGACGATCTCTCCCTTAAGATTTGCCGACTTCTGGCGGCCGCTCGCCCTTCTCGGCCTTCTCGTCCTCGCCGGCGAGTGGTGGCTATTTGCGAGGAAAAGTTGAGGTTTACGCACCCAACCTACCTATTGCTTCTCCTCCCGGCCTTCGTCGGGCTTTGGTACAGCTACCGGCACGTCCACGGTATGGCCCGCGCTCGAAAGCGGCTGGCGTTCGGGATTCGTGTTCTCCTGGCGCTGCTCTTGATCGGCGCGCTCTCCGGCCCCGAAGCCCGGCGGCCGAACAAGGGCCTCTGCACTATCTTCCTCGTCGACCGCAGCGACTCTATTTCCGAGGCCGACCGCCACCGTAGCCGCGAGTTCGTCGACAGCGCAATCCAGAAACTTGGCATCGAAGACCAGGCCGGAGTTGTCGTGTTCGGCAAGAACGCAGTCGTGGACGAAGCTCCGAGCGGACGCCGCAAACTAGGCGCCCTCCAATCGGCCGTAGAAGGCAGCGCCACCGATATCGCGGCTGCGGTACGGCTCGCCGCCGCTTCCTTCCCGGACGGAAAAGGCCGCCGAATCGTCCTTCTCAGCGACGGCAACGAGACCTCCGGCGACCTCGAAGAGGCCGCCCAAGTCTCCGCGACCGATGGAATCCCCATCGACGTCGTGCCGATGGGTCTGGAGAACCGTTCGGGCGAAGCCTCCGTTGTCGCCCTCGAAGCGCCGCCGGAGATTCGGGTCGAGCAGCCGTTCGATGTCCGCGTGATCGCCGAATCCAGCATCGCCCAACACGGCACCCTCGACGTCGACCGAGATGGTGTGCTCATCAAGCAGCTTCAAGTCAATCTTGAAAGCGGCCGGAACGCGATCGTTGTCTCCGACAAACTGCCCGACACCGGCTTTCATCGCTACCGCGCCACCCTGCACGCCGATCACGACATCGACAACCGAAATAATGTCGGCCTCGCCTTTGTCGCGGTGCGGGGCAAGCCCCGGGTGCTGATCCTCCAAGGCAAGGTCGCCGAGACTTCCCTCGCTGACGCGCTAAGAAAGAACGGCATCGCCGCGGACGTAGGTGGCCCGGCTTCGATCCCAAGCCGGCCCGAAGACCTGCAAATCTACGACGCCGTCCTCCTGAACGACCTGAACGCCCAGAGCATCACCGTGCATCAGATGAAGATGCTGCAGGCGGCGGTACGCGATAGCGGCATCGGCTTCGCGATGGTCGGAGGCGAGGATTCCTTCCTGCCTGGTGGCTACTACGGCACTCCGATCGCCGACGTCCTACCCGTCGACCTGAACATCCGTCAGCGTAAGACCTTCCCCAGCACGTCGATCGCCATCCTCCTCGACGCCAGCGGCTCGATGGGCATGCAAGAGGACGGCATGACCAAGTTGCGACTCGCGGGCAAGGCGGCGGAAGAGACGGTCAAACTTCTTTCCCCCCTCGACCGAATCGGCGTCGCGGGAAGCAGCGACGGCATCGAATTCGTCGTCCCCATGCAAAAGCTGGAGGACAAGGCCGGCGCGATTGACAAGATCGAGCACCTCAGCCAGGGCGGCGGCGGCATCTACATTGGCCCCACCATGCTGAAGGCCGAGCAGATTCTCGGTGCGGAAACCACCCAGATCCGCCACCTCATCCTGATGGCGGACGGTAACGACTCGGAAGACCAAGCCGGCGCGATCGAGACCGCCCTTCGCATGCGCGCGGCGAAAATCACGACCACCGTCGTGGCCATCGGCGAGGGCAAGGACGAGGAATTCCTTCGGCGCCTCGCCGCCGCCGGCGGAGGTCGCTACTACCTGGCCAAGCACGCCAACCAACTCCCCGCGATCTTCACCCAGGACTCGAGCATCATGTCCCGTTCCGCGATCGAGGAGGGGGCATTCTATCCCAAGGTTTCGCCCGGAGAGGAGATCCTGCGCGGCATCGACTCCACTCCGCCGTTGCTCGCTTACTGCCTTACCGACACACGCCCGCTGTCTCGGGTCGGGATGAGAACAAAGAAGGACGACCCACTACTGGCCACCTGGCAGTACGGCTTGGGCGAATCGCTGGCCTTCACCTCGGATGCACACCCCCGTTGGGCGAAGCAGTGGGTCGGCTGGGAGGGCTTTGGCACCTTCTGGTCGCAAGCGGTTCGGTCCATCTCCCGCAAGGCGACCCAGAACGACTATCAGGTGAGCGTGCACCACGACGGTGGAAAGGGCCAGGTCGAGTTGAAGGCTTTTGACCGGTTGGGTAACCCGCTTGCGGTAGACAACGCTCTGATTCGAGTCGCAACGCCGACGGGGGAATCGCGTGAGGTTCGGTTGGAGCAGCAAGCGCCGGGGACTTATACGGGCGCGTTCGACGCCGCCGACATTGGGACCTATATCGTCACGGTGGCGGAGCCGGATCCGACCGGGCGTCCTCGAACCAGCGCGACTGGGTTTTCTCTTCCCTATCCTCCCGAGTATCGGTTGTACCGGGCAAACTTGCCTTTATTGAGCCGGACGGCCGCGACAACGCTTGGCTTGACGCTGAAAACGCCCGAGCAGGCGCTCCGCCCGGTACCGAATCCTGGCAACTCGATCACCGAGCTTTGGCCATTCCTTATGCTTTGGGCGGCGTTGCTGTTGCCGATCGACATCGGGGTGCGACGCTTGGCGCTACCGTTGGGCGAGATCCTCGCCAAGGTTTGGGCTCGGCTGCGGCGACGCGCAGTGGTTCCGGAAACTTCGGCCCAGGAGTTAACGGTGGGACGTCTGCAACAGGCGAAGCAGCGGGCTCGCCAGGAAGCCCCGGTGGAGACTCCGCAAGTTCAAGTTCAGCCTACGACTACCGAAAACCCAAGGGAAGCTCAGCCGAGGAAGCCGAGCACGCCGGACAGCACGTCCAAGTCGCTGCTCGAAGCCAAACGCAAGCGAAAAGAATAGCCTTGCCTCAACCACGCGTACCGCCTTATGCTGTGGGCGTGAAAAGACTTTCTCTCGTGCTTTCGTTGGTCGCGGTCGCCGGCCTTAGCCACGCCGACCTCCGATCGGAAATTACCGCCGCCCGCGAAAAGGTCCAGAACGCGGCAAAAGCGAAGGATGTCAAGGGCGCCGAAGCGGCCCTGAGGGCGAGTTCCACCTCCGACTTCAAGTACATCCAGGGCAAACAAACGATGGATTTCAAGACGTTTGCGGAGAACTTTACTGCGAGCATCAAGATGATGGAGAAGGTCACTTCGTCGTCCTCCAAGATCGTCAGCCTCAAAGAGCATGGCAATACCGCCACCGGTGAAATCGAGCTCAAGATGACGGGCGTCATGAAGGAACCCGGCAAGAAAAGCCAAACCATGGACTGGACCGGAGCCTTCACCGAGGAATACCGAAAGGTCGGCGGCAAGTGGAAGACGGCTAAGATGACCGCCGGCAAGCAGAAATTCTTGGTTGACGGCAAGCCGATGAAGATGTAATCGTTTATTGAGGCGGCAAGTCCGCCGCCCAACGCTCCATCTGCGCCTGCCAATCGGGAAGGCGCACGCCAAACCGTTCGCCGATAGCTCGGTTATCCAAAACGGAATAAGCCGGACGGCGGGCGGGGGTTGGGAATTGCGAAGTCGGAATCGGATGCACCTCCGGGGCGGCTTCCCCAAGCACCAAAGGCAGGAGCGCCGAGGCAAATCCAAACCAACTGGTAGATCCACCAGCGCTTAGGTGATAAAGCCCACCGGGTCCCTTCGGATCGGCCACCATCTGCCGAGCGACTTCCGCCGCGCCCTCGGCGATGCACCGCGCATAGGTCGGCGACCCGATCTGGTCGTCGACCACCCGGATCGTCTTCCCCTCGCGAGCCAGCCGAAGCATGGTCAACGCGAAGTTCCGGCCGACCGTCCCGTACACCCAGCTCAGCCTTAGCACGACGTGCGGTGAATACTTAAGCACCGCCTGCTCCCCTCTCAACTTAGCTTCCCCATAGACACCGATAGGGCCGGTCACGTCTTCTTCTCGATAGGGCGAACGGGCGGCGCCATCGAAAACGTAGTCCGTGGAGAAGTGCAGAAGGCGGCCCCCCGCCCTGTATGTCGCATGGGCGAGGAACTCTACAGTCGCGGCATTCGCTCTGAATGCGTTGCGCGGCTCCGATTCGGCGAGGTCCACCCGCGTATCCGCAGCCGCGTTAATCACCATTTGCGGCCGAAGCGTTTGGATGAGGTCCGTCATCGTGGTCGGCTCAAGCAGATCGTAGTCACTTCGCTCTGGAAAGACCGTTTCATCACCTAAGAGCCGCTTCAGCTCGCCGCCAACCTGCCCCGTACCACCGAAGACGAGAATCATGGTTTAAACGGCAACAGACGCTCGGCCGGCAAATCTTCGAGAAATACCCCTAGACGATCTTTGTCCGAGACGATCAACTCGCCAACGGACGGCCACTCGATCGCCAAGGAAGGATCGTCATAGCGCACCGTGCACTCTCCCGGCGCATGGTAGTAATCCGTGCATTTGTACGCGAGAATCGCCGGCCCTTGAGTCACCACGAACCCGTGGGCGAAGCCGGCGGGGATGTAAAACTGCCGGTGGTTCGTCCCTGAGAGTACATGCGCTTCCCACTGACCAAACGTCGGTGACCCTGCCCGCAGATCCACCGCCACGTCCCAGACCTCGCCATGCAAAGCCTGGATCAGCTTGCTCTGGGCGTGAGGATTCTGCAAGTGAAGTCCCCGCAACACGCCCGGGTGGGAGTAGGAGACGTTGTCCTGGACCAAACCGGTGATCCCAAATTCCTCGTACTTATCGGCCCGAAACGCCTCAAAGAACTCGCCACGCGAATCGCCGAACGCACGAGGCTCCAACAAGACCAGTCCAGAAAGACGGGTATCCAGTCGGTTCAAAGAAAGCCCTCCTGAACGGGCAGAGCGAGCAAATACCGCCCATAAGCGCTATTACGAAGCGGATGGGCCAACTCGACCAGTTGCTCGGTCGTGATCCAGCCTGAGTGGAAGGCAATCTCCTCCGGGCAGGCAACCATCAAACTTTGCCGCTTTTCGATCGCCTGAACGAAGTTCGAAGCCTCCAACATCGCCTCCGGCGAACCCGTGTCGAGCCATGCGTAACCGCGACCCAACTGGACGACGTGGAGTTGCTCTTGGTGCATGTAAAGGCGGTTGAGGTCGGTGATTTCGAACTCGCCGCGGTGGGAAGGCTTGAGGTTTCGTGCCAGTTCGGTTACCTGCGAATCGTAGAAATAGAGGCCAGTCACCGCCCACCGGGACTTCGGCGCGCTAGGCTTCTCCTCGATCGATTTCGCCATGCCGTGGGCGTCGAGTTCGACGACACCATACGCCTCGGGACTCTCGACGTAGTACGCGAAGACGGTCGCCCCTTGCTCGACTTTGGCGGCCCCCCGAAGGTGCTCCGTCAGGCCGTGGCCATAGAAAATATTGTCGCCGAGGACCAAAGCGACGGGGTCTCCCGCCACGAACTCCTCGCCAACGTGGAATGCCTGGGCAAGACCGCCGGGGTTTGGCTGGACGGCAAATTCGATCGTCAAACCCCACTGGGATCCGTCGCCGAGGAGCCGCTTGAACGCTTCCTGCTCGTGTGGGGTGGTGATGACCAGGATGTGCCGGATCCCGGCGAGCATCAGCACGCTCAGGGGGTAGTAAAGCATCGGCTTGTTGTAGATTGGGACGAGTTGCTTGCTCGTGCCGCGCGTGATCGGATACAGCCGCGTGCCGGATCCACCGGCGAGGATAATGCCTTTCTGGGTCATGCGCGCCCGGCCTCCACGTACTGCCGTTTCACCCACTCGTCATGGCCGCGGGCCCGCGCCGCTTCGATCCACGCGGGGTTGGCCAGGTACCAGTCGACCGTCTCACGAAGGCCGTCTTCGAGTTGGTGGCTCGGCTGCCAACCCAGGTCGGCTTTGATCTTCGAGCAGTCGATCGCGTACCGGCGGTCGTGTCCGGGACGGTCCTTTACGAATTGGATCTGCGATTGCAAGGTTGCCAAGGATTTACCCGTTCCCTCCGCCACGCATTGTAGGAGCGAGTTCAACAGTTCCAGGTTCGTCCGCTCCGTTTCGCCGCCCACGCAGTAGGTTTGGCCGGCGGCGCCCCGGTAGGCGACCTCCCATATCGCGTCTGCGTGGTCGGTGACGAAGAGCCAATCCCGCACGTTTCCGCCGTCTCCGTAGACGGGGAGGGGTTTGCCCGCGAGGGCGTTTTGAATCATCAGCGGGATGAGCTTCTCCGGATTTTGACGGGGGCCGTAGTTGTTCGAGCAGTTCGTGATCGACACGGGCAAACCAAACGTCTCGTGGTAGGCGCGCACGAAGTGGTCGCTCGCGGCTTTGCTGGCCGAGTAGGGACTGCGCGGGTCGTACGGGGTCGTCTCGGAGAACTGCCCGCTGGGACCCAGGGAGCCGAAGACCTCATCGGTGCTGACGTGATGGAACCGGCAATCCGTGTCGCCCGCCCAGAGGTTCCGGCACGCGTCCAGCAGGTTGAAGGTGCCACCGACGTTGGTTTCCAGGAATTGGCGGGGGCCAAGGATGCTGCGATCGACGTGCGACTCGGCGGCCAAGTGAAGGACGATCTTCGGCCGGTGCGTCTCAATCAGGGTTTGGACGGCGGCGGCGTCTCGAATATCGACCCTTTCCTGGCGTAGGTTCGGCGCATCGGCCACCGGCGCGAGGCTCTCGGGGAGGCCGGCGTAGGTCAGGCAGTCGACATTCACGAACGTCAAGTCGGGACGGCGGGTCACCCACTGGACGAGGAGGTTGGAGCCAATGAATCCGTTGCCTCCCGTGACAAGAACGGTATGCGGGGCGGTATCGGTCGGGTGGCGAGGGTCATTCATCGGTTGGTCTTTCATCGAGTCGCTGGGCGGGTTCTACCCGTTCCGACCGATCCCGTAGGGATGAGAACATATTGCGGGGGCGATCTGTTCCTATGGTCGTCGGGCCGGCAGTAAAAAGCGGTGGATCCGATCACTCGGATCCACCGCTTTCCGACCTAACTCAGGTTCCTGACTTAGCCGTGGATCTTCTTCTCGTCGTGAATTCTCTTCTCGATCGCGATGCGCTTCTTGACTTCCTGGTTTGCATGGCGTTGCTGTCGCAGCTTCGACAGCTCACGGCTGTGGGCGAGTTGATAGTTGTGCTTCACGTCGTGAGCATGCTCCTCACGATGGATCTTTTTCTCCACGGCGATTCGGTGCTTGATCTCCCGATTCTCCTTCTTCTGCTCCTGTAAACGAGTCTGAGCGGAAGCGATGGCAGCCACGAGGACGAGTGCTCCAACAATTGCGGTCTTCATCTGAATGTTCTTCATAATCTTTATTCCAAATCGCCGTTCACATCGGTGAAGGACGATCCTATGACGGTTAGGACGGTCGAAGGTTCCGGCTTGATGCCGAATCGCCCTGTGGGCCGATGAAAGCTTTCGATTTTTAAGCTTGAGACCTTCGCACCGATCGGCGACCAAGACTCGGGGAAAGGCACGCGCTAGAATCAATTCGGGCGCAGGTCTCGTGCCCGACAAGTTCATGACCATATCGGAAATCCTGAATGCGGCGCCGCTGACTCTTTCCTTCGAATTCTTTCCTCCCAAGACGGAAGCGGGCGAAACGCTGCTCACGGCCGCCGTCAAGCGCCTTGCGGCGGTCAATCCCAGCTTCATTTCGGTCACTTACGGCGCGGGGGGGAGTACCCAGAATAAGTCGCTTCAGATCTGCGGCGCGCTCACCCGGCAGGCCGCGTTCCCGGTTATGGCTCACCTTACGGGCATCTGCCACACCCGTGACGAGGTCGCAGAGATCACCGACGCATTCTGGGATGCCGGTCTCAGAAATATCATGGCGCTGCGTGGCGATCGACCTAGGAACGCACCGGACTGGGCTCCGATCGAAGGCGGGTTCACTTACGCGAAGGACCTGATTGCTTTCCTGAAGTCGCAACACTCCTTCTGCATCGGCGGGGCTTGCTATCCCGAGGGGCATACCGAGACCCCGGATATTTCTTTAGGCGTCCAGCACGCCCGGGAAAAAGTGGATGCGGGGGCCGAGTTTCTCGTGACCCAGATGTTCTTCGAGAACGCCCGCTACTTTGACTTCGTTGAGTCTCTTCGGGCCGCCGGCGTGACCGTTCCCGTGATCCCGGGCATCATGCCCGTGACGGGCTTTGCTCAGATTGAGCGGTTCGAAACCCAGTTCGGTGCGTGCCTACCGGCTGAACTAAGAGAGAAGCTTTTAACTTACGAAGGCGACGAAATCGCGGTCGGAAAAGTGGGCCTCGAGTGGTCGGTCCAGCAGTGCCAAGCCCTCCTTGACGGGGGCGCTCCCGGCATCCATTTCTACACCTTAAATAAATCTAAGGCGACGGTTCAGGTGTGCGAGCAGCTTGACTTGACTCGGCGCCCCTCTTCAGTGGAGGTTTCGTGAAGGGCCCGACCCTCCAGAAACAGGTAGCATTTTGCCTGGCACGATGAGAATTTATACTTCAGAAAGCGTCAGCGAGGGGCATCCCGACAAGCTTGCGGACCAGATTTCCGACGGCCTCCTTGACGCCTTCCTTGAGCAGGATCCCAACAGTCGCGTAGCGATCGAGACCCTCCTAACGCGCGGCGTCGCCGTGGTCGCGGGCGAGGTCACCACCGAGGGGTACGTGGATGTGGCGAGAATTGTCCGGCAGACGGTAAAGGATGCCGGCTACGTCGATACCGATCTCGGCTTCGACGGCAACACTTGCGGCGTCCTCGTCGCGATCCAGGGCCAATCGCCCGACATCGCAATGGGAGTCGACACCGGCGGCGCCGGTGACCAAGGCATGATGTTCGGTTACGCCACGCGCGAAACCCCGGAACTGATGCCGCTGCCGATTTCGATCGCGCATGCGCTCACGCGTCAGGCGGCCGAGATTCGCCGCAAGCACCCGAACCTCGGTCTGCGCCCGGACGTGAAGAGTCAGGTTTCGGTCGAGTACGACACGAACGGCCGGCCCAAGCGGATCGACACCATCGTCGTCTCGGCCCAGCACTCGCCCACGCTTTCCCAAGAGGGGATCGCGGAGATCGTCCGAACCCGCATCATTAAGCCGGTCTTGGCCGCTTACGAGCAGTACCAACTCGGTGAGATCACCTATCACATCAACCCCACCGGCCAGTTCGTAATCGGCGGACCCCAGGGCGATACCGGCGTCACGGGCCGAAAGATCATTGTCGACACCTACGGTGGCCTGGCTCCCCACGGCGGCGGCGCCTTCTCCGGCAAGGATCCAACGAAGGTTGACCGTAGCGCCGCCTACATGGCCCGTCACGTGGCGAAGAATATCGTCACCGCCGAGCTCGCCGAGCGTGTGGTGGTCCAGTTTGCCTACGCCATCGGCGTCGCCCAGCCCGTCGCGATCAACATCGAGGCCTTCGGTACGGAGACGGTAGATACGGACGAGATCGAGAGGCGCGTACGCAAGCGCTACGACCTATCCCCTGCCGGCATCATCAACCACCTCGGCCTGCGCTCCTGCAAGTATTTGCCGACGGCGAAGAACGGCCACTTCGGCAACCCCGACTTCCCCTGGGAAAGCACTCGCGACGCCGACGACCTAAGGTAGAGCGGGTTCGGGGGCTGAATGATCCCGGATGGTATCGCGGAACGTTACGCGGTCGGTCAAAATCCAAGACGTTCCGCGACCCCTCCCGGGGTCGGATTGGTGCGTCGGCCGTTACCCGGTATCTTCGGCGCAAATGCCGCGCCTTCGATGCCCGGCTACCATCCGTGACCCGCAAGGGGGCATTTCGAACTTGCCCTCGACCTTACTCCCGGGACCACGAGCGGCACGGGCATCCGATCGCGGGCTACATTGGGTTCGTCGTTTTCGGCCGCATTTCGTCTTAAACGACAAAACCTTGTAGGCGGGGATCGGATGTATGTGCCGCTCCCCGCGAGGGCGTAACGGTTTTTCGCCGACCTCACGTTGCCAGCCGCGGGCGCATTCGCGATCCCGGCGAACTGTCGAACGGAACGATCCCGGATGGGATCGCAGATATTAGCCGGTTATCATAGGTTCGGCCAGCAGGCCGACCGAAGATACCGGGTTTACGGTCGGCAACCGGGGTCGACCCCGTTCGAGGGGTCGCGGAACGTTCCGTGGTTGCGCAACGAACCAACACAATCCGTGCCCCCTCGCCGGGGTCGGATTGGCGCCTCGGCCACGTCCCGGTATCTTTGGCGCGGCGACCGAGCCTTCGATACCCGGCTACATACGTGACCCACAAGGGGTCAGCCCGAACTTTGACCTGGACCAATCGGCGGGAACCGTGGGGATACACTACAGCTTGACCTATGGCCAACCATGACGAGACGGTTTTACTTACGGGGGCGGCCGGGTTTATCGGGTTTCACACCGCGAACGCGCTGCTCGACCGGGGGCATCGGGTGGTCGGGATCGACAACCTCAACGCGTATTACTCACCCGCGCTGAAGCGCGATCGGCTCGCTATCCTGACGGCGAGGCACGGATTCGAATTCCGAGAAAACAACCTCCAAGATGCCGAGGCTATCCAAAAAATCTTCCAAGAAGACAAGCCCCAGTTCGTGGTCAACCTCGGCGCGCAGGCCGGGGTTCGCTTCTCACTGGAAAGCCCCCAGACCTACATCGAAAGCAACGTCGCCGGCTTCGTGAACATCCTCGAAGGGTGCCGCCACCATCAGGTGAAGCATCTCGTGTATGCGTCGAGTAGTTCGGTGTATGGGAATAACACCAAGATTCCCTTCTCGACCGCCGACAACGTCGACTATCCGATCAGCCTGTACGCGGCCACCAAGAAGGCCAACGAGTTGATGGCGCACTCGTACAGCCATCTGTTCTCCCTGCCCACGACGGGTTTGCGTATTTTCACCGTCTACGGGCCCTGGGGACGGCCGGATATGGCCATGTACATCTTCACCAAGGCCCTCTTCGAGGGCACGCCTATCCGCCTCTTCAACGGCGGGGACATGCTCCGCGACTTCACGTATGTCGACGACATCGTGGCGAGCCTCCTCCGCATCCTCGACCGGGTCCCAAACCCCTTCAACATCGCCCCCGACGCCGACCCCGCCGCTTCGCCCTTCTACCGGATTTATAACATCGGCAACCACTCGCCGGTTAAGGTTTCGCAACTCATCAGCACCCTGGAGGCACTCACCGGAAAGAGGGCAAACCTTGAAATGCTGCCTATGCAGCCCGGCGATATGCCTGCAACTTACGCAGATGTCGATGCTTTACGTCGAGATGTCGAATTTGAGCCCTCAACTAGCCTGACAACCGGTGCAGAAAGGTTCGTTGAGTGGTATCGTGCGTACTTCAATGTGGATTGACCTCACATGAATGCGCGACCTTTTTTGCTTTTAGATCGCGATGGGACACTAATCCAAGAGCGCGAATACTTGAGTCAGCCCGAGCAAGTTGAGCTGATTCCCGGCGCCATCGGGCTGTTGCGAAGGGCGCACCAACTCGGATGGGGAGTGGCGGTCGTTACGAACCAATCGGGGGTCGGCCGCGGTTACTTCACCTTGGACGATGTCCATGCCGTCCACGAAGAGATCCTGCGCCAGTTGCAGGTCGGCGGCACCACGGTCGATGGATTCTTCATTTGCCCGCACCATCCGGATGAGCCGTGCGATTGCCGCAAACCGCTGCCCGGGATGGGCAAGCAGGTGGCGGAACAATTGGGGGCCCTCCTTACCGAGAGCATCATGGTCGGCGATCGGGATAGCGACTTGCGGTTCGGCAAAGCGATCGGCGCCACGACCGTGCTCGTGCGAACCGGATACGGGGCCCTTACGGAGCCAAATTCGGAAGGCATCGCGGACTATGTCGTCGATGACCTCCGTGACCTCTTCTTGATCCTCGGCGAGCACGACCGGACATATCGCCGCCTCGACTAGGCACTGTTTGGTTAGGCTCTGTTCGGTTAGGCCTCGAGGGCCCGCTTCTTAATCGCTTCCACGATGCGCCGCACTTCTTGGGCGCGCCCTTTCGGGCAAACAAGGACGGCATCTCTGGTGTTCACCACGATGACGTCGTGGAGGCCCAGAACCCCCACGGTAGCGCCGTCGTCGTCGTTCACCACCACACAACCCTCCGCGTCGATCAAGATCGTATTGCCTTGTGAGACGTTCCGCATCTCGTCCAGCTCGAAAGTGCGCGCGAGAGCGTCCCAGGCGCCGACATCGTCCCATGGGAAGTCGCTTGGCAGCACGAACACGCGCTCGGCCCGCTCCATCACGGCGTAGTCGACGGAGATATTGGGTAGATCCTCGAACGCAGCGACCGCGGCCGGCTCATTGCCGCTACGGAGGGCGTTCGTGATTTGCTCGACCGTTTGGAATGCCTCGGGTTGGGCCTTCTTAAGCTCCTTTAGGAAGGTCGGGATGGTGAAGAAGAACATTCCCGAGTTCCAGAGGAAGGTGCCGGCCTCCACGAAACGAACGGCCGTTTCGTGGCTCGGCTTCTCGCGGAAGCTTTTCGAGCGAAAGGCTTGTTTGCCATTTTCCGTGGAGGATTTTTGGCTCTGGTCGAATTCGATGTACCCGTAGCCGGTTTCCGGTCGTGAAGGAGTGACGCCGATGGTCACGAGGGCGCTTTCCCTTTCCGCTGTCTCCAAGGCCGCTTCGACCGTGCCGAGAAACTTCTCCGGCGCACCGATCATGTGGTCCGAGGTGAGGACGGCGACGGTCGCGTCTTCGAACCCTTCCGCTATCAGGCTCGCGACCACCCAGGCGATCGCGCCGAGGGTGTTTCTGCGGGCGGGCTCGGCGAGCACGCGTTCCTTGGGCAGGACGCCGAAGTCTTGGATGGGCGTCTTCAGTGCCAACGAGGTGGAGACGTAAACCTGTTCGTGCCCGAGGAGGGGCGCGATGCGTTCGACGGCTTCCTCAAGCATCGTTTGCGTTTCGTGGGTGAGCTTCAAAAGCTGTTTGGGGCGTTCTGGCCTCGAAAGGGGCCAAAACCGCTCTCCCGATCCCCCTGCCATCACCACCGCGATCCTCTTCGCCATTCTTTTGTCTTTCTCCCCGTTTCGCCTGCCCCAAGGTACCCCCGTCAGCCTGCCGGTGAGCAGACGTTGGGTTCAACGCCCGGGTTCCCCGGCCCAGAACCCGCTGACCCCCAAAAACAAAAACCCCGGCGCGCCGAAAACGCGCCGGGGCGAACCGCAAACCCTACGGGGTCAGCGTGAGGTTGATCGTTCGCGTCTTGTAACCCAGCGGGCTCGTGAAGGTGAGAACCACCGTCGTGTTCTTCGTAACTGGCTTCGTATTCACCGTGAACGGAACGGTCGTCGACCCAGTGTTCACCGCAAACGAGGTCGACTGCGTCGTCGGTGTACCGAAGTAGACCAACGAGCTATTGCTCGATACCGAAACCTGCTGGGCGCCCGTGTAGGCCTCGAACAGATTCACGGATCCCGTGACGGTCGTTCCGCCCTTCACGCTTGCGCTGGGCAGCGTGATGGATGTCAGCTCAGGGTTGACGTTGAACGTGACCGTTTTAACAGGCCCCGCCAGGACGCCGCCGGGACCTACCCATTGCATTGACAGGCGAACCGTTCGTGGCGCGGTTAGGGCCTGGAACGAGGTCGGGACCGCCGCGGTAAACGACGTATCGGTAGGGGAGGAGGTGGTTAGAGCGTCGATCGTCGGCGCCGTGGTGCCTGGATAGTTGCTCACCGCTCGCAGGATCTGCTGGATGATCGTCGGCTGCGCAACGGCGCCTAGCAGATTCACCGTGTCGCCTTCGGCAACGCTGGGGTTGTCAACGGTCAGCGACTGAATGGTATTCGGAATCACCTTCAACGGAACCGTTCGTTTGACTCCGTTGATCATGCTCGTGTAGTTGTTCGTCAGCGTCGCACTCGCGCTGAAGACTTCCGAGGCGATAACGATATTGGAGGTGCCGGACGAGGCGCCCGCCGGTATCGTGACCGAGGTATCGGGCGACAACGAGGGGGTACCGCTTGTGAAGTTATATATGTGCGGGGTAGCCACGGCGCCGGTTAGGTTCAGCGTCAAGTTGGAAAACGTATCGACGCCGATCGTCGCGGGACCGAACGACGCAGAACTAAAGGTCGGGTTCGAGACGGTGAATGCCGACGACGCTGAACTTGCACCGGAAACGAGGGAGGCCGTCACCGTCGCATTGGTGGCGAAATCTACCGGATTCAGCGAGATGTTCACGGGAGTCGGCCCGGAAACTCCGCCCGAACTCAACCCGGAGATGATGACGCTGGTGGGGAAGGTCGCCAGAAGAAATGACGGCGTCGTGGTGATGGCCACGATCTGATCGTCTTGGGGCACTTCGTATACATAGACCATCGCCGGGAGCGTGACGCCGGACGCCAGCGTCGTGGGTCGGGGCACGATCGACTTGATGAACGGCTGCACGGTCAGGGTGATCGGCGTCAGGCTGTTTGTGCCGTCGTCCGCAGTCAGGCTGACCGGGGTGACTGAAGCAACGTCATTTGCCGTCACCTGGAAGGTCGCGACGTGCTCAGACTGTGTAACGATGTAGGTGGAGGAGGCGCCGCCATTCACTTGTACGGTCGGGTTGGACGAGGTCAGCGTGATCGGCGTACCGGGTGGCTCGACGAAGTAAACGCTTACGTTCAACGTTTTGCCGACCCCGCCGGCCATCGAGGGCGCGTTGCCCCGGTCGGTAGCGATGCGAGTCAGGCTAGGTAGAACCGTGGGATTGATGACAGTAACAAATGCCGCTTGCTCGCCATCCGGAAACGTGGGATACGCCGCCCCACCGCTTACTTGATAGTTCGGATCGCTCGTGATACCGGCAACATAAAGCGCACCACCAAAAAAGGCCACGGCCAGCGTGTTTGTGTTCGAATCGTTGCCTAAGTAGGTGCCATACAAGAGGCTCGAAAGGTTAGCGTCCAACACACCGACGTAGCCGGCACCGGCTCGGCCCGAGAAGTAGTCCCAAGTGGTGGGCATTCCGCCAAGTTCAAGGCCGGTGAGAATCACGGCGCCGTTAGGGAGCACGGCCATTCCCGCCGGCACGAAATAGAAATTCGCGGGAAACGTCGTGGACGCCAGCAGACTGCTTAAATCGTTCGATAGCTTACTAACCACCGCCATCGGGACGGGGAACGAGTCCGTCGGCTGCACGGAACTATACGCGCCACCCGTCGTGGGGTAGGCGGGGTCAACGGGTACGCCGCCGACCGACTCTTCGTCTGCCCCAATGTATCCGTAGATAATGGGATTCCCGGTAGAGTCGACGTCAATTGCCGTGCCGGCGGACGTGCCGTAAGTGCCCAGATAGGTTGCGGCTTGCACCGACGTTCCGTCCGGAGTCAGCTTGTGAACAAGAAAGTTGGTATCGGCAAAATCGGCCAGAGTATTCGCGTTCATGGGCTGATAGCCGCCCGAAAGAATCGTGTCGCTTGCGGTATCGCTCAGGACAAAGATGTTGCCGGAGGAATCGATGCTCATCCCATCGATTAAGGTCGTATCCGTGCCGGGAACCGTCTGAACGGAAGTAGCCACCCCGGCGGCGGTCACCCCATACGTCACGAGAGGCGCCGTGGACGAGGCGCCAGCCGCAACTCCCGCCAGCATGAACTCAGACATGACCGGCGAGAAGGAAATGGCAGACAGGATGACCTGCAAGTGCGCCCCCGCCTTTAGATAGTTATCCGCGACCAAAGCTCCGGTTCCGTCGAAGATCGCATAGAAACCGTATGTCTGACCGACAGGGTTGCCGTTGGTCGTATTCGGAAGATCATCCGAGTCCGTCGTACCGCAGATCGCGGCATTGCCGGCGGGGTCTATGGCTAGAGGTTGGATTGCATCGCCATCATCGCCGTCGCCACCGAAGTAGCTGGAATAAATTGCCGCGCCGGTAACGTCGAACTTGGCGACGTACGCGTCGTAAAATTCTGAACTGTTAAACGTCCCCGTGCCTGCGCCAACCGCGGGTAAGTCCGCGGTGGTTGCGGTTCCGCTAACGTAAACATTCCCGCTGGCATCGACCTGCATCCCCATGAGGAAGTCGTTAAAAAATTGGCCGGCGCCAGGTAGGAAGGTGGACCAAACGAGGGGATCGATAACGAGGGTTCGGTCCTTCCGATAACCCGTTACGTCGAAACCTACCGTGCCGTCCGATTCCATCACCTGCTTCGGGAAGAAGCGGTAGTCCACGCCTTGATCGCCCTTTTGGTAGGCCATCTGCCGGGTCTCGCTCACCTTGCCGTAACCCACTTCGTACTCGACCGCGCCGTCCTTGGTGACGGTTAGGTTCTTCGCGTTCGTGTATTTCATGCGAATCTGGTTAGGATCCGCACCCGGGTGAACGACGAGGTCGTACCGAGGTCGGTTCGCCTCGTCGTCGAAGTACGTGACCATGTCGATGCCGGGGTACAGGTCCTTGATCGTCGCGGACTTGAACGCGTGAACCCTTGCGGCTCGGTGGCCCTTGTAGATGTTCTGAATTCCGGGGACTTGGTCGTTCCCGACGGCTTGGCCCTTGCCGGATGCTCCGACGAAGTCGACGGACACCGCGTAGTTGGCGTCCTTCACGACCTTCCGCTCGGATTTCGGCGTGAAGCCCTGCCGCTCCGGCGCCTTGAAATCTTTCTTGTTCGGCTGCGTTTTCTTCTCTTGGGGCTTGTGCCAGTTGTAGACGATGCCGTGGTTGGTGACCCACATGTCGACGGCGCCCGTCATGGCGGCGAACTTCGCGTCCGACTTCCACTGACCTTTGTTCTCGACGAACTTACCGTCGCCGGCCGCGAGCATTTTTCTTGCCGCGTCAATAGATGGGGGCTTCTGAGCCGGGGTGAATTTGCCAGGATGCGCCAGTGCAATGAGGGCGGCGATAACCATAGCAAAATATTAGCCCTTTCCTTTGGCCATTGCAATGTCTTCCCTGCAGAGCCGACACAAAAATGCTCAGATTCGTTTGCATTAGTTCGACTTATAGGCGGCGCAGAGCGCACCGGCAAATTTGCTGGTGACAGTTTGCAAGTGCTACCGGAATGCTTAGCCCGCACCTTTGCCGGGACGGAAAGACACGGGACAACGAGGCTGTCTCTCCAAGACTCAAACCAACCTGAAGGGTGTAGTCCGAGCCTTTGTCTTTCTGGGACAAAGGCTTGGGACGGTGTCTTGGAGGTGGCGCGGGGACGCATTGGTCGCCGTCGGCGTTTCGTGTGACCGACGGGTGTGCCATACGCCGTCGCCGCGCCGTCGCCCTCGGGGCGAGACCCTGGCTACAGGCTACGCGTACTGTCTCCGAGCCGCGGACGCTATCGTCCGATGGGCGCGGCGAAATGAAACTTGCCGCTCTCAACTTCACGAACCGTACCGTCCGGCAAATACACCGTCGCGGTCGTATTCGCGGGAACCGTCACGTCCAAACCGAACTGCCCATCCAAAATCCGCCACGAAGACGAAATCCGTCCGTGGATCGAATCCAACGAAGCGCGCGCCCAGGTCAGCCCCCCGCCAGGCACCGGATGGATGATGATGTGTTCGTACCCAGGCTTCGCCGGGTCGAGGTCGATGCCGGCGACCGACTTGTACATCCACTCTCCGACCGAGCCCAGGGAGTAGTGGTTGAACGAGTTCATCCCCGGATCTTGGAATCCCTTGGTGTCCGTCCAACCATCCCAGCGCTCCCAGATTGTCGTCGCGCCTTGGCGAATGGAGTAGCCCCAACTGGGATATGTGTCGTTCGTCAACAGTTTGTAAGCAAGGTCGCTTTTGCCAAACGCAGTCAAGGTCGGGTTGAGATATCCAACGCCCACGAATCCCGTGCTCAGGTGATCCTTCCGGTCGGCGATGTGCTTCGCCAGCCGATCCGCCGCATTAGCCCGTCGATCCTTGGGAAGTAGGTCGAACGCCAACGCGATCACATAGCAGGTCTGGGTATCGCCCTGGATCTTCCCTTCCGCATCCACGAAGTGCTGAATGAACGCGGATCGAATCGCATCCCGCAGCGCCTCGTACTTTTCCGCGTCCTCGGTCTTGCCGAGGACCCGTGCGCTGCGAGCAAGAAGGTCCGTGCTGTGCGCGAAGTAAGCCGTGGCGAGGACCGGGCGAGGCGTGTCGTCCTGCACGTTCAGCCAGTCGCCGAAGTTGTTGTTCGACCGCTTGACCCAGATGTGGTCGGGGTTAACGGAATCGATGTATTCGATCCACTTTCGCATCGCGGGATAGCGCTCGTCCAGCAGACGGGTGTCGCCGTAGCATTGGTAGACCGTCCAAGGGACGATGACGCCGGCGTCCCCCCAGGCAGGCGCGCCGTCCGAATCGTCACCCATACGAGGCGAAACGTCGGAGAAACCACCTTCCGGTGATTGGGCATCCACTACGTCTTGAGTCCACTTCGACAGGAAGGCGGCGACGTCGTTGTTGAAGCAGGCTGTCCGGGCGAAGATCTGGGCATCCCCCATCCAGCCGAGCCGCTCATCCCGCTGCGGACAGTCGGTCGGAACCGAGAGGTAGTTTCCTCGCTGCCCCCAGAAGATGTTGTGTTGGAGCTTGTTGACAAGCTCGTTGGAGCAGGCAAATTCTCCCGTTTGCGGGTTGTTCGAGCTCAGTACCACCCCGGTGATGGCATCCATTCCGGGTGTGCCGGGGTAGCCGGTGACCTCGACGTACCGAAAGCCGTGGAAGGTGAAGGTCGGCTCGTAGGTCTCGGTTTTGCCGCCGGCGAGGGAGTAGGTGTCGGTTGCCTTCGCTCCGCGCAAGTTCGTGGTGTAAACGGTGCCGTCGGGATTCAGCATTTCGGCGAAGCGCAGTTGCACCTTATCTCCCGCGGCGCCGGCGACCTTCAGCCGGGCCCAACCGACCATGTTCTGGGCGAGGTCGTAGACGTAGACCCCCGGTTTCGGCTGGGTGATCCTCTTCGGCTTGATCTCCGCGACTTGTTGAACGCTCGGGTCGTGCTGGGCGACGAGGGGGACTCCGTCCAGCGCCACGGCTTCGGCACGGGTCCATTCGCCAGCCATCGGACCATCCAATTTCAATTCCTTTCGGGCATCGTACGATTCGCCCATCAAGAGATCGTTTGCTTCGATGGCGCCATGACTGGCGCTCCAAGTGCCGTCCGATACGACCCTTTCGTGGCTACCGTCACGGTATTCGATCTCCATTTGGACCAAGCCCATGGCACGGTCGCCGTAATCGTTTCCACGGGTGTTTCCCACATGGCCGCTGTACCAGCCGTCCCCGAGGGCCAAGAGGACCCGGTTCCGCCCTAGCTTTAGCCGGCCTGTGATGTCGTAAGTCTCGTATTGGATCCGTTTCCGATAGTCCGTCCAGCCGGGGGTAAAGATGTCATTGCCGACCCTTTTGCCGTCTAACGTCATCTGGTAGAGGCCTTTCGCCGAGGCATAGACGTAGGCCCTCCTGACCGGCTTGGTGATGTCGAACTCCTTCCAAACGTAAGTCGCTGGCCTCGGCGCCTTGTTCGACATGACCGGCTGACCGATCCACTGCGCGTGCCAATCCTCCGGCCGCATGATCCCCGCCTGCCAATGGGCGACGGCGCTCCGCCGGCTCGATTCTCCGCTCCGGTTCCAAGTGGTCACCGTCCAAAATGCGACCTGACCGCTCGCGAGCGGCTTGCCCGCGTAGACAACCTGCGTCGTCTGCCCAGAGGCGATCTTGCCCGAATCCCAGAGGTCGCCTTGACCGTGCGCAGCGCCCGCCGCGGTTGAAGAAACGACGATTTGGTAGGCGGACTGCCTTTCGCCTTGCGCGCTCGACTCGACGATCCAGTTGAAACGCGGCGCGGGGACGTCGAGCCCAATTGGGTTCTCTAGGTATTCACAGCGGAGACGGCCCGGGCTTAATTGCGCGACACCAAACACGGGAAGCACGAGGGCAAAAGATAAGAGCAACGTCCGGGGCATGAGTCTCACCTTACCGACCTGACGTTACGAAGCGCACGCGTGGCCATCCCGGATTCGGTAGCCGTCGAATTGAGGGAAAAATGACAATCACACTTTTCCGCGATAAGGAATGATTAAGAGTTGCGCCGATAAATCATTTACGATGCTAGTGGCCCGCGAAAAACCAGAGTCGCCGCTAGAGCGCATCACCGACGGCTACCTCTCGCTTGACCGCGGCTGGCGATTCAATTACGTGAACGAAGCCGCCCTAAAAATGCTCGGGCTGCCGCGCGAACGGGTGCTCGGCCGGTCGCTTATGGACACATTCCCCGGAGTGCGCGGCTCCGTGTTTGAGCATCAGTATCGCTTAGCCTTCGAAACGATGCGGACGGTCCGGTTCGAGGCCACCTTCGGTCGCGATAACCGATGGTATGCGATCGTCGCCCATCCATCGGACAACGAACTCCAAGTCTTTTTCACGGACATCACCGAGCGAAACGCACGGCACGACGCCCTCCGCCAAAGCGAGCGACAACTCAAAGAGCTGGTCGAAAACCTCCCCACCGGCGCGATTCTTGTCGACCGAGAAGGCTGCCTCCATATGAACCGGATGGCGGAGGCGATCACCGGCTACTCCCGGCACCGGCTGACGACGCCGGATGAGTTTTTTCAGGTCGTCGGAGGCTGGCGTGCAGAGGGTTTGCGCGCGGCCTACCGGCGAGCCAAGGACAGCGGCTTCAGCACCCCCACCACGGTGCGGCTCGTAAGACCCGACAACCAAGTTCGCCACGTCGAAGTCTCGGCGTACGAGGCGGAATTCGGCGAAATCTGGATCCTCCACGACGTCACCTCCCGGGTCCAAATTCAACGCGAACTCAGGCGCGCCCATGCCCGCGTCGCCGAACTCGCCGACCTCGACGGCCTCACGAATACTTTAAACCGCCGAGCGTTCGACCGCCTGATTGCCGAGCAGGCGGCGGTTTGCCGAACCGGCGACCGTCACCTGGGCTTGCTGATGATCGACGTGGACGACTTCAAGCTCTTCAACGACCGCTTCGGTCACCCGGCCGGCGATGAAGTCCTCCGCAAGGTCGCCGACATTCTGAAGGAGTCCGTCAAACCGCACGGCCGCGTGTGCCGGTACGGCGGCGAAGAGTTCGCGGTGGTGCTTCCCGGCGCCAATGCCGAGGTCGCCGAAGCGGTCGCCGAGAGAATAAGACTCACCATCGAGCGCGAAGCCTGGACCAACCCTGCGATCACGGTCAGCATCGGAATCGCTTCCCTCGCCGGCCCGGATCTGTCTCCGTCCGAGCTCGTGATCCTGGCGGATAGAGCCCTTTACAGCTCGAAGGCCCAGGGTCGAAATAGGGCCACCCGCCTGGCAATCCACGTTGCATGACGCGCCTTCAGCCTTAAGATCGAAAGGCGGTCATCATAGAGTGGAATGTCAACGACGATGGAATCGCTGGAAGATGTGATCGAGACTGCGGTCTTGGTCTATGTAAACGAGGATGAAGCCGACGATCAGATCGTCGAAGACGAGCTCGTCGGTCTTTGTGAGGCCGCCAACGTTAAACCCATCGCGTCGATTCGGCAGCGGTTAGACCGTCCATGGAAAGGCACGTACGTAGGCAAAGGCAAGGTCGACGAGATCTTCGCGCTCGCCCATGACGTCGACGCCGACCTCGTGCTTGTGGACGCAGAGCTGTCCGGAATCCAGACCCGCAACCTCCAGGACCGGCTCGGGCGAAAGGTCATCGACCGCACCCAGCTCATTCTCGACATCTTCGCCCGCCGCGCGAAGACCAAGGAAGGCATGCTCCAGGTCGAGCTCGCCCAGCTCACCTACATGCTGCCAAAGCTGATGTCGGTGTACACCAAGTTCGAGCGACAGAAAGGCGGCATCGGCATGCGCGGCCCCGGCGAAACGAAGCTGGAAGCGGACCGTCGGACCGCCAAAGAGCGCATCGCGAGCCTCCAAGACGACATCGAGGATGTCGCTCGCGTCCGGGCCCAGCAACGCGCCAGCCGCCGCAAACACCCCTTCCCCTTCGCCTCGATCGTCGGCTATACGTCCGCCGGCAAATCGACGCTGATGAACCGAATGTCGGGCTCGGATCTTCTGGCCGACGCGATGCCGTTCGCGACGCTCGACCCCACCACCCGGAAAATCGACTTGCCGGATGGCTATTCCCTATTCTTGACGGATACGGTCGGCTTCATTCGAAAGCTGCCGACGCACTTGGTCGCGGCGTTCCAATCCACTTTGGAAGAGGTTACGTTCTCCGATTTTGTGCTTCACGTCGTGGACGTCAGCACCCCGTCGTGGGAATCCCAGCGCGACGCGGTGCTTGAAACGATGCGCATTCTGAAGGCGGGCGATAAGCCGATTATCACGCTCTTCAACAAGATCGACGCCCTTGAAGACCCGACGATGGCCCGCCGCCTCGTCGCGGAATGGCCAGATTCGGTCGCGATCTCGGCCTCGAAAGGAACCGGGATGGAGGATTTGCTCGCTGCCATCGTCAAGCAGGTCAAGAGTCTGCTCGGCGGACTTAAAGCGCTCATTCCCTACGACCAGCAGAGTCTTGTGCAAGACTGCTACGATTTCGGGCGGGTGCGCAACGTGGAGTATCGGGAAGACGGAATTCTGGTCGAGGCCGATGTCGTGAACGAGATGATTGACCGGCTGCGCAAGTATCAAGTCGTGGACTGATGACTCTCGGGAACTGGGTTTCGTCGGCGACGGCGGCGCTTGCAGCCGCAGGTGTGGAGTCGGCTCGTTTGGAGGCTCAACTATTAGCGGCGCACGCGTTGGGCGAGGAGCGGACTTGGATCCTGACCCACGCCGATGCTGTGGTACCGGAACACATCCTCGATCCCCTGCTGGCGCGCCGGGTGAGGCGCGAACCTCTCGCCTATATCCTCGGCTATCGCGAGTTTTACGGCCGCCGGTTCTTGGTGAACCCTTCGGTTTTGATCCCCCGGCAGGAGACAGAGACTTTGGTCGAAATCGCACTTTCTCTTCCGGATGTACCGCTGTCGGTTCTCGATCTTGGGACGGGGTCGGGGATTCTCGCGGTGACTCTGAAGCTGGAACGTCCGAATTGGTCGGTGACGGCATTGGATGTTTCCCTGGAGGCGCTTACGATGGCGCAGCGGAATGCGGGGGCCCTGGGGGCGACGATCCGATTCCGGTTGTCCGACGCCTTCGCTTCGCTAGACCAGGAGCGATTCGATCTGATCGTGACGAATCCGCCTTATATAGGCACCTCAGAGCCCCTTATGCCGGAGGTCGCGTCTTTTGAGCCGCACTTGGCGTTGTTCGCCGGAGAATCGGGGCTTACGTTTTATGAGCGGCTGGCTTTGGAGGGCCGCGAGCATTTGAACCCGGGGGGGCGCATGATGATGGAGGTTGGTTTCACGCAGGCGGCTCAGGTAGAAGGTCTGTTTGCGGCCTCGGGGTGGGCGCATGCAGCAACGGTTCCCGACCTCTCTGGAACTCCGCGCGTTGTCGTCGTGGCCGCACTGCCATAATCATTGGCTATGCAAATCGTGGTCCCGGACGACTTCAAGCACCTGTATGTGGTGGACAAGGATCACCCGGTGGTAAAAATCCCCGCCGAAGTCCTACGCCAGAAGGCGCTGCCGGTCACGAAGCTCTCCAAGAAGACACACCTTCTGATGGACGACATGGCGCGCATCATGCGGAAGGCCAACGGAGTCGGCTTGGCGGCGCCTCAAATCGGAATTTTGCAGCGCATCATCGTAATTGCCCCCGAGGGAATGCGGCCGACGGTGTTGATTAACCCGAAGGTAGTCAAGGCCGAGGGTGAGCAGGTCGGTGAGGAAGGCTGCTTGAGCATTCCCGGGCTCTACGGCAACGTGAAGCGCGCGCAATATGTAGAGGTCGAGGCCGTCGATCGGAAGGGCCGTGAGCTTACGTATGAGTTAGAAGGGATGCCGGCGCGAGTCGTGCAGCACGAGATCGATCACCTTGACGGAATTCTCTTTATCGACACCGTCATGCCCGAAACCCTCCATTGGCTCGACCCGAATTTGCCGCATCCGGACGACGAATGAAGCTAGTTTTCTTCGGGACCTCGACCTTCGGCATCCCCGCATTAAGGCTCCTCGCCGGTCACGTCTCGTTGGTCGTCACTCAACCAGACCGTCCCAGCGGACGCGGGATGCGGCTTCAGCCTTCGCCGGTGAAATTGTGTGCACTGGAACTTGGTCTGCGGGTCGAGTCGCCGGAGAAGAGCCGGTCGCCCGAGTTCGTCGAGACTCTCCTGGCGGAACAGGCGGACGCTTTGTTGGTCGCGGCGTACGGTCAGATTCTGTCTACCAAGGTCTTGGAATCCGCCAAGCATGGCAGCATAAACCTGCACGGATCTATTCTGCCGAAGTATCGGGGAGCCGCCCCGATCCAGCGATGCCTCCTCGACGGAGAAACCGAAACCGGCGTGACCCTGATGCAGATGGACAAGGGGATGGACACGGGCGACATCATTACGATCGACCGGCTGACCATCGGGCCGGATGAGACTTGCGGGTTGCTGTACGACCGCCTTTCCGATCTCGCCGGCGATATGGCGGTGGACTGGATGCCCCGCATCGTAAGGGGTGACTACACCCGAACCCCGCAGCCGCACGACCTCGCAACATATGCGGGAAAGGTTGAAAAGGCGGATGCGGAACTCTCATTTGAGCGGCCCTTCGAGCAGGAATACAACCGGTTTCGGGCGTTCCTCCCAAGCCCCGGACCCTTCGTAACGACGAAGTTTGGCCCGTTGAGGCTACACGCAATGAAGCGATTCTCCGGTGCTCCCCCCGCCCCTGGAACCGCCCTCATCTCGCAGGGACTGCTCGTGGCCGGCTTCGCCGGCGGCGCCCTGATCTTTGAAGAGGTCCAGCCGGAAGGTAAAAAGAGAATGCGAGGCATCGATTTTGCAAACGGGGCACATATTCGCTCCGGAGATTGTTTGCTCTAGAACCGACCATGGCCGCAGAAAACAAATCGTCAAAAGAACCGCAGGCAAAAATCCTGCAGGCGCGTGCCCTTCGCACCCTCATCGTCGTCCTTGTGGTCGGCGGCGGCCTCTTCGGGCTGCGCTGGTACTACGCGCACGCTAAGGACACTTCAGAAGCTTTCACGGGCGCGGTTATCTCCGAGAATCAGGTGCTGGCGATCGAAACCGAGAAGGAAGGCCAGAAGGTCGTCGTGTTCGATACGACCGGCAAAAAGATCGAACAGGGGGGCGAGAAACCGGGGACGAATGACCGCGATCCCGTTTGGAACCCCGAAGGCACGAGAATCTTCTTCGTCAGCGACCGTACCGGCAAGGGTTTCCAGGTTTACCGGTGGGTACCGACGCCAGGCTCCGAGCCTGAGGTGCGCAGCCAAGGCTCAATCGGCAAGAGCAATCCCAACTTCCCCGCCAATGGCGATCCGAAGACGGAAATGATCCTCGTCAGCGGCGGGTTCGTAAACGAGTACAACGCATCCGAAATCAAGGGCCACCAAATTCTGCCCCCGGTCGGGCAAGTAACCACGGCCGGCGGCGGTGACGACGAAGGTTCCGGCGCTTCCGGCGGTCAGTTCACTCAGCTTTACAGCCAGTACGGCGATTCGTTCCGCGTAGCGAAGTGGTGCGCATCAAACGATGCGATCGCGGCCGTCATGCGCAGCGATCGTGGCGAGACCCTGATCATCCAGCCGTTGGGCAAGGCCGGTGAAAAGACTCCCCTCCCGATTCCAATTTCCCAGGGCGACCGTATCGACTTCGACGTGAACCCGAAGAATGGCGGCATCGTCTTCGCGGTTCAGAATTTTCGGTGGCAGTCCAATTCACCCGTACCGAAGGAGCACCGGTTCCTGCACTGCATCGGCATGTGGAAGCCGGGCGACGAAAAGCCCTCCTTTATCGCGCAAGGGATGGATGACAAAGCCAGCTTCAGCTCACCGACGATCAATCCCGGCGGGGACAAGATTCTCCTAACCGTCGGCCCATTCGACCGCACGTCGGGATCCATGACCCCGTCCGGTCTGATCACCATGCCCCTCGCCGAGAACGCCGGCGGTTCGGCGGCGCAGTTGGTCGCCGGCGAGGTCTACGAACCGAGTTGGGGCCCGAAGGGCGACAAGATCGTGTACGCAAAGCGGACTTCCAATGGCGTAAGGGCTATTTATGTTAACGCCGCCGACGGCTCGGCGGAGCACTCACTCAGCGGGGACACGGGCAGCTACAGCCACCCGCACTTCTCGCCGCAGGTGAAGTAACCCGTCGTTTCGCTGGCCGGTGCCAGCGAGGGGTGGTAAACCAAGAACATGGGCGCCACCCCTAGTAGTCCCGTTCCGGCCCGAGTTCACGTGCTCCTCGCAGGCGAAGCTCCGGTTGGCGTGATCCTGCGCCGTGGCCCCTCCACCCAGGTTGCGACGCTGCTTTGGAACCGGAAAACGGACCAATTCACGATGGGTCAGTGGTTCAAGGGAACCATCGACGAGAGAAAGAGCGACCTCTCCCCTGACGGCAAACATCTCATCTATTTCGCGGCCAAATACAACTCGAGGGACCCGATGAAGACCTGGACGGCCATCTCCGCCGCACCCTATCTGAAGGCGCTCGTCCTTATCGAAGGGTGCGGCACATGGAGTAGTGGTGGGCTCTGGCTTACGAACGACTCCTATTGGTGCGACGACTTCAAAGATGTAGGAGCCATGCAAGATAGCCGCGCTTTTCGCTTTGACCGGAACTTCAAACTTCAAGCGGGATTGGACGTGTATTACACACGCCTATTACGGGATGGATGGGAACGGGTTCGATCCGCCACGAGACAAGACAAGCGGGACATCTTTGAAAAAGCCGCCGGTCCGCGCTGGGTCCTCCGAAAATATAACCACTACTCCAACAAGCACGTCATTGGCCGAGGCTCATTCTGGAGTGAACACGAACTCGTCCACCCAAACAAAGAAATTGTTCTCCCTCGCCCAACCTGGTCTTGGGCTGAAGTCGAAGGAAACGGCGTGATCTGGGTGGAAGACGGACAGCTCATGCGGGCCGAAGTCGCGTCCGATGGACTGGGTCCCACAACCCTGATTCGGGATTTCAATGACATGTCCTTCGAGGCCATACAAGCGCCGTACTAGCTGCCGCCCCGGCGCCCGCGTATTGAGGCAATATCTGGATGGTTAGGCATGTTTAAAATTCGAAGGTCGTGGGAGCGAGAACTACAGGTTTTGCAACAAGCAGAATCGGCGGTGCTCGCTGCGGCCGATGCAATGATTTCGGTTCTCGGACAGTCGAACGAGCTTTGGACCGCCGGAGCCTCGCCCACGGAAAGACTCATTCGTTCATGCGCGGCCACCGACGTTCAAGTAGCGACCTATCACCTGTTGGTCCGCAAATGTTTGGACTCGCAGGATTACATGGCGGACCGGCATTTGGCGGCGATCTTGAAATGCCAGGGAGAACCAGACTTGGCGAATTCCGTTTTGGCTGAGGCTTGGCAACTGGCGCGCCGCGGCGGTATGCCTGAGAACAAAGAAATTCTTGCCTGGTTTAATGACCTCTCGCCATTGACAGATTGGTACGCGCGCCACCTGAAGGGGCTTGGCTAGCCCCCTCAAGCGGCCAAGGCGCGAACTACACCTCCGGCAGGCGCTTCTTAGCTTCCGCGTAAACCTCGGCGGACAACGCACCCTTCGCGGCCGCTGCCACGTTGTCAGCGAGGTGGGCCGGATTCTTCGTCCCGACGATGTTTGTGTGCATTCCCGGATGCGAATTCGTGAAGCGGAGGAGGAATGTCGTGCGGGACTCGCCCTCTTCGAGCAACTCGTCCAACTTCGCATCCTCCCAAGCCTTCCATCGGTCCTGGTTGCCGAGCCCTTCGCCGGGTTCACCTCTGGCCACGCCGCCGCGAACGATCACGCCTGCGCCGGCATCGGAAGCCGCTTGAATTGCCCCTTCTTCCTTCCGCTCCAGAGCCGAGTAAGGGATCTGGAACGCGTCGAAGACTCCCCAATCGATGTAGGTTTGGATGTGCGGCTGGGTTGAGGAGATGCCGATGAAGCGGACCTTGCCTTGCTCCTTCATCTCTTGGAGGACCTTGACGAGGTCGCCCGCTTCGGTCTGCTCGACGCTGGGATTGTGGAGTTGCATGAGGTCGACGTAGTCGGTTTTCATGCGCTCCAGGCTCTCGTGGAGGCCTCGGAAGAGGTTCTCACGGGTCCAAACGTGGGGCGTGTCGTCGGTGTTCTCGTCGCGATGCACGACGGTGCAGCCGCACTTGGTGGCGAGCACGTACTCGCTACGGCGGTGGGCGAGGAAGCGGCCGATGAACTCTTCACTGCGTCCGTAGTCGTTGGAGGTGTCGATGAAATTGATGCCGGAATCCAGCACCGCGTTCAGGATCGTGTCGGCCTCTTGGTCGGTCACGGGGCGTCCGCCCCAGATTCGCGTGCCGCGAACTTCCATCGCGCCGTAGCCAAGTTTGGTCACTTCGAGGCCGGTTCGGCCAAAAACGTTCTTCGGTAAAGCAGGTCCGTTCATCTGTGAATTCCAAGCCGCCGGCGTCGGCGGCACGATGGCGTCTACGGAGTTTCCGTGTGCATTATCAGCCGATTTTGCTGAGGCGGATCACCCTATACCATCGGTTCAACCCCCAAAGGGCGTAGCCGAGACCGGAGGGCGGTGAGGGTGTCGCGCTCGGTAGCGCAGGAACGGTTGGCCGGTTTTTGGCGATGGTTTTGGCGGCGTACCCGGCACCATCGCGTCGGCGCTCCGGTCCCGCCTTGTATCTTAGATTTGGCAGCCGGCTCAGTTCGGCGCGTGTCTCGCCAAGAGGCTTATGTCCTCGTCGTGTAGAGAGCGCAGAGTTCGG
>Ga0105240_10000856_pt1 | contig 54840 bp, 70 predicted proteins | sample KBSC54metaG_FD_80426 | JGI IMG/M metagenome (GOLD analysis project Ga0105240, IMG submission 80426) | Corn rhizosphere microbial communities from Kellogg Biological Station, Michigan, USA - KBS C5-4 metaG | ecosystem: Host-associated > Plants > Roots > Rhizosphere > Soil | place: Michigan, USA... | reverse complement strand
CTCCTCCGGGTCAAAACTGTGGTCGCCGCCAAATCCGTTGTTCTCCGTGCACCAATCGGTAAGTGGCAGCTCTCTGATTTCAGACCAGATTTCGTTGATGTTGACCTCGCGGATATCCCAGTTATTGCTGCCACGCACGTAATCAATGGCGTTGGCCTTGGAGCGCGTGACCCGCAACTGGGCGTCGCTCCATTCCTCCGACGAGTATATAACGATGAGGAAGAACTTCATTGCTGGGCCTTTCGGAAACAGTCGTGGAGTTCGTCGCTGAGATTTTGGATGCGGGTGTACTCTGCGAGGCACTCGCCTGCAAAGTCCCGGTTGTTGACCTCGATGGATTGCTCCATGCGCCGGTGCGCCAAATCCTCCAGCGCATAGCGGATGAAACTAAAGTCCTCCTCGTCGAGGGCTATGGTGATGGCTTTCATTTTGGTTTGTCCTTTCATTTGGGTTTACTGCGGTTGTCGCTCCACCCGCTCACGCAAGGCCAGCACTTCGGCGTCAATAGCCTCGCGCTGCTCCTTGGTGATGGCGTGTTTGACGGCTTCATTCCGCCAAGCGTTTATCTCGTTGATGCGCTCAATGGTGTGCCTCATGCGCTGGGCATGGGCGTCAACCTTGCGTTTGTGTTTCATGGAGTTTGGGAAATTCGTGCTGCCACTCGTTGGCCCATTTGACGGAAGCGCAGAACGCCCTCCACCGGTAACCGTCATGGATGAGGTGATTGAGATACTTGATGAGGGCAAACGACTCCTCCTGCGTCAGCGGGGTGTAGGTCTTGTCCTCGGTGAAATAGCGGTTGCCGTTGGACAACGCCATGTTCTCGTCAAAGGCCGCGTCACAGGCTTCCACCACCGACCACATGGGATGGCCCGAGTCGGATTTGTCGCGCTGATGAGTGATTCCCGAGTAAAAGCCAATGCAACCGCACGACGTTCTGAAGAACGGAACGGGTGAATTGGCCAGAGAATCAGGCAGTTTTGAGAGTATATCAGACATAGTAATATAAGTAATGGGATGTATAACCCCGCGGAGACGATCCGCAGGGTTATGGGTAAATGCAGTTTGGTTAATCGCAGCTAATCACTCCGCGAGGCTGATGTGCCCGTCGTGGTCGGGGCTGACCCGCACCTCAGTGCTGGCGCTGATGATGCGGCCCGAGTCATCGAGGTATTGAATGATGACGGTTTCCGGGGCGGTGCCAAGCAGGGCCGCCGCCATCTGCTTGAAGTAATGCTCCCAGTCTTTCTGTGTCATAGGCCGAGGGATTTGAGGATGAGACCCAGGCAGAAACACAGGAACGCCACCAGGAACACTAACCGCATTCGTTGCGCGGCCAGGTGTTGCTGTTGTTGAGCACTACTCAGGTTTCCCATTTCGATGAGTAACGAATTGAGACCCCGGTTGAAGTCCTGGCGCAGGGGTTGAGGCGCGCACGTGTCGCATAGCAGCGGCAGGTTGATCGGACCCTGGTCCAATGACACTCCGCAGCACATGCAGGAGCGGGCAGGTTTTGAAGTCATAAAGATAGAGTAGAAAGAGGAAGAGAGGGCCGCGGAGCACTCGCTGCCGCAGCCCCCTTTCCGTTGCTCTCGGGTTACTTCACCTCAGCCACATCGACCACGCCCTGCGCATTGCGCGCCCGGTCAGCCATCAGCTTGCCCATCTCTTCGACGGTCAGGCCGAAGCTCGCCGCGTACTTCTCGACGGTCATCTGGTCCTTGGGGCTCATCTCATCCAAGGTCAGCCCAAACCGGCGCAGGCCGTTCTTGAGCATCCGGGACCGGAACGCCCGCAGGCCGAGCTTGTCATCAGGCTGGGAGAGGAGCCAAACCTTGAAGCTCTTCCACGCATCGAGCTCGGCCTGATTGATGGCGGCATCGAGCTTGTCAGCATTGGCTTTGCCTTCGAGTTCTAGGGCTTTGGCCACATCCCGGCGCTTGTCCAACCGCAGGCCACCCGCCACCACCACGCCTTCCTTGTTCTTGGTGGCCACCAGACCGAACACCTTCGACACGTTCGGCGTGTTCTGGAAGATGTCGACGTTGAACAGCGTGCGGGGGATAACCGCAGGCGGAGTTGCTGCCGCAGGAGCAGGAGCCGCAGGCAGTTGGCTTTCGGCCGGTGCCGCAGGCGCTGGAGCGGCCGCAGCGGGTTGAGTTGCGGGTTTGTTATCCGTGGTCTTAGCCACGGCCGTGTTTTGAGTGTTATTCACTGTATTTGTCCTTTCGAGTGACAATGGATGGACTCAGCGTAAGTGCTGTCCTATCCGCCCTATGGTGGAGTGATGCTTCACACCACCACAGGCCGGGTTTGACGGCTATTCCTTGGGCTTGGGCTGCTCTAGCTCATCGGGTGGCAGGACTATCTTGAGCAGGTCGGCAAACCGGTGCCGCAGATAGTTAGCGCGCTCCAAATCCCCGGATTCGAGCGCCGCCACGATATTGGCCCGCACTAGAGCTTGGTGCTCGCGGCACTTGCGGTAATGGTCAGCGTTCATGGGTGCTTAGCCCTCCAAAGGTGCGTCACATCAAAGGCCACGAACCCCTGCGGATCATCAAGGTAGAACCCGCCCGAGTAGCTCAACACCCGCTTGGGACACTTCTGCACCTGCTCCCAAGGGAACTCGTTAAACGGAGCCAACCGCACAAACCGCCCGTCGACGGCTATCACCTGCTCAACTTTGACGTTCATTTAACTATTCACCTCCCGAGCCGACACCGGGCGCTCCAGCAAATCTTTCACCCACGACCGAGAGTCAAACATCGCGTCAAACCGCGCTTCCTGCCCATTGCCCAGATTCGCCGGAGCCTTGAACACCGCATTCTCTACAAACGAGAAACACTCCTGCGCCACACTGAACTTCACCTTTTTCACCTTAGCTTTCACTGTTTGTCCTTTGGTTATCGCAAGGGTTATTCCTTGCACCCCAGGGCAGAGTGATGCTTGGCTGCTTGCAAATGGACCCAGAACCGCTTGCCCTTCCCAGCAAGCCCCTCAGCAGCAAGACACGACCGCAATACAAGACAGCGTTCGCCGAAGCCAAGGAACTACAGAAGCTTCTGATGGCAGACGCACGAAACCCCGACGTAAGCGCCGCAGTTCGCGGTTCCCTTGCCCGTAGTTGGTGCGAACTCGAAGAGACCAAGCGCAAGCTAAAGATGCGCCCTCTGCCGCGCTCGATTGACACGACCAAACTGGCCAAGCGCAGCCGTGCCAAGGCCGACAACGCTGGCTTTGCCGAAGCTTGACCGAAGGAATCTCTTTTTCCCACCGACCGTCCCGGCAGTCCCCGGGGGCAGAGGGCCGTGGGGGTGCGGAGGGTTTTATGAGCCCCCTCTTCTGATAGATACCGAATCCTCCCACAGTTCGGTGAAACGGTTCTTGAGCGAAGTTGGGTAAGGGGAGGGATTGGGAAGAACGGTCATGGCCGACGACACCACCCCCTATAACAGGGGTACCGGGTCGAAGAGCGTTCGACTGCACGGACCTGCGGCAAACCGACTCAGCCGAGTTGTTGGCAACTTTGTGTCGGGGCAACGGACTACCAGTTATGGCTGCGGCAGCGGGGGTGATTCGCCGATATCCCTGGGACAATGAGGTGGCTCATTGAGCGGCTGGGGAGTGGGCTATTCGGTTTCCATACCGACGGATGCGAGTCGTCGCTCATCTGGCCCTGGTGGGCGCGGGAGTGACTCGGAGCGGACCAGGCGGTCTGGTCGGCCGTGTTGACCCCAAGACTACGTGCAAGGGGTTCGGGTGCTGTCCTTGTAACTGGGAAAAGGGTCCCTGCCTGTTGGCGCAAGCAGGGAAGTGAACACTGAGAGCGACTCAGGGCTCGGTTATTTCCGGCGGGGAGGCCGAAATTCTTAGGGCGGATTCCCCGCCTGGCTCGCCAAAGCATGGTGGGTGTTTACCCCAGGTCTGGGCCGAGTGCCAACAAAAATCGTAAAACTGGTTTTTCTCCGCATCCTCGGCGGCGTTTCAGCGGCGCTACTTTACACCACACGGAACCAGCAAACCGTGCCTGGATTTGAACCAGGACCTCCGCCTTAATCATGGCACTTTCACCGGGTCAGGAAGTGGAGGGTTAGCCAGGTGGCTGGTCCCTCGGGAGACGACGGGTGAGAAGTCGAAATGGGTGATTTGGCCGGTGAGCGAATAAATGTGGACCGGCTCGGGTTGGGCTACGGGTCGGGACAGGAGCGGGGTAGCCGCGGGAGGAGGCGGCTGGCGGCAGGAGACCAGGAGGAGGGGGAGGAGCAGGAGAGGTTTCAATGTTTGTCGGGGTGATAGAGGAAGAGGGTTTTATCCTGGAGCTGGGTTTTCAGGACGCGGCCGTTGCGGGTTCCGACCAGGACGGTGAAGCCGAGGCGTTCGACTTTTTCGACGGCGGCCAGGATAATCATGCGGGCCAGTTCCTCCTCTTCCGGGCAGTAGGGTTTGGGAAGTGGGTAGAGTTCTTCATCAGGTCCAGATCCCATTGGGATACTCTTTCTTCAAAGCCGCCAGTCTGTCACGGATGTAGCATCCCAAGGGGGTTTTGGTGTCGCGATTGGATTTCTGCCAGAACCAGTGGAGGTAGTCGGCGGGAACGTCTTGCAGGCAGGTGCCCTTCCATTTGCCGAAGGGCATTTTGTCAGTGTCCGTCAGGGTGCGAGTGCTCGTGGTCATAGCGAACGATGTCGTCGTTGATTTGGATGTTGAGCATTTTCAGGGTGTCCAGCAGGTAGTTTGCGATCACCGCGGCCTTCATTTGCAGGACGATGTTGCGGTCCAGGTTTTGACTGACGCGGAACACGTGGCCGGGACGGGAGGTGTCCTCGACCACGATGGTGATAATCCTCATGGCAGTTCCAGGGCGATGGATTCGGCGTCGACCAGGAAGAGCGGGTAGCCCTCCTGGGTGTGGCCTGCTTCGGTGCGCGCCTTGATGCGGTACTGGTCGATGAGAACGCGGCTGCCGATGGTCAGTTCGATGGGCACGTTGAACCAGGAGCGGTTCTTGCGGGAGAACTGGCGTCGGCCGGGACCGACGGCCAGCACCTGAAACATCTGCTGCTCGGGCGTGTGATATTTCGAGAGCAGGATGCCTTTGCCCGCCCATTCCGGGTCAGGCAGCGGCCGAATCAGGACCTGGTTTCCTTTGGGCGTAATCATACCGCGGGGATGGGAACGTCGGAGGCGTCGTGTTTGGTTTTCATGTGGGAAGCCCAGGGGCCGGGCAGCGTGTTGACCAGCTTGCCGCAATGGGGGCAGGGCGCTTTGGCAGACGGAGGCACGGCGGCAATCTCCGGGATGGTTGGGTTGGCGTAGGGCTTGAGCAGTTCGCTGACCTGGACTTTGAGCGCAGCGTTCTCGGACTGCAACTTGGGCAGCTCCAGGTAAGCGCGCTGCAACTCTCGCAGCTCGCGGTGAACCAGGTGATTGCGGTCGGGTATCAGCATCACGTATTCGGCCAGGGTCTGCTCGCGCAGTTGGTCGGGGATGCCCGGGACGTTGATTAGTTTGGGTTGGTCTATCATAAATTACTCGCTGGTTTCGGGAGCCATGAGCCAGGCCATGAACTTGAGGAAAATCGCCATGCGCACCGGCTTGCCCTTGATGATTTGGCTGATGGTGTTGTGGTCGCAGCCCACCTCCTGGGCAACGTCCCGAAGCGACAAATGCCGCTGATACATATAGGCTTTGAGTAGAGCTCCAATCTTCATGTCGGCGTTATTAGACACGCGGTTGGATTGCACGACAAGTGCGATTTGACGCTTCTCCCGAAAAGGGATACCACTTGCCTCGTGAGTCTGTATTGGGTCATTAGCCAGCATTACCAAAACTGCGTTCGGGTATTACCCGCTGACAGCACCTCTCCGCGTTTTGATACAACTTGCGACTTGAGTAAGGATGTCTTATGAAGATGAAAGACCGTAACAAGTTCCCGCCGGGCGGCTGGCGCTTCTACGTGCCGGAGACCAAGTGGAGCATCCAGCCCTGGATTAGCTTCGATGCGGCGGTGGCCCAGATTATCCAGCACCGACAGGGCAACACCTTCCTGACCCAGAGCAAGGGCTGGAGCCTGGACCCATTCGTGGTGGCCGACGAGCTGGACGCCTTCAACGCGGCGGTCTGCCAGCAAATGAACTGGATGGCTTTCATCTCGGAAGGAGGGCCGGATACCAGCCCCCCAAAAGCGATGAGCCCGTCCGGATTGTCCAACGCGCTAAGTGCTGCGGGCAAACTTAGGGCGGGCCTCAACACTATCCGCGAGTGGGAGATTGCCGGGGGCAACCTGGTGCCGCAGGAAAAGGCTGATGCACGCGCCACGACCTGCTCGACCTGTGTGAAGAATGTCCGGGGCGACCTGACCTCCTGGTTCACCGTCCCGGCCGCCGAACTAATTCGCAAGCAACTGGAGAGCCGCAACAATCTGAAAATCTACACCCACATGGACCCGCTCCTGGGGGTGTGCGAGGCGTGCGCCTGCCCACTCAAGTTGAAGGTGCACTGTCCGCTGGACATCGTGGAAGCCAAGATGCGGCCGGAGGATCGGGCGGCGTTGGATTCGGGCTGTTGGATACTCAACGAAGGGAAATAAAATGGAAGTTACCAACTGGGCTTTGGAAAAAGCCGCTCAATGCTGGTGCGACGACCGCACTAAAAGCACAGTCATGGACACAAAGCTGGCGCATGTCTTTGCTGAGACTTTGGACCGAGAGGTTGAGAAGATGAAGAGCGCCGGAGAATACCTTTGGATCGTCATGGCCAATGTGGGTAACGGCAAAGGCAGGTCCTGGGACCAGGAGACTGAGGAGTGGCAGGCGGCTGCCAAAGAGGCGAGGGACCAATACTGCCAAGTCTGTTCGGAAATGAACAGGCACACCGCATGAAAGACCAATGTTTTCTGATTACCAGACCAGTGCAAGGCGGCGGTAACATCTACTCCAACCCGCGCATCATCGTGCGGCGCACCGCCGCGATTGGCGACGCCCTGGCGGCTTCGGTCGTGGCGGACCGGCTGTCCGAAAAGGGTTACGAGTGCGAGTTCCAGACTCACGCCAACATCCATTGCCTGCTGCGCTACCAGCCCAACATCTCGACCTTGGCCCTGCCCAACGGCTACGCCCACGTAGACCTGGACCGCGCCTACGAGAACAATCAGTCGCGCCGCAGCCTGCACTTCTCGGAAATGTTCATGACCCGGGCCGACGAATTCCTGCGGCCCTACGGCATCACGCTGGGCCCGGCCCTCAACTGTCGGCCGCGTGTGCGTCTGCCCAATCACATCCTCCAAACCTCCCTGGCCAAGTTCCATGAGCACCCCCGACCCTGGATATTTTGTGTCCCCCGAAGCAATACCTACGCTGCGCGCCAAGTGCCTGATAACATTTGGGAGTCCTTCGCTCTTGCTTCCTGCGGAACCAAATTCTGGCTGGGAACCCATCCGGCCCCCAAAGGCATCGTTGACCTCCAGTGCTGCCATTTGGACAATCTCATTGCCTGGATCAGCGCGGCCGACCTGGTGGTGTCTGTCGACACCGGCCCTCTTCATATTGCAGCCGCTCTGGGAAAACAAATCGTGGCGCTCGGCCAAAGCTCCAGCCCGGAGCTCCACCTTTCTGACCAGGTGGATTTCGAGACTATTTGGCCGTTAGGCAACCTGGACTGCCTCAACTGCCAGGCCAACCTCTGCTACAAGGACCGCTTCATTCCGCCCTGCCAACTGTTCGACCCGGCCGCCATTGCCGACAAGGTGAACCGCAAGATTGTGGCGCAGGGCAATGGTGATGTGAGTGCCGCGGTAGCCATCTACCAGCCCGAGGTGGCCACCCTCAACCGCTGCCTGGAATGTCTGTTGCCGCAAGTGCAGGAGATTGTGGTCTGCGTCGACCAAGCCGGGAAGATTCCCTCGGGAGCCTTGCAGCACGGCAAGGTCCGCTACGTGCACCATCGCCAGTTCAACGTGGGCTACGGCCGCAAGATGAACGTGGCCACGCGCCACACGCACGGCCGGTTCGTGCTCCAGGTCAATGACGACGTATTCCTCAAGCCTGACGCGGTGGCCCGGATGAAAGAGTGCATGACCTCCGGCGTGGGCATTGTCTCCTGCCTGCTGCGTTACCCCGACGGAACGATTCAGCACGCGGGCAAGGTGCGCTCTCCCGGAGAGATGGGCTGGGGCCACATCAATCACCGGCAACACCTGCCAGATTTCAAGGTGCCGACCGAACAGGAGAACACCTGCGGAGCCTGCTGGTTAGTGGACCGCAAGGCGCACTTTGAAGCGGGCGGCTATGACGAGCGATTCTTCATCTACGCCGAGGACGACTCGTACTGCCTGCAAATGCGCAAGACCGGCTACCGGATCATCTTCACCCCACACGCCGAGGGCATCCACCTGGAGCACCAGAGCACCAGCAAGACCGGTCCCATCATCGACCACCTGAACAATTCCAACCGGATTTTCCGAGAGGCCTGGGGCCCTTACCTCGAACACAACCGCAACAAAATCCCAGGCAACTTCGACTACCTAAAACCGTGAAGGTGGCCTCCCGAAACCCAGCCTACGCATCAGCCCACTATGAGCAGTCCTTTGTGAAAACCGAATGGCTCCAAAAGAACGGGATGCCTGACAACATCGCAAGCGTGCCCGAACATCAGTTGGTCAAAATCCCATGGCCGGTCCGGGGAAACGAGTTTGATTCTAAGGGTGAGCTAATCCCTATCCCACCGTATATCATGATCGAGGTATGACCACTCTTGGCGGCAACGTCTGCATCCGAAACGGCTTTCGACTCGACTACTGTTGGCGCGAGGCCGTGAAATCTTTACTGCCCGTCTGCGACCAGGTGGTCATCTGCGACTGCGACAGCCAGGACAGCACGCGCGAATTCATCGACCGATGGGCGTCGCAGGAGCCCAAGATCGTGGTCGTCAACTATCCCTGGACCGACCCGCGCGGCAGCTCCGATTGGTGGCCCACCTGGCTCAACTATTCCCGGCAGCACCTCTCCACCGACATGCACATCCAGTTGGACGCCGACGAGGTGTTGCATGAGGAGGACTACGAGCTGGTGCGCAACGGCCGGGATGCCAAAGCCACCCTGTTCTTTCACCGGCTCAACTTCTGGAAGGACCATCGCAACCTGATTCCCGACGGCCATTGCTGCGGGACCAAGGTGCTGCGGATGGCTCCGGCCAACATGCCCTTGCCCAGCGATTACCCCTGGGAACCGGCCGCCGCGACGATGGCTCAGGCTGTGCAAAGCGCCATCCGGGTGTTCCATTACGGATTCCTGCGCCACCGCGAACAGTTCTTCCTCAAGGCCCGGGAAGTGCAACGCATTTGGGTCAATGACTATGACCCCAGACTCCAGAAAGCCGAGACCTTTGCGGGCAACTGGATGACGATGGAAGGAGTCACCGGCTGGGAAAACCATCTGGTGCCCTACGAAGGCCGCCACCCTTCGGCCATTCAACAGTGGCTCAAAGACCACAACTACCATGACTGACCAAGAAATCGCCCGCCTGGTTCAATGCCGGGTGTTCACCTGGACCGAAACCCAAACCCTGGAATACCTCGCCTCCCTGGCGCGCAAGTCCGACATCATCGTGGAGTCGGGCACCTACATGGGGGCCAGTGCCTTTGCCATGATGAGCGCCGCCAAGCCCACCGCGCATATGTGGTGCATCGACAAGTTCCCGGTGGCAGGCACCGAGTTTGTTACCCGGCGCAACCTGACCTGGTGGATTGAGCGCGGCCAGTTGGAAATCATCACCGGCGACTCGGAGCGCGGCGCACAAATGCTCTCGCACATGCGCGGCAAAGTGGACCTCATCTTTGTCGATGACGGCCACGCCGAGGAAGATGTGATGCGCGATATTCGCTGTCTCCAGCCGCTGCTCAAGCCGGGCGGCGTCATGGTCGGTCACGACTTCGATGTGCCCTACAACGATGTAGCCCGGGGTGTGATTCAGAGCGGCATCAAATACACTGTGCCGGTTCCCCGGCTCTGGCGTTATGACCAGGTTTAATGCCCAGTGTCAGGAGGACCAGTGGATTGCTGAGAACCTCCTGCCCCTTACAGTCATCGGCACCTACTGTGAAGTCGGAGCCTTCAACGGCATCCAATCCTCCAACACGCTGGCCTTCGAGGATTGCGGGTGGAAAGGTGTGCTGGTCGAAGCCGACCCGTTCCTAGCCGCTGACTGCATCAAGAACCGCAACGCGACGACCTGGTGCTGCGCGGCGGGCTCATCACGCTTCGGCAGGTTCAGCATCAACACCGAGGACCGAGGTCTCTCGGGTCTATCACAAAACTGGGACAAGAGCATCATGGTGCCGGTATTGCCCCTGGATGTGATTCTCTTTGCCAGCGGCATCACCTTCCTGGACCTGCTAACTATCGACACCGAAGGAACCGAGCTGGATGTGTGGCGCTCTCGCGGACTCTTCAAGCCGCGCGCGGTCATGATTGAATACCAGACGCGCGACCTGCCCTCCCAGGAGGAGCGCATCACCAGGCTGCTCAAGTCCGACGGCTACACGTTGCGGCACAAAACCGCCTACAACCTCATCTTCGAGATGGTGTGATCCGAGTCGTCTACCCCATCCCCAACGAATCGCCCGAGGTCTGGGAAATCTTCAAACCGGCCGTCGAGCGGTTCTGTGCGACCTGGCGCAAGTTCCCGCCCGGCTGCGAGTGCGAGTTAGTGCCGGTGCTCTTTGGTGATGACCCGACCGGAAAGTGCACTCAGTATTTCCACGGACTGCCAGTGGACGCCTTCCAGGAGTATCGCGGTGGGGGCTGCGACATCGGTGCCGCTCAGTGGGTGGCGGTCGACAGTGAGCCGGGCGACTTCCTGGTGGCGCTGACCAGCCGCGTTTACTTCCACCGACCCAACTGGCTGGACTTCCTGCGCATCGCCCGCGAGCTCTACGGCAAGGGTCTCTACGGCACCAGTGCCAGCATGGAAGGCGGGATCGCCCATTGCTGCACGCGCTGCTATGCCATGGATTGTTCCATGTGGAACAGCTACCCCTTCCTCATCGAGAGCCGGGACCAGGGAACCTTCTTTGAAGTGGGCGCAAATAACCCCATCGGTTCCCTGAACGATTGGGTCGAAGCCATCGGCCTGCCCACCCTCATGGTCTACGGTGACGGAGTGCGTCCCAAGCCCTACTGGTTCTCGCCCGAGAACATCTTTCGGCGCGGTGACCAGAGCAACCTTCTGGTCTGGGACAAGCACACCCTGGCCTACCGCGAGGCCGACCGGGAGGAGCAGTTGCGCTTGCAGGCCCTCGCATATGGGCTGGACACCCCAGTTGACGGGGTGTAAAGCACCGTAATGGAATTCAAGAACGCGGAGCAGGTCCAGCAAATCTGCTGGGAGATGAGATGCGCCGACTGGCCGCGCGACTTGAACCGCACCCGCATCAACGGCCTCAATAACGGGCAGCCGCCCTACACCGACGAAGAGGTTGAGGCCAACAACATCAACATCAACGTCAACTTCCTGGAGTCCACCCGGCTGATGCACGACGCCCGGATGCAGGCCCAGCAGGCCATCCTTAAACCGGGCAACTATTTCCGCGCCACCACCGATGCCGGGGCGGGCAGCAAACGCACCCTGCGCCAGAACCTGATGACCAGCGTCATCAATCGGCGCATGAAAAAGTCCCTGAACTATTACGAGAATGTCCGCAGCAAGATTGCCCTGAACGTGCTGCACGGCATCGGGCCCTCCTGCTGGGAGAACAACGACCGATGGTGTCCCGACCCGTTGGGTGTGGAGGATTTGCTCATCCCGGCCAACACCTACGTCACCTTCAAGAACCTGCCTTTCTTCTGCATCCTGCGCTCTCTCACCGCCCCCGAACTCATCCGGCTCACCAACCGCGATAAAGTGGATAAGGGCTGGAACCGAGGGCTGGTGAACCAGTGCCTGGAGTGGATCGACCGCGAGAGCATGGCCCTCATGGGGTCCAACTGGCCCGACACCTGGAGTCCCTCCAAGACCGAGGAACGGGTCAAGGGCGATGGCGGCTACTACATGGGTGACCAGGTGCCCACCATCGACGTATTCGACTTCTACTACTGGAGCGATGAGGGCGACCACGAAGGCTGGCGCAGGCGCATGGTGCTGGATGACTGGAGCACCCCGGCCAGCCAGGGTGCCAGTGCTTCCTTTAGCCGCAACTCCGCGGTGGAGTTTGGCCGCAACCAGTGGCTCTACAATCCCGGTAACCGCGTCTTTGCCGAACAGCGCGAGCACATCTTTGGCTGCACCTTCGCCGACCTCTCCGCCGTGGCTCCCTTCCGCTTTCACTCCGTCCGGTCCCTGGGCTTCCTGCTCTACTCGGTGTGCCACCTGCAAAACCGGCTGCGCTGTGAATTCTCCCGCGCCGTGTTCGAGTCCTTGCTCATGTATTTCCGGGTCAAAGACGCCGACGACGCCGAGCGCGTGCTCAAGCTGGAACTGGCCCAGCGCGGCTTCATCGACGACTCGGTGGAGTTCATCAAGGCGGCCGACCGCTACCAGGTCAACGCCGGGCTGGTGGAGCTGGGCCTTAAGGAAAACGGTAGCCTCATCAGTTCCAACGCTTCGAGCTTCTCCCAGTCCAGTCAGACCAACCAGGGATCGGAGCGCAAGACCAAGTTCCAGGTCATGGCCGAAATCAACCAGGCCACCACCCTCATTGCCGCTGCCGTCCAGCAGTTCCTCACCTACCAGAAGCAGGAGTATCGGGAAATCCTGCGCCGCTTCCTGCGCAAGGACAGCCGCGACATTGACGTTGTCACCGCCCGCAAGGAGCTGCTGCGGGAAATTCCCGACCGCATGATGGTGCCCGAGGCCTGGGACGCTGAACCCGAACAGACCCTGGGCGCAGGCAACAAGACTTTGGAAATGGCCCAGGCCGAACAGTTGGCCAACTTCCGGCCGATGTATGACCCGGAAGCCCAGCGAAAGATTCTGCGCGACATCACCCTGGCCATCACCGACGACCCGGCTCGCGCCATGGATTATGTGCCCGAACAGCCGCACATCAGCGACTCGGTCCACGACACGCAACTGGCCTTTGGCTCCCTCATGCAGGGCGTCCAGGTGGCCGTGCGACCCGGGCTCAACTCGGTCGAAGTGGTCGGCACCATGCTCCAGCTCATGGACCAGAAAATCAAAGCCCTGGGTCCGATGGGTTCCATGCCCGACATTGCCGGGCTCCAGAATTGCGCGCAGTACGCCAACGGCTTCATCCAGCTCTTGGGCCAGGACAAAGAGATGCAGGGCACCGCCCGGGCGATGGCCCAGGTCCTCTCCAAGCTGATGAACCTGGTCAAGGCCATGGCGCAACGGTTGCAGGAGCAGATGAAGAAAGCCCAGAGCCAGCAGGGCAATGGCGCGGACCCGAAGGATATGGCCAAGGTCCAGGCCATGATGATGCAGGCCAAGGTGAAGGCCCAGAACGCGCGCGAGAGTCACGCCGAGAAAACCGCCCAGCGTCAGATCCAGTTCGAACAACAGATGAAGCAGGACTCCATGCGCACGCAGTTGGAGTTGAAACGCAAGGCGGCTGAGTCCGGCCTGGAGTTAAAGACCAAAGCCGTAGCCTCCCACCTGGACCTCCAGAACGAAGCGCACAAGCAGCGGATGCGCAAAGCCACCGATGAGGAAGAATGAAGATCATTATTGAAACAATCCCGCACGAAGAACAGAGATATACCACGGTAGGTGATTGGTATTACGAACCTGACGGCACCTTGAGAATCAAGGTTAGCCAGTTGTCCGACTGGCGAAGGGAGTTCCTGGTTAAAATCCACGAACTGGTCGAGGTGATGCTGTGTAAGCACGCTGGAGTTACCCAGGAGGTCGTCGACAAATTCGACACCAAGGAGTTCTCCTATACCGACCACCCAAACGAGGAGCCCGGCGATTGTCCTGAGGCCCCCTACAAAACCCAACATTGCATAGCGACCGGCATCGAACGGATGCTCGCTGCCGCCCTGGGTGTGGACTGGAAACCTTACGAGGAAGAGCTGGAGTCCCTGCCGGAACTTCCTGACAGAACTTGAAAGAAACCTCTGAGGTCACCGCCTGCGTGGTCGACACCGGCCTGTTCATGAACATGGCTCGTCGGCTGGGTTGGGGCTTTAAGCGGGTCCTCTACTGGAACCCCGACACGCGCTCCTTCCCTTCCCTGCGCCAGGCCAGTATCGGGGACGGGTTCGAGGAGTTCGAGCACGTGCGCGAGCCCTGGTCCCACTTCAACGACATCGACCTGTGGGTGTTCCCCGATGTGGGAATGCGCGACTTGCAGGTGCACCTGGCCAACCTGGGAAAGCCGGTCTGGGGTGCCAAGATGGGCATGGACCTGGAACAACGGCGCGAGTGGTTCCTGAAGGTGCTGGAGGAAGTGGGCCTGGACGTTCCTGATTACCAGGTGTGCGAGGGCATCGACGAGCTGGCCGAGTGGCTGGACGATAAGAAGGACCAGTACGTAAAAATCTCCCGGTTCCGCGGCGACATGGAGACCCATCACTGGCGCAACCGGGTGCAGGACTGTGCCTGGTTGGAGAGCCTGCGCATGTCCCTGGGACCGATGGGACCGCTCCTGCGCTTCCTGGTATTCCCCTCCATCGACACCGACCTGGAGATTGGCGGGGACACCTACTGCGTGGATGGGCATTGGCCCGAGCTGATGCTCAATGGCGTTGAGGGCAAGGACAAGTGCTACCTCTCGGCCGTGACCCGGCGCGAGGAGATGCCCGAGCAGGTGCAGGCTGTGATGGAGGCCTTCGCCCCGATCCTGCACCGGTTCCAATACCGGCAGCAATGGAGCTCGGAGATTCGGGTCAAGGACGACAAGGCTTACTTCATCGACGCCACCACGCGCGGCGGGATGCCCAGCTCCAGCTCGCAGTATTTGCTCTGGGAAAACTTCCCCGACATCGTGTGGCTGGGAGCCAACGGAATTCTCTGCCAACCTAAGCCCGCCGCCCAGTTCTCCATCGAGACCATGATTACGGCCAAGCGGGAGGAGGGCACCTGGGAGAGTGTCGAGATTCCCGAAGAGCTCGAAGGCTCGGCCCTGTTCAACACCTGCTGCAAGGTGGGTGAGACCTACTGCTTTCCGCCCAGCGAATTCGGGTCCAGTGACCTGGGCTGGCTCATCTCGATTGGGGACAGCCCCAAGCAAGTGTTGCAGGACCAAAAGGACATGGCCGACCTTTTGCCTGACGGACTCAACGCGGATGTGGAAGCCATGACCTCCATCATCCAGGAAATCGAATCGGCCAAAGAGGAAGGTATCCCCTTCACTGAACAGGAAATGCCCGAAGCCCAAGACGTATTATGAGCTGCCAATACGGCCAACACATGGTCGACCGACCCAAGTTTGAAGGTTCCAAACCCCAGAAGCGCGGACGGCGCGAGAGCCAGGTCATTGGTAAAAAGTCTGGAGTGATTCGCCCCGATAAGAGGAAAAAGGTGAAATACCTATGAGTGCCAGAAAATTTCCATCAATCATCGACCGGCTGAGACTAAAAACCACCATAACACGTGATGGATGCTGGTTGTTTCCTGAGGACGAACTTGGAGGATATGGACGCATCAGGCACAACGGAGTTAAGCGTAGGGTTCATCACGTAAGCTACGAACTCCACCACGGACCAATTCCCGAAGGTAAGTGGATTCTGCACACGTGCGTTGGCCACAGGAACTGCTGGAACCCAAACCATCTATATGCCGGAACTCCCAAGGAAAACACAGCCGACATGGATGCCCAGGGACGCAGAAACCAGGTCCGTGGCGAGTCTCAGGGTCTGGCTAAGCTCACACCCGAAATAGTGCGGGAGATTCGCGGACCGACTGGCGGATTCGGTCACAGGCAGATCGCGGAAATGTATGGAATTTCTCCAGCCACCGTATGGCAAGTGCGAAGCCGAACCACCTGGAACCATGTCTGATCTAAATCCACAATTCCCAAACTACTCACCCCCGCAGGGGTTATCTAGTGCCGACAAACAGCAGGCGGGTCCCTTGACCAAGATGATCGGCAAGATGATAGGGCCCAAGTTGAAGCCCAAGCTCCTGGGCCGCATGAAAGGCATCAAAGCCGACCAGTCGGTCCATGTGGGTCATAAGAAGGTTAAATTTTACTAACAATCCCTATAACCTCGCGGAGAACCGTCGCGGGGTTATACTCCCAAACCATAAACCAAAGAAAACCTAATGAGCCAAGTCATCACTAATCCCACTCCCAAGACCCGATTCCAGGCCAGTCCTGACAGTGTTTCCAAGCATCGCGACATGGTCGCCAGCCGCGAGTTTGAGCGCGCCATCGACTTCGCCCTGCTCCATTACCAGAGGCAGGTCACCGAGCTCTCGACCGAAAACTTCAACGTGGCCGGGGCAAACCAGTTCCGGCTCATCGGAGCTCAGGAGTTTGTGGCTGTGCTGCGCAATCTCTCCGAGGCTCCCACCCTGCTGGACCGGGGAGTCTCCATCGCTAACCTCAACCACAAGGTCTAATGCCTGCTGAAACTCTCGCCGCTCCAGCCCCGGCCGCTCCGTCCGCCCCGGCTGCTCCCCCAGCGGCTCCACCACCCAAGGGGGAAATCCATGTCACGGCCGCCAGCATCGACACTGGCCCCAAGGCCCCTGAACCCAAAAAGGGCAGCGCCACCGAGCGCATGTTCCAGGAGCTGCGCAAGAAGGCTAAGCCCCAGTTCTTCGAGACCCCGGACGCCCCCGCTGCCCAGGACCCCAAGCCTGGGGAAGAGGCACCCAAAGTGGACGCCGAGGCACCCAAAGTGGACTCTGGAGCACCGAAGCCCACGACTGAGTCATCCCAAAGTGCAGAGGCCGCCTCCAAGCCGGGTGAGAAAAAGAATCCCTGGAAGCTGGTCGACGAATACAAGGCCCGCGCCACCAAAGCCGAGAGTGAGTTAGTGGAGGTCAAGAAAGTGGGCGGTGACCCCAAACGCATTCAGGAGTTCCAGACCACCATCGAGCAACTGCGCAAGCAGAACGAGGAGCTGGAGACCGAGGTGCGCTTCACCAACTACGCCAAGAGCTCGGAGTTCAAAACCAAATACCAGGAGCCCTACGAGAAAGCCTGGGCTCGCGCGGTAAAGGAATTGAGCGAGATTGCCATCGCCGACCCGGGCACTGGCCAGGAGCGCGCGGCTGGCGTTCAGGACTTAGCCGACATCGTCCAGTTACCCCTGGGCAAGGCCCGGGCGGCAGCCGAAGCGGTGTTCGGCTCCTTTGCCGACGACGTAATGGCCTATCGTAAGGAAATCATCGGCCTGCACGAAGCCCAGGAGACCGCCCTCAAGGAAGCCCGCGAAGGCAGCATTAAACGGGACAAGGAACGCTCCGAGCAAAGCCAGCAGGTGGCCGCTCAAACGGTGAGCCAAATCAAGGAGGGCTGGGAAAAGGCCAACGCCGAATACCTGGCGGATGAAAAGCTGGGGGCCTACTTCAAGCCGGTCGACGGCGACCAGGACGGCAATCAGCGCCTGGCCAAAGGATTCGAGTTGGTGGACCGGGCCTTTGCCGAAAACCCCAACGACCCGCGCCTGAGCGCCGAGCAACGTGCCGCCATCGTGAAGCGTCACGCCGCGGTGCGACTTCGGGCTGCGGCCTTCGGGCGATTGCGCGCGCAGTATGGCGCAGCCCAGGCCCGTATCAACGAGCTCCAGAAGGAGCTTTCGCAGTACAAGGAAACTGAACCCGGCACCGGTGGCAGCTCTACAACCTCGGCTCCGGTGGAGACCAAAGGGGCAGCCTGGAACCGCATCCGGGAGGGTCTTTCCAAAATCGCTGCTAAGTAAAATTGTTCCGGCCTGTACAGCCGGGGAAGTCCTGGCCGTTGGTAGCCTTCACTATCAACGGCTGGGCGTTTGTGAAGGCAAATATGAAAACGTGTAGTAAGTGCAGGCATGAGCTCACGGAACTGGAGTTCAACAGGGACAGTAATCGCAGGGACGGTCTGAGCCTGTGGTGCCGAGGATGCGAAGGCCGAGCCAGGGCAATCCGAAAGGGACCTCCGTCCTGCCGTAGAAGGCGTCGCGGTGACGTTCACCTTTGCCCGAAATGCTTAACAAACGAGAGAGGCTCACAACCCTACTGTCCAAAGTGCAAACTGGAGTATCAGAACATTTCCAGGTCAAGGAAGTGGTCCGAAAGATACTCTGGAAACGACGCCAGGAGGATCGAGACGGCCAGGGCTTATGCCACAGGATTGCTGTATCGTGGCAAAATAAGAAGGCAGGAGTGTGTTTTCTGCGGAAATCCAGGCACTCAGTTTCACCACTACGACTACGAAAGGAGGACCCGGAACTTCGATGATGTGTGCGACCTTTGCCACAGCCGAGTCCATCAGTTCCTTAGAATCATGTTGACGGTAAAGCTGATGTCGGTGTAAAGGGGTATTGCCTTAGTTGTAAGACTGGCTGGCCGCCAGGTCGACGTTCAACCGCGCGTTAAAGCGGAAAGCCTGCGGACAGGCCATAGAAGTTCTTCTTCGTCCGACTCCCAAACCGTGCTCGTGCGCGTTTGCGCTGAGCCGAAAACTGAAACGAAGAATAACTAATTTCAAAATATGTCTTGTCCAACAGGAGTTATCCAAGCCTGCGACTTTGGTCAGTTCATGGTTGACCAAACTCCCAGATTTGACGAACTGATTATGGAGGATATCAGGCCTACCGATGGCTGGCTCCTCAACGTATCCACAGGCACCACCCCGATGGGGACCCCGGTGCAAATCACCCAAGACCGCTTCCGCAGCGTGTTCCCCAACACCACCAAGACCTGGAAACAGGTGGTGGCCAACGGGCCGGGCTGCTCAGGCAATTCCTGCGACATCACCGAGAACCAAATCGGCTGGGGCGCGGATCGGCTGACCTACTTTGCCGAGCAACAGACCTGGGGCACTCCGCTCATTTGCTATGACCAGGACATGCACATCACCCACGCGGAGCAGCACATCGCCCAAATCATCAACGAGATTTTGCGCCCCGCCACCACGGCTATCAGCTCCAATTACCTGCGCAAGCGTTGCCTCCAGTGGAGCAAGAGCAAGCTCCAGGCAAACTCCAGCCTGACGCCCTTCACCTTCCAGTGGACCATGGGCGGGCCGCTCCTGGACGAGGAGATTTACTTCGATTGCAGTTGCAACCCGAACAACATTTTCCTGCTCGCGCCCCAAATGCTCCAGAGCCAGTTCTCGCCCCTGATGCGAGTGGGCTATGCGGGCAAGAATCCCTACAAGGAAACCGCTCCTTACATCGAGCTGGTCAGCGACATGGACACCTGCTGGCTGCTCGACAAGTTGGGCGGGGCACAGGGCCAGGGCGGCACGCCTTCAGTCTCGGGCAACTGGCGCTTCACCGAATGGAGTGCGGCCAACCAGTACTGGCGCTACGGCTTCTCCGGCCAGGTGGGCAACTTCATGGTCCGGGTCGACGAGATGGGTCTGCGCTTCAACTTCGTGCAGGACCTGGGCGCCAGTGCCAACGGTGGCAACGGCAACCGTTACCGCTACCAGGTCATCCTGCCGTATCGCAACGGCGTGACCAGTGGTGCCGGTGGCGCTTCGGGTCTGGGCTCGGACACCAACCCGGACTTCGACCGGGCGCAGTTCCGCCTGTCCTTCATCACCCATAAGCAGGGCATGGAACTCTTGGTTCCGGATGCGCGTCCGCTCAACCCGGAAATGCCTTACGGTCACCGCGACTTTGGTGGCAAATGGCGCTTCGCCATGCACGACCTGGGCGCGGACTCCAACGGTGTGGCCATCGGCAACAAGTGGGAGAACAAGGGGCAGTTCATCTCCTGGTTCAAATACTATGTGCGGCCCAAGCACTATGAGTTTATGCAATCGTGGTTCCACAAAGCGGAGCAACAGTGCATCCCCAACATCAACACCTGCCACGCCGATCCGGGCTACCCGGCGCAGGAATACAACAGCGCGTTGCCTACGTGCCCGCTGCCTGCTGGGTTTATCCCGGCTGGCACGACCACGCCTCCGGCGCTGCCTCCAGGCTCAGCGGTTGCGGGAACCTTCCCGACCGACACGTTCCAAACCCCGAACAACCAGTAATCTTGGCTCAGGTGAGGGCTGCCGTTGGGATTGGCGGCAGCCCTCTTTCATCGTGCAACAGAAACTTCCAACGCTTGCCCTCAAGGATTTTTTGGGCGGTGGCCATAGCCACGCCGAATTTGTCCGCGATGGCTTTTATGGTCATGGAACTTCGAAGTCGACGCATCTCGATCACCTGGTCACCGGAAAGCACATTCCTGATACGACCCTTGCTTATCGCGTCCCAGGTGTTGTCGTGTTTGGTTCCCAGAAAGAGATGCTGCGGACGAACGCACGCTCGGTTGTCGCATTTGTGCAGAACAAAAAAACCGTTAGGCACAGGTCCGTTCTCCAAAATCCAAGAATATCGGTGAGCGGGGACTGTTTTTCCGTCCACTCTAAAAGCTCCGTAACCGGAGCCTGTTTTGGAGGCGGACCAAACCCAGCACCCATCCACAGACTTGGCAACTTTGTTCCAGAATCGGTTCATAGAAACTGAAAATATATGCCCACTGGCAATTATGCAAATCCCGGAGGCGGCCAGGACGCCGATATGTTCTCGGATGGTGCGGAGCCGCAAGCTCCCGAAATGGCCGAGACCGAGAAGCCTTCCGAGGGTCAGACGGCCGTCATCCCCAAGTCGCTCCTGGCGGGCAAAGAATTCAAGCCGGGCCAAGAGGTGGTGCTCAAGGTCGTCGCCATCCACGACAACGATGTAGAGGTGGAGTATGCGAGCGAAAAAGGCCCTGAGGAGGGCGAAGCACCGCCAGAAGAGGAAATGGCTCAAGGCGCTCCAGCGGGCGGCCCGGGCGGCGGCGAGATGGCATCCATGATGGAATAGGAAAATTATGAGAGCAGACTTACAAGCAATCCTGACCGGCCCCACGACCAACGCCAGTTGGCCCAAGAGCACCGGGCATGAGACCCAAACCAAGATGATGGTGTTAGCCTGGCTCTACCTCAAGAGCATGGCTTCCAACGTCAATTTCAACCTGCCCAATATTCGCAGCAAGGCCGATGGGATGCAGGGCGTGACGGCCGACAACATGATCGACCTCCAGATCCAGGGCCTGGCCACCTACTTTGGCTACGGCAACTACGCCTGGGCTGACCTGGTCACGGTGGCGCGCGGAGCCATCAACGGACAAGGCATCAACAACGCTTCGCTGGGCATCCAGCAGGCCATCACCGCGCCCGATTACCAGGTCCTGATGAACTACGCCCTGCTGACCAACGCCAAAATCCTCAACGATGCGAGCTGAGCTCCATGGCGCTGCCCACCACCGACCCGTCCGCCCTGGCCAACGCCGCGACCTGTTTCTCCTGCGCTATTCCACCAGGAGACCAGTTGGCGGTGCAGACCTATTTGCTGGCGTTGATTGGCGGCATGGACACCAGCGCGGCCGGAGCACAGGCCTTAGTTAATCTCGCCACCTGTTTCGACTGTGTGATCCCACCCGGGATGCAGTTGGCGGTGCAAAACTATCTGCTCGTTCAGTTGACGGCCAACGCTCCGATTGTGGCGATCACCGTCTTTGACGAGGACGTAGAGTGGACCTTCTCGACCAGCGCCCCGACCCACATCATCGGCAACAGCGCGTCCAACCCCCACACCGGGCTGCTCAACATGCAGGGCACATTGGTGAGCAACGGGGACACCTTCACGCTGACCGCCCCCGCCCTGGTCACTTTGTCGAACTACACCCAGCTTTCGCTGTGGCTTAACCCGGTGGACGTTGGTTTTGGGGCAACGAGTGACCTGACGTTCCGGTGGCAAGACTCGGGGGGAACGCCTACCGGCAACGAGCTCTCGGTGGAAAGCTACGGCTTTGACACCACGAACAAGTCCTACCAGAACGTGGTAATTCCGATTGCTGATTTTGGCCTGGCTTCCGGCGTCCAGGTCGGGAGTTTGCTGGGAAAGTGCCTGCCTAAAATCAGCTACAAGTTCTACCTGGACACCGTCCTGTTGCAGCCCTGAATCCTATGGCTCTTCCTTCCACTGACCCTTCTGTTTTGGCCAACACCGCCAACTGCTTTGCCTGCACGATTCCGCCTGGGGACCAACTGGCGGTGCAGACCTATCTCCTGGCCGTCATCGCGGGCGTGGACACCAGCGCGGCGGGAGTGCAAGCCCTGGTCAATAGCGCCAACTGCTTTGCCTGCACCATTCCTCCCGGGATGCAGTTGGCCGTGCAGAACTACCTCCTGACCCAGTTGCTCTCATGATCCAACTGACCTCCACCGACCCCAGTGACATCGCTAATGCGGCACGCTGCTTTGCCTCCTGCGTTCCGGTGGGCCAACAGCAGGCCCTGCGCACTTACCTGCTAGTGCAGTTGGGAAATATAAACACCCCTCCGTGTGTGACACCCACCGCGCCCAGCTCGGTGCAGGTCTCCAGTGCGCACCTGGCCGATCCGAACACCCAGCTTTCCGTTCGCTGGTCCCAACCCGCCAACTCCGGCAGCCTCATCATGGCCTACACGGTGTTCTGGGGAACCAGTGCGGGCGGGCCTTACACCAACAATAGCGGTCGACTTGCCGCCTCAGGGAGGAGCTACCTTATCACCGGACTAACGGCTGGCACTACCTACTATGTGGTTGTGCAGTCCGACTCTTCGATGCTGGGGTGCAATTCGGCTAATTCCGCCGAGGCCAACGGCACTACGTCCGGGTCAAGCATCTGCGCGGCAGGGGTCGCTTTTGCTTCTGCCTGGGCGGCGCGAGTTGTCATCAATGGCGGGGGGGCTCCCTCTGTTCCGACCCAGAACGCCATCGCCAATTTCCAATGCGGCCTTATCGCCGACGGACTGGATACGAAGATGTTGGTCTGGAACGCTTTTGTTCCCGACAACCTCATCGCGGCCATCACCCCGCAGCTTGGAAACTACCCCAGCTTTGGCGGCAATGACCCCTGGGCCAATAACAACTTCGTGCTTGGTGACTTGTCGGTAAATGGCATCACCGGCAACGCTGCAAATAAGTATTTGGCCACCGGGTTCATAACCCCCGCCGCCTTCCAGACAAGTTTTGGGGTGGCGGTCTATAACTATCTGGCCAATGCCACCGGTGGCGAATATGGCGCTTACAACGGAGCCTCTGGGGTTTTGGGGGATGCCAAGTTTACCGACAACAACGCTTACTCCTTTAGCGGCAGCGTTGCGTCAAACGCCATCACCGTTGCCAGTCCGGGCAATGGATTCTACAGCGCCCAGCGCGTATCAGTCACCGATCACAGAATGTATTTTGCCACATCGCTATCCCCCCACGCCCAGATCGGGGCCACCGACGTTAACAACTCTGGGGCTCTGCCTGGAGCATTGGGCTTTTACATTATGGCGCAAAACCTCAACGGAGCCCCGAGCTCCACCTGTTCCAACACCATTTCCTTTTTCGCCTTCACCGCGGGCTTGAGTGCGGCGGATTCGGCCAAGCTCTATGCCCGAGTGCAGATCCTACGTCAGGCGTTGGGTGGAGGGTTCCGATGACCAACAAGGGAGCATGAGCCGTGCATCAACCATTCGCTTACTACGTTCAGGAACTAAGGGCACTGGAAAGGCTAACCGACCGGCAACGCGAGGTGCTGCAACTCATCGCCGAGGGGCAGACCACCAAGTCCATTGCCCTGGCCCTCAACGTGAGCGACAAGACCGTGGAATATCACCGAGGCAAACTGATGTGGGCTTTGGACATTTGGGACATTGCCTCACTCACGCGCTTTGCGATCCGCTGTGGGTTAGTTTCCTTGGATTCCTAGCGGTGGTCTCGGGCTGTTCGACGACCACTCCTGTGTTCTCGTCTTTACCGCCACCGCTGCCAACTCCCATAGCCCGGCCCATGGCGCTAGTCTCCACGCCACCAGCGACCGTTCGTTCCTGGGATATTCCGATTGAGTATCCGACCAATCTGCCGCTCGTCACGACCTGGGAGCTGCAAGGCTCTCCTGATCGAACCAACTGGTCCCACCTTCAATCCTGGCCGGGCACCGCCTGGGACACTCAACTGCAAAAAGAAGTGCCGCTGCCGCACAATGGACCGTCGGTAACGGTTTCCAATCCACCCGGGGTGAAGGTTTATTTCTGGAGGATTAGGGGCGTGAGGTGAGAGACTTATGAATATGGAACAAATCGCAATTCGGTTGGTGGAGCAGTCCCCTGCGGTCGGGGCCACAGTGTTCCTGGTCATCCTCTTCCTGCGCCACATCCGCACGGAACGCGAGCAGCAGAACATCTTCTTTCGCCAAATCCATGAGGACAACCTCACGGCCCGGGAACAGACCCGCGATGCTATCGAGAAGAACAGCGCCACCATCATTGAGAGCGTGAGGGTAACGGCACGCAACACCGAGACACTGGACCGTCTATCTCGGGCCATCGAAACGTGCAGCCTTAAAGAAATACACCACCCATGAACTCTATCTTCACCCTGGCCAGTCGAATGCTGGCCAACAAACACACCAGCGCGGCGGCCATCATCTACGCCCTGGCTAAATGGGGCTGCCCTTTCCTGTCAGTGTGGTTCCCGGAGCTCAAGCCCAAGCTGGACTCCAGTGCCCAGGTATTGGAGGGGGCGGCTGTGTTTTACGGCTTTGCCGCCGCAGGCGACAGTGCCACCAGCGCGCAGGCCCACGCCGAGTCGCAGGCGGATATCAAGGGACTGCAAACCCAGGTCGACACAAACGAAGCGAAAGCCGTTGACAGGGCTGCTCAACCGGGCGCAGAGTCCAAGCCATGAGAAAGAATCTGTTCAGGGTCGGGGCTGTCACTGTCCTCAGTCTGCTTTTCCTCTCCTGCTTACTGCCCGTTGCGGTGGTAATCCAGGGCTGCTCGTCGGCCAACCGCACCGCTTACGTGGGCGAGACCGGTCTGCGTGTCACGGTGGAAACAGGCATGGGCATGTTCAATCAGCTTGTCAAAGCGGGCAAGGTCACTCAGGCCCAGGAGCTGGTGGTTAAGCACGCCTATGAGAAGTTGCAGGCCACCGCTATCCTGCTGTGCGACGCGGGCAAGGTTGGCGCTGCGGCCGCTTCAACCAACGGGGTGGCCATCTCCAGCGCGCTCACCACTCTCTCGGCCAATTACCAGCAGGGCTTTGCTGACCTGCAAGCTGCCCTGCTCAAGTTTAACATCAACCTTTAGTCCTTATGGGAATAGACATCGCCACCATCCTCCAGCTCGTCGGCTTCGCCATTGCAGAGGAGCCCAAAGTTGAGCAAGCCATCCGCAACGTGCTCACCAAACCCAACCCCACCCCGGACGATTGGCAAGCCGAGGGCGACGCTTGGAGAGCCAACACCTATAACAAGCTCGTTCCCGATTCACAGCTTCCCCCGACAGCATAGATAGTTAGTTCGCTACTGTGTTCACCCGGCTGGCCTGATTCCCCAGCCGGGTTTTTCATTGGTGCGTGAGCTGGCCGCTCTTCCAGAAACTGTCCGCCTTCTCCCGCAGGTCCTGCTTCCATTGCCGGTCCACGCGCTTGTGACCAGCGGCCGTCGTGCGCTTGAGGAGGAACCCGCGCCGCCTGGCTCCTTCCATCCCGACCACCACCATGTCGAACAGGTCAGGGCTGCGCCCGCTTTTGACCTTCATCTTGTCCTTGGGCTCGACCTGGATCTTGCGGTTCTGATGGCCCCACTCGCGCATGGCTCCCTCCATCATCACTTCCTCGGTCATGCCGCGGAACTGTCCGTACTGGATGGCGTAGCTCACGTTGAACCAGAGCTCGCTGACCATGTTGTAGTAGTAGTCGTAGCAGACCACATCAATGTCGGCGCTCACCTTGCGGTCTTTGCTGGCTGAGCCGCCAAACTCCACACCGTTGACCGTGGGCGACCAGAGCCGACCGAAGCTGTTCATGAGCGAGCCCCGGCCGGTGGAGTCGAAGAAGAAATTGGCTGGTTCCACCCCGCGTTCCTCACAGGCGTCTTTGACGTAGAGAGCAATCTGGTCCTCGGGCGTGTTGGGGTCCTCCAGTTTGATGGGCACCAGTTCAGTCTCCAGCAGGGCGAAGATGTGGTTCTCGGAGAGGGCAGGCAGCGACTGGTTGATGATGTTGGTCAGCGTGGCTTCGGCTGTGCCACTGGCGAGTGCCTCGATGCCGAACTCGAAGAATCCAAGAACGCACCGGTCCCCACCGGTTCCCCGGTAAGCGGCGTCCAACGCGGCAATCTTCACCCGGGTCGTGTTCTTCCAGACTGGGTCCTCCAGGGCGTGGAACTTGAAACACATCTGCCGAGTGATGACCCGCTTGGAGGCCTGGCCGCGCGGCATCCGGCCCAGGTCCATCATGGAGAACTGGAGGCTGTCCTGGCCGTAGAAAGAGATATCCTCATCAATCTGCTGCTGGGTGATGAGCGGGATGCCCAGCTTGCCGTCCAGGTTGGGCGAGTCGGTGCCCACCAGTTGCAGACAGACACCGTGCGGGAAGCGGGTCTCCCAGGTCTTGGTGCCTCCGTTCTGGTCGATGCCCCCGTCCCACCCGCCCAGGTGCGCAGCCGGTTCGCAGATGACGCCCAGGGCATCGGTGATGTCCTTGGGGTTGCCGCTGTAGACCCCCTTGAAATCGGTGTTCTTGTTGAGGTTGGAGATGGCGTCCACAAACTGTCGGGGCAGGAACTGCATCTCATCCCCAATCATGCGCAGGCGCTTGTTCTTGATACCGACATACTCCTCGATGCCCTGGAAGCTCTGGCCTTTTTTACAGGCCACACCCACGATGCCGTTGCGGAAGTCCCGGCCCTCAGCCGACACGCTGCGGTCGTCGGTAACGATGCGCTGGCGGCCTTCAATCAGGTTGCCTGGGAGCCATCCGTAGTTGGTCTTGGCCAGGCGATGGAGCTTCTTGATTTCCCCCAGAATCCGCATCTCCAGGGACTCCCGGGTGGTGGAGGACACCAGGACCGTGGTGCAGGAAGGGTGGCAGTAATAATCCATCAGGACACAGGCCGAGGGGATGAAGGTTTTGCCGGTGGAAGCCGGGCCCATCTGGCCGATGATGCGGTATTCGATGTAGAGGGCCACCTGCAAATCGGCCCAGCGGTGCCACTTAATCATGGGCCAGGCCAGGGAGATGGCCCGCTTGAAGTGATACTCCAGGCCGTTGCCTGCCATGCCTCCATTCTGCTTTCGCCAACGCCCACCGTGCGAGTAGCAGTCCATTTCCATCGAGAGCTCCGAGACGGTGCTCGGCCAAAACAACCCGTATTTCTCAATTCGGCTCATGCGCTTTGTTGTTGAAAACCTGGGGTAAAGACCTACCGTTGGGCAACAGATTTATGCCCGGACCCATCAATGGCGTGGCCCTGGCCGATGGGAGCATGGACTGGTCGGGCGGAGTTGACAGCATTCGGTCGACGACCATTCAAAGCCCCCAAACGCCCAACGGTCTTGCCCGTAACCAACTTGCGTGGCTCGACAACGCCACAGTGCGCGATGGGGGCATCTCGCCTCGGGGTGGCTATTCTTTGGTCGGACAGGTGCACGACGCCAACGGACTCTTCCAAGGAAAGTTCATGTATGAGCCAGGCACCAGCACCAATCCTTACGAGCTGTGGGCCATCAGCGGCAACATTTACAAGGTGGTGGTCAGCCCTTCCTTCTCGGTCACCAACCTCTCGGCGCAGTTCCACCTGACCCTGCCGCCGACCTTGGATCAATATTTCTTCGTTCAAGCCGAACAATTCGTGGTCATCCAGGCCGGGGACTTCACCACGCTGCCGCTCTTCTGGGATGGCACCACGCTGCGGCGCAGCAAAGGCATCACCAATAAGGCGGTGGCTCCTGGCACTCCGGGGGTGAACGAAATCCCCGCGGCTGGTCCCATGGATTATTTCATGGGTAGGCTCTGGTATGCCATCGGCCGCCAGGTCAACGCCGGGGACATCGTGGGAGGCAACAGCGGCACGGTCGCTTATCAGTTCACCGACGCGGTTCTTAACGTCACTGAGAACCCGCTGGTGCTGGGCGGGGACGGGTTCACGGTGCCGACCCAGTCAGGCAATATCCGGGCGGTGTTCCACAACGCCAACCTCAACACCTCGTTGGGCCAGGGCAACCTGTTTGTGGGCACGCGCCGGGCCGTCTACTCGCTCAACGTGCCGGTGACGCGCGCTGACTGGATTGCCGCCACCAACAGTAACCAGCCGCTGATGACCGTGGTGCAGTTGGTCAATGGCCCGGTCAACGACCGCTCCGTGACGCAGGTCAATGGCGACGTGTACTACCAGAGCTTGGAGCCCGCTGTGCGGTCGCTGCTCTCGGCCGTGCGCTACTTCAATCAGCCGGGCAACATCCAAATCAGCGCCCAGGAAAACCGCATCCTCCAGTTCAACGACCGGTCCTTGATGCGCTTTGCTTCCGGGGTGGAGTTTGGCTCGCGCCTCTTCCAGACCGCGCTGCCCAAGCAACTGCCGCAGGGCGTCATTCACCAGGCCATGATGCCGCTGGATTTCCTGCCCATGTCCTCCTTCGGGTCCAACCAGAACCCGGTCTGGGAAGGCATGAACGAGGGCTTGCAGATTCTCCAGTTTGCCACCGGTGACTTTGGCGGGTTGCAGCGCACCTTCGCAGCCGTGGTCTCCGGCATCGACTCGGTGTTCGAGCTCTGGGAGTTGAGCGAGTTCAACCAGTTCGACGACAATCGAACCGACAGCAACGCGCGCATCCAGTGGTATGCAGAGTTCCCCTCCTTCACCTGGGGCGATGAGTTTGCCTTGAAGAAGCTGGTCAGTGCGGACCTGTGGGTGGACCGCATTTACGGCACGGTTATTTTCCAGTTGGATTACCAGCCCGACGGGGAGGCCTGCTGGCTTCCCTGGCACCAGTGGCAAGTGTGCTCGGCGCGCAATAGCTGCGAGGATGTCAACAATCCCATCTGCTATCCCATCACGCCTTATGGCGAGGGTTACCGCTCGATGATGAGTATGCCCCGGCCGCCCACGGTTTGTGAGCGCGGCAACCAGCGGCCCAGCAACATCGGATACCAGTTCCAAGTGCGGCTGCGGGTCAAAGGCTACTGCCGGGTGCGCGGCCTCATCCTTTACGCGGAGCAACTGGACCGGCAGCTTTACCAGAACCTGGTGTGCGGCGGGCCTTTCACTTGTGCACCCGCCGCAGCCACTACGCAGGGCAATCGGCCGGTGCCCATCCCTCCCGCTCCAGGAACCCTGCCGCCTGTTCCAACGCCGACCTTCTACACCGTGCAGGGCTGGTCCTCGCTGGTGAATCAACTGGTGGGTGCAGGCGCGTGCGACGCTTCGATATTGCCTGCCTGGGATGGGAGCTTCCCGCTGGCCACGACCTGGAACGCCGGGGCTCCGCTGTGGTATTTCACCGGGGCGTCGATTGGCGGACGGAGCGTGTCAGCCGATGAAGCGCCGCATTACCCCAACGGCAACTGGCAGGCCTTTGATACCCCAACCCAGCTTTACTGGGACCCCATCGCCCTCGCGTGGTTTGTGTGGATCGTCTGCAACAACGGCACCGAGCTCTGGTTAGGCAAAGGCAGCACCACCTTGAGCAATCCGCTGGGCGTTTACACCTATCAGAGCGGCACCACTCCGGGCATTGCCACGGTAACCCTTGTCCTCGCATGATATGGCCACGCTCCCTTGCTGCATCAATAGTCCGTGCTTCGATCCGTCCAACCCGATAGCCAACCTCTCGGCCGAGTTGCCGGATGCTGATGTGTTCTTGGGGTTCAACTCCGGTTGGGGTGGCAACACGCCCCCGATTGGTTCGAGCTGGGGAACCCTGGGCTGCACCAGCTTTTGTCAGAGCACCATCAGCCAGGCCGACGCGGACACCTGCGCGGCCAACCAACAGATTGCGTGCACCACTCAGAAAGGAGGGGGCGGAACCGACAACCCTGGCTGGCAAGACCCGGGCGGGAATCCCACTCCGCTCTTCTCCAATCACTCGGAGCACTGTGACATCATCTGTCCAGATGGACTTCCCTTCCGCTTCACAGTCGCGGCCGGTCAATACTCGGCCCTGTCCCAGGCCCAGGCCGATGCCATCGCCCAGAGCCGAGCCTGCACCATTGGACAGTCTGAGCGGCTGTGTCTCAACTCGATTCCCGGCAGCGCCTGTATCGGGCTCAACTACGGAGCCGACATCTACACCGAAGGCGGGACGCTGCCTATCAGCTTCTCCATCGTCAGCGGCTCGATTCCCACCGGCATGTCCTTTGGGGCCATCAGCGCCTACGCTTGTGAGATTGCGGGGATTCCCACGACGCCAGGCAACTACAGCTTCACGGTGCGGGCAGTCGACCGGTTCGGGGTATTCATGGTGAAGAGCTACAGCATCACTGTGCTGGGGGTAGTGGGCGGGTTGCCGGGCGCTCAGCTCAACAAGGCCTACAGCTACCAAATTCCAGTCACTGGCGGCACTGGTCCCTTTGTTATTGGGGTGCCTTCAGGCAGCCTTCCTACCGGAGTGTCGGTGGGTTCCTCTGGACTCATCAGCGGCACGCCCACCACGCAGGGGACCTATACCTTCCAGGTGTCCATACTGGATACGGCCACTGGTTTTACCTGCTACCAAAACCTAAGCATCACCGTCACCTCTAGCTGTCCGGATTGGAGCCAAGTGACCTACGCGCCAGTGCTGAGCTTTGGCAATCAGACTCACAGTTTTGTGGGCGGCACCATCGCCCTGTCCCTGGTAAGCCCGGGACCGGGGTTTGTGGGTGGAAGCGACTCGACCGACGACGGCATCGGAACACTCCTCTACACCGGGCCTGGTTGTAACGGCAAGATTACCTTCACCGTCGGGGCATTCACGGCGGGCGTGTTCAACGATTCCGGGTTCAAGATTTTGCAGGACGGAGTTCCGCTGGTGGAGGTCAATACCGGCGCGCTGCCAGCCGGTCCGGGAGTGTATGTCTCCACCTTCACGGTGGCGGCAGGCACCAACTCAGTCATCACCATCGAGCCCCTGGCTCAGATTGTGTTTCCGCCCCGGGCCTGGATTTACACCAACGGGGCATTCCCGGGCAACCTCAACTGGACGGCTGTGATCGCCAACGCTTAAACCCAAGGACATCGACCATGCAGCGAACCCGCTTATACGACTGCCGCATCTCAGGACTGCCTGAGTCGGTGGGACTGTGCAACTCCGACCTGAACGGCACAGCCGCGGTGGTCAACGCCGCCCAACGCCGCTTGCTCTACTGCAAGGAAGCGGGAGAGGAGAGCTGGTGGGGGACCTTTGCCGAGATTCGGTTTGTGCTCTCGCGCGCTCAACCCTACGTCACGTTCGACCGCGATGTGGCGCGCCTGGAACTGGTCGACGTATGCGATTACCCGGTGGATGTGAACAACCAGTTCGCTGAATACCTGCGGTTTGGAAACGGCCGGATGCCCAAGCTCTTTCGGCAGACTAACCGCAACGCTTTCGCACCCCAGGTCTACACCCGCAACAATGTGCCCACGATGGTGGACCTCTCGGGGACCGGCCAGTATATCCGGGCCTACTACACCGACAGCTCGGATGCAGGCAAGCGCGTCCTTATCCAAGGCTTGGACAGCAACAACAACGTGGTCTACAGCCAGGACGGGCTCAACCGGGCGGTGGGCCAGTTCGAGGCCTTGAGCAGTCCCTTTGTGCAATGGCCCATGACCTTCAACAGCATCACCGGCATCCAGAAGGATGTGACCAATTACCCGGTGCAAATCTTCCAGGTCGACCCGGCCACCGGAGCGCAGGTGCTCCTGGCCACCATGCAGCCCACCGAAACCACGGCCTGGTATCGGCGCTATTACTTCCACAACCTGCCCTGCAACTGTTGCAGCCAGGTCTGCCTCAATCCCTGCTCGCCTACCGTCCCTGCGCCCAGTGTGGTAGTCACCGCCATCGTGAAGCTGGAGTTTAATCCGGTCATAGCAGACACCGACTACTGCCTTATTGGCAACGTCGAGGCGCTCAAGGAAGAGGCGATGGCTGTGCGTTACTCGACGATGGACAGCGCCCAGTCCAAACAACTGGAAGCCATCAAGCATCGCAACGCGGTGCGCTACCTCAACGGGGAACTGACCCATTACCTGGGCAAGGACACCCCCGCCACCAACCTGGCCGTCTTTGGCTCGGCCAAGCTGGAGCGACGGATGATCGGCAACATGCTTTGATTTATGCCTAACGGACGAATTGACACCACCACGCGCGGCGGCGGAACTACAGCACTGACTGGAGGCGCAGCGGGACTGCCTGGCACCGCTCCACAAAGCGGCACCGGCCTGGGTCTGGTGCCAACCGTGCCCAGTCCTATCGGCACGCAGGGCGAAGCTATCTCCGGGAATATGGGAAACCTGGCCAGCCTGTATGGTCTGACCGGTTCCCTCAACACCAACATCGCGCAGCAGGCCGCTCTGCCCTTCCAGCTCAACCTGCCCAACTACGGGGCGATGACGGGTGAATCTTCCAACAACATTTTGTCCCAGCTCAAAGGCCAGGTGCCCAGCGATGTGGTCAACCAGCTCGCCCAACTCTCAGCCGAGCGCGGGGTAGCCAACGGCATCTCCGGTTCACCCGACGCCAACACGGCCTTACTGGCGGCCTTGGGCAAGACCTCGATGGGATTGCAGCAGCAGGGGGAACAGAACCTCACCGCCGCCATGCAGCGCACTCCGACCGGTCAGCAGTTCAACCCGGCGAGCTTCCTGGTCAACCCAGCCCAGATGCAGGACGCGCAGTATATGGCCAGCCTGTATGCCGCCGCACCCAACCCCAACGATGTGGCCAGTGCGGGGATTAGCGCCGCCAAATCAGGACTGGGTGCGGGCATGAGTTACGGTGGCGGGTTCAACCGGGGAACACCTGGCGTTGGCACCGACGCTCTGGGCTTTCCCTCCGTCAACATGAACGGCGGTCTGCCTGCCGATATCGCCTACGGTCCGACCGGCACTCCCATGCCCAACAGTGAGAATGGCGCGGCCTGGAATTCGTGGAACCAGGGACAAGCCTGGAACACCAACGCCCAGGCCAACGACAATTACACGGCTGACTTCGAGGACCAGTTCTGGGGCAACGGCAGCCAGAACGTGCCTGACTTCCAAACCGGGATGGCTCCTACCGCCGACTCCGGTTCGGGTGATTTCTTCTCCGGTGGTGATATGTTCTCCGACTACTAAGACTTATGGCATACCCAATGGCTCCGTGGATTCGTCCCGCCAATGATTTGGGCGAGGATTACCTGGGTGGACTGCGCGCGGGCGCGGAGATTGCCCATCAGAAAGCCGCCCTGGAACAACAGGCCGGGCTGCACGCCATGGAGCTGAGCTTGAAGCAACAGCAGATGGCTCGGGAGAATGCCATCGAGCAACAGAAGCTGGAGGTCACCAAGGCCTATCACACCCAGCAGACCCAGCTCATGAGCCAACGGCTGGAGCAGGCCCAGCAGGTGGCCAACCTCAAGACCCAGGAAGCGGCGCGCCGCTTTGCCGCCACCCAGGCTTACCAGAAGGATTTGCAGGGCGGCATGTCCCCGTTAGACGCCATCATGCGCAACTTCCCCGGCACCGACGAGAGCATGACTGGCTACGGCCAACTAGCTCGCATGATGCAGGGTGACAAAAAGCCGGTGCCCCCGCCCTCCGTGGAGAATGTCCAAGTGGGTGACCGTTCCATTCCCTACCTCAAAATCCCCGAGGCCAACGGTGGCTACCGGATGCAGGCGGTCCATGAGCAGGGTCGGGATGTGCAGAACGACGCCATGATTCGGATGCGCGTGCGGGAACTGGAACGCAAGCGGGACAAGCTGGAAGCCAACATCACGGCCAACTTCGCCCAGTTCGACGGCATGGACGCCGAAGCGATCAAGAAACTCGGTGCTGGTGGAAAGCAACAGTACAACCAATACCTGGCTCGCAAGAAAGCCATGGAAGGATTGGACCGCCAGATTGACCAGCTCTACCTCGGTGAAACTGGAGGTGCTGCCGGTGGCAACGGGGCGGGTGCTCCCGAAGAGGGCCCTACCGAAGAATCCCAGGCCAGTGCCGAGCGCGGCAATCTGCCCAAGGGAAGTGGATTTAAGATTCTGGCGGTGGACGGCAAGCCGCGCGTGGCTGCCCCTGCCGCTGCTCCAATAGCTGCCGCTGCCCCAGTGGATGAGCCTGCGGCTTTTGGTCCGGGAATGATGATTGGTCAGCGTCGACCACCCCAAACCCAGGCCCCCGTCAGCACTGGACCCGGGGAACCCTTCATGGCGCGACGACCGGATGTGGCCAAGCCTCAGCCCCCGCCCGCGTTGCTGGGACCGGCAGCCCCGCTCTTTAATGGCCAGGTCATCAGCGACAAGCAGTATAACGATTTCCGTCAGCAGCTCCTCGGATTGTCCGAGCCGGAGCTCTTCAACGCCGCCAAACGGATCGGTATGCCCGGGGTCAGTTACAATGATGACCAGAACAAGTTCTATGTTCGGGGCTCAGGGTTTAGTGGTGGCAAGGACGACTTCATCGACGAGCTATCCACTTATGCCCGGGAGCAAAACCTTGACCCGCTACGCTAATGCCAGTCTACGACGTTCAGCTATCCGACGGTCGCCGCGTCAGTGTGGAAGGCGAGCATGAGCCAACCGAGCAAGACGTTCTGGATTCACTCGGAGGGGAGTCTCCTGAGACTGAACATTCAGCCCTCGGCACCGCCGCCCGCTCGGCTGCCCTGGGCGTGGCTCCGGGCGCTGCGGCTGCCGCTGCGTTCATGCCTGGCATGGGAGTGGGTGCGGCTCTCGGCTCGGCGGTCCCTGTTGTGGGAACCGGCATCGGCGGATTGGTTGGCGGCATCGTGGCCTCGGGGTCGGCGGCATTAGCCACTGAGTTTGGCCAACGCAAGGTCCTGGAGAAGGTCGCGCCGCAGTTCCTCAAGGACACCGAGGAAGCCCGAAAGCAGCACCCGATTGCCGGTGCGGTGGGTGATATCGCCTCAGCCCTTCCGTCCTTCGAGTTCGCACCTGGTCAGAGCATTCGAGCGGTGGCGCAGATTCCAAAGTTCCTGCGCGGAGAAGCCAATCAGTTAGAAGAGAAAGCTGTGCGCGGTTTGGCTGCCCAGGTCGGCACGCAGTTGGGTGTGCAGACGGCCCAGACCGGTCTCATCGAGCAACGCTTGCCCACCCCGGGTGAGCTGCTGGAGTCGGCCGCTACAGCCGCATTACTGGGTCATCCCCGGTTCAACGCCCCAGTGCCTGCGTTCTTGAAGCGTGGAGCTGCGGCCAAGCCTGGTGTGGGTGGTAAGGAAACTGCCACGGAGACCGCACCAGAAACAGGCCAGCCGAAGGTGGAGGAGCCTGCTGATGTTCCTCGGTTCAGCCGCACGGCCACCGGGGAATGGCGACTGCATTTGGGTGGGGAGATGGAGAGCGGATTTGAGAGCAAGGAAGAGGCTACTCATGCCGCCAACGAAATCCTGGCGGGTCGCCGCGAGCTCGCTCCCGACAAGGAAGAGCCGTTTCCAAGTGTCGAGCCCGAGAAGAAGCCCGAATCCAAAGCGTCCGAGCCTGACATCGTGGATGAGATGGAACGCCTGGCCATTGATGAGGGCGAAGCTCAAGGCGCACCCATCACCAAGGTGGGCGAAAAACCACCGGAAGGTGAGTCCGAGGTCAACGTGCCCTGGGGTGGTGGCCGATTCTTCCTGCGGGCCAATGGCTCCGGTGCCGACCTGCACTCGGGCAACTTCCGTTCCTGGGTCATGGACCTGTTGGGCAAAGGCCTGAGCAAGGAACAGATTTCTGAGGCGGTGCGCTCACGTGTGGGTGAGGAGCGGTTCCACAACGAGGTGATGAAGCGCCTCTCCAAAGAGGAGCTGCGTCAGTACTGGGACAGCCTGACCGGTTGGGAGAAGCAGCTCGAAAACCACATCTACATGGGAGACCGGTTTGGTCACCCGGATGTGACGCCCGAGATGAGCGCGCATGAGGCCATCCGTCGGCGCTTGCAGCAGGCTTACGGAATGACAGTCAGTGAGTTTGCCGAGACTGTGGGCCGGGAGCGGGTCACGCTCAAGGCCCTGGACTTCATCGGCAAGATGCTGCGCAAGACCCGGGAAACCTTCGGCACCGAAGCGAGCCTCAACCAGCGGTCGCTCTTTGAGAAGGCCACCAAGAACATCGAGTATGCCAAGAGTGTGATTGGCAAGCAGGACCAGCCTGCCGCCATGCAGCGCAGTTCCGAGGAGCGCAAGGCGGACCGCAAACGCTACGAGGATATCCTGGCGGAAGTGAAGGGCTACAACGCCAAGCGCGAGTGGCCGCCCCTGCCGCTCATGCAGGAATGGGAGACTCTCAAGAACAAGTATGGTGGGATGCCCCCGCCTGAATCCGACGCTCCTGCCGCCGCCCGGCGCAAGCCCCTGACTGAGGAGGAGGAGTCCATCGAGATGCTCAAGGCCGCCAAGGCCCACATGAAGTTTCTCGATACTCAGTACGTCAAAAACGCCAGCGAGAACCGCGAGGCCAGGTCCAACCTGACTAATGCCTGGCGTCGAGCGATGGCGGCCAAGGCGGGTGTGCCCTACACCGGGGATGAGCCACCGGCTGCGATGCGGCGCGGCAAGAAGGACCCCAACCAGGAGGACTTCTTCAAGGGCACACCGCTCAAGGCCAGCGACCAGCCCGATTTCAAGCCGGTTCCAAAAGAGGAGCGCGGAGCCCCGGATATCACCGGCCAGAAACTCACGCCGGAACAGCTCTACGGAGTGGCGCAAAAGATTTACAGTGACCCGGGCCAGGAGAAGGATTTCAAAACCTTCCACGATTGGCTCAAGCGCAACGTGGGTCCAAGTGTAACCAGTAAGGGTGCACTTCAAATCTGGGCCGATGTGGTCGCCGCCGATGTGCTGACGGCTCCCGGAGCCAAGCTCAATGAGCTGGTTGAATCCCTGGGCCTGGAGCACAAGGTCTACCCCTTCAAGCGCGTCTCGACCAAGACCCTCACGCCCATCCCGCAGAAGCCCGGAGCCCCCAAGGCTGAAGGCACGGTTTATACCCGGGTGGAGATTCCCGATGAGACCGCCCCGCCGCCTGACCCGCGCGACCTGCCGCTCCTGGCCGCCATCCGCATCAAGGAATCCATTCCGCGCGACCAGTTCAAAACTGATGAGGAGTGGACTGCGGCCGTGGAAAAGACGCTGGAGCAAAAGCGCCGCGAGTGGTTGAAGGGCATGAAGCCCGAGGACCGCGACGCCATCATCGGCGCGCGCGAGCGCATCATGAAGGGGCGCAAGCTGCGGGACAAAGCCCTGAGTGCCATCTACCAGAAGTTGGTCATCGACCCGGACCGACCGGCCTTTGAGCTCACACCCAGCGATGTGAATGTGGATGACCTGGCCTGGTCCAATCCCAACACCAAGGAAGGTGTGTGGCGCACCATCCGGCCGGATGAACGGCGCAACATCGACAAGATGCGCGCCATCGTTTCGGATGAGGCCCGGCGCTTCAACTTCGACCCGGTCTCCCACAGCCGCCGCCTGCTGGTGTTGAAGAACAAGAACACCGATGAGATTGCCCTGGTCTCGGCCTATCCCCATGGCCGCAGCGACATCAACGTGGTGGAACCGGCTGGTGGCACTGGTGTGAAGGGCAAGCCCTACGTGCGGCTCTCCAGCATCTGGCACACCTGGGAGCCCATCATCTCGCCCCTGCGCAGCGAGCCCACGTTCGGGTTCCGAAAGAACTTCCGCAACATCGAGGAGTTTAACCGTTACCTGGGCAAAGACGCCGCCCGTTCGGCGGTGGACCCGGGCTTTGAACTGACTGCCGCCAACGAAGGCAAGACCTGGGACGATGTGCCTGAGTGGATTGCCCAGGCCTACGAGGAAGCCCCTCGCCAGCACGATGTCGAGACTGGCACCGAAGGCCCGATGGCTCTGGACCAGCAGATGCAGCGCGGCTACGAGGGTAAGGAAGCGCCTGAGGAAGAGACCTCGTTCCGCCCCGGCACCCGCGTGATGGAAGGTGAAGGCGGTAGCTTCATGGGACCGGCTGCGGGCCAGTTCAAGACCCGGGCCGGGCAACTGCGCAAGAACGCGCCACTCTCCGGCGCTGAGGTGATGGCCCTGACCGATTGGCTCCTGGACCCCCAACAGTGGGAGAGCACCAAGGTCCATGTGACCGACGATTTCAAGATGACCAATCGCCAGGAAATGGCCGAGGCCGTCTCGCAGTTGATTGAGTTGGCCAGGACCGACCGGCTCAAGCCCCGCCAGTGGAACGCCGTGTCGGCGCTGCGCAAGGCGGCCGCCGAGCAATACCGGCGCGACAAGATTGAGTTCAAGCAAATGCTCCAGGAGGAGCGGGCCTCCCTCAAGGATGTGCCCAAGGAAGATCGGCAGCGGTATCTGGAACACCTTTATGAAAAGTATGAGCCAACCCCGGCCAAGTCCGCAGCCTCCGCTCTCGATGCGCTCTGGGATGCGGCCCAAAACTTCCAGGCCAGCAAAGCCTCGGACTTCATCGCCGCAACACTGGGGCGATTTACCCGACCAGCTCGCCCAACTGGACAGCCTACCATTGCCCAAGTTCTCGAAGCTAAGGCAAGCAAGGGCGTCAGCCGGGAGCTCACCGCGCCCGAAAAAATCCGCGAGCCGGTAACTCGATTTCCGTTGCCCCGGACCGCACACCAGACCGAGCCGACTCCTTCCCAGATCCTCAGTCCGGAAGCTGCGGCCTTTGCTGAACAGCAGGCAGCAGCCATGCACCCGTATGATCCGAATTCGCCCAAGCCAGGCGGGGAATTCACCACGCCCTCCGGGAAGGGCAAGGTCATGCGCTACCGCACCATTCCGGAGCACGATGTCATCGACCGGAAGTTCGAGGTCAACAAGGACACCGGCCAGATTGAGGTGACAGAGGTCAGCCGCAGAGTCGCTGCTCGCCGTGAAGTTGGTCCGGCCGCCATGCTGCGCAGCACGCCCGAGGTGCAGAAGGCCATGGACGAGCTGCGCATCCAGCGCGACAAGCTCATCGCCCCCATCACCCGTTCGGCGACCAACCAGGAAATCAACGCCACGATGGACGGGGCTGACCGAATGACCGAGCGGTATGCCAATGCCAGTGCCAACAACGTGCGCCTAGCCAGTGCTGGTCAACAGGCGGGCAAGAAGCAAACCCTCTGGCAGAAGTTCAAGGGTGGACCCACTGAGGCACCGGAAGCCAAGATGGTGCGCCGTTCAGCCAAGGCGGTGGTTGCCGCCTACCAGGCCGCGGAGGACGCGGAATGGCGCAGGGTGGCCGGTGAGTGGGCTCGTATCCGCGAAGAGAAGGCTGAGGCGAAACGCAAGCATCGGGCCTACGATTTGCCCAAGGAAAAGGAGCCTGCCTTTGTGCCGCCCACCTCCATCAGCGGCGAGCACTTCGATGCGCTCATGCTCCACGTGGAGAAGGGCATCACTAAGGCCAACGAAATGATGGCCAGCCCCAACTACTCCACGCGCTGGGTGGGTCGCAAGTATCTCAAGGCCGCCAATTTGCTGCGCGAGGAAGTGACCTATGCCCGGGAGCATTACCAGGACCCGGAGATGACCGATACAGTCAACGTCTACAACAAAACGCTGGCTGACCACCTGGACTTCATGCACGCCAACGGCATCGACATTGCCGGGCGCGACCATTATGTGCCGGGCCGTTACGACGGGGAAATCTGGAATGACAACATCATCACCTGGGGCGACCTGAGAGTGCTGGGCACCAAATACCGGATGCCCAAGAGCTTTCGCAATTACTACGAAGCCATCGCCGCTGGACCTTACATGGCCGTCAACGGAGATGTGGCTGACCTGGCGCAACACTCCCTGGCTACCGGGATGCGGTTGGTTCAGCGCGACATCTGGCTGGATAGCCTCAAGGGTGTGGTCGACCCGGACAGTAAAAAGCCGGTGGGCGTGGAGCCGACCTGGAGCAAGAAACCATTCAGTGTGAAGAACCCCGACAGCGGGGAAATGGAGACCCACATCGGCTGGACCTGGTCGGTGCCCAAAAACCACCAGGACTACACGCTCGTCGAGACCACTCCCGGAGCCAAACCGGTGGCGGTGCGCAACGGTTACGTGGGAATTGTTAAGAGTTGCCTGGCCAAGAGCTCCATCCGTGACATGCCGGTCGGGCGGCAGGCCCTGATGCTCTCCCAGATGGTGAAGCACGGCCTGGTGCTGGTGTTGGACACCTTCCACCCGGGCCGACTCTTGCAGTACGGCACCGCACTTTCCGGCAAGAACCTCTGGGGTGTGGATGTGGGCTGGCGCGGCGGGCACAGCGCCCTGACCTACACCAAGGAAGGGCTGGAGCGAGCGGTGCGCCTGGGCATCATTGCCAAGGAGGACGCGGCTTGGGCCATGGCTCCCGTCAAAGCGTATGACCAGGGCCGCATCATCACCACCAACCGGATGGCGCTGCTCAACCTGGCCCTGAGCAAAGGACTCAACGCCACGCAGCCGGGTGATGTGCTTTACCGCAACGCCATCCAGCGCATCCCGGGCATCGGCAAGCACTGGAACGCGCTCCTGGAGCCCATCAACAAGTGGACCTTCGACAAGATTACGCCCGGCCTGGTGGCCGAATCCTTCATCCGGAACTTTGAGCGGATGAATCCCAAGAACAAGCACCTGTCGATGGACACGATGATGCGCGAGGTCATCCGGGATATGAATGTCTACTACGGAAATATGGGGCGGCAGGGTATTTTCAAGAATCCAACCTTCCGGGACATTGCCCAGATATTCGTCTTAGCACCCCTATGGCAAGAGGGACTTATCGGCAAGGAGTTGAGGGCATTGTCACGTGCGACCGGGGCCTCTTGGGCACTGGGTCGCCGCGGCCTGGGCGCGGAGACTTACTTCGGGCCCCTGAGCCGGGGGCTCTTCCGAGGCCTGGCCGCGTATTTTGCCGCTACCCAAGCCATCAACCTGGTCAGCCGGGGACACTTCACCTGGCAGAACGAGGAGGACGACCACAAGCTGGACGCCTTCATTCCGTCGAGCTCAGGCAAGCCCGGCGAAGGCGTGTGGCTCTCGCCCTTGAGCGTGTTCGGGGAAGTGACCCACGACCTGATCCGGCTGGGTGAGACCAAGCCGACAACGTGGAACGCGCTGACGCAGTTTGGGGAGAACAAGATGGGGCCGCTGGGCCGGGTCTCGCGCATTCTGCGGGAGGGCAAGAGCCCGCAAGGCGATGTGCTAACCAGCACCGGCAGCGTGCTAAAGGCGGCAGGCAAAGAGTTCATTCCCCCGCCCATCTCGCTGGGTGTTCCGGCCCGCTCCATCGCTCACGCCATCGCGCCGCAGTCCATCGGTCCCAACCGTCCGGGACAGGAAATGCAACGGATGCTGGGCTCAGTGGGTGTGAAGGTCCAGACCAGCAACACGCAGGAGCAACAGGTGCGCAGGCTGGCGGATAACTTTGTGAAGAAGGAAGGGCTCAAGATGGAGCCGATGGTCTTTACTCCGACCGAGGAAGCCAGCTATGCCAAGCTGCGGGCGTCGGTGCGCAACGGAGACTTCTCCAGTGCCACATCGCTCTTGCAGCAACTGCGGCAGCACCGCACCGACGCCCAGATTTTGAGAGCGATGAAGCAATCATCGCAGCGTCCTTTCACCGGCAGTAAGGCCAATGAACGGATGTTTTTGTTCAGTCTTAATGACCATGAGTTGGAGCGTTACTATCAGGCGAACCTGCAACGCTCGGAGAACTACCACGACTTTCTCCAGTGGTTCCTAACGCAATGACCTCCACCTCGGTGCGCTCGTAGCGGGCCTCGCTGACCTGCACCTGCTTTACTTCGAGGTCGAGCCACGCCGTCGAATCTTCGTATATGACGCCAGCGTAGCGCAGAGCGTCGATAATGTATTTGACCCAAACCCCATCTCGGTCCACGCATCTGCGGCGGTAACTCGCAATGCGCACAAGACAGCGCACTGGGTCAGCAACCTTTCTCGGGACCTCTCCCAGGGGTTGAGGGTGAGGATGTGATTGGTGCTGGGCAGCGGGTGCCACACCACGATTTTGAGATGGTGGCTTGGACCATTCTCCTTTGGAGTTTTGGACAAATCCACGAGCTTTGAGCCAGTCATCGGTCAGCATCCGGTTGGTTCCACAGTGAAGCATTGATGAACCCGTCCAGCAACTCCCGAGTCCCGCCCAGTTGCAGGAACTGGCGCAGGTCTTTGCAGGGCAGCGTGACGATGCAGCTTGGCACTCCCAGGTGGTTGGCCAGCATTTGTGCACCCCGCGTTCCGGGGTTGTCGTTGTCTGCGATGATGGCCGCGCGGCGAACGTGCTGGCGAGCAAAGCAGGTGCGCAGGTCGTTCATGCCGCCTGAGCAGGAGGGTCGACCCACCGTGTAATAGCCCAGGTCCAATCCGGCCGCCGTGTCCGTCGGACCCTCGGCCACCAACGCCAGGGGCGGGACCAATTCGGTGGCAGGCAGGAAGCAGCCCTGGTGCGAACCGCGCACAGCCCACTTGTCCCCCTTGGTGTTGCGCAGCCGGATGCCCACGACGTTGTCATAGCCATCCTTCATAGGGAAAGCCCATGCCCGGTGTTCCTCCGCATAGGCAATTTCAAGACGCGACAGGCTGGATAGACTCAACCCGAGCTGCTCGGTCAGGGCCTGGGTCCATTGCCGGTTGGTCCGTGCTCGCCACCTGGATAGTAGTTCCGTGCAGTTGATGCTCGGGGCTGGGGCTGGCTTGGGGGAGGGCAGGGTTAGCCGGTCCTGCGGTTCCCCCAGCCGGTGAATCCACCCCGTTTCCCCCGACTTGAGGAGCTTGGGTTTCTGGCTTTCCACCCTCATGCAGATGGTCGCTGACCCGTCCTGCGTCACCACGCACCAACTGTCCTTCTTGCACACCGGGCAGCGATTCGCTCGGGTCACTCTGATCCAGCGTGTAGAAGAGCTCGGGCTGTAGTTTTGCATGGTTTAGAAGCGTGGTGAAGGACATCCGCCATTCATACCGGCCGCGCTTGCGCCGCACGTAGATTCCATCCTTGCGCATCTCGATGGTGAAGTCACGGCCCTCAAACTCCATCTTGCGCCGACCAAACACAGTTCGTTCATACTTGCTCATTTGTCCCTTTCAGTGGTTCTTGTTTTTTGTTCCATCCTTCCTTCTCGGCAATCTTACCGATGATGGCCCGAGCTTGTTGGAAGGAAAATCGATCCGGGTTATAGCCCCGCTTGAGCAGGACCTTGCGCATCCCCTCCGACAGGGGTTTGCCCATGCGCGGCAGCCAGTGTTGCGCCGGGCCGGTGCCGCCGTGGCCGAAGGCATCGACCGCGCGCTGCGTGTAGTCGCTCCGGGCGTAGAGTTTGACCCGGCGCGCCTCCTCGTTCTGCTGGCGCTTGAGCGCCGCGGCCTTGGCTTCCTTGACCATGTCGGCTTCGGTGGCGTTGAGTTTGCGGCAGACCCGGAAGGGAACGCCGGTCTTGAGCGCGTCAGCCATGGTCCGGGTGATGACGGTCTCTTTGCGTCCACCGGAGAGAATGTCCAGGGCGGTGACCAGCTTGTGTCGGCCGCTGTTGCCCACGTAATCCACGATGCGGCAAAAGGGCTTGGGGCTACCGGCAATGGCGCGCAGTCGTTCCTCCACGCTGGCCAGTCCGTCGACCAGTCCGGGCAGGGGCCGGGTGCTGCGCCCCACCATCTGCGTGTAAAGGGAGCGGCTCTTGGTGGGCCGAGCCATGAAGATGATGTGCACTCCCGGGTCGTCGAACCCTTCGGTCAGTACCCCGCAGTTCATTACGATGGCGGTGTGACCTTTGCGGAACCGCTGGAGCATGGACTTGCGCTCTTCGGGGTCGGTCTTTCCGCAGACCCACTCGGCGATGTTGGGTATGACGCGGTTGAAAATGTTGCAGCACATTTCGGCTTGAGCCACCGAAGCGGTGAACATGATGGAGCGGCGCGGGATGCCGCGTTCGACGGAGACTTTGCTGGAGAGGAATTCGCCCCACTTTACCGGCTCCACCTGGGACAAGGTCCGGGGTTCAAGCCCGAACATGACCTCTAACGAGGGCTGGCATACGCCCTGGATATTCTTCTCAGCCTCCATGACGGCGGCCAGTTCGTTCTGCGCCAGGTCCCCGGCGATGGTCTTGATGTGGGAGAAGTCCAGGGAGGTGACCCGGCAAAACTGCTGCGTCACATCGACCAGCCAGCCCTCACCTACGGCATCGAGAATGTCATACTTGAAAGCCGTGGAGCCAAAGATGTGGCCCAGCTTCTGACCGTCGGCGCGGTCGCCGGTGGCGGTTACTCCCAGCACCCGAATCTTGGGGTTGCGCCTGAAGTATTCGATGACCTTGGTGTAGCTCTCTGCGGCGCTGTGGTGGCACTCGTCGATGACGACCAGCCCGAAGTCATCCGGGTTGAACCGGTGCAGCCGCTTGATGTCCTTGCCCGAGCGCAGGGTTTGGATGGTGGCAATCACGACCGGGGTGCGGTGGAAGAGACTGGTGTTGGCGCTCATGTGGGCCATCTCGATTTCGCAGGGCAACTGGGCCCATTGCTCAATCTTGTCCCGGGCTTGGAAGATGATTTCCCGGCGCTCAGCCAGGACCAAGGTTCGGGCCGGTTGCATCCGGCGTATCACCTCAGCGAAGATGACCGTCTTGCCCGAACCTGTAGCAGCGAGCACAAGAGTGCCCAGGTGCTTTTGCCATTCGCTGAAGATGGCGTCGACGCAGCGGGATTGGTAATCGCGTAGGCTCATTTTTGAAGTTTGGCCGCCCGCTCCCGAATGGCTTTGACCTGTTCGGGCAGGAGGCGGTCGTGTTGTTCTTTGCTCATAAAACCGGTGCTGTTACAGGATTGACAGACCCCGTCACTGACCCGGGAAAACCAGCCGTTGCAGGTGCCGCACACGCAATAGAGCTGGGCCTTGGCGACACAGTGATAGGCTGCTTTCAGGTCATCGACGATGCTCTGGTCTAACTTCATGGCCAGGGGGTCCATGGCTTCCCAGCCTTTCTCGATGACCCGGCGCAGGCCGCTGATTTCGTTCTTGAGGGTGTTGAGTTCCTTGCGGCGTTTCCAAATGTCATGCAGGTGTTCAGGCACGATAAATCCGGTGTCGTCGCGCAGGTCCCCTTCGGGGGCGGGTTCGGTGGTGGCTTCCACTTCGGTGGTGGCCACTTTCTCGGCCAGCTTGGTGGCCTCGGTGCGGAGCATTCGGTCGATGGACTTAACCGGACGCCAGGGGATGTTGATTTCGCACCATTTCTCCCAGGTCATGTGGTCTTGCAGGTAGTCCTGCTTGACCCGGATTTCGTAGAGCGCCTCGGTCCAGAGTTTGACGCTCTGGTTGTAGGTGTTGACGATGAGTTTGTTCTTAGCGTAACGCTTGGTTTCCTCCGGGGTGAAGCTGCGGGCGATGGTAGTCATAGGTTCCGAGACGAAAACGCCCTGCCTCCGGGTGTGCACCAGACTCAGCCAAGAAGGGCTGAAATTCAGGAACCGGAGACAGGGCAAAGGTGTTTGCGTCCTGGTGCACAACGCGATTGTGCCAGAACGCAAACAGGTGTCAACTACCCCTTCGGCAGGCGTAGATAATCAGGCCAATAACGGCCACAACAATGAGCAGCCCGATGATGGTGCCGGTCATTTGATTTTGTGCAGCTCACAGGCCGCATTGTGGAAGGACTTGAACTGCTCCATGAGCAGCGTGACCACGAATGGCGCGGCCAAACTCAGCTCCTCCAGGGTTGCCTTGGGGTCGTCCAGGCTGCCAACGCTGTGCATGGTGGCCAGGATTTGAGCCTCGGTAACCGTCGGCTTGGTGCTCTCCAGGAGGAACCGGACCATTTTGAGGGGTGTGATGTCCTCTTTAGAGGCTGGTTCCTGCTTAGGATTAGCGGTTTTCCCGGGGTTTGAGGCCTCGGGCCCTGTCTTGGGGGACTCTGGAGCCTTCGACGCCTCCTGGGGGCTTTTACGCATGTCCAGGTCGTCTTTAGGATCGGCAATTTTTGCCGGTGGTTGAGGGTCGATGCCCAACCCCTGTTTGAGCAGGAAGAGCCCGTCCCGGAGTTGGGTGGAGTTCATGGACTCGACGGCCGTCCAGGAACGGGTGCCGAAGTACTGCGCCAGGACTCCCGCTTTGGCTTTCTTCTCCTCGGCCGATTGGCCGGGGTAACGCTCGATGATGGCCCCCTGGATTTCCTCGCAGAGGATGGTCCTGGCCTTGCGCTCGCGGGACCATTCGATGTCGCCTTCCTCGGAGACCGGCATGGCGTTGACGGCGGTGGCGACCTGGGAGTGAACCCCGGGCTTGAGCATGGTCAGGTGAGGACCAAACGCATTGAACACCGCCTGCATTTCTTCGGCGTGGTCCTTGCCCTTGCGGAACTGGAACACCGAACCGTCGATGACGCCGAACCTGTCCTTGAGGATGGTGGCGGTGCGGATCTGGCGGAATCCCCCGTCGCGGACGGGCTCCTGCTCGACTTCCATCTGGACCAGGAGTGAGGGCTCAAAGCCAAACTCGCCTTCGGTTTTCATTTTGATACCGGTCTTGTTGAGCTCATTGCGCCCGGTCTCCTCGTTCTTGGTCATGTCATACTCGTAACCGGCACGACCGCAGATGATGATGTGCAGCGGACTGTTCAGGTAAAAGTCCGTCCATTTAGCCCACTGAGTTTTGAGCGGGCCCCAGTCAGCGAACTCCAGCCGCGAGCGCGGTGGCCGTTGCCTGCGGGCGTTGTTTTCGTTGATGCCTGCCAGGTAGCAGTCGCAGAGGTTGCGCCAGAAGTGAGTCATGCTGTCTGCCACCAGCACGCTGACTCCTTCCTTCACGCAGTCTTGGCCCAGGGAGACCAGTTGGTCGAAGTCCCGGGTGCGGTCCCCTACCAGCTCCAGGCCGGTGAGTTCTTGTGCCAGTGGAGCCACATACGCGGTGGCGTTTTCACTGTCGATGAGGGCAATGGGGCCCTTGAGTCCGAACTGCTTTCGGATCGCGGCGGCCAAGAGGACCGCGGTGTAGGTTTTGCCGGAGCCCTGGAATCCCAGGAAGCCAGCTTTCAGGAGGCCTTGACCTCCACCGAGTTTTTTAAGTGCCATGTTTTTCTGTGTTTTGGTTGATGTCGAGCAGCGCCCGGTCGGCGTTTTCGAGCGCCTTCTTGGATTGCTGCATATAAACGTCCAGGTGGGACACTCTTTGTCCCAGGATTTGGAAGTTGAGTCTGAGCGCAGCCTCAATGTCCTCGCGGTCCTTGAGCCTGCCTGCCAACGCCAGTCCGACAATGCGAAACTCGCTCGCGTTGAAGGTGACTGTGTAGCTGGGAGAGAAGTCAGTGTGCGGCATTGGTGTTTGGTTTTTACCGCATTGACCGAAGTGTTTCTGATTCCATTTCTCCAGCCTCCCTGACTGCGCGCAGCAGATCGTGAGCGAGGTGCCAGGTTTCCAGGATGAGTTCCCGGTCCCGGGCCTCGATGTTGTCCCAGCCGTGGACGACGTTCCACAAGTCCGGGATTTGGATTTTGGAAACCAAGACGCGGCGTTCTTTGGTGCCGCCCTTGGCGCGAGTGATGTGTTTCATTTGAGTGCGTAGCTGTAGACCTTGATGAGTTCAGGTGTCCAATGACGGCGACCCAATTCCAGGTCGCTGATGTAGGGGGCGGAGTAGCCCATCCGTTTGGCCAAGACGCGCAGGCTGTGCCCGGCTTGGCGGCGCAGGCCGCGCATGTGTAGCCCCAGCCAGATGTCATCGGTCACTTGACCGGTGCCGTGGCACTTGGGGCAGGTTTTAGTTTTTCTGTTCATCGTTTGTCGTGACGACCGAGTGTGACTAGTTCTCCATTTTTCCAACGGGGACGATGCTTGGTTATCTCCACCGCTCCGTACGGGTGACGCCTTAGGAATCCCCTCGCCCAACGCGTGGCAGGCCATCGGCCCCGGATCTTGAGGCAGACATGACGCTCCGGTTTGAAGGGAGAGTAGTCTGCGTAGATCCAGTATGTTGGAAACCACTTAACCAGGAGTCGTTTTATTCTCATGAAAAAGTGCCGCCCACCCGGGAGTGACCCCGAATGGGCGGCGTTGCGCGCCGCGCTCTGGAAGGACAAATGGACCTCACGCCACGCAAGTTCGTTAGTTATTGCGCGGCTTCCCTTCCGGGAATTTGTCGGCCGCATAGGTCAGGTAGTAAGCCAGGTAATCCGGGAGGACCCCCTTGGCTTCTAGTTGCTCGGCCAGCGGCTCCAGAAGTTTCTTGAGCTCGCTGGTGAGTGTGGGCTTGCCGCGGTGCTTATTCATCACCTTGGTCAGTTGCCGGATCTGCTTTTCGGTGAGGATCTCGCGGAGCTTGACTGTTCTCCACGGCTGCTCCTCGCTCACCAGACTTCCTTTCCCAGGATGATGAAGTCGCACAGCACCGTGCCCTTTGGCGCGGGAGAGAGTCCGTAATGGAACAGCCCCCTCCACCATTTGAGGATGTGGTCGAGACTGCCGATGTTGCCCACGATGGTGGTGCTGACCGGGTAGGTCTTGCCCGCCTGCGCTTCGTGAACCCGACATTCGTAATGACCCTTTCGGAACGTGATAGCGTCGGTCAGGTTGTCGAAGGCAAACACCCGGCCGTGCTTGGGTTTGACCGCCACCCCGATGGGATACTCGATCACCAGCTCGCGGGGGAGCTTGCCTGCCATCGCGCTGCGCGGTGGCTGGCTGCGGCCGCTAGTCACGCTGACCACTTTGAATACTTTAGCCATGTTGTTTCTGTCCTTTCAGTTTTAGGTTTTAGGTTTACTCATCCACCCGCACCGTTTTTGGTGTCGGATGGAGAATCTGTACAGGCAGGTGGCGCAAGGTGTCCTGAACCAGAACGGCCAGGTAATCCTTTTCCACCCGCTTGGCAAAGGTGCTGGTGCCATTGGCCCAGCCGTGGCGGTAGCCACCCTTCTTGCCTTCCACGGCCTGAGACTTGCCCAGGGCGTAGTTGATTTCGTTGTTCGTAAATCCGGTGCGTTGCCGGATCTGCGCGTTACTGCGGCCCATCTCCGCCAGAGCTTTGAGCGTGGCTTGCGCCTCGTCATCAAAGGTCCACTTGAGGGGGTGCCGTTTGGGTTTTGTTGATTGTTTCATAATGCTAAGCCAGGACCGAAGGCCGGGCTCCTACCGATTTGACCGTGGTCACCGAGCCGCCCCTGCGCCAGTGATTCCACAGATTGACCGACACGCAGAACATCTCCTCGGGGGAGACCTTCACGATGTTCGTGCTGGCTACGTCGTGTCCGTGAGTTTCCAGATACCGGCGCAGTTGATAGCGCGGGTCGCTTTTGGTTTGCAGTCCCACCCCATTAAAGACCGGGGTCCAGAACTCCTCAGACGCTTTGATGTTCTTGCCAAAGGTGGCCATCATTGCGCCAATGACCGCGGCCCGCTTCACCCACGGAGCCTCGCTGGCGTGCAAGGCCAGGAACCGGCCGCTGATACAGAACAGGTCCGAATAGTTGTTCTGAATCAAACCGCACCAGTCGTTGATGCTCATAGCCCGCTGCTTGCTATCCTTGGGCGCGAAGAACACGCGGAACCCGGAGATGAGCTGATTGATGAGCCCGACCGGAATCCCGTCCACCGCCTTGGTGTCGATGAGCAGCACCCGGCTCAGATGACCTTGAGTGCGCGGGGCACCCCGGTCAAAGGCTGAGTAAAGACCACGCAACTGGTCGGAGTTCTCCACCGAATAAACCATGATGCGGGCTCGCACTTTGAGCGGTTCTTGGCGTTCCGGGACATTGACGCGCATCCAGCAGGTGTGCTGACCGTTGATGCGATATTCCAAGCCTTCGCAGCGTGCGCTGGCCAGGATGATGTTCTGCCACAGGAACCGGCCTGCGGCCCATTCATCGAAGAGGAACTGCACGTGGCGCTCACGCACCGGCCGTTCCCCGTCGAAGGTTTTGAGCTCCAGAAACTCAAAGGCTTTCTCCTTGGTGAAGTCCACCTCGGTGTCGGAGACAACCTTGTATTTGAGCTGCGACGCAAAGCTGGAGCTCTTCTGTTTTACGGGGACCTTAATCTCCCGCTCTTTCTTGGGAGGACTCATTGGCCCCTCACCATGTAGAACCGAGTACCGCAGCAAGGGCACTCGGAGAGTTTGCAGGCCACCGCGTCGGAAGCCTGTTTGGTGGGCACCGCCACTCCATTGGAGGCTGCGGTGATGCTTGCTTGGGTGCGCTGGGCCTTTTTCGCGTAGTAATGCGCTCGCGCCCGGGCCCGCACTTCCTCCGGGGACTGTTTCACGTGCCCGGCCCAGCGCGCTTCGATGGCCTTTTTAGCCCGTTCAGCCAGGGCTGCACCGTAATGGCCCTGCCTGCCCTTGATGCCGTGAGCCATGCGTTTGTGCACGCCCATGCCTTGCTTGAGACCCCGCTCGCTGATAGCGCCGATGACCTTGTCGCAAAGCGGGCACTTGTCAGTGAAGGCGGGATTGGTTACTTTACTCATAGTGTTTGTCCTTTCAGACGCCCGGCCGGGAGTTGTTTCCCGACCGGGCTTTTGGTTTCTGTCGTTAGTCCATCATGCCCGAGTAGCCTCGGTCCTCCATGTCCAGCATGGATTCCTGCTTGATGGGTATTTCGTTCTTCTCCACCAACCCCAGCACCTGGCCGGTGGTGGCGGCTTTGGTGGTGACGTTGGCTGGATTGGCCGGGTGCGAGGTGATCCCCAAACCCGTCTTGTAGGAGCTGATCGGTCCGTCCAGCCTGCCGTCGTGCGGCACCTCACCCCACAGGTCGATGAGCTGAACATCGTGCTTGCCCAGGACAGTGAAGAGCTTGCTCAACTGCTCGAACACCTCGTCCTCCTGGTTGTTTTGGCCCTGGCCCAGGTGCAGCGCCTCAATCCATTCGGACAGTTGCTGCTGGTCTTTGATGGAATAAGGATGAGCCAGCATGTCCATGGCCAGCTCGCCTAACGCGCGCCGCGCCCGTATCCATCGGGATAGTGGAGGCGAACCCCCGTTGCTGTTCGTTCCTCCCAGATACCCAGTTTGCGCAGCCGACGACGCGCTCGGCGTCCAAGGGTAGGACGCATTTGAGTATCGGTAGTCCCGGTAATCCGTCGCTCCAGTGGGAAACGTGGCCTTAACCTCGATTAAGTTCGTCCGCCACTGTGCCGGGTACACAGTGTCGGCTGACACCTTGCGTGTCATCTGGAAGCGCGCGATTTGGTCCCACAAGCTGACCGGGCAGAGCTCCTTCAGGTTGGCTCCAATATCCCAGAACTTGCTCAGGTCCGGTTCAAACTTGCAGCCGCCCAAATAAAAGCGGGCGTGCATGTCGTAGTGCGGTCCGTTCATCGAGCCGATAGTGATATGCAGCCCGTCGATGCCCTTCTCGTTGTCCTCGTCGGTGCCCGACTGGAACGCCGAGGCCGAGCAATGATGATGCACGGTGCCGAAGTAAACCCAGCCATCGGCATCGCCGAACTGGGCGCGTTGCAACTTCATGTCGTCGGTGTCCAGCTCCTTGGCGGTCATCCCGGTGCGGGCTTCCTGTGGGAACGCCCAAGCCGCCCACTTGGGCTCCTTGAGGTTCACAAAGAGCCGCACCTGGCTCTCGCTGTGGGTGGTGTCGTAGGTCCACTGGAAGAACGCCAACACCTGCTTCCAGATGACGGGGTCCATCTGCGGGCCCTGATAATCGAGAGTCGCACTGGCGCTCTTGATTTCGTATTTGAACACGCAGTTCAAGAGACCCGGGAAACTCTTCTCGGTTTTAATCTCAGCTTTGGGATTGAGTAATTTCATAATCAGTCCTGCTCGTCGTTGTCGCTTTGGAGTTCATTGAACTGGGCCCGGAATTGGTCGCGAACGTAGTCATACACCATCTCCCGGAACGTGACAGAGTTCCGGATGACGGTATTGGTATGAACGGTTTCTTCCGTTTCGTGGTTGTCATACTGGTAGTCCCCTTGGCCTTCCATGTCCGGTGGCTCTTCGTCACAGAACTCCCGAATCCGATCCTCGCAGGAATCCAGAAACCAATCCAGGTCGTGCTCGTTGTCCACGGCATTTTCCAGCAGGTCTCGGAGTGCATTGTCATCCAGCGTGTACTGGTGGCGGCCGATTTGGGTCTCGGTAAATCTGCAATTACCCGACACCCTTTCCTTGCGCTCCAAGATGGCTGTAATGCCAGATGTGGGCTTGGGCGCGATGATGTCCTTCTTGATGTTGAACTCCACCCATTCCTGGATTTGCGCAAAGGTCTTGCACTCATCAGGCAGGGGACGCTTGAGCTCCGACAAAGCCAGGGTGCGGTGCACCTCATGGTCGGGCATTAGCTTGAGCAGCTTGAGTGTTCCCGGACTGAGCACCTGCTCGATAGCGCAGGTCTTGACCGGGAATAACTCGGCCACTGGGGCCGGGGGGACCGCCTCAGGCGGTGACTGTGTGTTCTGATCCATTTGTCCTTTCAGTTGCGGAATCTTTCACTCGGAAAGACTCCAGTTTTGTTAAGTTGCTCACCAATCGGTGGGGCAGGAAGGGGAGCGTGTCCTGCTCGAACTTCGGCGCTTCCATAATCCAAACGACGAAGAGATTCTGGGCCAGAGCCGCCGCACTGAAGTTGGCGCTGACCAGTTGGGGATTTTGCTCCTGAGCTTCACCAGTGCAACCGATGGCCGCAGCCAAGGGGTCGCCCTCGCGCACGCTCAGGATATCCGGATAATAAACGCGCGGGTCCAGCTTGGTGCCTCGCCACGAACGCTGATAGTAGTAGGCCTCCGAGCTGTGAGTCTCGTTGGCCGCCACGATAGCCCGGCAGCCGCGCGCGTCACACTCGTTGAGTGCCGCCAGTCGGGCCGGGTGATTGTCCGCGCACACCATGAGCACATCCTCGGGCTCGATATGGAATCGACCCATGGAATACCACGCAGGAATGGCGTGACAGTTGTAGAGCCGGGACAAAGCCGTGGCCTTGTTCTGGCGCAGATGTTGACGGGTGAAGAGTTGCCGGTTGAGGTTCTTCTCTTCCAGTTCATCCCCGTCAATGAGGGTGACGTTGTCCTGGCCTGTTAAAAGGCACAGCGATGGGGCCAGCCAGGAGCCCACACCGCCTGCTCCGATGAGGTAGTTCATTTGGGCCAGTTGGCGACAACGCCTGCGATGCGCGCCCGCAACAAGTCGGAAGCGGTGCGCGGTGGATTAGCCACCGAGTTGTAACGCTCGACAGCACGATTGACCAGATTCACAAACGTCTGAGCGTCCGTGCCGCCCAGAAGCCGATTGGCCAGGTTGTTGGTCAGCATCAGGAGTGAGGCCATGACATAGTTGTCGATGGTTTGGTCGGGAGTTGCGGGGGCTTGCAGGATGAGCTGATACTGCGGCTTGGCCAGGAACGTCTCAAACGTGGACCAATGCGGATTGGTCGTTCCCTCGACCTTGGTGCCACCTTGTTGCAGCCCCTCAAATAATGATACGTGTCTCATACAATGAATGCGGTGGTGTTGCTGCCGACCTTGGAGCACAGGTCAATCCAATTACCCGGAGGGGCAATGGATTCAAAGACCCCGTTCTCGATGGGTTTGACCCGGAACATGGATTGCGTCAGTTCCGCGTTGCGCCACAGGTCAGCGTTGTAGAGCGCCTGGTCGAAGTTATCCATCGACTTGCGCACGGCCTCGATGAGCGTGTCACCCATCTGGCCGTTGTCAGCGCCAGTGCAGCAGGAGCAGTCCTCATGCACGTTGGCAATGGGCAGCCGGTAAAAGACCGGTGGAACCGGGCGGTAGTCCACGGCAAAGAGCCAGAACGCTACTGCGTGATGCCGCATCCGCGGTGTGCTGCCAATCCGGTTACCCGGAATGATGTGCATGATGAAGCGCAGCCCCATCCTGGGCGGTGGAGTCCAGCGCACGGAAACGACCGGATCGGTCTTGCTGCCGAAGTTGGGCGTCAGGATGCCCTCGTTGTTGAGCCGCCAGGGAGCCTTGATGAGCAGGCGCTCCAGACTGACGGTGGCGTAGGTGATGCCCGGGGTAATCGCCAGACCAACCCAGCCGGTCTTGTCGAGTGTGAAGGCGTTGGCCACCTTGTAGGTGACATCCCGGACCATGATACTCATCAACTGGTCGGTCACCTCGATCTCAGCCTCGGAGATGGTGCGTCGGTAAATGCCGCCGTCGGGGCGAATGATATACTCGCGTGTTGTTGCCATGTGTTTGTCCTTTGTGTGAAGTGAAAAGCCAAAGAAAGGCCCCGCCCCCGTTGTTGAGGGCAGGGCCAATCGTTAGCTAACGATTACAGGGCCTTGCTGTTGCAGGCCGTCTCGAACGTGACGACGGCCCCGGCCGGGACCTGAACGTCGTTGCTCATCTCCACGCCGTTGATGAGGGCTTTGGTGTTGTCCCCATAGCCCAGCACCGCGCGGATGTTGCTGTCACCCTTGAGCGCGCCGATGGTGGGGGCGTTCTCGTAGTTCTTGGTGATCTGCTCCAGGCCGTATTTGATGGTAATAACCATATGTTTGTCCTTACTAGGTTTCTAACAATGCGTGCGAGGTTTCCCTCGATTGAACGGCACGCTCGTTCCCAGTGCGTCTGCACTGACCTGCGGCCCCGGGTTTACCAGGGCCGGGCGTCAGTGTAGTAGAACACACACAGGGCTGTCAACCCTGTGCGCTTACACCTTAGGGGGAAGTGATGCTTGATGAATTCTCCTCCGGGTCAAAACTGTGGTCGCCGCCAAATCCGTTGTTCTCCGTGCACCAATCGGTAAGTGGCAGCTCTCTGATTTCAGACCAGATTTCGTTGATGTTGACCTCGCGGATATCCCAGTT
>Ga0105240_10000855_pt1 | contig 54907 bp, 51 predicted proteins | sample KBSC54metaG_FD_80426 | JGI IMG/M metagenome (GOLD analysis project Ga0105240, IMG submission 80426) | Corn rhizosphere microbial communities from Kellogg Biological Station, Michigan, USA - KBS C5-4 metaG | ecosystem: Host-associated > Plants > Roots > Rhizosphere > Soil | place: Michigan, USA... | reverse complement strand
GAATCGAACTGCTCAGCAACCATTCCCGGTTAGCTTTGCGTTCCGCCGCGCGCTCGCAGTCACCCAAACTCGGCGATCTTTTATAAACCGAATCTTTTCTTACGCTGCCTTCTGTTTTCTTTCTATCGCGCTGCTGGGGCGCAACGGCTCGTGGCCGCCGACGAGACTAACTCGCATGTGGCGAATATGCATTTGATCCCCGCGACGCCGGAAATTGCCTCGCAGTTTAAGATGGCGGTTCACGGCCAGATCGTGACGATGTCAGGGTACCTGGTACGGGTGGATGCGAAGGATGGGTTTCATTGGATCAGTTCCATGAGCAGGACGGACAGAGGCGCAGGGGCGTGTGAGCTAATGTGGGTGGAACGGTTTTCGGTTCGATAGGCGCGGCGCGTGGGCAGGCATTAGAATACGAGGTGTGATGACGATCAGCCAACTGTCGCGGCAGTTGATGTGCGTGGCCGTCCTCATCTTGTTAGTCGTACCTTTACTCTCGCAGGATTGCGATGGGCATTGCTCCAATGCCTCCTGTTCTTTCTGTATCTGCTGTCATGGAGCCATCGTGGTCCATCCTATAGCAGCGACTTTCGCGGCGAACATAGACAGACCAATAAAAATTGTAGAAGCACACTTTCCTCTCGACCCGATAATCTCTCCTTTTGATCAACCCCCGCGAACAGTCCAACCGCGGTCTCGACCTCAATCCAATTAGCGTCCACTTTTGCACCACGAAAGGAGAGGTTGTGCGAATTGCGTTCCTGCTGTTAGCAGGGTCTTGTTGCGCGTGGAGGGCTTTCGCGCAGGACCCTTTTGAAATCCACATCTACGAATATGAACCGATGCCGCTCGGTGAGTATAGTCTCGAAGCTCACTTGAATTTTCTGCCTCAAGGGGAAACACTGCGAGATGGAACCCTGCTCCCCACCCAATACCAGACGCACCTTACACTCGAACCGACTTTCGGATTGTCGAAGGAGTTTGCCGTCGGTTTTATGTTTCTCAACGCCTGGGAACCCGGTTATTCGCCGGAATTTGCGGGTTGGCGGGTTCTGCCGCACGTCTATGCTCCGGAATCGTGGCATTTGCCGGTGCGGTTGGGTTTTGTGGCCGAATTTTCGTTTCAAAAGACGCGGTATGAAGAGAACTCGCGTAGGGCCGAGTTACGCCCAATCATCGATCGCGAATTTGAGCGTTGGCAAGTTGTATTCAATCCGGTCTTCGAGCGTGCGCTGCACGGGCCGGGAACCTCCCGTGGATGGAATTTCGAGCCAGCCGCGCTTCTGCGGTGGAAGCGTGAGAAATTTGCGCCATCGATTGAATACTACGGAGAGATTGAGAGCATCAACATTGTTCCGCGCGCCCAACCGGAAGTCCACCAGGTCTTTGTAGGAGGCGATTGGCAGGTGAAGCCGGATTTCCTGATTAACCTCGGCGTGGGTTTCGACGTTGGCAGCCGGGGACCCGGTGTGGTGCTGAAAAGCCGGTTTGAATGGCACTGGAAGTGAGGCCGTGGTAGTCTTGGTTGATCGTTCAACCAATGACCTCAACACGACAACGTTTGGTGGAAGCCGGCCTGTTCCTCTTCTGGCAGAAGGGATATGCGGCTACCGGGATGGCCGAAATCCTGACGCGCGCGAAGGCCAATTCCGGCAGCTTCTATTACTGTTTCAAAGCCAAGGAAGATCTGTTGCTTGCGGTGCTGGAGCTCTATATCCAATCGCTTCAGCCCGTCGTAATGCAGCCGGTTTTCTCGCAGATTACCGATCCGATCGAACGGATCTTTGGCGTCTTGGATTTCTACCGGCGCAATCTGATCGCCACGGGTTGCACATACGGGTGTCCCATCGGGCGGCTTGCGCTCGAGATTCCCGAGGAGCAGTTCCACGTACACAAACGTCTGGCCGACAACTTCGATGGATGGACCGCGGCCATTGAGAAATGCCTGGACGATGCGCGCGATAGTTTTCCGGCCGATCTCAATCGCAAGACACTCTCGCAATTCGTACTGACGGTGATGGAGGGTGGCGTGATGCAATCGCGCGCACACAGAAATCTCGCGCCCTTCGACGCGTCTGTCGAGCACCTCAGAAACTATTTTCGTTTGCTTCACAAACAGGAGAACCAATGAAACAATTCACCATTTGCCTTGCTCTTGCCGCTCTCACGTTGACCGGCGCGATGGCACAGTCACCGAAACCCGATAAACCAGTGGCCGGCCTTTCCTGGTTGGTGGGAGGCGTCTGGACCGCCGACGCTTCCAAGCTCGGACCCGGAATGCAGCGCATCGAAACTCGTTACCAATGGTCGGACAACGACAGCTACATCCGTTTTACAACGCACTTCGTGACGGCCAAGGGCGTGGTGAAAACTTACGACGGGAATTTCTTCTGGGACCCGGCCAAAGAAACATTGGCCATGTGGTACATGGACGCGAGGAACAAGATCACAGAAGGCCCGATGACTCTTGATGGGGACCACTGGCTGATGCAGTTTCACGGCGAGAACTTCGAAGGCAAACCGGCCGACTTGCGCGTAGAGGTGCTGCGTAAGAACGGCGATCTCTATCGCTGGTCGTTGGCTGAGAAGCAGGGAAAGAGCTGGAAAGAACTTGCTGCGCTCGACTATGCTCGAAAGCCGCAGTTGTAATATTTGGCGGATTCGGCCGTCGTGTATTCGAGGGCCAGAATGATTCTTCAGGACGTGCGGTACGCGGCGCGATCGATGAGACGCGCTCCTTTGCTCGCAATTGCAACGGTGTTGACCTTGGCGCTTGGGATCGGGCTCAATGTCGGCATCTTTACTGTTCTTGAGGGAGTCTTGTTTCGCGCCCGCGTAGAGAAAGATCCCAAGAGTTTTGTACACCTCTCGCCCGAATATAAGGAGACGACTGACACGAAGACGCAGCCTTGGGCGATATCGACCAGAGACTTTCGCGCCTATTCGGCCAATCCTCGCACCTTAAGTGAACTTGCCGCGTGGTCGAACGTCGGGCTCACTGTTGGTACAAGCGATGCCGATGCGGTGCTGGCATTATTGGTCACGTGCAATTTCTTTTCCGTCTACGGACTCGAGCAGCCCAAAATGGGACGGCTCTTCGCGCTGAGCGAGTGCTCTACGCCCGGCTCTGCTCCGGTGGCCGTGCTCAGCGAGGAGATCTGGCGAGACCGGTTCGGCTCCGACCCGCAAATCATCGGGAAGATCGTTCGATTTAATCGCGTTCCGTTTACCGTGACCGGCATTGCACCTGCGGGCTTTTCGGGTCGGCTCAGGGGGCCGGGAATCTGGATTCCGTACACGATGGAACCCATGTTTTTTCAGGGACGGGATCTGTTTCGCGACCCAGCACGATGGCTGACAGTGGAAGGACGGCTCAGGCCTGGATTTTCAAAGTTGGATGCACAAGCCGAGTTGGCGGTGATTGCGGCGCAGCAGGACCGGCTGCAACCCGGGCGCCAAACCATCATGCAACTGACGAATGGATCTTTCGCAGAAGAACCATCGCTGCGCGGCGAACTTTACTGGATGGGGCCGCTCATTATGGGCGCTATGACACTGATGCTGCTCATTGCATGCACGAATGTAACAGTGCTGCATCTTTCGCGCGCTGTAACGCGGCAACACGAGATGGGTATCCGCCTTTCGATGGGCGCCGGGCGCGGACGATTGATGCAGATGCTGCTGACCGAGAGTTTGTTTCTTGCCGTGCTGGCCGGTGGGATCAGCGCGTTCTTCGCCTACGAAGCACCGGCAATCTTCGCGAAGACTCTTGGGTCGGCGCGTACGCCTGTTTATCAACTGAGCCCGGACTTTTCGACGCTGGCGTATCTGGGCTCAATCGTTCTGGCAGCCGCTTGCATGGCCGGCCTCACTCCGGCCGCGGAATCGTTGCGGGTCGACCTCGCGACGTCGATGAAAAGCGCCGGAAGCGGATCAGGGTCCGGGAGAGCGAGGGGTTGGCAGCGCAACGCACTGGTAAGCGCACAGGTCGCGATGAGTTTTGTGTTGCTCGTAGGCGCAGGTCTTTTCATTCGCGCACAACGCGCGATCTTCGACGGAGACCCAGGATTTGAAACACGGCAGGTGATCCTATTGCCGTTGCAGTCGGGGACGGCAACTGTCAACGAGTTGGTTCATCGAGTCCGTGCAATTCCAGGTGTTGAGGCGGTCGCATTCGGATCGCCGTTTTCGCAGTCTGAAATTGCTTCGGATTTGGATGAAATTCGTCTGCCTGGCGAGGCGAAGGGAAGCGGGAAACGGGCTTCGGTGACCGCGGTTTCCCCGGACTACTTCGACGTTCTGCAAATTCCTCTTGCGGATGGCCGTACGTTTAGCAGAGCGGAAGAAGGCGGCGCAACTCGTGTGGTGGTAGTCTCACAATCGTTCGCTCGAGTCTTCTTGCCGGGAAAGGAACCGGTTGGACAGAGACTCGTTTTAGCAGACGGCTTACCGGCAGAGGTGGTGGGTGTGGCTCGCGACGTTCAGTCGGAGCGCATCGGCGTAGTAGACGGTCCGCATTTGTATCAACTGCGCGATCTGCGCTCGACCGGCGATACGCTATTGATTCGATTCGCGGGCAATGCGCGTCCGATCGAACTCGCGGTGCGAAGCGCGGCAAGGGAACTCGATCCGGAGATGATTGTAGCGCCAAAGACGCTTCGGGCTATCATCGATGAACTGGCCGACCGGTTTGGCGCGTTGGTCAGGTTAGTCTCCGCCCTTGCGGCGTCGGCCGTGCTCCTGGCGACGATTGGAATTTATGGAGTGATCGCATTCACGGTGAGCCAGAGGACGAAGGAACTCGGGATACGGATGGCGCTCGGGGCAACTCGAAGTCTGATTGTGAAGATGTTGTTAGTATCCGGCGGGAGGCCCGTGGTCATAGGGCTCGGCGGTGGGCTGATCGTCGCCCTGTTTGCCGCGCGAGTGACAGCGCGGGTTTTACAACACACGCCGATAGCGCTGAATCCGAGAGACCCCGTGGCTTATATTGCGATGGGAGGATTGCTTGCTTTGGTCGCCGTGCTGGTGATATTCCGCCCGGCATTGCGGGCGGCAGGCGCTGATCCCGCGCGGGCATTGAGAGAGGAATAGTGTGAGCGTTGACCCGTAATCAGGCGGTTTGATAGAGTCGAGTTCAAGTGACTTGGCTGACAGCGTCGTGGGCTTGCGCGTTCATGGCGTGCTTTGCCTTGCCGGCGCAGCAGAACACGGAGTTCTTCGAGAAGAATGTCCGTCCCGTATTCGCAAAGAATTGCTCGGGCTGCCACGGCGGTTCCAAGATGGGCGGTCTCCAATTGGATTCGCGTGAGCATCTGCTCAAGGGCGGTACAGATGGTCCAGTGGTGATTCCTGGCGATCCGGATCAGAGTCTGCTCATCCAGGCCATTCGGCAAACGCACGCGCGCATCAAAATGCCCCCCAACGGCAAGCTGCGGGCGCAGGAAATTGAGGATGTTGCGAGTTGGGTGAAATCGGGCGCTGTGTGGCCCGAGGGACGAGTCGCGATCCGGCAGGATCAGAGGGATTTCTGGTCGTTCCAGCCGGCGCGAAAGCCACCGGTGCCGCAGGTTCATGACACCGCTCTTGTCAAAAATAATATCGACCGGTTCATTGTTGCGAAGCTGGAAGAAAAAGGCCTGAAGCCCGTGCGGCCCGCGGAAAAACGCGCGCTGATTCGACGGGCGACGTTTGACCTGATAGGACTTCCACCGGCCCCGCAAGAGATCGACGATTTTCTCAGCGATTCGTCTCCGGATGCGTTCGCGAAGGTCGTGGATCGCCTGCTCGCGTCTCCGCATTACGGGGAACGATGGGGACGATATTGGCTGGACCTGGCGCGCTACGCGGACGGCCAGCTTGGCGCGAGTAAGGATTCTCCGTTCCCGAATGCATATCGATATCGCGACTGGGTGATTCACGCTTTCAACGAAGACATGCCGTATGACCTCTTTGTGAAGGCGCAGATCGCAGGCGATCTGCTAAACGACGAAAAGGCGCTGCCAGGCCTCGGGTTTTATGCGCTGGGTCCGGGTGACGACGACCGCGTGGATGTGACGGGCCAGGTGTTTCTCGGGCTGACCGTTGGCTGCGCGCGGTGTCATGATCACAAATACGATCCGATTCCGACGAAAGATTTCTACTCGCTGTTAGGTGTATTCAAGAGCACGGAAACACACGAGTATCCGCTCGCGCCCAAGGCCGACGTGGACCTCTACACGCGCCTGAAAAAGCAGATCGAGGAACAGAAATACGCGATTGACGATTTTGTGCAGAAACACAATACCGAACTGAGCGAGATTCTGGCTGCGAAGACGTCGCGGTATCTGATGGCGGCGTGGGCGGTACTCGATGGCAACAGCGCGGGCATTTCAGCGATAGCGGAAACAACAAAACTGGATCGGACGACGCTGGAACGTTGGGTGTTGTACTTGAGGAATTCGAAGCACGACCACAAATTTCTTGATCGTTGGGACGAACTCGTCGCCACCGATCCGGGCGTGAACCAGGTTCAGGAATTCGCAGATCAATTCCAGACGCTCGTGCTTTCCGTGTTTGCAGACAAGCATGCGATGGACGACCGGAACTACGTGAAGCTGGGCGGCGCGGCGGGTGTGCGGGACGAGAAGACGCGGCAGTATACGAATCTGGAATCGCTTCCGATCGAAAAATATTATCTCTGGCGGGATCTCGCTTCGGAACCTTATAAGAAAGATTTCGTCGATTTCAAAGGCGGCGTTTACTACTACGGCCCGGAAGAAATCGATCGGTTCCTTTCGCCCGAGTGGCGTGAGCATCACGAGGCATTGGATACGCGAATGGCGAAGCTGAAGAAGGAGCTGCCAAGACAGTATCCCTTCCTCCACACCATTCGGGATACGAAGGAGCCCGCCGACATCCACGTTTATATTCGCGGCGATGAGAAGAGTCCCGGAGAGATCGTACCCAGAAGATACCTCTCGATTTTGTCAAAAGGCGACGCCGCGCCATTCAAGAATGGGAGCGGCCGGCGCGAACTGGCGGAGTTGATCGCGTGTTCCTCGAATCCGCTATTCGCGCGGGTGATGGTGAACCGGATCTGGCAGCATCATTTTGGCCAGGGAATTGTGCGGACTCCATCGAACTTCGGGCAATTGGGTGAGCGGCCCACGCATCCGGAACTGCTGGATTATCTGGCGGCCGAATTCGTGGAAAAACAATGGTCCGTTAAGGCGATGCATCGCGAGATCATGCTGTCGGCCACCTACCAATTGAGTACGGATTCAAACGATACGAATCTGGCGGAGGATCAGGCGAATCGGTTGCTCTGGCGGGCGAATCTGCAGCAGCGGCTGGATGCGGAGGCGTTGCGCGATTCCCTGCTCTCCGTGTCGGGTAATCTCGATTGTTCCATCGGCGGTCCGCCCGTTCCGTTTGATGAAAAGAATTTCCGGCGCACCGTTTACGCATTAATTGGGCGGACGAAACCCGATCCAGTGATGGCGCTCTTTGATTTTCCGAATCCCAATGGCACGAGCGAGCAACGGATGGTGACCGTGGGTCCCATGCAGCGGCTCTATTTGATGAACAATGGTTTTGTGACCGCGCGGGCGAAGGCTACGGCAGAGCGCGTGGGCACTGCTGGATCGGACGATGATGCGCGTATCCGGCGCGCCTATGAATTGCTGTTTGGGCGTCCTCCAACCGCTTCTGAGATCGCGCTTGGGACCGCCTTCGTGAAGGAATCCGGATGGGCGCAGTACATGCAGGTGTTGTTGAGTTCGGCTGAGTTCAGCTCGGTGAATTGAGGGAGGGCGATGATGAATCGGCGTGACGCATTGCGAATGCTGGGTGGCGGCTTTGGCACGCTTGGCCTGATCGATCGATTGCACGCCGAGGCGGTTGCAGGACCACTCGACCCCAAAGCTCCGCATTTCGCTCCGAAGGCGAAACGTGTGATTTTTCTGTTCCTGAACGGCGGCATGTCGCACATCGACACATTTGATCCGAAGCCGATGCTGATCAAACATGACGGCGAGCCGATGCCCGGGCCGAAGATTGAAACAGACCGCGCCTCGGGGAATCTCATGCGTTCGCCATTCGAGTTTCGCAAGTATGGTCAGAGCGGGACGGAAGTGAGCGAGATCTTTCCACGTGTTGCTTCGCTGATCGACGATATTTGCGTGATCCGTTCGATGTATTCGGATAACGGCAATCATGGTCCATCGCTGTTGATGATGAATTGTGGGCACGGACTGACGGGCCGTCCGGCGATGGGGTCGTGGGTGACGTATGGATTAGGCACGGAGAATCAGAATCTGCCGGGATTTGTCGTGATGTGTCCGGGGTATCCGGTACTGGGCGCGCAACTGTGGAATTCCACATTTCTGCCGTCCGTATATCAGGGGACTTACATTCCAAGCAGCGAACGCGAGCCGGACAAGATGGTGCAGAACATTCGCAGCCAAACATACGGCGCGGCGGATCAGAAAAAGCAGTTGTCTCTGCTCGACAAGCTCAATCGTTCCTACCTGAATCAAGTGGGACATCAGCCCGAGCTAGAGGCGGGCATTCAGGCAATGGAGGTGGCGTTCCGCATGCAGACCGAGGCGCCCGAAGTGTTCAATATCTCGAAGGAGAGCGAAGCCACTCGTGCGCGCTATGGGGACGGCGATTTCGGCCGGGGGTGCTTAACGGCGCTACGTTTGGTGGAGCGCGGCGTGCGAATGGTCCAGGTATATTTCGGGAATTTTCAACCATGGGATAGCCACGACGATATTCGCGTCCACGCCAAACTGGCAAATGCCGCCGACGGCCCGATTGCCGCGCTACTGGAGGACTTGAAGTCGCGCGGGTTATTCGAAGACACACTCGTGATTATCGGCAGCGAGTTTGGACGAACGCCGATGATTCAGAATAGCGGTCTGGAGAAAGTTGGAAACGGGCGCGATCACAACGTGCATGGATTCTGCACGCTCCTGGCGGGCGGCGGCATCAAAGGTGGAGTCACCTACGGCGCTACGGATGATTTTGGCTTCAAGGCGGTGGAGAAGCCTTGTCACGTTCATGACCTTCATGCGACCGTGCTTCACCTTCTAGGAATTGATCACAAAAGGCTGACCTACCGGTATAGTGGACGCGATTTCCGGTTGACGGATGTGGCCGGGAATGTCATCCCGGAGATATTGGCTTAGGCACAGGGCCTTGGCTATACAGTGACTTCTCCGTCGGCTTGTAGACGATGTTGAGATGCGGCGTTTCGATACGCCTGTGTTCGAAACAAGAGTCCATTAATACATCGATAGCCCCAGCAGTCAGTAGCGTCCGCTCCACAGGGTAGGCCGGGCGACTCGTGACCATCAATTGCTCGATGTAGTAGACAAGCCCGCTGAAGTGGTTGTAGTAGGCAACGGGCTGCAGCCACATTTCGGTGCTCACCACGGGATCTTTCGCGGCGAATGCGAATTGATTAACCTGCTCCTCCAGCATGTAGACCGCCGCCGTCAGACCGCTTCTGTATTCAAGAATAAATATTGAAGGTTTTTTCGACTTCTCCTTCACGTCGTCGCAGCGCTTGACTGCGGCCTGCATCAGTTGATCCGCCCACGGATTTTGTTCGTTAAATTTCCAAACGTCGTCACCCTGCCGGCATTCGACCGCAGCGATTCCAGTCTCGAATCCTTTGCGGCGTTCTACCATGCACTCGAGCCCTTCGAGCGCATGGAATCCGTAGACCTCGTTGCCTCCGTAGCCCGCTGCAACTGCCTTGTCGATGTTCGCACCCAGCTTCAATTCCAGCGCCGGCCTACGCCATGTCAGTGGGACCGACGAACCGGCCATGAGCGGAAATTTCAGCTCCTTCGACGGTCGTACATCCATTTCGCTTTAGTCCAGTGGTAGGAGAAGAACTTATCGCAATAGACCGGGACCGAGCGGCCGGACTCGCGGAACACGTCCATGATCTGCTTGTAAAGTTCGTAGCGTGGATAGAGGTGCTGTCCTTTTTCGTTGAAGGGATATTCGCCGTGTTCCCCGATGAAGACGACGCCATCGACTGCGAGTTTGTCTCCGCCCATCGTGAGTGCCTCGCGGATGTTTCGCGGCGAGTCCGCGGCTCATATCGTTGTCCGGAACCTGGTCGGTGTACATGGATACGACCTCGACTTGAGGTTTGCGAACTTCACCGTCGTATTTATTACCCGCTATCAGACGGCCGGCGATGACGTCGGCGTGGGAGTTCTTGCGATACACGGTCGTAACAATGGCGATTCGCTTTCGCGCCGCGAAGCCAAGAGCGGCGCTTGCCGTAAGTGCCAGAAATTCTCTGCGTTTCTTTTAATTATTGAACTCCCAGAGGCCCTGACGGATGCGCTGAAATGGGAAACGTTTCGGATTGACAGACGTGATGCCCGGCGTGTCCACAAGAACCACTTTAGAGGAGACAGGTTCGTAAGCAGCGCGCGGCGCTACGGTTCCCTTCGCCGTCAGGATTTTCTGGCGCTCAGGGTAGACACCGCAACTGATCAACTGATGCAGCGAAAACGGACAGCAGCGTTCCGAAGTCACGATGAGAATATTCAGATCGTCGGCCGTTGAGTGCTCTTCGGCGATCACCGCAGCGTGGCCCATGTCCCAGAACCGGTGACCTCCATGGCGAACTTCGGGTTCGATGAACCTTCCATGATGAAGGGATTGAACGGTGCCCTTCACTCGCACAGGCTTGCTCGCGGTGCTGGCCGACTTTCCGCCGACGTCCATATCGAATATTCCATCGATCCCGGCGGATTTGGCGGCGGCGACTGCTTCGGGGTCGAAGAGAGCCACCACCCATCCGCGGGCGCGCTGGCGCAGAAATTCACCCACCAACGTGGTCTCGTCTCCGGGCGAACCTCCTCCGACGTTGTCTCCGACGTCAAACAGTGAAACGGGGAAGCGGTCCTCTTGCATCGCCGAACTAACGGCGGCCGCTGCGTCGGGCAGGGTCAACCGTGTGGTTTCGCGTCGATCCCACATCATGTCCGCCAGGCGCTGCGCCTCCTTTTGAGCACGCTCGGCATCGCCGTCGGTTACCACGATGACGGATGGTCCAATGTAGGGAACGTCGTTATATTGATAGCCGCACGCGACGCTCGCCGCCAGAATACCTGGTTGCTTTTCCAACTCAATGCTGGCCTTGGTGATGCTTTGTAGCGGCTCCTCGTAAGTGTTATGGAACGGTATCGTCCAGAGCATGGGCGGTTTGACGATTGCCTGGCGCGGGTGCACTTCCCCCGCAAGCATCCGAGCCAGGATGGACGCCGCAAGCGCCCCCCGTTGACGGGTGTCGAGGTGAGGACATTGCTGATAAGTAATGAGAACATCGGTCATCGCGACAAGCTGGGGAGAAACATTCGCGTGGAAATCGTGAGTGACCACCAGCGGAATCCCGAACCCGATGAGCCCTCGCACGCGGCGCACAATTTCTTCATCGGCGTGAGGAAAGGCCTCCGAATACATTGCGCCGTGCAGTGCAAGCAGCACTCCGTCGATTTGGGGAACGGCGCGGATCGAGCCAAGCAGACGCGCGGTGACTTCTTCGAATGCTTCGGCCGCTACAGGTCCCTTCGGTGTAGCTCCAGTGTAGATCGTGAGTGCGATATCGAAGCCGCCAGGCTCGGCGCCCTCGATGAAACCGGTCACCTCGGTATTGCCCCGCGACCAGTCTTCCAGATCGCCCCGGTAGTGGAAGTCGGCAAGGTCCGTCGGCTCGGCGTTGAACGAGTTCGATTCGTGCATGATGCTGCCGATAGCGACCACTGGTTTCGCAGAGTTGGCTTTCATAGGGCGCATCGTATCAGATCGGCCCGAGCATCTCGTGTAATCTAGGACGATTCGCATGCCGTATCGATTTCGCGTCCTCGGAATGCTGTTCCTGCTCGTGTTGGTCATGTACTTGGACCGGCTCTGTATCGCAGTCGCGGGACCGCGAATGCAGCGCGAGTTGGGCATCAGCCCGAGTCACTGGGGTTGGGTGATAGGCGCGTTCACTCTCGCTTACGCCATGTTTGAGATTCCGAGCGGAATGCTGGGCGACCGGATCGGCCCGCGAAAAGTTCTCACGCGTATCGTCCTCTGGTGGTCCGCATTCACGGCGATGACAGGGGCTGTTTCCAACTTCGGGCTGCTGCTCGGAGTCCGGTTTCTTTTCGGCGCGGGCGAGGCAGGTTCGTTTCCGAATTGCGCATCCGTGGTAGCGCGTTGGGTTCCTGCGAAGGAACGGGCTCGCGGAGCCAGCGTGATCTGGATGGCGACCGCGTTAGGCGGCGCGCTCACGCCATTCCTGGTTGTCGAAATGCAGAAGAGCTACGGGTGGCGCGTGCCATTCTATGTGTTCGGATCGCTGGGGATTTTATGGAGCGTCATCTGGTTCCGGTGGTTTCGCGACACGCCGCCTGAGATGCCCGGAGTCTCTGCACGAGAGCGGGAACTCATCGGCGTGCCAGCGGTCTCCGCGCACGCCACGGTTCCTTGGAAAAGACTGCTGCGCAATGGCAACTTCATCCGGCTGTTGTTCATGTATCACACCTATTGCTGGGGCGCGTATTTTTACCTTTCCTGGTTGCCGACGTATCTGCAATTCGGTCGAGGGCTGACCGAGGATCAGATGAAAATAGCGTCGTCCCTGCCCTCGTGGGCCGCCATGGCCGGGCTCATCGGCGGAGGATTGCTCAGCGACCGGTTGGCTAAGACGCATTCGTTGCGGGTGGCCCGTTGTTCAGTAGGCGCCGCGGGTTTGATCATTTCCGGACTTTCCCTGGCTCTGGCGACGATTACGAAAAACAACTACGGCGCCGTGTTTCTAATCACGTTTGGTTTGGGCGCGATGGACATGATGCTTCCCGTCTCATGGTCCATCTGCGTCGACATGGCGCGCGAGCATTCGGGTGCTGTTTCCGGCGCGATGAATACGGCAGGTCAGCTCGGGTCGCTGATTTCCTCGGTGGCTTTTGGCTATTGGGTGGAGTGGTTCGGGAGTTACGATCGTGCGCTCATGCCGCTCGCGGCCATGCTGCTGGTGAGCGGGGCCCTATTCGCTTCGCTCAATCCTTCGGAGGAGCTGGTGCCGGCGGAACAATATGTATGACGGCCACTTGCTTGTCCGCTTGTTTGCCGAGGTAATCGCCAGCAAGCAGACCCAGAGGTAACCCACCCACCGCAAGCACTCCGACGGCTATCTTGTCTCCCGTGCTGTTGGCTGAACCCTCGGAAAGCCCGATTGCCGCAGGGGAAACCAGGCCGATCGTGAGCCCAAGCGCACCGCCCAACCGCCTGCCAATCCGTCTGCCATTGCCCACGTATTCCATGAAGCGCATTTCTTTGGCGTCGTCGCGTTTGACAGACGGGTTGCGTCCCTCAAGGAGAATCGAATCGTTCGCAACAATACGTACGCGACCTTTGTGAACGGCGCCGGTGTTGGACTCGACCGAAACGTTCTTTCCGCCGATCACCCTTTCAAGGTCCTCCCATCGCAACTGCACGGAACGAGTGCTCGCGGCGAAAATAACATTGCCAAACGGGAAGGTAAGCACCAGAAGCGCGGTCAGTCTGCATATCACAGAAAGTCTATTGCACTGGAATTGTCGCTTCGGTAGTGTACGAGTCGGGCCCTTCTACATCCAGGTAAACGTCGCCGGGTGTGGTGAAGGCCGGAACCAGCACATTGATCTGGTAGAGCCCTGAGAGTCCCGGCGCCAATCCAGCGTAGCTGACCGTGGCCTGGGTTCCCGCGATGTACACCGAAATTGTCTCCGTTGTGGTGCTGAGGGGATTCGAAGGTCCGACCGCCCCATCGGAAACTGCCGGTTTCACGTCGCCAAGTCCTGTGACAAACAGAGAAATCGTTTCGCCACGCTTGGCGGGACTAGCCTTGGTTACCAGAGAGAAATCGGAATGAAGTGCCGCCGCAGTGCCCGTTCCGTTCTGAGTGCCCGTGAAGACTCCCGGCGAAGTCAGGTTCATCACAGTGGTCACGGTGTTCGATGTGGTTCCGTTGTTGATCACCTGGATTTGTACATTCGACGGATTCTCCGTGCCATACGGCACGACTACGCTGAGTTGTCCGGCGCTGACGTAATAAATTGGCGCGGGACGATTGTTCATCATCACATGGACGCCATTCAGCGACGTTGGGAAAGGAGCTTGTGCCACCATCGTGCTGGGAGCGAGATTCGTTCCGTACAACGTGATTAACTCACCTCGCGCGATACCGGACGTGAACGGCGCGTAACTGGCCGCGTTCACAATTCCGGTTGGATTCAGGTAGACTCCGCCTCCGGTCAAGCTGGGACCCTTAACACCGATAAAGACGCCCAGACCCGGGCCGTCGGCAATACCCACGAAACCTATTCCTCCGGCTCCCAGGGCATAGTGTTGGTAGGTGTCGTCGTAACTTCCGTCCGTCTTGAGAGCATAGACATCGCTCAGAGTGTAATCGTAGGTAGAGTAGTCGAAAGGCGCCAGACGTTGATGCTCGACAATAGCCCCGCTTCCGTTGGCACTCAACGACCCGTAGTACGTGGAAAGCTCGCCATAGGAAGTTGAGATTTGCGAGTCGTCTTCATAAATGCCGGCGATGTAGTACAGTCCGTTGAACGCGCTGTTTGAAACGGTACCCGCGGCCGCTCGAATACCCACAATAAAGTCGTAGCCGGTTGTTGATCCGCCGACGAAGAAATTCCCATCCGGTGAGACATACGTGACTTTATCTCCACTGATCAGCGACTGCGCGGCTGCCGTACTTCCGATGGGAAATGTCACCGTCGCCGTGCCGTTCGAGACCGCATAATGGGCACCTTGAATTGTCTGTTTGACAGCGGTGCTGCCCGATGACCCGATATAGCCGTTTGCAACGAGACTCGCCGTGAGATTGCCGTTGCCGTCCGCATTCATCTGGAAGAACGCGTCACGCACTTGAGCCGGGTCGCCGGAGGGAAAATCGGTGGATGCCACCCAGTAATTGCCGTTCAGAGTAGCATTCGTCACTTGAGACGCGCCGGCCGGCACAGCCACTAATAGATCGTTCACCGTCTGGCTTTCCGTGCTGCTGCCGACAAAAACGCCTTGGGAAACCAGACCGGAAAGAAACTCGCCGTCAACCAGCGGACTGTCCATGAATCCGAGGCCGCTGGCCGCGATGGTATACGTCCCGGAAACGTTGTACGACTGCGGCTTCGTCGTACTACTGTCCATGATTTGTCCCGTGATCGTGTATTTTCCCTTGCCGTCGAAATTGATGGCTCCATATACAGATGTCGCGTCTCCGATATTGCCGTTCGTATCAAGACTGGAGTAGGCAACCTGGCGGAAGTAATAGTTTCCCTGCAACAGGCCATTACCGCTGGAATCCCATGGAATTGAGGTTTGGGCGCTTGCCTGCCACAAAAATCCGCAGGCTAAACAATACGAGGCAATTCGGAATATCCGCATTTCATTCTCTGCATTACAGACTGACCCGCCTTAACTTTGGTTTCACTGGACCGATGGGTGTCTTGCCGTCCACTCGCCGATCCATTCGAGAACCGTGCTGTACCAGAGCAACGAATTTTGTGGTTTGAGTATCCAATGGCCTTCGTCTGGAAATAGCACCATCTTCGATGGGACCTTTTGCATCTGCAACGCCGTGAACAGTTGCATTCCCTGTCCCACAGGAACGCGATAGTCAAGTTCACCGTGCATCACCAAAGTCGGCGTTTTGAAATCCTTGATGTACGAGCTGGGTGAGAATTTCGCGTAGATTTCCGGATTGTCCCAGGGCGTCCCCCGGAACTCCCACAGCGGAAACCAGAGCTCCTCGGTTTCGCCGAATTCGCTGCGCAGGTCGAAGACGCCGGAGTGCGAAACTAGCACCTTGAATCGCTGAGTGTGGCCGAGAAGCCAGTCGACCATGTACCCTCCGTACGAACCTCCAGCCGCCGCCATTCGGTCCCCGTCGATGTACGGAAGCTTTTCCACATAATCAGCAACGGCCATGATGTCGTCATAGGGTTTTCCGCCCCAATCCTGGTTAATGTCATCTGTGAACTTCTGGCCGTAACCAGTTGATCCTCTTGGGTTAGGCATCACAACGACAAAACCAGCACCAGCGAATACTTGAGCGTTCCAACGATATGTCCACGATTCGCCCCAAGCGCCTTGCGGCCCGCCATGAATCAGGAATAGGACAGGATATTTTTTGGTCGCATCAAAGTTCGGAGGCTTCACGACAAAACTCTGTACTTTTGTTTGATCGGGCGAGTCGACCCAAAATTCATCGAGCTTCGTCAATTGATACTGTGCCATCACCGTATCGTTGAGATGCGTGAGCGGGACGGGCGATCCGCCCGCGGAAGAAGCGCGGAAAATTTCCGTTGGGCGTGAGCCGCTCTGCTCGGAGAAGATCATCGTTTTGCCATCGGGAGCGAATTGGATGTCGTCCATGTGGCTGTCACCAGCTGCGGCAACGCGCACTCCGCCGCCGGTCACCGAGATCATCTGAATGCTGGCGCGGCCTCGATCCTCGGTGGTGTAAAAGAGACGTGAGGAATCGGTCGACCACGTGAAACCTTCTACCGGGCGATCCTGGAAATCGTCAATAATGTTCATGTGTCCGGTCGCGCGCTCGACCACGGCTAGACGCCAGCGATCGGATTCATAGCCGGGACGCAGTTGTGAACGGAATGCGAGGTATTTGCCGTCGGGCGAATAAACCGGGGAGCGGTCGCCACCGGGATTCAGCGATACTTTTTTCGCTTCACCGCCGGCGATAGGGACGATGAAGATGTCCGTGTTGGTGCTGAGCGCCTGGTCCTGCTCGGTGTTCGAGACGTAGGCGACCTCAGTACTGTCTGGCGAGATTGCGTAATCTTCCGATCCTTCGAGGGTAAACGTGGGCACGTCGAACGGTCCCGGCGTCAAATCTTTGGCCGGGCCGCCCGAAATCGCGACTACCAGCAGATGACTTCGCTGCTTGGTCTGGTATGTTTTCCAGTGCCGGTAAAGCAGGGAGTTGACGACGCGCGCCTTGACAGGGTTTGCCTTGTCGGCGTCGATTTTCGCTTTATTGCAGGCATCATCGGCGCCACATTCCGGGTAGACGTTGCTGGTAAAGACGAGAAGCTTTCCGTTCGGCGCGATTGTTACTCCGCCGGCTTCCGTGGATAGACTGGTAATTTCCTTCGGATCGGTCCCATCGGCCTGCATAATCCAGATCTGCGCCGAACCGCTGCGGTCGGAAATGAAAACGATTTGCTTGGAATCGGGTGTCCATCGGCCGCGCTCGTTGTCCGTTCCTTCGTGGGTTACCTGAACCGGAGTTCCGCCCGCCACGGGCACCACATAAATATCTTTTGGTTTGGTATTTTTTGCGAGATCGACGCGTTCGGAGGTGAAGGCGAGCATTTTGCCGTCGGGTGAAAGTTGGGGTTCGCTGATGCGGGCGATCTTCATCATCGCGTCCGCTGAAAACGGTTCTTTCTGACCCGAAACAGACACACTAATGCCCAACAAAACCAGCCAAAATCGCATACATCGATTGTAACGCGAGGCCTGTGTTAGCATTGGAAATTAAGTCAAATCATGATTCGTTCCTATTGCGGCGCGATGCCAAAAATCGCCGCTTCGGCTTACATTGATCCCAGTGCGCAGGTGATCGGCGACGTAGTGGTGGGCGAACGGTCGAGTATCTGGCCGAACGCGACGCTGCGCGGCGATGTTAACTTCATTCGGCTGGGAGATGAGACGAATGTGCAGGACAATTCGGTGCTGCATGTGGACGCTATCGAGTTTCCGCTGGTGCTCGGCGACCGTGTAACAGTGGGGCATTCCGTGGTGCTGCACGGTTGCGTCGTAGAAGACGATGCGTTGATCGGAATCGGAGCGATTGTGCTGAACGGCGCGAAGGTCGGCAAAGGCTCGGTGATCGCCGCCGGTGCGCTGGTGCCGGAGGGGATGGAAATTCCTCCGGGCAGTATGGTGATGGGCGTTCCCGCGAAAGTGCGGCGCGAAGTAACCGAAGCTGAGAAAGATCGGTTTCGCGCCAACGCGCAGCGTTATGTTTCGCTGCGGCAAACCTATCTGGAAGAACAGAATTGATCCGCGCAGTTAAAGGAACACGCGACATTTTGCCGCCTGCGAGCGGTGTCTGGAACCATGTGGAGACTGTGGCGCGGCGTATTTTTCGCGCCTACAACTACCACGAGATCCGCACGCCGATCTTCGAAGAAACAAGCTTGTTCGCACGCAGTGTCGGCGAAGAAACCGATATTGTCAGCAAAGAAATGTACACGTTTGATGACCACGGCGAGTCGCTGACGCTGCGTCCGGAGAACACTGCATCTGTGATCCGCGCGTATATCGAGCACAACTTGCAGCAAATTCCGGGTCTGCAGAAGCTCTACTACATTGGTCCTATGTTCCGGCGCGAGCGGCCGCAGAAGGGACGGTACCGGCAGTTTTTTCAGATCGGCGCCGAAGCGATAGGATCGGAGTCGCCAGCCGTTGATGCCGAAGTGATCGAGATGGTAGTGGAGATTCTGAAGGCGTGCGGTCTCGATGGATTCGAGTTGCTGCTGAACTCGGTCGGCTGCAAGGACTGCCGTCCGGTATTTATCGCGAAGTTGCGCGAAGCGTTGAAGGATGTTGCGCCCACGATGTGTACCGACTGCCAGCGGCGCGCCGTGACGAATCCGCTGCGCGTACTTGACTGCAAAGTGCCTGCCGATCAGCCTGTGATCGATGCGCTGCCGTCGATTCTCGATAACCTGGATGAAGGCTGCCGGAAGCATCTTGCGGCGGTGAAGACTTATCTCGAAGACCGGAGCATCGCGTATACGATGAAGCCGAGGCTGGTGCGGGGACTCGACTATTACACGCGCACAACGTTCGAGATTACGCACGGATCTTTGGGTGCGCAGAATTCTGTTCTTGGCGGCGGCCGTTATGACGGGTTGGCAGAATTGTTGGGTTCGAAGGTTCGCGCTCCAGGAATTGGTTTTTCCATCGGCGAGGATCGACTGGTGATGAGCGTGGAAGAAAAACTGCCGCCCTCTGATGCCGTGGATCTGTTCATGGCTCCGATGGACGAAGAATCGTTTCGTCACTGTGCTTTGCTCGCGCTTGAAGTACGGAAGAACGGTTCCGTGGTCGAGGTAGCGGCCGAAGGAAAGCTGAAGCGATTGTTGGAACTGGCAAACAAACTCTCGGCGAAATATGCATTGATCGTCGGAGAAACTGAACGGATCGCAGAGTTGTACACATTGAAGAATATGGCGACGGGCGAACAGGAAAAGCTGAGCCGCCGCGAGTTGATTGAAAAGTTCCATGCCTGAAACTCTTGCACTCGATTTTCTCGGCGAACTACGCCGCACACACACCTGCGGCCAGTTGCGCGCATCCGACGCGGGCTCACGCGTCCTCCTCATGGGATGGGTTCACCGCCGGCGCGATCTGGGGAAAGTGATCTTCATTCACCTCCGCGATCGCGACGGAGTGACTCAGGTTGTGTTCAATGCCGGCATCGATCCGCTGACGCACGAGAAGGCTGAGGCGCTCCGCTCGGAGTACGTTGTGGCGATTGAAGGCACCGTCACGCTCCGCACACCAGAAACCATCAATCCGGCTATTCCAACCGGTGAGATGGAAATCGCCGCGGAGAAGGTTTGGATCCTGAATGAATCGCGAACACCTCCGTTCCCGATGGATGAAACAGGGGCGGAAGTGAGCGAGGACGCCCGTCTGAAGTATCGCTACGTGGATCTTCGGCGGCCGAGGATGCAGCGCAACGTGATTCTGCGGTCAAAGATCGCATTCGCTGTCCGGCAGTATTTGGATTCCGAAGGCTTCCTCGAAATTGAAACTCCGTTCATGACACGCTCAACGCCCGAAGGCGCCCGCGATTACCTGGTGCCGAGTCGCGTCCAGCCCGGTCATTTCTATGCGCTCCCCCAATCGCCGCAGATTTTCAAGCAGCTTTTGATGGTGAGCGGTTTCGAGAAATATTTTCAGATCGTGCGCTGCTTCCGAGACGAAGATTTGCGGGCCGACCGGCAGCCGGAATTTACACAAATCGATCTGGAGATGTCGTTTCCACAGCAGGAGCGGATTTTCGAAGTGATCGAGCCGCTGGTGAAGGCGGCTTGCGAGGTGGCCGGATTTAAAGTAGAAACGCCGTTTCCCCGCATCAGCTACGCCGAGGCAATGCGATCGTATGGCATCGATAAACCGGATCTGCGGCTGCCTCCGTTCTATCCGGTGGAAGATCTGTTTCCGGCAGAGCAGCTCACAACGAAGGGACTGCCGCTGGTCGCCATTGTGATCCCCAAAACGGGTCCATTGAGCCGAAAAGAGCGCGATGAACTGAAGGCGTACGGGAGTGAACGCGGGCTACGTGTATTCGACGATATGAAGCGGCTCGATCGCGATTATTCCGAGCCGATGTCCAAGTTGCGCGAGCGCACAGGTGCGACGGAAGAAGATTTGCTCCTCGTAGCGGGATGGGCGGGCGAACCCAAAGGTCATCGTCCCGAAGAGACCGTGTTTCAGGCTTGCGGACAGCTTCGTCTGTTCGCCGGGCAGAAGTACAACCACCGGCACAAGCTGCTTGATCCGAAGAATTTCAAGTTCCTCTGGGTGGTCGATTTCCCGATGTTTGAATGGGACGCGGAAGATAACCGCTGGATGGCCGCGCATCATCCTTTCACGGCCGTTCACGACGAGGATGTGGACAAGCTCACGTCTGATCCTGCTCGATGCAGGTCAAAGGCATACGACATCGTGCTGAATGGCGTGGAGTTGGGATCGGGCTCGATTCGTATTCACCGCCGCGATATTCAGGCAAAGGTTTTTAATGCCCTGGGATTCAGCGACGACGAAGCAAAGCGGCGATTCGGATTCCTCTTGGAAGCGCTGGAGTACGGCGCGCCTCCGCACGGCGGCGTCGCATTGGGCCTCGATCGCTTCGTGATGATCCTGGCCGGCGAAACTTCGATTCGCGACGTCATTCCGTTTCCGAAGACCGCCAAGGGCACGGACTTAATGTGCGAGGCTCCTTCCGAAGTGCCCGAGCGGCAGCTTCGCGAACTCGGCATCAGTTTGCGGAAGAGTTGACTGGCAGTTTCACCCGGAATGTTGAGCCCCGGTCGGGCGCGCTTTCCACTTCAATAGCGCCGCCGTGGCGTTCGGCGATCCAGCGCGCAATCGAAAGACCGAGCCCCGCTCCACCGATCTCGCGCGAGCGGGCTTTATCGGCGCGCCAGAATCGATCGAATACGCGTGGCAGGTCATCTCCTGCGATCCCGATGCCATCGTCTTTTACCTCACCCGCCACGAATCCGTTCTGCGTATGTAACCCGACCCGAACGTGACCGCCTTCGTGTGTGTACTTAATCGCATTGTCGATCAGGCTGAAAAACAGACGGCGCACGGCCGGCGCGTCACCTTGAATTTTCACAGCATCCGATGGGATCTCATAATCGAGCCGGATGCGGCGGCTTTCCGCCAGCTTCGTTCCCTCTTCGCACGCTTCACGAACGCATGCGACCACATCCATCGGGCGGAGCGTGAGATGATCGGCGCCGGAGTCGGCGCGTGCCAGCATCAAAAGACTGTCAACGAGTTGGCTCGTCCGCTCGGATTCTACCAGCACCTCCCGGAGTGCGTTGCGGTATTCCTCCGGACTACGATCTTTTCGAAGAGCAAGTTCCGAGGTTGTGCGGATCACAGCAACTGGCGCTCGTAGTTCGTGCGACGCATCGGCGGTGAATTGTTTCATCCGGCTGACCGAAATCTCCAGCCGGGCCAGCATTCCATTTACTGTTTCCGAGAGCCGCTGCAACTCGTCGCCGCTCTGCACGACTGCCAGGCGATCGGATAAATTCTGAATGCTGATCGAACGCGCGGCGCGAGTGATTTCGTCCACCGGCCCGAGCGCTTTGCGGCTCACCCAGTAGCCGCCGCCCAGCGCGCCGGCGACGAGGATCGGAATCAACATGAACAGAAGCTCCCGGAAATGGTCGAGCGACTCGAGCATTTCGTGCATCGAGATAGCGATATCAATGATGTATGGCTTTCCGTTGACCAACACTCTCCCCGAGGCCACGCGGAACGGTCTTCCGTTTTCTGTGATGTCCAGGAATCGAAGGCGGTCGCCAACGACTTCCGTGGCCGGAATGGGCAACCGCGATGAGCGATAGAGCCACTTCCCTGTCCCATCGCGCACCTGGTACAGCTCACCGTCGGGACCAAGCGACGCGTGCTCACCAAACTCCTCGACAATCTCCGCGGGCGAGAGCTTGGCGATTTCCTGGTTCATGAAATCCTTGACGCCGCGGATGCGTTCGCGAAGTTCGTGGTCAGCCGAATCGTAGAGGCTGCTGCGCATAGCGAACCACGAACCAAATCCGAACAGAATCAACCCGGCTAAGAGAACGGCGCCGTACCAGGCGGTGAGCCGGAATCGAATGGACCGCGCTTTCATCGCTCTTCACCCTCGCGAATTGCGTAGCCGATACCCCGCACGGTTTGGATCAGCCGTGAACGGCCGGGCGTATCCACTTTTGCCCGCAGCAGTCGCATGAATACATCGAGTGTGTTGCTTTCCACATCACGGTCGTAGCCCCAGACATCCTGAATGAGCGCGTCCCGCGGGACCACGCGGCCTGCCCGGCGGAGCAGGCATTCGAGAATCGCGAATTCGGTGCGGGTGAGCTGGGCGAGCGATCCAGCGCGGCGCACCTCGTGCGTTTCAAGGTCCATCACCAGGTCGCGGAACCGAAGTTGATTGTGCGGCGGCCCTCCGGTGCGGCGAGCAAGGGCGCGTATTCGCGCGAGAAGTATTTCGAACGAGAAAGGTTTGGTGAGGTAATCGTCGGCGCCTGCGTCGAGGCCTCGCACGATGTCACTGTTGGCATCGCGGGCCGTGAGCATGAGGATGGGCACTTCGTTTTTTGAGGCGCGGACGCGGCGCGTGATCTCGACGCCATCGATGCCCGGCAGCATGACATCAAGAACGAGAACATCGAATGCGTTCGACAAGGCTGATTCAAGGCCTCGCAAGCCATCGTGCGCCGCCGCTGCTCCATACCCTTCTTCTTCCAAACCCTTTTGGAGCAGGGCGGCCATCTTGCGATCGTCTTCCACGATGAGCACACGCATGGGATTCCTGCTTCAGCTTGCCATGGAATCCTGAAGACTGGGTGAAAGGTGAGTGGCTTGACTTGCTTCCCCTGTCTGGGCTATACCTAGTCTGGACTAGGTAATGACGCCATCACCAGAACTTCTACCCGGCACGCTGTATTTGTTGATCCTGCGAACGCTCGCCTCAGGAGAGCTCCATGGCTACGCGATCGCCCGCCATATCAAAAACTCCTCGGCCGAGACGCTGCAGATCGAAGATGGGTCGCTATATCCGGCCCTGAACCGGATGCTTGTGAAGGGCTGGGTATCAGCGGAGTGGGGTATCTCGGAGAACAACCGAAAAGCCCGTTTCTACAAATTAACGCCCGAAGGCCGGAAGCAGTTGAATCGGGAAACCAAGGAATTTGACCGGCTCATTCAAGCAATCCAGATGGTGATGCGGACGGCATAGGAGGCATGCATATGCAATGGGTGAAGGAATTTTGGCGGCGAGTGCGGCACATCGGAAACCGCAGCAAATTCCACGATGAATTGGATGACGAAATCCTGTTCCATATAACAACCCGCACCGACGAGCTGGAGCATACTGGACTCTCGCGGCGTGAAGCAATCGCGCAGGCGCGGCGGGAATTCGGATCCACCGCCCGTATGCAAGAGGATACCCACGAAGCCTGGCAGTTCCACTGGATCGAAGACCTGTGGTCCGATCTTCGCTACGGCCTGCGTTCCTTCCGGCGCGACAAAGCGTTCACGGCGGCGGCGATTCTCTCGCTCGCCCTCGGTATCGGGATCAACACAACGATTTTCAGCCTGACGATGGAGTTCCTGTTCAGCAAACCGTCGGCGCGGAATCCCGAGAGGCTCGTCGATGTTCGCATTGGCGGCAACAGCCATGCGGCGATTCGCGAGTTCCGGTTCGTCCGCGACGCGCACGACTTCGAGGGCCTCGCCGGGCGTCATGAGGAAGCGGTGGCGAATTGGCGTTACGGCACCGAGACCTATCGTGTCTTTTCGGTGCGCGTGACAGACAACTACTTCGACGTCACCGGCGTGCCGATCGCAATGGGCCGGCCGATTCAACATGGCGAAGACAATACCGTTGTCCTCACCGATCATTTTTGGCACAATCGCCTCGGCGCCGATCCCCAGGTACTCGGGCGGCCCCTGTTTTTCGATGGCAAACCTTATACTGTGGTTGGCGTCCTGCCGCATGATCATCGGACGCTGCTTGGTTACGGCTACTCCCCTGATGTCTACCTGCCCGTTGGACCTCACGACGAAAAACAAGTCGTCGCGTTGGTCGCCCGTCTGCCGGAGGGCATGACACGTCAGGTTGCCCTCGAGCGCGTTAAGGCAATCTGCCGGCAACTCGACAAGACGTATCCACAAGAAGACCCACGCTCAGTGGACAACAGCGCAGTAATCTCTCTGAGCGGCTTCGATCGTTTCGAAAACGAGGGCGCCCTTCCCATCGCGCTTTTCTTCGGGATGTTACTGGTCGTCGTCGGGTTGGTGTTGTTGATCGCTTGCGCTAACGTCGCGAGCCTATTGCTGGCACGCGCGTCGAGCCGGCGGCAAGAGATTGCTGTACGCTTGGCAATCGGCGCCAGCCGCAGCCGTGTCATCCGTCAATTATTGGCCGAGAGCCTATTACTCGCCACGCTCGGCACGCTAGCTGGCTTAGCGGTGAACCTGCTGCTTACCTCGGCTACGAACCGCATTCAGTTTCCGCTTCCTATACCCGTCCAACTGATGATTCAGCCCGACTGGCGGCTCCTCGCTTATTCGGCGGCTGTGGCCCTTCTCACGGCGCTTGTCTCCGGCCTGATGCCCGCGCTCAAAGCGACCCGAAGCAACGTGAGTTCGACCATGAAGCAAGGCGAACACCAGGTCCGCGAAGGCCGCTGGACACTTCGGAATGCGCTGGTCACGGGGCAGCTCGCCGTATCGATCCTGCTGCTGGCAACAGGATTCTTGTTCCTGCGGAATTTGATGAAAGCAACGTCGATGAATCCCGGGTTCGACGTGCAGCATACCGCCTGGGCTCAGATGCGGCTGGTGCCGGAGAGATATCCGAAGCAGGAGAGCGTGCGCCCGATTGTGTCGGCGGCAATCAATCAACTTCGCGCCATACCTGGTGTCGAAGCGGCCAGCGTAGTAGCAACAGTGCCCCTGAACGACAACTATCACATCGGCGCACCCGTACGCGCGGACTCGAGCCAACAATCAATAGCCGCGCAGTGGAACTACAACCGCGTGAGCGCGGACTACTTTCGCACAATGGACATTCCCATTCTCGCGGGCCGCGCGTTTTCTCCAACAGATGATGGGAACGCTCCGCCCGTGGTCATCATGAATGAAAATTTCGCACGACTGCTGTTCGGGAACGCGAACCCGGTTGGCCATACCATTTCCTACCTCAAAGGGAAGCCCATGACGATTGTCGGGCTGGCCAGAAACAGCAAGTATTTCACGCTGGGTGAAGAAAACAAGCTCGCGCTTTACTTGCCATATTTTCAAAACAACGACACGAGGGCGGATCTCAGTTTCCTGGTTCGCGCTGAGCGGCCGGAAGCCGTCGTCAAGGAAGTAACTACGGTGCTGGAGAAGTTAGACTCCTCGGCTTCAGTCGAAACAAAACTGATGCGAAACGCTCTCACGTTCGCGTTGCTGCCGAGCCGCATGGGCGGCGTGCTGTTGGGCTCCATCGGATTCCTGGGGCTGGCGCTCGCCTCAATCGGCCTTTACGGAGTGCTGGCGTATGCAGTGAGCCGGCGCACGCGCGAGATTGGGTTGCGTGTCGCTCTCGGCGCAGACCGGGCGGCTGTACTAGGGATGGTGGCTCGCCAAAGCCTCTCATTAGTCGTGATCGCGATTGCCGTTGGATTGGGTATCGCATTCTTCGCCACCAAGCCTCTGGCGATGTTTCTGGTCCCGGACCTGAGTCCTCGAGACCCGGTTTCGTTTCTCGCCGTTATCGGCGTATTGCTGCTGGTGGCGTTGGCGGCAACGCTTGGTCCGGCGCTCCGTGCTCTTCGCATCGATCCCATGGAAGCGCTGCGATACGAATAAATTTGTATTGAACTGTCACGCTCTTTACTCCACAATCACTGAGGAGTAGGATAACTGACATGGCTTTTTGTGCAAATTGTGGTGCGAATGTGACTGACGGTACTGCGTTCTGCGCCGGTTGCGGCGCTCCGATGGGCGGTGGTGCGCGAGCGGCGGCCGGCAATCCTCCCCCTCCCATGGGTGCGGCGCCCAGCGCCGGGATGTCGAGTAATGTCGCGGCTGCGCTTTCTTATCTCGTGGGCGCCATCACGGGCATCATTTTCCTGGTGGTCGAACCATACAAGAACGATCCTTTCGTCCGGTTCCACGCATTCCAGTCGATTTTCCTCAATGTCGCCTGGATCGTCTTCTGGATTGTCTGGACGATCATTGGCACGATTCTCGCCACAATAACCGCGGGCATCATGGCGTTGGTCATGTTACCGATCGATCTAATCATCCTGATCGCCTTCGTCTGCTACTGGATTTTCCTGATGTACAAGGCGAATCAGAACCAGCTCTACATGATCCCTTTCATCGGCCCGCTGGCGGCGAAGCAAGCCGGGATATCGAGTTAAGATTTTTCCGCTTGTCTCTGGAGTACTCCTCGGCTACTATTTAATTAGTACTAGCCGATGAGGATCTCCTTATTAATCTTGTTCACCGTTCTCTGTGGAGGCTGCGCTGCGCGCCATCCGATCGGAACTTACCGGCTGGTCCCCGTCGCCGGGCAAAGCCTGTTGCTGCCGCCAGGAATCAAACTCGCCAAGACGATCAGCACTCCGCTGAAAGCTCCCTTTCACGCGCCCAGGTGCAAGGTGGAAGGCGCGCGCTTTTCGAGCGGGGGCTCCACGATATCGTTTCCGTCCGCAGCCACCTTACTGGCTGAGACCAACCTACCGAGTGAGTTCGATTCGTTTCTGACGCAAATGGAACTGTGCACCGGATCTCCCGCACGCACGTTACTTCTTTCCGAAAGCGTTCCGAGTCCTCCGGCGCAAACGCTCGCTTACCTCTACAACTACCGCGCCGGCGAGGGCATTATCGACCTTGGGCCGGGTGCCAGAATCACAATTGTGCGCGCCCGGTTCACGAAGGACGCAGAAGCGCGTCAGGATTACACCATCGCGAACTACACCGGAACAAACACGACGACATACGACGTCGCTCGCGAGCATGCACAGGTTTATTTCCGGTTGGCGCAGACCGACGCGGATCGCGCGCAAACGGATACCCAGCTTGAAGCGCACTGCCGCCGTCTCCCGTACTACCGCCTCTTCCTGCTGAGCCAATTCGTCCCGAAGAAGGTTCAACGCCCGGCGATGCTGATCGGTGCAGACAGCCGCGCAAAACTGGCAGAGTTCACGCAGACGATTCGCAACGCCCCCGAAGAGGGGTGCACCCTTCTGGGCGGTGCCCACGGGTCCGAGTGCGTTGAGTTCACCGGTAGGGTTACGATGAGCGTCCAGATCAGCGTAAATTTGAATGGGAAAATCGAGTATTTTCCATTGGGCGCGACGCTGAGGAGTGTACTTCCGGCGCGGAAGCCGGCGAATCCCGCCACAGTGCGCGTCCGGAGACTCTTTAGTGGAAAGCCAACGGTGATCGAATTGCTCGCGGGTGATCCGGCGGCGATGGACCTGCCGCTGGCCGGTGGCGATCAGGTGTCCTGGTAACTTCTTGCATCAAAGTCACCTTAGACATTGACCCTACATTTTTTTGTGGTTCAAACCGATTAATATAGGTAGAACCCTATGGATGCTTTTCTGTGGATTCTACTTCCGGTCCTGGTAGCCGCCGGCTCCGCGATACTCTCGTTTTACCTCATGCAGGCGAAACTAGAGGTCGCTATCGCAAAGGAGCGCGAGAACCTCGCGGCCGCACGCGCGCAGATACAGGCGCACGAGCAGGGATTGCAGGACAAGATCAAGGCAGCCGAAGAAACGGCTCAGCGGAAAGCATTCGACCAGTTCCTGATGGATTTTCGCGTGGAGGAGCGGCATTACATGCGAGAGACGAAATCGCATTTCCTTACCAGGAAGTCGATGGTGATGCAGGAGCGCTTGTATTTCCGCAACATTCCGCTTTCGAACTGGGTGGAGCACGAGATGCCGATTGAAGAAGGTTCCGAGTCCCGCTTGAATGCCGCCGAAGCGTCGGTCTTCAGTGCCAGGGCGTTGTCGGAGACCTCGACCAAACAGGGGCCCAAGTTTCTTCCTCAATAGCGCAAAGGCCGCGAAGGCGCGGCACCAAATTGGAGAGGAACACGCAAGCCCAGGCCGCCGCAGCGAGTCCGTTTTGCGCGTGTTCCTTAAAAGCGCAAAGCACGCATAGCCGGAACGTCGAGAATTTGCGTTGAACCTGGTCCGTGCTCAACCGCCCAAATCAGCGCTCCCACTACTTCTTCGAGCGTCAGCAGGCCGCACCGCAGAGCCGCTTCGCGTGTTGCTGGAATCAGTTCCATCAGGCCGTACGCGGGTTTTAGCGCGTATGGCCACCTGTGGCCGGGACCAAGAACGTACCAGGGTCTCAGAATGGTCGCGCGAAGTCCGGAAGCCTCAATGATCTGCTCGCCTTGCTTCCTGACAGCCACATACTCTTTCATTATGGGCGCGGGCTGCGCCACGCTGACGTAGATGAAATTCTCCACACCGGAAACCCGGGCCGCTTGGACCGAAGCTTTAAGAGATGCCAGATCGACCTTTCGGAACTGCTCTCCCTTCCAGGGCGCGGGATGCGGCGTACCGACCAATTGAATGTAGGTATCGCACCCTGCTACAGTTGGCGCGAAGGTTTCGGCATCCAGGGCATCGCCCGTTGCGATCCTGCAAGCGGGTGGCAGACGGCTTTCCGAGCCTGGCCTGGCGAGGGCGCGGACATTGTGTCCCCGTGCCAGGAGCTTCGGCAATAAAGCATTGCCGACATAGCCGGTTCCCCCTGCAACATAGATTTCGCGGCGAGACGTGGGCATCTGCTTTAGATACGTGGCGAACTTCTTGGCGGATTTCTCGTTATTGGCGCAAGGTAATCTGGGCCGGCGGACTACAGACTCTATTGCCCAAGGCTGTGCCGCAGATTACAATCTGCGTTGTGGTCGCTGTCAGTCCGGAAGGCACCATGACATTTACTTGTTGCAGACCAGGGATGCCCGGCGCCGCGCCGGCGTAGAGCGGCACGAGACCCTGGCGATCCTGAATCGTCACGTCGACCGTGCCTCCCTCGGGCGGCAGCAGACCAGTGGCAAAGACTTGCACCACGCTTCCCACCAAGGCAGGATTCGTTGCGCTATTGACGGTATTATCCTGATTCAGAATTCCGGGGTTGAAGATCCCGGGCGCGACGTCAGCCAGCGGGACAGCCAATGCGGCGGTGCGCTGACCGTTAGCAGTCACCACGAGCTGCGCCGACGCTTCTCGAGGAAGGGTCGCGGGAACCAGAAATTTGATTTGCGTTGCGCCGATGTAAACCGTCTTCACGGAAGTTCCATCGAGCGTTACAGCCGTGTCGGGCGCCAAAAGATTTGTACCCATGAGTGTCCCGAACGATCCTCGCACCAGCGCGCCGGCCTGTAGTGTCGCCGCGTTAATTACTTTCGTAATCGCCGGCGCAGGTGGAACGGCGGCCGTCACGGTGAGTGTTACAGGCAGGTCCACGCGTCCGGCTTGTGGTCCGCCATCAATGGTGACGGTCGCGTGGTAAATTCCTGGCGAGAGGTTCGCAGGTAGGAAATCGATTCGTGTAGTTGCCTGGCCGCTGCCCGAGAGCGTATCGACTCGAAGCCAATCGGACCCATTCTGGTACGCCACGGATAGATTCCAAACCAGCACGCCCCCGCCGTGATTGAGGACGCGCACGTATTCCAGAGCAAAGCCGCCTCCGGACACCAGAGTCTGAGTCAGCGGCGGTGCATCCACGAAAAGCTTCGGCAGGTACGGGCCATTGCAATCGCCAAGAAGGGTGCAATCACTGGCCGGCGTAGTGCCGGTAAATCGAGGTACCGGCGCTGTCGTCGACGCCGTCACAACCGTTGAGACAGGTCCGAGGAAGACCTTCTGCTGCGTGACGATGCTGCCGCCGTTACTGATGGGCGCCAGTCCAATGAACGCTGGAATTTGCGCGGTCTCCCGCGCTGTCGCGCTACCGTCAACGATTTCATACACTGCCTGCGCCGCGCCGTTGACCACACTCAGTTCGCCGATGTTGCCGAAAATTGGAGCGACAGTCGATCCGCCCGCTCCATTCACGTCGGCGTTCATGACCCGGACCAGCAGCAAGGTTCCACTCCCTGAGGCGTACTGACCGGGAGATGGAGTGAGTCCGAAGTCACCCGCTGAGGTTGGCTGCGTGGCGTCCGATCCCGCGATCGCATCGGGAACGAACAAACGTGTGCCCGCCGGGAAATTGGAATATTGCAGAATAACACGCATGCCGTTATCGGTCATGGGCTGGCGTGGCTGGAATGCGCCAAACGTGGCCCCGGTAATGCGCGTCGTCGCGAAGCGCGTGCCCGTCGACAGAAGGTTGGCAAAGTTGATCGTGTCAGGCAGCGGTGAGCCCTGCTGCGCGGCAACATTGCCCGTCAGCAAGCTGGCGAGCAACGCCGGCTGTGCGATGCCAACGGAAAGAGTCGGGTTCGAAAGCGACACAGCGGAGGCTGAAAAGGATAGGATCGCCACCTCTGTGGTTGCCGGGGCCACGACCCGAATATTTGAGATCCGCAACGTCACGTTACCGGTCGCCGGAACGGTAAAGGTCAGTCCGTTGAAGCCGATCTGACTAGGCCCGAGAATCTGCGGCTGAACGCCTGAGGATGAAGGGCCGCCGCCCATATCAATAGTGAGAATGGCGTCGGCGAAGCCTTGGGCGCTCACCTTGTTTGTCACGTTGGTGCTTAGAAAAATGTTCAGATTCCCGCTGACCGAGGTTCCGGGAACCCCTCCCGAGCAAGCCAGAACGATATCGCCCACCTGTTCCGTCAGCCCTTCTGAACGAAGAATCGGAGTGGCGGCACTATCGTTGCAGATGAAAGCCGCATGCAGGGAGGCCGAAGCGACAAGGCACAGCAAGAACGCACGCATGGTAATATATCTTACACCTTGACGGCTAAGGTTGGCTCCCAGTTTCAGCCAGATTCGGTGTTTTCAACAAAGCGCTCGACGGCGACAGCGTACAGCGCCGGTTTTCCTTCCCGATCCGTCTGAAACACGATCCGCTGGCTGTTCGGTGAGAATGCGATGCGGACCGACGTGGCGTCGGCGGAGTGGTGCTCGCACACAGTCAACTCGCGGCGCGTGACACGGAGGAGAATCAGGATATGCGGGGACGCCTTGTTGCTGCTCACGCCCACGAACACCGATCCGTCGGCATTGGGGGCGAAGTGGACAAACTGGCTGGTGGGCGCGATGAGCTTGTCGTCGTTGGTATCGGGAGTGTGTTCACGTAGCTGGTGCAGCTTGGTGTGGTCGTCCGGATAGAAGAGGTACGTAACGGTTCTTCCATCCGCGGACCACATGGCTGGGCCGATGGTGCCGCCGGGCGCGAGTTTCAATCGTCTGCGGTCGCGGCCATTGTAGTTCACCAGCGCCAACCCGTTTTGCTGCCGGAACAGAAGACCGGCGCGGCGGGGACGAGGCATCGGGTCGCTGATCTCTTCTTTCGCCTCGGCAATTGTGGTTTGCGTTTGCCTTGTCACGCCGGCGAGTTGCAGCCGCCAAGTCGATCCATCGGTCTCGACGAACGTGGCGAAGAGACCGTCTTCGGCAAAACCGAATCCTCTGCCCCGATTCCATCCCTTGGGGAGCTCATAAATCTGCCGGCTTTGGGGCTTTGTGATGCCGGTGTAAGTAAGGCTCGGCCCATCGAAGCAGCAAACACTGTGCTCATCCGGCGAATGCGCAAGAGTGGCAGGATCAGGCGAAGTGAGGTGTTGAATGAGCGTGCTCTCGCCGCTTTTCAATTCCATGCGATATGCCTGCATAGTTCCGGAGCGGTCGGAACAATAGAATATGGAATTGTTGTGACGTGAGATGGGATGGAGGTGGGCCGGAGGAAGATAGCTGCTGTGAACCGGATCTGTCAGGCGGCTCACATCGAATTCAGTCGCACCGTCTTTAAATCGCCTGAGCTCCGTCGGAACCAATTCGCCTGCGAGGACGACCGGGACCGTGAGAAGAAATGCGCGCCGTGACAATGGCTGCATATAGCTCAACTTTATCACGCGGCCTCGCACAACACGCAGCTCTCAGGCTGCTGCATCCTCAATTGATATTGAGATGACCTTGCCGAGGGCGTTGAATGCAAGCTCGATTTGTTCGACCCTCGACGAGTGTTGGAGATCAAACAGGCGATCAATCTGCTGCTTGGCTATTCCCATTTTGCGCGCGAGATCAGCTTTGGAAATTCGCGCTTTTCGGAATTCCACATACAGCGCGAGCTTGATCTGGGCCAATGCGGACGGGGCAATCCAGTGCCCATTGCGCCCCTTCCTAGTCTTGGCCGCGGGCAGATTCCTTCCTTTCTCGATGAAGCTGGAAAGAATTAATTCCAGCGCATCCGCCGCCATTTCCTTCGCATCAGCGAGACCTTGGCCCTGCGTAATGACCTCTGGAACATCAGGAATTGTCACAGTGCAAGAGCCCGAAATATCCGGGCACGCCTCGAAAATACCAACATATCGGAGCATCGTTTACTTCTCGAGGCCTAACTGCCTCTTGATTGCGTTTATTGTCCCTGAAGCGAGTTCTTGAGAGGGGTGACGCGGCAGCACGCTTTCTTTATAACCAAATTGAACCTTCTCATTTTTTTACCTGTGCGGAAGGTGCAGCCTTGCTTCTTGAGCCACCGCCTGAACTCGCTCACTGTGACAATCTAGAATAATCCGAAGTATTTACTGAAGTCAACACATATGCTTACTATCGCATATCCTGTTAAGCTTTGAGGGATTGTATTGCTGTCGTTGGGCATGGTCCACGCGCGACGGGCCGGCCCGATACCATCCAATCGATCTCCGACTCCGTGTCGGTCACGCTTCCGCGCACCCATTAGTGGATCACATCGGTCGGAGGCTGTCTCAAGAATCTACTTTGAAAGACACGAAAAGCATCCACCTCGTGCGTGCGTTATCTCGCCTCGGAACAGCATGATCTGGAGTCGATCCACACGAACCTATTAACGGTGGCTGGACTCGTAGTGCATCTTCAGCAGGTCAAGACCAAAGTCGCCTTCATAATCCCGCCAGACCGAGTGAATATGGTTGGCCTTGTCCTGCGTATCGTCAAATTCCACCAGGAACGACGGCGCCTGTATCCGGTAATAATGCGGATCGCCTTTCTCGCCACCACCGGCCCAGGCAAAATAAATATTAGAACCCGCTTTCTTGATCTGCTCTTCGCGATATTGCGCAATTTGGTCGGGCATATTATAGGCATATTCATCCAGCAGGCTCTGCAAAAGCTCATGCTGCTTGGTGTTCATCTTGGCGTACGAAAGCCCGTTGGGCTGCCCGGTCAGAGCGGCTTTGCGCGACGCCATAGTGAAAATGTCTTTGTACGCCACCTTGTCGACAATCGCAACTGCTCTCTGATCCGAAGTGAGGGAACCAAGGAGTTCAAACCCGAGATCGTCTTCACGCCCCAGAACACGCAGGCCCTTGCGCGGCCCTTCTTTGATCTCGGCCGGATTGCTTCCAAAGAAACTGGGACCCGCGCCCACCTTGCCGTTCACCACTGTGTAGTTCTGCGCCACGTGATGCCCTTCCACGCGATATCCCCACACACCATGTTCCGATGGTTCTCCGAAAACACTGAAGAAATAGCCGTCCGGATTGCGGCGTACACCGTTGTCGTTCTCAATGATCCGCAGAATATCTTCCAGGCTCATGATGGTCGTGGCCTTGATGTAGCCGCGCTGGCTCAGCCCCGCACTCAATAGCGCTTCGGCCAGATGCTTCTGTGTTGGAGTCATGTCCTTCAACGGAAGTCCCTTGCGCTCGCGCGGAATGAAGTGCCAGTTCATTCGCTCTTCGGTATTCTCGAACGCAAACTCGGCTCTGGCCCGCTGTTCCGGGGTCAGCGAGGAGAGGAATGCCTTGGCGGCATCCACCATGATCGGTACAGATTGTGTTCTGTAGTAGGCGGAAGTGAGGAGAATCATGGACGCTCCCACAAGGGCGATTCGCAGTTTAGAGATGCCGCGCACGCGGTCGATATTATCACAAGTTTCATATGGATGAAGCGCCGGAATTATTTTCCGGGAAGCTCGACGCCTGGCTGGATCAGGTCCTTGATTCCGGTGTAGGGGATGGTCAGAACTGTCGGTCCCATCACGTATGGCGCGATCTCATAAGAATTGTAATAGAACACCAGACCCGCGCTCGATGGATAGAAGTTTTTGGCCAGGGCGAAACGGTCGTCCGGGAACTGATATCCGCTGCCATTGAGGTCCGCACCTGGAGCCAGTTTCTTCATCTCGCGAAAACGTTTCTCGGCGATCTGCATCAACCGCGCTTCTGTGTCAGGCTTCAGAAGGTCGCTGAGTGGAACCCGGTCGCCGGTCGCGGGATTGAAATTGAGGTAAGTGAATATCGTATTGGGATGAGCCCCGCCGGTGAAGCTTTCGTTGTCGCACTCGAAACTCACGACCGACGGCGTCGCGGTAACGAGAGATGCCTTTCGCGTCACAAACCACGGCAGGTTGTAGTCCGGCGCGCGAGCCTGGAGCAATCTGTACTCGTCTGCGAACTGCGCCGCCAGATCCTGCGGCGAATCGATGGGTTTTCCTTCCTGCATGGGTGCGAGAATCTTGGCGCGGACGGCTTCGTTGATTTTGGCGCCGATCTCTGGTGTAAGACCGGAGATGATCTGCGGAAACTCGATGGTGGTCGAAATAGGAGGTCCTGAGTTATTAAAGGACACTTTTGCCACCCTGATGGAGAGCGGCGGTTTGTGGATTTTGCATGCCGAAAGCAGCACGAGAGCGCCAATCAGCAGTCGCAGGGTGAACATTGTCTACTGAAAACGAGCCTAACATGGGGTATGGTCAAACTCGAGCAATTGACGAGCGCCGGGGCGGCGAAGAAGAAGGAAACGTTCAACGATCCTATCCGCCATCTGCAGGCGTGCCACGAGCGCATCGAAGATCGGCTACAGACACTCGAGCGGGTGGCGGAGCGGTTTGCAGAAAAGCCGGGAGAAGCCGCCGATGCTTTGCGGTCCTGCTTTCATTTTTTCGACACCAACGGAGCCTGGCATACCGAAGACGAGGAACAGAGCGTATTCCCGCGGCTTCGGCCGATGCTCTCGGTTGAAGAAGAGGACGGCCTGCAGCGCCTGGAAGCCGAACACCAAAATGCGGATCGGCTCTATGCGCAACTGAAGCAATCGGCTTTGCGCCTCGAGCCGCTGGAACTCCCCTTCTTTCGCCAGAGGGTTCGTGAGTTCTGCTCTCACTACCGGGCGCATATCCGGTTCGAAGAGCCTCTGCTCGATTCCGTTGCGGCCAAACTCAACCCGGCCGATCTCGGAGAGATCGCGGCGGAGATGAAGCGGCGCCGAAGCTTGCCCTAAACTTATGCGAAAAGCGGCGCCGGACCATCCCGAGAATCCCACCAACTAAGCCGAACGTTGCAGGCTCAGGGCCGCATCGAGAAAACCAGCCGGAACATCGCCCGGCGTAAGATGGCATAGCGGTTCGGGCCTAACAACCCGGCGCCGTTGGCCCGGATGGCGGAATCCACCACATCTCCGGGCAGACATGGAAACTCGTCCTATTTCCTTGCACCAGGAAGAGTGGAATCAGCAGACAGAGAGGCAAAAACCTTGCCACGTGCTTCATGGAATCCCTCCTAAAGAAAATTCAGACCAGCGAGAATGTAGTTCTATTTGGCGACGGAGTAAATAGGTTGTTCCCGAGGTAAGGGGGCGTGGAAATCTATTTCACCACCGCAGGTTTGATCCTGATATCGCGAAATTCGACACGCGTATTGTGGCCGAGAAAGCCGATGTGGCCGGCCGTGCGCGCCAGTCCAGGGTGGCGCTTCAAAACGGCAGGATCCTTCACATCATCGAGATTCGCATCGACGATTACGTGGCCGTTCAGCGTGACCTTGATTTGCCGCCCAAGGGCGCTGATCTCTTCGTCATTCCACTCGCCAACCTTCTTGAGAAAGCCCGTCTTGGCCGGCACAACGTCGTAGATCGAACCGTGATATTGCGCAGGTTTCAGATGGCCTTGGTAGCGCGGCGAATCATGATCGAGGACCTGAATTTCCATACCGGTATAGGCGATGTCGCCTTCGAGCGGCGCACGAATGCCGATGCCGTTATTGGCGCCCTCCGTTAGTTTGAACTGAAAGCGGAGAACAAAGTCTGAAAACTGTTCTTTGGTCAGCAGGTTCCCGCCGCCGTCCACCGGACAAACGATGGCGCCGTCTTCGACTATATATCCGCGGCCCTTGCCGTTGACTAACGTCCAACCATCGAGATTCTTGCCGTTAAACAACGGACGGAATCCCCGCTCGAGCGGTGCCTCGGCGGGAGGCGCCAGCAATAGCAAAGCCATTAACGCGGCGTACATCAAACTTTCCGCAGCTTAGTGACGCGCCCGACTTCCACCCACTCGACGACAAAAATGTTGCCCTTGTGATCGAAGCAGGCGCCGTGCGGGCAAACAAACTTGCCAGGTAGGAAGGCATCGCGGGCTTTGGTGCGCCGCGGGCGGGCGGTTTTGGGATCGTCTTCGCCGAGATGTTCGATTACTTTGTTATCCCGACCAATGAGCGTAACGCGAGCATCCAGATCCGGGACGACCATCACGCCCTTGCGCTCGCCGAAATGGCACGGCGACAGTACACCCTCTACGAAATTGATGTGCTTGCCTTCGAGGGTGAAATTCTGGATGCGGTGGTTGGTGCGGTCGGCGATCATCACCACCGGCTGCGGGCCACGCAGATCCATAGTGATTCCGTGTGGGCACAGAAGCTGTCCGGCTTCTTTTCCGGGCCCTCCGAAAGTGAATTGGTATTCGCCCTTGGGGTTGTAGACGTTGATGTAGCTGGAGCCGTAGCCGTCGCCGACATAGATATTGCCATTCGGCGCGATGGTGAGATTGGTGGGACTGTATTTGATCGGCTTGCCGTCAGCCCCAGGCTTGCTATAAGGCGCAGCATCCTTGGGATACCCAGTCGTCCAGACCTCTTCGCCCTTCAATGTGCGCTTCGTGACGATGGCCTGCTTGGTGTCACAAAGATAGAGGAATTCCTCCTTGCCTTCTTTGTGGATGTGAAGGCCGTGGGCGCCACTCTTGAACTCCTTGCCCCATGAGCGGACAAACTTCCCTTTAGGGTCGAAGACCACCATGGTGTCGTTGCTTTCGCTGGCGGCGTTCACCGTGTGGTGAATATAGATGTGGCCCTGCGAGTCCTCGCAGACGCCGTGGGTGTTGCCATATTTGATGCTGGCCGGCAACTCGCCCCAATCGTGATGAGCCTCGTATTTGAATTCGCCAGAACCAAGAATAGGCAACTGGCTTCCGGACTTATTGGTAGCACCTAGGATCATAGGAGCGCTAAGAGCGGCAACAAAGCCGCGGCGAGTAGTGGTGACGCTTTGCATGACGGGCCTAGTTTATCGCAAAAACGGGAGGCAAGGAAGTCGAGGAAGTCCAGGAAGTCCAGGAAGACGAGGAAGTCCCGGGAAGCGGTTTGGTCAGTCAGTTGTCTCGAGAATCCAGTATGGCTTGCGCGTAACGCTGCAGAAGCCGGCTTATCTCATCGAGTGCCCTCATGAGATCAGCCGCTTCTCCGTACCCGAGATCCTTGGCTAGAATCAAACAATAGCGGCTTTCATTCAATGATCCCTCGGCGAGACGACGAGATCAACAAAGCTGGAGACATTCTCTCATCGACGCGGAACTTCCTCGACTTCCATGATTTCCGGGACTTCCGATTACTGCGCTTCCGGCAGTGTCCCCAAATAGTCCACCAACGCCGCCATCTCCCTTTCATTGAACTTGTACGGCGGCATTGGTGTTCCTGGGGAGAGCTTTTGGGGATTCGCGAAGTGGTCTTCAATCCACTGCTTGGTGTGGCGTTTCGTGGTTCCGTTGAGGGCTGGTCCCATCTTCTGGCCGGCTCCGTTCACTTGGTGGCATGCTCCACAACTGTTTTTGTGGTACAGCATGGCCCCTTCCACGGCGGTTTGCGGCGCTTCGTCGAACACTTTCTTGTTGGCCGTGTTCCACTTTAGAAGAAACGAGGTCAGGGCATTCAACGCTGAGCCGGGCAGGTTCACGGGCGGCATTGGCGAGCCCGGCACCAGTTCCTGTGGGTGCTTGAAATGAGCGATCATCCAGGCCGGCGTTTTCCGGTTTTTTAGTGATGCCAGATCCGGACCGATCTGTTTCGCCACTCCGGGTCCGTGGCAAACTTTACAATTCTCCTGGCGGTAATAGCCGAGCCCAGCCAGTTCCTGCGGGGTGAAAGTCTGCCAATCCGCCGGAGCGCTCTCGTCCAGCACCGACACCTCGGCCTGCTTCGGAGTCGTGATGACGGCGGCTGCCGTGAGACCCGACCAGCCGATCACCACGAACGCGAGTACACCCATTGCGACGGTGCGCTCCCGCACACGCTTCATGATTCCGCGGTCGATGAACGGCGTGAGTAAGAGAGCCAATCCAGCCAGGGTTGGCAACACTACTGAACCCACCACTTCGAGCGGACCGTTGAAGAACTTCAGCGTCTGAAAGAGGAACAGGAAATACCATTCCGGACGTGGAATATAGCTGGTGTCCGTCGGATCGGCGAGCCGCTCCAGTGGCACCTTTGCCGCCACCGCCAGAGTGAACAGGATCACGAATGCCACGAACGTCGCGACCGTGTCTTTGAAAACCTGCTCGGGATAGAATCGCTTTTTCGGCGCGACGTCATTCGGAGCCGGGGCGACGCCGTGCTTCCGGACGAGGTAGACATGAATCCCTATCAGGAGCAATGTCAACGGCGGCAACAGCGTCACGTGCAGCGCATAGAAGCGGGCGAAGGTCACTACGCCGACACCGTCGTGCCCTCCCAGCAATCGCGTCAGATATGGCCCGGCCACAGGCGCACTTCCGGCGATCTGCGTGGTGACCACCGTGCCCCAATACGCCCGGTTGTCCCATGGAAGCAGATAGCCAGTGAGGCCGAACGCAAGCGTCATTAGCAGCAGCACCACCCCCACCATCCACGTCGCTTCGCGCGGACGCTTATACGCGCCGTAGAGAAATACCTGGCAGAGGTGCAGCACCACGACGACGATCATCATGCTCGCGCCCCAATGGTGAAGGCCGCGAATCAGGCTTCCGCCTGTGAGTTCCGTGACGATAAATTTGAGGCTGTTGTAGGCTTCACCCGGCGTGGGCGCATAGTTGAACGCCAGCATGATGCCGGTAAACGCCTGAGTCATGAACAGAAAGAGGGCGACGCTTCCGAACACCTGGTGCCAACCAGCGGAAGCGGGGATATCTTCGAGCATGAAGCTCTTAACGGCTGTTTCGATTCCGGTGCGATGCTCCCACCAATCAATCACACGGCGCGTCATGAGGGCTCCGATCTCTCTAGCTCGCCGATGAGAAGTTTCGGCCCTTCTACTTTCACCTGGAACCGGTCGAGCGGTCTCGGAGCAGGTCCGCTGATCACCGTCCCGTCGAGCGCAAAAATGGAAGTGTGGCAGGGGCAGAGGAAGTTCTTATTGCTCTCGTCCCAGTGATAGGCACAGCCAAGATGGGTGCATTGGGGCGAGTAGGCAACCACCTTACTATCCGGCAACTTCACCACCCAGGCCGTTGATTTTTCGCTCGTCACTTTCCAACCATCCACTCGCGTGCGGCGAAACACCATCTCTTCGGGAGTGCCCGGCCGCAACTGCGTCACGTCGCCGGCCTCCACCCAAGCCGAAGCGGTTTTCGCCTTCGGAGGGAACAGCAGATAAACAAATGCGGGAATTGTCAGTGCACCCGTAATCACGGCCCACAACCCATAGATGAATGCGATGTGAAAAGCGCGCCGGTCCTGACTCTGTAGTTCTTCCATGACACCTTCATTGTATAAGTGCGGTCTCACGTCGATTGTGAAGCCGTTGTAAAAAGAGTGGAAAGAAGAGGGTTCAGCGGCGCGCGACAAAGAGCAGCAGACCGAAAATCACAATGGGGATGAGCGCCAGGAGGACGTAATTCAGAATCCTTCGCGGCCATGGCGACCGGCGCTGTTTCCAATCGCTCAGTTCGGGACGGTCCGCTACCCCGACTTGATCGAGATGCGCCAGATCCCAGGCAAATTCGCGGGCGCTGGCATAGCGATTCTTAGGGTCGCGCTCCATGGCGCGGTAAATCACTTCCTGCAAGGCGGGCGGAATCCCCGGCTCGAGTTCGAGCGGGGGAACAGGGTTGTTCAGCAGCCGGTCGTTCATGACGGCGAAAGGGTTGGGCCCGGTGAACGGCACTTTTCCGGTCAGCATTTCATACAACATCACGCCGAGACTGTAAATGTCGCTGCGGGCGTCGCCTCGCTTGCCTTTCACCTGTTCCGGGGAGATGTAGTCGGGCGTGCCCATTACCTGCGAAAGCTTGGCAAACGTCAGACGCCGCGATCCTTCGTTGCCGGCGATACCAAAATCGATGAGCTTGACGTGATCCTCATCGTCGAGCATGATATTCTCCGGCTTCATGTCGCGGTGGACAACGCCGTGAGTGTGGATGTACTCGAGCGCTTCGCAGACGCCAATCGCAATTCGCACGGCCCGATCGACGGGCAGCTTTTTCTGCTCACCCATCACCTGGCGAAGGAGGCGGCCGTTCACCCACTCCATCACCATGTAAACGCGGTTGCGTTTGTCGTCCGCAAACACTTTCATCACGCCGGGATGATCGAGTTTCTTTCCGATCTCCTGTTCGCGCTGGAAGCGATCGAAGAAAACGGGGTCGCTTTCCATTTCGGGATGCGGCACTTTGATCGCCACCTGCCGTTCATCGCGGGTGTCGGTGCCTCGAAAAATGGAGGCCATGCCACTGCGAGCGACCAAGCTATCGATTCGGTAGTGGTCTAGTTGATCGCCAGGATGAAGTGGAGTCATCAGCGCAGCTTGTAAGGCCGCCCCCGGTACATACCCATGCGTTCTACGCCGCGAACGCGTATCAATTGGACAGTAATATTATCGCCTCCGTCCTGCTCGTTCGCAAGGGAAACGAGCTTGTCCGCCGCCGCTTCGAGGTCGCAGCCGGGGAGCACGATGTTCTCCAAATCCCGCAGGCCAACCGCGCCATGCAATCCGTCGGAGCACAATAGCAACGTGTCGCCCGGTATCACCTGCTGATCGGTGGTATCCACGCCGGCGAACAAAGTGTTCCCCAGGCAGCGCGTGAGCAGATGGCGTGTTTGTGCGTGGCCAGCTTCCCGCGCCGTCATCAGGCCCATCCGGACTTGTTCGGCTACAACAGTATGATCGCGCGTCAGCGCTGTCCCGTTGCCATGACGGAACAGATAGCAGCGGGAATCGCCAACATGCGCGACCACCACGCGGTCGTAGCGCAGGGCGCAGGCGACGACAGTGGTTGCCATCGGCGTACCTCCCGGACTGGCTGCCAGTCCAGTCTCGTACACCTTCACGTTCGCCGATTGCACCAGGCGCTGCAGTAACGGAATGTGCGCCTCATTGGCCTTGGCGCTGCGAAATCCCGCCACCATACCATCGATTGCCATGCGCGAAGCCACTTCGCCCAGATCCTGGCCCCCGACACCGTCCGCCACGGCAAAAAGCCAGCCGTGCGACTGGGCCTGCGCCGGGCTGGTGGGAATGAAACATCCAAGATAATCTTCGTTGTGATCGCGCACCTTGCCGGGATCGGAAAGCTGAGCGAAATCGATTTCTAACATAACTCCCTACGTGGGGCGAGCCGACGCTCGGAGTTCCTGTCACGGAACTCCGAGCGTATTTGCCGGATCAACATCCTAGAAGCTATACCGCCTTGGCACGAGATTGGACCATCGTCGTCCGGCCCGACGTCTTGCTGGACTTCATGAAGTAGATGCCGCCGTAGATCGCCCAAACCGCCGCGATGCCCAGTGCGAGTAGAGGTTCCTTGACCGTGCCGTAACCCATGAACGGCCCGATCAGGTAAAAAGTCATACAGGCCAGGTTCGCGATCAGTCCGAATGCCGGGATCAACAGGTGCCGCAGAGCGCTGTACTTCGGATGATTGTTGTAGGCAACCATGCAGATGATACAGCTCAGAGCATACAGAACGAAAGTGCCGAAATTCGATGCCAGAGTGACGGTGAGCAACGAATTGGGCAGGGCCGCCATTTTGTCGTGCGTACTGTATCCAAAGCTGGACCAGAAGCCCTGAGGCAGCGCTTTGATAGCGGCGTCGGTAGGAGCGCCGGCATCGCCGAAAGCCATGCAGACGCCGATGCAGCCGACGACAGCCGAAATCGCCGCAAGTGTCCAGATGGCGCGGTGTGGAGTGAGGTTCTCGGAATGAAGGAAGCCAAAATGCTCAGGTACTTCCTGATCCTTGCCCATCGCGTATGTCACACGGGCGCCGGTGTTCATGCACGAAAGCGTTGTACCGATCAACGCCAGGAAGACAGTAAAAGCTTCGAAGAGCATGAATATCCGGCCTCCTCCCGGGCCGAATACCGAATTGCCGACGACTATCATCATGTCCCCTATAGGCGCCGCCGATCCCGAGGCGCTCTGCATGGTGTAGCCGCTGTTGAGGAAGTAGTTTGCGGCAAAATACTCGAAGAGGTAGCAGAACAACCCTTGCACCAAAAGGGACACGATCACCGCGATCGGCACATCGCGCTTGGCGTTCTTCGCCTCGCCGCCCATGGCCGTTACCGATTCAAAGCCGACCAGAATCAAAATGGCGACGGTCGCTTGAATAAATGCCCAGGCGCCATTGTGCACGGCCGTGACCGAACCGGCGTCTGGATGCGTCAGGAAGTTGCCCTTCTCGTCCTTATCGGGATATGTAACCTTGAATGGAACCGGCTTCCCGGATTCGTCGAGCTTGGGTTGCGGCACGCCGCTCGCATCGCGAACGATGCTGTCCGTGGTGGCCCCGTTGGCCGTGACCTTCTCCGTCCTGAACTCGTAGTTATAGGCATCGCCCGAAGTGGCATCGAACTGATAGCCGACGCTCCCGGACGGATGGCTCGAGCGGTAGCCGAGAGCCAGCACCGCGAAGACCACCAGTGCGGCGATCTGAATGACATTGATGGCAATATTGACGGCAGTCGAACCGTTAACGCCGCGATGGGCGATATAGGCGATGGCAAATGAAAATACAATCGCGACAATCGCCATAAATGCGGTCCCAGGGTTCGAGGCGTTCATGAAGTTCGGCCAAATTGTGCCGGCCAGGTAGCCGCAAAGTACTCCCATGACGCCAACCATCACGCCAGGGTAAATCCAATAATACAAATGCGAGCCCCAACCAACGATGAATTTGGACAGCCGCGCGTAACGCCATGCCTTCTCATGATTTAGAAACGACTGTTCTGCAAAGTAATACGAACTGCCGGTACCCGGGTACAATTTCGCCATTTCCGCGTAGCAAACAGCGGTAGCGAGGCACAGCAACAGCGCTACTACAATTCCGATCCACATCGACGGAGCTGTCGAGCCCGTGGTCGCCTGGATGTAGAAGGTAAGCCAAAGAAACGCTCCCGGGGCGATCAGCGCCATCGCGTTCATTGTCAAACCGGTCAAGCCCAAAGTAGGTTGCATCTGCGGTGCGGTATTGTTTTCCGCCATATTTTTTCTCCTTGTGGTAGGCTCAGGCCTCCCAGCGCAGACATGGCCGTTAGGAGGACTGTGGACAAGCCCACCCTAGGATGAAGCCACGGTGTCCGAAAGTACAACGCAAATTTCTTATCAATGAAATAAGCTTTTTGTATTACAGAAACAAGCTGCGGTTTCAGAGGTTTAACTGAGTCCCGCATGAACTGTGCGGTCGCGGTTCCGCGGTTCATGGCCCAAGCGCAGGCCGGATTTCGGCCAGGACCGCTTACGAACACGGTGGAGGATCCTTGGCCGGATTTGGGTGTTTGCAGTACGTGGCAGGCGACTGGAACCGGCAGCCGGAGGGCGTTACCCTCGTTTGGCAAAATCGTGTCTTGCGAAATCTTGATTGATCCCAGCGGCTCGTTACCCTCGTTCTTACGAATTGGCTCTGGTTCGCGCGGGATCGCTTCTTCGGCGGCTTCGGCTCCGCCGGCCTGGCGATCTTTTTGGATCCGGCGGAGTTCGGCCGTGGCTTGGCGAAGCTGGCGGGAGTAGCGAGCTCGTAGCAGGACAGGTTGGCTAGGGTTGCAGATTCGTTCGTCTTTTTCGCATAGGCGATGACCAGGCGGGTTGGTTCCAGGATGACGTCGAACTCCTTTTTGAGCTCTCCGGAGTGATTCATGCTGGCGTGGCGCAGGTCGAGGGCTTCGGTTTCGACCATCATGATCCGGTTGAGGCACCAGCGGGCGGCGACCATATCGTTGACGAGGTCGGCTTCGAATTCGTTTTCGGGTTTCCAGAGGTCGTAGTAGGTTTTTCGTGTGGATTCGAAGAGCTCGGGGCTTTCATTGGCGAGCACCAACGTTTTTGAAAATAACCGGTGTTTTACGCTATTTTGAGCGCATTTCTGGCAGGCTTCTTCGAACTTCTTTCCTTTGGCCAGCGTTCCAACGCTACGACCTGCATCAATTCTTGCTCGGGACGGCATGTTTACAACTCCTTTTCTGATTCCGGTTTAGCATGTGGTTTTGGTGTGCGAGGGAAGGAGTGATGAATCTAAGGGAGATTGACGTGATTTTCGTTGTCAATGCGAACCGGCCCATCTGCGGAAGCGCTCCCCGGCAGGGCGATCTTCTTTTTCAGGTAGATTTGCTCTTGCGAGGAGCCAATCGCGCCGGGCCGCCGAAGCGGAGAGAGTGGTACACAGACAAAGCAATCCCGATTATCCGGCTAGCTCAAAGCTACCGAATGGACGGAAGTGGGCTTTACGCCAGTGAGTTTGCCAGAAATTGAAAATAGCCCACGAGGGAACGACGATAATATGTGAATCTGAATCGCATTTGCTTTCCCAAAAACTACTTCTGCCGCCAATAGGTATGCGACTGTTCCAACGGCCTGCCGATTCCTCTCCTCAAATTTCCTCCACCACACGCGTAAATCGCGGGATTCTGGGCTTCTACATGGGGGAATCTGACATAATAATCTACTTCGATGGCAGGATGCGGAAGTATAGCGGAAGATCTGGCGTGATGACTACGCGCAGAAAAATGGCCGCCGCGGCCCAGCCTCAGGACCGTGCGGATATTCTCGAACGACCGGACGGTGGCCCGGCTGCCGCCGGAGTTCAGTCTAGGGGAAAACGAGGTACTGAATTCTGTCCTCAAGCAGCGACAGATACGTCTGGGACACACCGGGTGAAGGCTGCGGCATCAATTTGGGTCAAGTTGTTGCGGGTTCGCCAATGGAGTAGGTGCACTGCGTATACTCTAACACCATCATATATATAAAGGATGCAGAGCCGAAGTACCCGAGCTACTCTTGGCAATAATTGTCAATCCTGCTAGAAAGCGTGCCTAAGAAGCACGCCCCGCAGCCTAGTCTTGCCCCGCCCGCCAGGATGTGCGCGAAATTCTGACATGGAGTGAACAGAAATTTGGCGAGCCTGCTGCGGCCCGCTATAAGGCGCGCTTAGCAGGCAGGCCGTACGCGATGTCAACAATGATCCCAAGTATCCTGGTTCAAGAGAACGTCCGGACATCATGATCGAGGGCGCGCGGACCTATCACCTTCAATTCAGCCGGAGCAGAGTGAGTGGCCTGGGAGTGAAAGAGCCGCGGCATTTTCTTCTCTATTGCCGCCGCAGCGATGGCGTAATCGAGGTAGCCCGTATACTTCACGACGGCCGCGATCTGGCTCGTCACCTTCCAGAGGGTTATCGGCGCATGGACACTGGCGAGGAGTGACACCCCTTCCACGCGGCCCCGTCCTATGGGGCGGCGCGTCGATGCAACCCTTTAGAACAGGCGGCCCATGCCGGACGCCTCCGGGGCTAAGGTAAATTACCTGCTCAGACTAAAAAGGCTTACTGATACCAACCTTTAATACTAAGAAGTACTATTGAAAAGCACAGGTTCAATATGTCCATCCCTCGTTCGCCATTTCGGCGCCGTTCGCAAAGCGGTCAGGCAGCGGTGGAAACCGCGTTGATGGTTATTCCGCTGCTGATGCTTCTATTAGCCATCATAGACTTTTCCTTGGCGATTTTCGTAATGGATACTTTGGAATTTGCGGCCAGGCAGGGTGTGCGCTATGCAGTAACAGGCCAAGTAGTCACTGTGCCGGGGACACCACCCACGGTACTTGGACAAGACGCTTCCATCCGGCAGCAAGTACGGGACGCGGCTTTGGGCCTCCTCAATAGTGTTCCGGATGCCAACATTACTGTCAACTACTATGCTTATAATCAAGCCACCTCTACTTGGCAGCCCACTGCTAACAACTTCGGCGACAATATGGTGAAGGTGAGCGTAACTGGATTCTCCTGGCTCTGGATTCTGCCAGGAAGCACTTGGTCGACTTCGCGAAATGGCTCTAACGCTCTGAGTATCAATGTGGCTTCCGCCGACATCATGGAAGGCTGCCCGGGGGGCGTTTGTCCAAGCAGGTAACAAAAAATGACGGAACGTCAAATACGGTACCCACTTGTCCGGCAAAATGGAGAGAGCGGTAGTTCGCTGATTGAGTTTGCACTCGTCCTCTGGTTCTGGTGCATGCTTTTCATCGGTACGGTTGCCCTGGGCTTGAATCTCACTCGTACGCTCCAGGTGATTCAGACCGCCCGTGACCTAGGGCATATGTACGCCAAAGGCGCGGACTTCAGCAGCGCGGGTTATACGAATCTTCTGACGGGCGGAGGTACGCCACCATCAGCATCGCTTGTTTCGGGAATGACTCTCACCTCTGGCGGAAATGCAGTGGTCATCTTTTCGCAGGTGAGGCACATCTATAATGGCGATGGCGACTGCACCCCGTCCTGTTCGAACGGCGGTTATGATGTGTTCCTCAATCAGATCGTGATCGGGAATACTTCTCTACGATCTAGTGTGTTGGGTAACCCCGACCCAACGGATCTGGTAGTCAGCCCGGCCAACGGGAACACGTTAAACCCAACCACGCACGCAGCGGATAGAACAAGTCAGTTTCAACTGATTCCGCCCACAGGAACCTACACGGGAATGGGATCTCAGGCAGTGGCTTACGTGGTAGAGATTTACATGGCTCAACCGGCCGTGCCGTTCACCGGTCCTTTCGCAGGGTTGCCCGCCGTTGGAGCCACTAACACTGGTAACTATACCCGAGTTGTGTTTTAGGCCGGTATTTGGAGGCAATATGAAGATCCCTTTGAATATGACTAGTCCCAGGAGAGCGAGAAGCAGGGGAATTGCGGCCTTGCTGAGCACGCTGATGGTATTAGGGGTGATGTCGGTGGTCGGCCTAGCCGTCGACGTTGGATTGATGTACGCCGTAAAAGTGAAACTATCGTCAGCTGCAGATGCTGCCGCTTTGGCTACGGCCAGAGCCCTTGGCCGAGGAGGTTCATCGGGCGGCCCGACCTCGGACGACCTGTCGGCTGCATATTTCGCGGCAAACATGCCGAACGGCTATCTATTCGCTTCGACGACTGTTCCCGTGACAAGCGTTGATCCATCGGCAAACATGCGAACGGTAACGGTCCGCGCTCAAGCGACTGTGCCGACCTTGTTTCTACGATTGTTGACCAACCAGCAAGTGATCAATGTGACTGCGTCGGCTTCGCGCCGGGACGTGAACTTGGTGATGGTGTTGGACCGGTCAGGCTCGCTCACTGCTAGCGGTTCCTGTACACCGATGAAACAGGCCGCGCAAGGATTTATCAACCAGTTCACTCCCGGCCGGGACAATATCGGCCTGGTGGTTTTCGGCGCGTCGAGCTACATAGGATACGCGCTTCCAAGTCACGCCGTAGGGCATATTGATTACACCACGGGAAGTCCCAATCTAAACACTCAGATTGGGAACATCTCCTGCGGAGGGAATACTGGTTCAGCGCAGGGCTTGAGCGTGGCGAAGCTGATGCTGGATCAACTGAACCAACCTGGGGCGATCAACGCAATTGTGTTCTTTACGGACGGAGAGCCGAACGGATTGTCTGCGGATTGGCCAATCGCGACTCAGCCCAGACCTGTTTACCCGACCAGCTCGGGCAAGAACGGCGGCCCGGACAGCACCCCAATTGCCGGGTGGTTCGGCTACGGTCACACAACCGGTTATCCGGCGAGCACCTGCAGCTCCACGACCACCGTAGGGGGCATTCAGACGCTTCAGGGCGTCATTGCCAGAAATGGCGAGTTGCAACACGGAATTATGTATATGCAGTCTCAAGACCTCAATACCGATGGCGCCACTGTTTCTAACAGTAACAACTGCGCGATGGCCAACGGCAGCTATTCGCCTTACGATACGCGAAATTTGACATACCAGAATCGTGTGGACGAAGATGTAGCTTACATTCCGACCGTCGATGCCTTTGGAAATGCGACTACCGGTTACTGGGATACGGCTTCCGGAATGACTAACCGACTGATTACGGTAGCTCCTTATCTCGGGAGCAAAATGTTAGATTACTATGCACCCGGAACGTGTGGATCCGCTGATTGCGGCCTCTACAACAACAACATCGATTTGTCATCCATGAACGCAGCGGAATCCGCGGCCACAGCTGCGCGTTCGGGCACTGCGTTTACTCCTGCCAATACGAGTTCGGCGTACTTCTCACAAGCCATTTTCGGGCCTGGCGGCGCGGCTGCGCTCCCGGACACCGTGCCCGTGAACCCGGATGGCACGCGCATGCACGTCATCGTTTTCTGTATCGGGTTGGGCGGGGCGACAGACGCGGCTCCAGGTCAGTTCCTTGAGCATTTAGCGAACACTCTGGCCTCGGACCAACACTCAAGCCACACCTCGGAGCCTACTGGAACTTACATCTACGTGACGGGACCCAATCAGCTAGGTAGTGCATTCCACGAGATAGCCAGCTTCGTGCTGCGGTTATCGTCATAGAGAGCAGTCCAAGCCGAATAACCTTTGCCCGGGATGGTCCGCCATCCCGGGTTTTACTTTTCCAGCCGGTAAATCGTGAGCCCGGTCAGCATTTTCGGATAGAAATCCGTCGATTTCTGCGGCATCACGCCGCCGGAGAACGACGTGTCCGCTACCTGCTGGATTGCCGTCGGCTCCAGCAGAAACGCAACCTGGGCAGAGCCATCGCCCACCGCCGCGACCGCCGGGTCAATGCCGCGCACGTAATGGATGTGCTTCTCTTCGCGTACGTCGTCGGCGCTGATTCCGAGATGGCCTTCCAGTATGTCCTCGTGCAGAACCCGGACGTCCAGCCCGCCGTTCCGCTCACGCTCCAGCAGATGAATGCCGTCAGCCGTCACCACGCCGATGCGGATCTTTTCAGGAGCCGGCTTTTCAAAAATGCCTTTTAATTCCTCGATTGAATTTAGCTTTTTGACTTTGAAATCCTTCTGTGCACTGGCGAAGAATTTAGCCGGTTCAAAGTCAGTCAGATTATTCAGAACGCGGTGCGTGGCCAATATCCGCAAACCGGGCGAGTACATGTTTACGAACGTCATCATCACGTTCCCTGCGTCGGCCAACTCAGGATGGTCGGCCTTGAACGCCATCGATGTCTCATAGCGGTGATGACCGTCGGCAATCAGTAGCTTCTTATCACTCATGTGCCGCTGAATTTCGTCGATCTGAGAAGGGTGGCCAATTTTGTACAAGCGATGTACGGTGTCGTGCTCGTCGCGCACCTCGGTTACGGGCGTGGCCTTTGCGGCCTGATCCAGAATCGCATCAATCCGGCACTCCGGATCGGGGTACAGCATGAAAATCTGCCCGAAATGCGCTCGGGTATGCTCCAGAACCGAGCGCCGGTCCTTTTTTGGGCCCGACAGCGTCTGCTCGTGGCGATGAACCACCTTGGCGCTGTAATCTTCTACCGCTCCAAGGCCGATAAAACCTTTGCGGGTCAGTTTTTCACCGCTAAAAGGAACGGTGAATTCCTGAAAATAGGCAAAGAAGCCCGGTTCCGCGTCCTTCTCGAGGATTCCTTCGGAAATCCAGTCGCGGAAATGCTGTGAAGCGCGAGTGTAGACATTTTCGGTTTCGTTGTCGCTGTCCAGGCGTTCGCCCAGGATGACGCGGACCAGGTTGTAGGGGCTCCGCAGCAGATAATGTTTCTGCATACCGGGAGTGATCTTGTCGTAAGGTTGAGTGACTAAGTCGTTGATATCTCCGGCTTTCGGAGCGTAGCGATAGGGTTGGAACGGGAAGACTTTGGCCATGGTTTTGGGAACTTCCAGGATAGCAGACTCGAACCGGCGGCGAGGCTTTGTCCTCGTCATGATGGCCGTGTCGGCGGTCGCCCTGGTTGCCATCATGGGACTCACCCTCGACATCGGGCGCATGTATGTCGTAAAGAATGAAGCGCAGGCGTACGCGGACGCCGGCGCTCTGATGGCCGCAAGGCAGTTGAACGGGGCGCACGGGACATCCGCTGGCATCCTGACGCAGTCGCAGTTGCTCGCTCTGAACCCGAATCGGTACGACCTTGGGAGCCGTGAGTTCGACGCTACCAACGTAGCGCTGGAATACGCGAAGACGGAGGCAGGGCCGTGGGTCCCGCCCGAAGCCGCGCAGAGTTCGGCATCAGGAGTGAACTTCGTCCGCGTCACCGCGAATCCGGCGGCTGCGCTCTACTTCCTGCCGATCGTCGTACCGCAGAAATCCGTGGTCGTGCCGGGCATGGCGGTGGCCTGTCAGGCGCCGAAAGTGAGGTTAGTAGAGTGAGACGGCAGCGGGGGAGCGCGCTAGTCGAATTCGCCCTGGGCGCAGTATTCCTGGTGGGATTATTCATCGGTATTTTCCAGTTCGGATATAGTTTCTACCTCTACAACACTCTGGAAAGCGCGGTGCGAGGGGCGGCGCAATATGCGGCGCTTGAAACGTATCCTGGAAGCACTGCGAGCCTACCGGAATGCTTTGCGGAAAGGGTGCGGAACGTCGCGGTTTCCGGGAATCCGAATGACGGATCGCAACCGGTTCTTCCGGGGCTAACCGCCGCCAATGTTTCCGTGACGATGAACTTCAGCAACGGCGCGCCCTCCACGGTAACGGTGGGCATCGGCAGCTACGTGATGAATGCGGTGCTTCATTCGTATTCGCTGGTGAATAAGCCTCAAGTGACGATGCCGTACCTCGGCCGATGGGCCAAGGACGGGGGCTGCTCATGAGACGCACAAAGGGTGGGCCGCACTCCGTCTTACGCGCGTTCTTCAGAAGTGATACGCGCGGCAGCGAGTTGCTGGAAGCGGCGTTCGTCTTCGGGGCGTTCATCTTCCTGCTGGTGGGCATCTTCGATTTCGGACAGTTTCTGTTTCTCCACGAGAGCCTGGTGGAGCGGGCCCGATTGGGGGCGAGATACGCGGCCGTGCACCCCGCGGCCACCGGCGAAGAGATCAGAAAGATCGTCATGTATGACCAGGCGGGCGGACCGCCCATGTATGGTCTGCGGACCGAGTATGTTTCAGTGAACGATGTGCACACGGCCGACGTGCAACAACGGCAGGTTGTGATTTCCGGTTACACCTACCGGGTATTCTCGCCGAACATCGGCGGCTTGTTTACGATGCGGCGGATTGTGGCTGGTTACTCGGTGCAGTAGCCCACAATCGGCGCTGCGAGACTACAGAGCAGCGAGAATTAAGGTCCTGGCGCAAGCGGAGGGTAGGTGAAAGAACCACATAAGAGTACCAATGTCAGGAAAATACCTGAGGAATCGAGTCGAGCTACTGACGCGGGCTGGAACCCTAGTACCGGAACGGTACCAATCCGCACCTCAGCGCTTTAAACTCAGGTTCTCCTACTAAAGTTAGCGTTGCCTAAGGGCTGAAAAAGCAATTTCTGGTTTAGTATGTATTGGGAAGGGGTGCTATATGATATCGAGACGGGTTTATCGTCAACGTGGTTTTGTCCTGGTGATGATGGGTCTTACAGCCTTCGCGCTGTTCGGCATAATGGGGCTAGCACTAGATGTTGGGCGGATGTATATCGCCAAGAACGAGGCGCAGACCTACGCGGACGCCGGCGCAGTGGAGGCGGCTTTGCGGATGAATGGCACGTCCGGCGGAATCATGACAACCGCACAATTGGTGGCGTTCAATTCGAACCGCTACGGCTTGGGGAATACGGCATTCACCACATCAAATGTCGTTCTAGATTATTCGACCGCGCGAACCGGCCCCTTTGGTCCGGGCGCGCCGGGCTCTACGTTCGCGAGGGTAACGGCAACTCCGGCAGTTAATCTCTACTTTCTCCCCCTTCTGGTTCAGCAGACCACGACTGCCGTGCCTGCCGTGGCGATCGCGAACCAGGTCCCGATCCCCGGAACTGGTTTGTTTCCGCTTGCGCCGATCGCGGCCACCCCCGGGGCTGCCAATTTCGGTTATGCCGTGGGCGGCCAGTACTCCCTCGAATGGGGTAGCAATCCGAATGCCGGGAGTTGCGCGAATGATAACGCGGCGATGATCAATACTGCGGCCAATAAAAATCCCAACGTGAACTGGAATTCGATGCACGGATACTATGACGGTATCCCGGGGCACTATAGCAATGGGCCAACTGCGCCGTCTCTCATTAACAGCACGAGCGACGTCGTGGCCCAGATCCTCGGCGATTACGAACACACCTCTCTAGTCCCTGGCGATAACGCCCCCCTGAACGGTGGTGAAAGCCGAACGGCGGTCAACACCAATATGACCACTAGAATTCAGCAGGACACTGACCAGACTTCGGCTACTTACGCAACTTACACAGGGAACGGGAGACGTGTGGTCACAGTGCCAATCATCTGCCCTGGCGTATGTGCGTTCACCGCAAACGGCCAGACGTACACTAGCACCGATCCGAACGCAAATCTCGTCATGGGCTATGCTCCCTTCTTCCTGCTGCCGGCGGCGAGTTTGCCGACCAACGGCACACAGAGTTTCTGCGCCGAGTACATCGGTACGGAAGTGAAGGATAGTCCTAACGTCCAGACGCTCAATCCCAATGGACCGGGCGTGTACCAGGTGAGGTTAGTTCAATGAGCACCGCAGTCCGGACTGGCGGCAAAAGTTCCGAGAAAGGGAGCGCCGCTGTAGAATTCGCGCTTGGCGCAATGGTGATGGTCTTTGCTTTCACCGGAATTTTCCAATACGGCTACTCTTTTTATCAGTACAGCCTCCTGGAAACTGCCGTGCACCAAGCAGCCATATATGGGGGCCAGGAAGCCTTTCCATCCACCGCGGCATCGGGGAGCAATATCACTTCCTGCTATGCAACCCGCATCAAGAACATGGCGATTTATGGAAACCCGAACGGTGGTACCAAGTCGCTTCTTCCGGGGCTCGGTACCAGCAACATTACCGTGAACATGGCAGCCAGCAGTGGTACGCCGTCCCAGGTAACGGTAATGATCAGCAGCTTCACGCTGAATGGAGTAATGGGCAGCACCACGCTCACCAATAAGCCTCAAGCCACGATGCCGTACACGGGCCGTTGGGCCACAGTCGGTGATCCGGCGGCGACTGCATGTCCGTAGGAAGGATTCAGATGCAAGTTCAAAAAATCTTCAGAGACAGGCGAGGCAGCAATCTCGTGGAATCTGCGCTCGTCCTCGGCGCTTTTATATTTATGGTGATTGGAGCCTTTGACTTCGGCCAGGCGGTTTTCATGCACCAAGGCATGGTCGAGCGCGTCCGGGCGGCCGCCCGTTATGCGTCCATGACGCCCTCGGCCACGGATACCGATATCCAAAACTTGGTCGTGTATGGACAGACAACAGTTCCGGCCAATCCATCCGTTCTCGGTTCGTTTTGCACAAATGCGGCAGCCAGCACGAACCCGGTTTCCGTCACTCGCACGGCCACGTCGACCCCGGACGTGAACCTGACAGTTATCAGCGTTTCCAACTGCAGCTTCAATCTTTTCTCACCCTATGTGGGTGGGTTATTCACCATGCAACCAATTTCGGTTGGGTACACGCAGTAGCTCTAGGCAACTGCTGTTTGCCGCGGCCGGTTGAACATCAGCCAGATTCCGAGCAACAGTGTGGCGATCGAAATCCACTGCGTCAACGAAAGACCAACCGTCAACGCTTGCTCGTGATTGCGGAAGAACTCCACTACAAACCGCACGCTGGAATAGAGGATCAGATAGAGCCCGATGATTGCGCCGTCCCGGTGCGGGCGGGCGAATCGTGTATACAGAATCCAAAAGATGATGAACTCGGCTAGCGACTCATAAAGCTGTGTCGGGTGAAGTGGAACGTTTAGAGGAACGCCGGTCAGTTCGTGCGCGTCTGGGTTGCGGAAGGTCACTGCCCAGGGACGATCGCATTCCTTGCCCCAACAGCAACCGGCGGCAAAGCAGCCGATGCGGCCAATGGCGTGGCCCAGCGCGATGCCCGGTGCGAAGACATCGAACGTCAGCAATGGCGGGAGATGTTTGGCGCGGATATAGAACGTCGCGACGATCAACGCCAACAGCAAGCCGCCCTGATAAACGCCCATTGCCTGGAGAGTCTCTTTCGAGAAGATCTGTTT